>Ga0134121_10002459_pt1 | contig 16004 bp, 10 predicted proteins | sample KB301_FD_96463 | JGI IMG/M metagenome (GOLD analysis project Ga0134121, IMG submission 96463) | Terrestrial soil microbial communities without Nitrogen fertilizer from Kellogg Biological Station, Michigan, USA - KB3-0-1 | ecosystem: Environmental > Terrestrial > Soil > Unclassified ... | reverse complement strand
TTACGATTCATTTCTCTTCTCCTATCGCCTTTTCGAAATCTGCCTTTGCGGTCCAGAACGCGAGCAAAGCTTTCTGGTAGTCGTAGTCTGAATTCGCCAAAACCGTTTGCGCCTGCAGCACGTCCTTCAGCAGCACGGCATCGAGGCGGTATTTGTAAGTAACCATCTGCACATTCGCGCGCGCCTGCGTTTGGGCCAGCTTCGCGACTTTCAACATCTGGCGCGTCTCCTGCATCTGCCGGAAGCGCGTGTGCACTTCCATCACGATCTGGCTCTCAACATCGGCCAGCGAGTTGTTCGCTTCAGTAATGCTCTTCTCGCGCTCGGCAACCTCGCGCTTCTTGCGTCCCCAGTCGAACACTTCCCACTCGACCTGCACGCCCACGCCGCTCAAGCTGCGCGGAACGAAATTCGAATAACTGAACGTGGTGGCGTAGTTGACGGTCAAACTCACGTCAGGAATGAACTCCGACTTCTTGATCCGCTTGTCGAGTTTTGCCTGCCCGATGCGCAGTCGCGCTTCGCGAAGCTCAGGACGGTTCGCGAGTGCACGTTCGCGCGCGCTGACGAGATCGGTTTCGCGCATGACCGCCAAAGCTGTTTCGTCAGCACTGCTCACGGCAAACTCGGTGCGCACGTCGCGTCCGAGCAGGTGATTGAGCTGTTCTTTCTGGGCCAGCAACTGGTTCTGAATCGACATCAGGTCATACTCGGCTTTGGCGACACGAGTCTGAACATCCATGTGCTCGGTCTTGAGCACGACTTGCTGGACCACGTACTCGCCAGTCACGCGATCGAGCTCGCGATAGAGCTTGATGTTGGCCTCGGCGGCCTGCGCGGCGCCTTGCGATTGCAGGATCGCGTAGTAGGCGCGTTTGACTTCATTGACGAGCGACTGTTCGGTTGCGCTTAGTTGCGCGCGCGAGATCTCGGTCGCCATTTCCTGTTGTTTGATCTGGAGCTTGATGCGATGAAGCTGCGACAACGGCTGCTGAATCTGGCCTACGATCGCGGCGGTCGGATCGGTCGTAGACGTGATGACGGTATCTTCAGTCGGAACCGGGCCGAAGACGCCTGCTTCGAACGTGGTGTCGAAGGTCGACAGCGGCTTCGAAACGCCCGCATTGAACTTGAAAACCGGCAGCATGTGCGTGCGCGCGGCGGCGGTGCGGTCGTCGGATTTATCGACCTCGAGTCGCGCGTTTTTGGCGCTGCGATTGTTCAGCAGGGCGAGGTCGATGGCCTTATCAAGACTGATGACCTCGACTCCCGGCGGAATGACGAGTGGCTCCTGGGCCGACGCAGTTGAACCGGCGGCGGCGAGGAGCATCACGGCTATTACGGAGATGATTTTTGTACGGATAAAGCCAGGCATTTGGGCACTTCCTTTCTCTCGGACTGTTTGGTCCCGTTTCGGGCAGCGTCAAGATAGGAAATGCGCGGGTGTAGTCGCATATGCCGAAAGATACATTCTGAGGTGTAATTAGAAATACTCCCGCAACGGCGCAGCGGCGCAACGAAGAATTGATGAATTTCGCTGCGCCGCCGCGCCGTTGCGGGAGAAATTCTTTACGATTTGCGTTTTAGTGGCTTAAACTCGCTTTCCCCATGAGTGCAAGCCCCCATCCGGTTGGTCAACGACTGACGACCAAGCTGTATCTACAGCCGGCGCGACAGACGCTCGTCGACCGTCCGGTGCTGTTGGATCAATTAAAGGAAGGTCTGCGGGGAAAGCTGACGCTCGTGTCCGCACCCGCGGGATTCGGGAAAACCTCGCTCGTCGCGGCCTGGCGGAAGGATTGTGAGACCCCGCTCGCCTGGGTTTCCCTCGACGAAGAAGACAACGAGCCGCTCCGCTTTCTCGACTACCTGATCGGCGCGCTCCAGACCGTCGATGCAGACCTCGGCGACGAGAGCGCTGAGCTACTCCGCCGCACCTCGACCCCGCCGCTGAAAGTCGTACTCACCTCACTCCTAAACGAGATAAATGCTTACGATAAAGAGTTTGTGATGGCGTTTGACGATTACCACGTCATCCATGAGCACGGCATCCACGACGCTCTGAGTTATCTAATCGAACGCCTCGCGCCACACGCCCACGCCCTGATTGCGACGCGCAGCGACCCGCCGTTTCCACTCGGTCGAATGCGCGCGCGCGGCGACTTGAAAGAGCTCCGCGCCAGCGATCTGCGGTTCGACAAGACTGAAGCAACGTCGTTTCTCAACGAGGTGATGAACCTCGAATTAACGTCCAGCGACGTCGCCGCCCTCGAGGAGCGCACCGAAGGCTGGATCGCCGGCCTGCAGCTCTCCGCGCTCACGCTCCAGGGAAGAGAAAACCGCTCGGAGCTCGTAAAAGAATTCGCTGGCGATAACCGCTTTGTTTTGGATTACCTGCTTGAAGAAGTTCTGAATTGCCAGACGGAAAAAGTCCAGGATTTTCTACTGCGAACCTCAGTGCTCACGCGCCTGAACGGCTCGCTCTGCGATGCGCTTACGGAGGATCAAAACGCCCACCTGATGCTCGAACAACTCGAGCGCGCCAACCTGTTTCTGATTCGTCTGGACGGCCGTGGCGAGTGGTTTCGTTATCACCACCTGTTCGCAGATCTCTTGCGGCTAAAGCTCAAGCAAAAACAACCGGGCGCGATTCGCGAGCTGCAAATCAAGGCGAGCCAGTGGTGCGCAGACAACAAGCTCTCGGACGAAGCGATCAACTACGCGCTCGCGGCGCAGGATTGGGACCGCGCCCTGAACCTGATCGAGCCAATCGCTTTTTCGATGATCAGTCAGGGCGGCTTTTCGCGTCTGAATCACTGGGTTGAAGCCATTCCCGAAGTGGGATTCAAAACGCGTCCAAGCCTGTTTGGCTTTTACATTCCCACCCTGATTTACAAAGAAGAATTCGACAAAGCCGAAAAGTACGTGCAGATCATCGAGACAGTTGAGCCCGAAGACTTGCGCCGGCGACTGTTGAGTCTGGTCTGGTCTTCGCGATCGCTGATCGCAGCCGCGCGCTGCGAGGCTGACCTGGCGGAAGAGTGTAGTAACAAATCTGCCGAATTTTTGTTGCCTGATGACGTGGTCCAACGAGCGGTCGTCATGCAAACGAAGGTTCGATTCAACTCGGTGCGCGGCGACACGAACGTAATGGAGCAAGCTCTTCTTGCTGCTCTCCCGGCCTACCGTCAGGCTGAACACCTGATCTTTCAGGTTTGGGGAACGATGGCCCTCGGTCTCATACGAATGATGCAGGGGCGCTTGCGCGAGGGAGCTGACTATCTTCGCCGCGGGCAGCAGTTCTCACGGGAACACATACCTCGTCGTCCGGAAACGCTGCTTTATTCATACGTTTTTTTATGTGATGTGCATCGCGAGTGGAATGAGCTTGACGTCGCCAAGTCGTATCTCAACGACTCTTTAACCCTCATCCGGCAAACGGGCCGCGAAAGTTTTCCGGGCTTCATCGCGGAAAACATGAAGAGCCTCGCGTTCATGCTGGATCTTTGTGACGACCAGCAACAGGCTGACGTTCTGGTGGACCAGGCTCTGCGACGCGTCAGGCGCTGGGGCAGCGAAGTTCTCGAAGGCCAACTGGAAGCTTTGACAGCGTTGCTGGTGCTACGCCGCCGTGGGGAAATGTCACTTGTGAATCGCTGGGCCGAAACGTGCGGACTTAGTCATGAGGACCAAGCTGTTTACACGAAAGAATTTCCGCATGTAACTTTTGCACGCTGGCTAATCGCGACTGGAAAGTCCAAACAGGCGTTATCGCTGTTGGGCCGTTTGTTGCCGGCCGCGGAGAAAGGCGGACGGCAACGTATTGCGATCGAGATCCTGATCTTGCAGGCAATCGCGCAAGAGTCTGTTGAGCCACTCGAAAAAGCGCTCGTGTTGGCCCAGCCTGAGAATTTTGTGCGCACGTTTATTGATGAAGGCGAGGCGGTGTCGAAACTGCTGCTCGAGTTGTTGAAACAAAAAGGCAAGCGTTGGGAAACTGAAAAGCCTGAGCTGCTTCGTTACGTTGTTAAGCTGAAGGATGCATTTGGACCGGTTGCGCCGGTGCCGACCGCGCGAATGGCTGCAGCTGAGAGTGAAGCGTTGCCGTGGTGGTATGTTGAAGATCCATTGAGTGAGCGTGAGCTCGAGGTTTTGCAGCACGTGGCGCGCGGGCTTTCAAACCAGGAGATCGCCGACAAACTTTTCCTCTCGGCGGGCACCGTGAAGCGCCACATGAGCAACATCTATCAAAAGCTCGACGTCCACAGCCGCACCCAGGCCCTCGAACGCGCCCGCAGCCTCAAAGTCTTAAGCTAGAACACAAAAGGCACAAAGAAGAACACAAAAGGCACCAAACGCTATTAGTGAAGGGATCTCGCTCGAATGCATTGAGCGAGATCCCTTCAGCTAATATGCTTTTTCTGGTTTGTGCTTTTTGTGTTCTTCTATGTGCCTTTTGTGTACGTGTCTTTCATGAATTGCTTCACGAGCTTCTCGGTTGATTTTGTGATCTTCTTGTCGATGTTTTTCAGTTCGAGTGCGCCGGTGGCGCGGCCGCGCCAGACGACCTGATTGGTCCTAACATCGATAAAGTCGACCATCAAGGTTCCTTCGGCGTACTGGTTCACGCGGATATCGCGGCTGCCCCAGAGGCGCGGCGGTCCGTAGCTGTAATCCTGAACGTTAAGCCGGTTCTTCGAAGTCACGTAGTAAGCAATCACGAAGTCAGGCGTTTCCGTTTGCATCCGAAAGCCGTTTGCTTGTAACTGCGTCTCCAGGCCCGTTCGAATGCGCCCGTCGTTCAATGTGTCGCTCGCGAGCGGATCCGTCGTGGCCCGTCTCTGGACTGCGAAGCTGAACGTCTTGAGGTTCGAGAACCTGAACGTCCGGTCGAAGTCCGATTGCACCGTTTGCGCGGCTGCCGAAACGATCAGCAAGCCCAGCAAAATTCCCAAAACACCGATCACTCTAATCGCTTTCATCTCTCTCTCCTCATAGTTAGTAGGTTTAATTGCTCGTCTTCACTCGAAACATGTTCGTAGTCGAAATTCTCGACCGTCAGCGTCAGCTCTTCGTGTGGATAGTCCACGACTGAGCGCGACAGGTAAGTCGGGCCATGCGGCAGGTCTGTAAACTCGGTCACGATCCGCACCGGCTTCGTATCGAAACTCGTGTTGATCTCGATCCGTCGCTGGCGTCGCGTGTTTGCGTCAACCCAGACGATCATCGAGTCGGCGGGCTGTAAAATGTTAGCTGATTCGAGGCGCAACAGCGGCTGCGGTGCGTTCGTTTCGAGCGATGCCCGGGCGCCCTTCATGAACTCCTGCATCTTCGCCGGCGGCAACTCTCCGTAAGACTTCGCCAGCGCCTGTAGCGCCTCGATCAGTTTCTGCGCTTCTTCTTTTTTCTTCCTGGCGACGGCGCCGCGGATGCCAAACTTTGGCAGCTTTGCTGACTCCTCTTCCAGCAGGAGCTGGACCACTGTTCCATCCGCGGCGTAGCGGCTCGAGTAAAGCTTCGTCGCCTTCACCTCACCTTCCTTTCTTATTTGTGTTTGTGATTTCCACGTGTACTGGCGCAGCACCAGTGCGTTTTGATCCTGGCTATGACCTGTGGTCCAGGTGCAAAGCACGATTGCCAGAACTGCCATCAAGTAGGTGTTAAATTTAATAATCATTGCTGTTCCTCCTGTTTTACCCGGCGCTACCGCGCTCGGTTCTGTTGACCCGGCAACCGCGCACAGAACCGAGCGCGGTAGCGCCGGGTAGATCATGCTACCGAGCGAAGTCGCCCGGTGTTTAGTTGGTCCAAAATCAGATCTACTGCCAGTGCTCCACTCTCCGCTCGCACGCGATTACCGACCTCGCTTGCGGTCTGCGCATACGACGGATTGTCGAGAAGCTCTTTCAACTCACTCGCTACTCGCCGTGACTTGTAACTGTTGCGCGCGATCGTGCGGGCCACGCCGAGACGCTCAACACGAGCGCCGTTGTCGTGCTGATCGTGCGCAAACGGAACGACAATCATCGGGATTCCCGCGCGTAATCCTTGTGCTGTTGTGCCGACGCCGCCCTGGTGGACCATCGCTGCCGCACGTGGCAGCAGCTCGCCGAATGGCGCGTAGTTCACGGCGATGATTCCTTCCGGCAATGGCTCAACGGGTCCGTTTCTTTCACTGCCGATCAGCAACACTGCCCGTCGATTCAACAGCTTCGCGGCCTTGATGCTTTCGCGGTAGAAATCGCCCGCGATATGAACTGCCGCCGAGCCGAGCGTGAAAACGATCGGCGCGGGTCCTTTACCGAGAAACCGCAGCAGGTCGACGTCCGGCGGCGCATTGTCTTTCCGGTCGAAAAACGGAAAACCCGTGATGACGGTGTTCGCGGGCCAGTCAGACTGCGGCTGGCAAAAGACGCTAGAAAAGAGTGCAAGATTTAGATCCGGCGCGTACTGCCCTTCGAATAACGGATGTCCTCCCGGCGGCAAGCCAAGCTCATCGCGAAACTCGTAGAGCTCCGTGAGCCATGGCGACGTCACAGCCTTCATGAGCTTCATGTAAAGCCGCGCCGCAATCGGTCCGCCGGCTTTCAGCACGCCGCGGATCCAGGGCGTGTTTGGCGGCACAAAGGGATCAAATGCCGACCACAACGACGCCGGCGCCAGCACGGTAGAAACCCACGGAATGCCGGTTTTCTGTGCGACCAGTGGTCCAGCCAGAACGATCGGATGCGTGACGAGAAGATCAGCGCCTTCAATGGCCTCCCTCAGATCCGCATACATATCGCGCACAGCCGGCACGAGCAGTTGCTTAAACAGATATTCCGCGCCGCGGTTGGGATCGACGACCTTCTCAACCATCTGGAAATACTCAGGCGTATCGGGCTCCAGCATCGCCGGTCGAATCTCGTGAAACTCGATATTGAGCGACTCGATCCGCTCCCGGTAGGCATTGCTGGTGGCAATGACCGGCTCGACGTAGCGCTTCCTCATTTCGAGTGCGAGGGCGATGTATGGGTGCAAGTCGCCGAGCGAGCCGATCGTCGCCATCACCACTCGTCTTCTTCTGAGAATGTTTTTTTTCATTCGTTCCTCCACTCCGTTCTACTTCGTGTTTTCTCAACGCGGCGTGAAGATAGAAGACGACCGGGTGTAGTCACATATCCCGAAAGATACATTTCGCGGATGTAATTGTTTTTTGCCGCGGATGGACGCGGAAGAACGCGGATCAGACCTTAAAATACATCTTTTGGGACATGAGCTTGTTTCCGGGAAGGCGTATTTTGTGGGTGACTTGATAAGGAGCTATGAACTTATGAACACGATAAATACAGACGTAATCATCATCGGCGCCGGCCCGACCGGGCTCTCGCTCGCTTGCCAGCTAATCAGATACGGGATTGATTTTGTCGTAATTGAGAAGAACGCCACGGTCACGCCCTACTCGAAAGCGATCGGCGTGCAGGCGCGCACACTCGAGATTTATGACCAGATCGGATTGGCGGACCCGGCGATCGAGAAAGGCACGATCGCGAGTCGCGTGCGGTTGATTGAAGGCGGCGAGGTTGCCGGTGAAATGAATCTCGGAAACTTCGGCAAAGACTTGAGCCAGTATCCGTACATGTTGATGTTCGAACAGAGCAAGAACGAGGAGTTGCTCTACGGGTATGTTCGCGCTCACGGTCACGACGTGAGTTGGAACACCGAGCTCGAGAATTTTTCTCAGGACGAGACCGGCGTGACTGCACAAGTCAAATTAGCTTCCGGTGAGTCACAGACGATCCGCGGAAAATTTCTCGCCGGCTGCGACGGTGCCAGCAGTCCGGTCAGGCACGGCCTCGGACTGACGTTCGAAGGCAGCACGTGGGAGCGACTCTTCTACGTTGCCGACGCGCGCGTTGACTGGGACTTTCCGCACGATGCGCTGCACGTTTGTCTCGCGAAAGAAGTGTTCGTCGCGTTCTTCCCGATGCCGGGCGAAGATCGTTATCGCGTGGTCGGCACTTTTCCTGAAAGCAAGAACGAAGAGCAGGGCGAGGTCCTGTACGAGGAGATCGAGCGCGAGATCAAAGAGCAGGTAAAACTAAAACTCGAGCTGTCAGACGTGCGTTGGTTCTCGCTTTACAAGGTCCACTCGCGACGCGTGAACAAGTTTTCCGAAGGTCGTTGTTTTCTCTGCGGCGACTCGGCGCACATTCACAGTCCGGCGGGCGCGCAAGGCATGAACACCGGAATCCAGGATGCTTACAACCTCGCGTGGAAGCTCGCGCTCGTTATCAAAGGTAAGGCCGGGCTGCCGTTATTGGACACTTACAACGAAGAGCGACTCGCGAACGCGCAGCGACTGCTCGAATCGACCGATCGCATGTTTGAGCTCGCCGCCGGATCACACTGGTTGATGAGTTTTATTCGCACGACGATCTTTCCGCCGGTCGCGGGTTTTGTCGCGAGCCTGGAGTCAGTGAGCAAGAGAATGTTCCCGCTGATCTCGCAGATCGGAATTAATTATCGCAAGTTCAGGTTAAGTGAGCACACGGACAATGAATCAGACGACGTGAAGGCCGGCGATCGTCTGCCGTATTTCATAGTCGACGGGCAAAGCATCTTCGACAAACTGAAGGAGCCGAAGTTTCACCTGCTGCTGTTTTCGAATAGCGATCGTGGTGAAGCGTGTGAGGAGTTTAGGAGTGAGATGGTTGATTGCCACGTTGTACCAATGACCGTCCGCGTGAAGGAGATCTTCGAAAGAGAGGACGACTTCAGCGTCTTCCTGCGTCCTGATAATTACATCGCATTTATCTCATCGGACATTACGCCGAGCATGGTCGAAGAGTATTTGCAGTCGAGGGTGAGATGATTAAAGAATTAGACGAAGCTTTTTATGAAATCCAGGTGAAGGGATATCTGGATACGAGATGGCATGAGCTATTCGACGGGATGACGATCGCCGCGCAGGACAACGTGACAACGATCTCGGGGGTGGTTGCTGATCAGGCGGCGCTGCACGGTCTATTGGCGAGGGTGCGTGACTACGGGTTGACGCTTATTTCTATTAAGTCGAGTTAACCACAGATTACGCAGATTATCTGTGTAATCTGTGGATAAAGTATGTGCTAGAATGCCGCGCCGATGGCAACCACTGATACGCGCCTCGTTTCCCTCGACGTTTTTCGCGGTATCACGATCGCGGGGATGGTCCTGGTCAACAATCCGGGTTCGTGGGAACACATCTACTGGCCGCTCGAACACGCGCAGTGGAGCGGTTGGACACCCACGGATCTGGTCTTCCCATTCTTCGTGTTCATCATCGGCGTCGCGATCCCGCTCGCGTTTGCGCGGCGGATCGAGAGTGGCGGCAGCAAACGCGATCTTTATCTCAAGATCATCAGACGCACGATCATCATCTTCGCCATCGGTCTTTTTCTCAATGGCCTTCCCGACTTCGGTCTCGCTGACTATCGCATTCCCGGTGTTTTGCAGCGACTGGCCGTCTGTTACTTCTTCGCGTCGATCATTTTTCTCAACACGAAATACAGAACGCAGATCGCGATCGCGATCGGGTTGCTGATTTTTTACTGGCTACTCGTGAGACTCGTGCCGGCTCCTGGTTTTGCCGCGGGCGATCTCACGAAGGAAGGTAGTTTGCCGTCGTACGTCGATCGCGTGGTGTTTGGACCGCACGTGTGGGCGCAGGCGCGCGTTTACGATCCGGAAGGAATTTTGAGCACGATCCCGGCAATCTCGACGGCGTTGATCGGCGTGTTGACAGGCACCTGGTTGCGAACAGAGAGAACGCGATACGAGAAGGCGGCGGGAATGTTTGTGGTGGGCGCGGTTTGTGTGGCGATCGGGTGGGCGTGGAATGCGTTCTTCCCGATCAATAAAGCGCTCTGGACCAGCTCGTACGTGCTCTTCACCGGTGGTTTGGCGTTGCAGTTTCTATCGATCTGTTACTGGCTGATCGATATTCAGGGTTATCGACGCTGGGCCAAGCCGTTCGAAGTTTTTGGTTTGAATGCGATCGCGCTTTACGTCGTCGCGGATGTAATTGCGATGCTGCTGGGAGTGATCAAAGTGGGAGGAGAGCCGGTAGGTGGGTGGATTTACGATCACTTGTTTGCGTCGTGGGCGTCGCCGATCAATGCCTCACTCGCCATGGCGATCTGTTTTGTGTTGGTCTGTCTCGGGCTAATGTGGATCCTCTACAACCGCAAAATCTTCCTCAAAGTTTAGCCACAAAAGGCACAAAATGTTTCATTGATGTTGGCCCGCTCAACTCAATCAACTCTCTTTTGTGTTTTTGTGCTTTTTTGTGGCTACAAGTTCTTTTTAGCCTCGTCAATTAATCGGTTGTTATTTTCGTAGCTGAGCGGAACGTTCTGTTCGGGTGGATACTGGTGGCGTTTATAGACCGGGTAAGCTTCAGTGCGCAGGTGGGCCAGCATGTGATGGCCGCGGCGCGCTTCGCGTTCGTGACGCAGTGCGGAGATGTCGATTGGCGCCACGACGATGCGCTCGCCTGGCCCGGGTGAGGCTTCCGCTAACATCCGCCCATCGAAGTCGACGATCTGACTGCCACCGGGCCAGGAGTAAGGCGGATAGTGTTTCAAACTCGCGCCCTGATTTGCTGCAACGACGTAAGCCGTGTTTTCGAGGGCGCGGCAGCGATTCACGATCGTCCACCACGACATCGGCTCGGTTGCGCCCCACGGATCCATGTAGGCCGAGACGCGCAGCAACACCTCAGCGCCGTTCGCCGTTAGCTGTCGCATCGCTTCGGGAAACAGCCAGTCGTAACAAATCGCGCAGCCAAGTTTTCCGATCGGGGTGTCAGCGACCGGGAAAAGCGGCTCGTCGTAGCCGGGCAGATCATGCGGGCTCGTGTGAACCTCGTAGGGAATCCACGTGTTCACTTTTCGATATTTATAAAGCACGCCTTCCGGACCGATGAGACACGTCGTGTTGAAGACGTGTCCGGGCCATTTCGGATCGACTTCGAGCATCGAGCCGCTCTGAATGTAGATGTCCTGTTCTTTGGCTTTCTGTTGGAGTCGCTCGGTGTGCTCGTTGGGGATCGGGATCGCGAGCTTGTCGATTAACTCGGCTGCGGTTTCGAACACGGGCGCAGCGTGTGCAAACTCCGGGAAGACGACGAGACGCACGGGCAGAAACGGCGCCGCGCCCGCCACCGCGGAGTCGATCATCGAGAGCATGCGATCCGTGTTGGCGCGCATCGCGCGTCGATCGAGTGGATTGGCAAAATCCGTCTGGCACGCTGCGACCGAGTATCTGATATGGTTCATCTTGCTAATCCTGTTAATCCTGCAATCCTGTCTAACTGTGACGTAACAATCCGCGTATTATATTTTTCCAAGTACCTCTGCCTCTCCATCGTCAGCGGGTACCTTTCCGGCCATCGATACGGATAGCGGCTCATCCCGTGAAACGGCAGTGGCCCAACCTGATCCGGACTCGCCGAATTAATGTCCATCTCCTTACTGAAACCATCCGCATACAACAAAAACGTCCGCGTCCATCCTCGCGGTAGCGGCGGCAGTTTGTTTGCGGCAAACGACAACTCGAGCTCATCGCCCGGCCTCGAGATCACAAACATGTCATCCAACGCATTCAACAACTCACGCACGTCACCCTCGCGCGTGTATCGCCCAGTCATCACCTTCCACGGCGACGTAAACGAGACCTGTTTGTAATCGTAAGTGAGCGGCTGTCGCCCATCGGGCGAGTGTTCGAGCGAGAAGCCACGCCAGCGAAGATCTGCGACCGATGGATCGAGCCGTGTAATTCGCAACGGGAAGTTTCCGCCCGAGGTATCAACCAGGATTTGATCCCAGTAGATGCGCATGTTCGTCACGATGCGTACATCACGACTCGCGCTCAAAAATTTCCCGGTGAGATCGACAACGACAGTTTGCGGGCGTCCAACCGGAATCCCGACATTCTCGACAACCGTGCGCCACTGCCCCTGTTTATCTTTCACTTGCAGCGCCGGCAGTTGCAGGCTCTTTCCACTCTGCGACGCAGCAAGGTTATCGCTGGACCACGCATAATCCGTCCAACCTGTGAAGAGCAGTTTGACAGGCGCTGACGGCGCCGCATCGAGCTTCAACGTCAACTCATGCTCGTCTGCATATCCGCGAATCCGTTGCAGCTTGAAATCATCCGGATACTGACGATCGAGACGTTCTATCCGCGGCAACACGTCGTGCCCGTGCTCATCAACCGCTGCCGACGGCGGACGCGCATCGCGTGTCGAATAAATCTTGAAAGGCTGCGGCGGCTCGGTCAGTCCTTCATTCGGATAAACCTCGACACCTTCCGGGTGTGCGACCGAGATTAGCTGCACCTTATCGACAAACAACGCCTCCTCGAGCTCGTTCGTGACGCGCAGTTCGTAACGTCCTTCGCGCTCACGTAGCTGAGGAATTCGAACGTACTCATCCGGATCGGGCATGTTGAAGGTGCCGGGCGCGTCGAGGTGGCCCATCTCGCCACCGCCCATGAAATCGGTGACGAACTCAAAGCGCTCGCCGTTCCACGCGTATAGATAAGGACACGAAGACGGTTTGCGATCCAGCTCCGTAAGCGAAATCGATTTGTTATTCGCAAGCTCAGTCTCAGCCTGAACGATCCCCGCGGGCCACAACACACGCACCGCATCGACTACCGTGCGTTTGCCAAGCCCAAAAACAAGATCAGCCGGCGCAGGCGCGGGTGACGCAGAATACGTTTCGAGTTTCTGCGCGAGACTGCCGGCGCGTATCTCGATCTTCGATCCGACGCCGCTGCGATTGCTCACTCGTCCGGCAAGCGCGACACGCAGCGAACGATTCGTGTTGCCGCCGTCGTTGCGCGCGATTTTCAACCCACCAAGGATCAGGTCCGTATCGCCGTCGCCATCGATATCGCCGGAAACGAGTACACGCCCCGTCGTCACCTTTATATTCGACGTGGCCTTGCTACTCACGTCCGTCCAGCCATCGCCGGTATTTCGCAACACGCGCACGTGATCCTGCATGACGGAGACGAGATCAAGCAGCCCATCGTTATCATAGTCGATAAACTGCGAAGCCACGGCGCCGCCTTCTGTGCGCGCGAGTTGAAACCGCTCTTTTCCGTCGCTGAGCGCGAGATAACCGACGGTGTCGGTTGGTGAAGCGAAGTAGAAATCAGTAAAGCCGTCTTTGTTTACGTCGCCGGCGGCGGCGTTCGTTGCGCCTTTCACAGTTAGGCCAACATCGGCCGCGACATCCTTGAAAGTTCCGTCGCGCATGTTGCGCCAGAGCGAGACTTTTTCAGTCGAGGCGACGAGAAGATCGATGTCGCGTCTGTTATCAAAGTCGGTTGGAACGATTGCGCGTGCGTGGACTTTGTCAGTCAGTTTTGCGGCAGTAGTCTGATCTGCGAACGTGCCGTCGCCGTTATTTCTCAACAACAACAAGCCGTCGCCGCCGAGCAATAAATCGAGATCACCATCGTGATCGTAATCGACGAAGGCTGCCGTCGCTCCACCAGTGAGCGCAGATGGGATCTTGGCGTTCGCAGTTACGTCTGAAAAGCTGCCGTTGCCGTCGTTGTGATAGAGCGTGCTCGCGCCAGCGCGCAGAATGAAGAGATCAGGCTTCGTGTCGTTGTCATAATCGCCGGCGACGACTACCACGCCCGCAGTTGTCGCAGCTTTCGCGAGTGCGCCTGACTGTGCAGTCACGTCCGTAAACTTGCCCCCATCGTTGCGCAACAAACGTTGATGCGTGCCGGCAACCTCAAGGAGATCGAGATCACCGTCTCCGTCGTAGTCAAAGAGCGTCGCCGCATCTGTTGCTTCATCACCGGGCAGCACATTCGCCTCAGCAAACACGACTTCCGGAGTTCGCTTATCGACCAGCTCCGGCTCGGCGCCCGTTGACGCCACTGCTTCGGCATAGCGGCCCTGTTCGAGATAGTTTGCACCCAGCGTCGTGCCGGTGCCGCGCTGTCTGAGCTCCTGAAACCGCGCGATGACCTTCTGACCCTCTTCACGCTGACCTGCGCGGATCAAGGTGGTGCCGAGATTGTAGAGCGCGGTGGCGTTGTAAGGCTCCGCCGCCACGGCCAAACGCAGCGCGGCGATTGCTTCGGGATACTTTTTTTGCTGCGAGTAGAGCTGGCCCAGGTTCACATTCGCGCCCACGTCGTTCGGATCGACAGCCAATACTTTTTTGAACGACGCGATCGCGTCTTCGGGACGGTTCTGAGTCTTCGCGGCGAGACCGAGCAGGTAATGCGGTTGCGGCGCTGTAGGTGCAGCCTGAATGGCAGCCAGTAACTCTTTTTGGGCGGCCGGCAGATCGGGAATATTGAAGAGCGCGATGCCGAGATTGATCCGCGCCACCACGAGCGACGGATCGAGTTGCAGCGCGCGCCGGAAAGCATCCGCTGCTTCCTTGTGTTTGAACTGCTCGAGCAACGCGACGCCGAGATTATTCGCGCGATACGCGTCTTCACGTTTCGCTGGTTCGTTTTGAAGATGAGCGGTCGTTAGAAAACAAGCCGTTAGCGCCAGGGCTAGAAGAAGGGGTTTACGCATTGTGTTACATTGTGCTGAGTTTCACGCAAAGGCGCAAAGTGCGAAGAAAGTTATCCACAGATTACGCAGATTGTTTGTAAAAATCTGCGTAATCTGTGGATGAAGCTTATGAAGCTAAGAACAGTCCCCCTTGTAGCCGGCTTGCTCCTGCTTGCCTTGCTCGGCTCCTGCCGTCCCGCAAATAATCTCCCGACGCGATCGTCTCCGCAATACAACGAGCTCGTCCGCACGTTCTACATCGGCCTCGCTGCGTTGCAGGTTGGTCACGACGTCCAGGCCGACGCAAAGCTTCAGCAGTTTACGCAACTCGCTCCAAGCGAACCCGCCGGTTGGGCCAACTGGGGACTCCTCGCACTGCGACAACGTAACTACGATATCGCCGCCGAGCGACTCAACAAGGCACGCGATCTCGCGCCCGACAACAGCGACGTCTTCTACCTTCTCGGACTGCTGGAAAGCAGTCGCGGCAACACAACGGAAGCAATAACCGATCTGCGCAAGTCAGTCGACCTGGACCAGAACAATCTTATCGCCACTTACAAGCTCGCCGAGGAAGTCGAGCGACAAGGCGACGAGAAAAGCGCGCAGGAATTCCAATCACTGATTCAAAAGATCCTTGCCGCACAACCTGACAACCTCGCCGCCCTCGTCGAATCGACGCGCATCGCAGCCAAACGTGGCGACGCCGAAACAGTCAAATCATCGGTCGCGAAAATCTTAGCTCGCTCATCTGCGTGGCCCGAAGAAGTGCGCACACAAGTCAACGCCCTCGACACTGCTGTAAAAAACAACGACTTGCCCGGGGCCGCAAGGCGCACGAGTTTTCTGCGCAACGTGTTGGTGCGTGTTCCCGAATACCGGCGCGATCTCGCCCTGATCAAACCGTCTCCGGGCGAAGAAGCCGTTCCGTTCGATCATTTTTTGAAGATTGAGACCCCCCTTTTCAAAACCGCCGCGCCCGATTTAGCGACTGAGTTCAAACCAGAGCCGTTGCCGGGCGCCACGGATAAAGCCGACTGGGTGGGCGCGATCTCGTTGAGCGGCCAGGGTGCGCCATTGGTTGCCACTGCCACCGCGCGCGAACTGAGATTAGCGAATGGCACAACGATTCCATTTCCCGGAGCAGCAGACGCTCCACCAAAACCTTCCGGTGTTCTGCCCGTTGATTTCAACTACGATTTCAAAACGGATCTCGTGCTTGCGGGTGCTGGTGGTGTGCGTTTATTTAAGCAGGAGAGTCCCACGACCTTCACGGATGTGACTGCCGCGACGAAGTTGGCGCCGGCGATCGTGAACGGAAACTACTCCGGCGCGTGGGTCGCCGATATCGAAGCTGATGGCGATCTCGACATTGTTCTCGGATCGCCTCAACAAAAGCCCACCGTTTTGCGAAACAAAGGCGACGGCACCTTCCAGGTGATGG
>Ga0134121_10002457_pt1 | contig 16008 bp, 12 predicted proteins | sample KB301_FD_96463 | JGI IMG/M metagenome (GOLD analysis project Ga0134121, IMG submission 96463) | Terrestrial soil microbial communities without Nitrogen fertilizer from Kellogg Biological Station, Michigan, USA - KB3-0-1 | ecosystem: Environmental > Terrestrial > Soil > Unclassified ... | reverse complement strand
GCCAGCGCTTCGTTCAAGAGCTTAATCACAGTTTCGCGATCGGCTTTGTAGCCTTCGGTGACCGCTCCGTTTTCAATGTGTTTGCGCGCGCGTTCGCGCAGAGTCTTGATATCAGTTAGAAATGGTTTATCAGCCACGAGTGGACCCTCACTTTTTTGAATTCTAGAAAAAATGATATTAAGGCTTGCTCAAAGGGGAGACAAGCGACGGTTCGAGAATCCTCCCTGCTTGATTGGCACAAGTTATGCCCGAAATCTTTCGGTTTATGTCACGCCGCACGTTTTCGTGGGAACGGTTGCTCTTAGTCATAAGCGGCGCGGCCTTTACCGCCGCGGTCGCAATCTTCATTAACCTCGGCAATTACAACCGCTACATGGCGGATGATTATTGCCATGCAGCGGCTCTCAACAAAAGCGGTTTTGTTCAGGCGCAGGTCAGTAACTATCTGACCTGGGGCGGGCGATTTACATATTCCGCGCTCATGTCCGCGGCTGAGGGCATCGGCCCAAAGACAGCGTCCATCGGTCCGCCCGTATGCCTCACCCTCTGGCTTTTGATTGGGTTCTGGACTCTATATCAATTCACGAGGCTCAACCGCTGCCGCCAACCATTCCTGATAGCGGGCGTCGGCTCGTGTCTGATTGTGTACGCGATGCTGAATCTCGCCGACAACCTGGTGCAGTCGGTTTACTGGGAAGCCGGTTACCTGCTCTACACGGCGCCCCTGGTGGTGCTGACGATCTACATCGGCCTGGTTAGTTTTGCCGTGAGGAAAAATGTTCAAGGACTGCCGAGGACTGCGATGATGATCGTTATCGCGCTGACGACTCTCTTCGCAGGCGGCTTCAACGAACCATACACTTTCTCGCAAATTGCCGCGCACGTTCTGGCCTTGGCCGTCTGCTATTTTTCTCCGCGCGGCTCCGCGCGCAAGCGCACATTGCCTTTAATTGTGGCCGGGCTGACCGGCACGGCGATCGCATTTGTAATCATGGTCTCCGCACCGGGGAACCGAGTAAGGCAGAGCCTCTTCCCGGTTGACCGTGATTTGATTACGGTCGCCGGACTCACCATACGAGGAACGTGTGGGTTCATCCTGAGAAAACTGGTCCAGGCGCCGCTCACGACTGCGTTGTTATGCTTGATTCCCGCTTATGTCGCGAGCCGGCATGACGAATCCCAGCCTCGGGTTCGCGATTGGCGTTGGCTTTTTATTTTGCCACTAGCCGGATTTCTTCTCGTGTTCGTGTGTTACCTGCCGGGAGTCTACGGCGCGGGCGGTTTGGTTGCGCGCGCCCGGTTCATTCCGGAATTCGTTTTCGTGTGTACGGCAATTGGGTCAGCGTACTTTGCCGGGCGGCTAATCGCCCACCAACTTCACGCAAAGCGAGGCTTAAGATCAATCCGGTTGGTGACTTTGTTAGTGGTAACAGCGATGGCTGTGCTTGCCTGTTCACGCACCACTTGGCGGACCGCAAGATTGTTACCCAGAGCAAAAGCGAATTCGTCACTCTGGGACCAAACTGATCAAAACATTCGAAAGATGAAAGCGCAGGGCGTTTTGGATCAGACGATCCCGGCGATCGATGACCTCGAGACAAGTCTCGGCGGACCGGAGAATGAGCTACAGATTGAACGCGATCCTTCTAAATGGAAAAACAAATGTGTCGCAAGTTACTACGGCATCGACTCTATTCGAACGCGCTAGCAATGGACACGTCCCCCCGGAGATCTAAGATCCAGATGCTTCATCTTGCTATTCAATACGCATCAATCGTGGATTTGATATGAGAGCTTGATTTCGTTTGACGCGGCACTGTCATTAACGACTTCGATCGGCGCTCGCCATTGCAAAGTCTTGATGCGGCAGACACCCGTGTTGTCTTCGCGACAGTAGACGAAAGTGAAGGAGGCGTGCAATTCGCCGGTTCCGGGATCGGCCTTTACGGGAATTCTGATGGGAAGCTGCGCGCCCTTAGTCGAACCGGCGGAGTTAGCTTGATCGATTGTCAGGTTCTTCGCGGCGGGATCAGTCGAAACTTTGTAACGCTGAGGCGCGGTTGGATTCAGATGATAGCCCGCCGGCAAATCGACATTGATCATAATTGAGTTGTCACCTGTTTTGATTCTCTGCGCGGCGACTACGATCTCTTCCGCGTTTGGCGTGGCCTCGGATACGGCAGCCGTTTGATTCGTTAGCGGCGGTTGCAGACCTTTGAGTTGCAGCGTCTTCGTTTCTTTCGTTTTCAAATCGACGATCCGAATCGCGTGATTGTTGGTGTCAGCCACATAGAGTTTGTCGTGCGCTATAGCCAATCCGCCCGGCTCGTAGAATGAAGCATGGGCGCCGTCCACTTGCCCGGGCTTCCCCGATCCCACAAATGCGTTCACCGAACGTCGCGCCGGATCCAACAACTTGATGCGATGATTATAGGTATCCGCGATCAAAAGCTTGTCGTTCCAGCGCGCGAGGCCCAGCGGATGCTGTAGCCGCACGTCATTATCGAAGCCGTCCTTGTCGCCAAAATCAAACAAGTCGCCGCCGACCAGCGTTTTCACTTTTGGATTTGCGTCGAGATTGATTGCGCGGATGATGTTTGCTTCGGCGTCCGAAACGTAAAGCGTCCGGCCGTCAGTCGCGAGCGCGGAAGGCTGCGCAAACGCCGCTTGTTCGGCTGGGCCGTCAGCGCGCGCCTCGCGTCCTGAACCAGCGAACGGCGACACCTCTCGCAACGTCAGATCGAGTTTCCAGATCTGGTGCGGGCCGGCCATCGCGATGTACAGCGTCCGGTCGATGAGTTGCAAATCCCACGGCGAATTCAAAGCGGTCGCGCGCGCCATCCCGGCTTCGCCAAAGTTGCGGGCCTGCGATCCGGTGCCGGCAATCGTCTTGACTGCTTTCGATTTGAGGTCGACTTCCCGAATCAGATGATTCTCAGTGTCGGCGACATACAAACTGTCGCCATTCAGCACCATGCCCTGGGGACGAAAGAAAGTAGCGCGATCGAAAGGACCGTCATCCTGTCCATGCGCGCCGGTGCCGATTGTGTCGATTAAGTTCCCGTCGAGATTGGTGATCACGATCCGGTTGTGATCGGAATCTGCGATGAAGAGCCGATTAGTTTTTTCGTCGGTGATTACTTTGCCCGGAAACGCCAGCGGCAGATCGCCGACCCGGGCTTTCTCAAGCGCCAGTTTCAGCGGCGCTTCATTCAATTCGCCCCGCTTGCGAAACTCGGCAATTGAATCGCCGATGGCTTTGTCCAGCACTTCGTATCCACCCTCACCCGAGAGCTTACCAATGATGTAGCCCGCCGGATCGATCAGGTACCGCGTCGGCCAGGCGTCCACCGCATAAGCATTCCAGATTTTGAAATCCGCATCGTTCACGATGGGATGTTCAATCTCATACCGCAGGACGATGCGGCGAATATTCTCGGTATCTTTTTCGTTCTGAAATTTTGCGGAGTGAACGCCGATAACGACCAGCTCGTTGGGATACTTTTTCTCGAGCTTCTTCAGGTCAGGAATGATGTGCATGCAGTTGATGCAGCCATAGGTCCAGAAATCCAACAGCACCACTTTCCCCTTCAGGGCAGAGAGCGACAATGGTTTGCTCGTGTTCAGCCAGCCACGATCACCAGTGAGTTCGGGGGCGCGAATCTTTGTTCGTTCCTGTACCGCCATTGCTAAACCTTTCGATGAAGACGAAGAACTCAACCACAGAGGACACAGAGAAGAACAAAAAACCAGGATAGACAAAAGCGCAATCCTCTTCCTCATTTGAATTCCTCTGTGTCCGCTGTGGTTCATCTTAATTACGCTAGAACCTGATCCAGCCTATCGACCGCTCTCCGCAGATGCGGGATCGTAATCGATCCACCGACGACCAGCGCGACGTTGAAGGCATCCATGAACTGTTCGCGCGTCACCCCAACGCCCACGCATTGTTTGATGTGATAGGTGATGCAATCGTCACATCGCAAGACGATCGAGCCGGTCAATCCCATCAGCTCTTTGGTCTTTTTATCCAAAGCGCCGTCTTCATAAGCCTGCGTGTCGAGCGCGAAGAACCGCTTAATGCCGAGGTGGCCGCTGCCCAGCAGCTTCTCGTTCATTTCGGCGCGATAGCTATCAAAGTCGTCCATTCGGATTCACCTCTTCGGGATCTGCTGCCTGGTCGAAGGTCATCAATTTATCACACCCAGTTGTCGCCTCTGAATCGACAGCAACCGGTGGTCGATAACTTCATTGACAGCCTAACCCTCTCATGATTTGATGCAGCAGCCCGAACCAATGAGCACCCCCGAACCCGAAAGCCAGATTGCGCCACCGTCCGCGGACGAACCTCAATTACGAGACTTATTTTCTTTTTCCGCCGGTGACGCGACCTTTGCAGTCTTCGCCGAGGAGGTGGAAGCGACTGCCGAACGCAGTCGCCCGGCGAAACTGCCGAATGCGCCGCCGGCCGTGCTCGGAATAGTGTCGGTACGAGGTCGCATGGTGACCACGCTTGATCCGCTGGCTCTCACAAATGGCGCGGGAGGCGATTGGCCGGCCGAATTGCCCTGCGTCATCGCGTTGCGGGGCGATGAGCAGCTCGCGCTCGCGGCTAATTCACTCGGCGAAACTATCACAATCGCCTCGGCCGATATTGAGCCGAACCTCGAAACTGGAGACTCGAACCAGGCCATCCTGGGACTCGCGCGACATGGCGGTCAGGAGATTACCGTTTTGAATTCCGCCAACCTTTTTTCGGCCGCCGTTAGGCGTCGCGAACGACGGCGCCGACGGTTCTGACTGCACCATTTGAGGGGCGCGGCCGACCTTCCCTGACGACCCGCCCGGCGGCTTCGCAAATCGCTTGATACGCTTGCTTTTACCTGACCTTGCCTGTCATACTCCCCGCGTTAGTTCCTGCTCTCGCGCCACCACTGATGGGGCGCCGGTCCGTGCAAGAAGGCGACGACGTTCGGCTGAAGAGAGAGTGAGGTTAGTTGTCAACTGTCAGGAGCCGCTCTCGGTATAGCCAGAGCATCGGATGCGTCGCGTTCCACCGCAAAGGTAATCCAGCGATAGAAAGCTCGTCCGCGCCTCCCTTAGCATTTAGAGGATCAGAATTAGAACATGGCTACGAAACTTTATGTTGGGAACCTTTCGTTCCAGACAACCAGCGAAGATCTGAAGGAGCATTTCGCTCAGGCAGGAAGTGTCGAATCAGCATCAGTCGTCGAAGATCGCATGACCGGTCGCTCGCGCGGCTTTGGTTTTGTCGAGATGGCGACGGCGGAGGAAGCTGCGGCGGCAATCGAACAGTTCAATGGAAAGGAATTCGCCGGTCGCAATCTGACGGTGAATGAAGCTCGTCCGCGGACCGATCGTCCGGGCGGCGGCTACGGCGGCGGTGGCAACCGCGGCGGTGGTGGTGGCTACGGCGGTGGTGGTGGTGGTGGTTACGGCGGTGGTGGTGGACGTCGCGACAAGGATCGCGGCAGCCGCGGTGGCAGCCGCAACGACCGCGAACCGCGTTGGTAAGACAATAGGTCAAAGGAAAAAGGGGAAGGGGCGAAGGGAAAACTGATTCCCTTACCCGTTCCCCTTTGCCCTTTTTCCGGTCGATTACTTTCTCGCTTCAGGCGTAATCTTCAAGGTCATTCGTTGACCGCCCCGCATCAATTCGACCTCGTATTCCTGCCCGGCTTTCATCTCGCTCAACGCTTGCGTGTAGTCGTAGACATTCTTCACATCACGCCCGGCCATCTTCACGATCTTGTCGCCAGCCTTCAACCCAGCCTTCGCCGCCGGTGATTCTTCGCGCACGCCGTCGAGCGTTAATCCATCATTCGAATCCGCATAGTTCGGAATCGTGCCGAGATAAACGCGAAAGCCGCTTGAACGTCCCTGCGAGTCGCTCTTGGCGACGGTGAACTTCGGCCGCGCATCGCTGCGGTCTATGTCGCGCACGATGCCGGCCACAAACGAAAGGATACGAGCTTCGCCTTCGTAGTTGATCTTTTCGTAGGTGTCCGAAGGCTTGTGATAATCGTTATGCGTGCCGGTCCAGAAGAAAAGCACGGGCACCTGCTTCGCGTAGAACGACGAGTGATCGCTTGGTCCAAAGCCGTCTTCCGTCATCGTCAATTCAAAATTCTTTGCGGGCGCAGCCACGACCGGCTGGCCGTTCACGTTCACATTCACCGGCAAATTGACTGCCAGGTTAGCCGAACCGACTCCGGGCACGTTCACCGACGCGGTCGCTGTCGGCACGACGTTCTTGGCATCGATCATCGCGCGCCAATCTTGCGCCGTGCCCACGCCACCGACAATCAACTTCTTCTGAGTTTCGCGCCCAATCATGTCCATATTGATCATCGCGACGGTGTTCTGAAGCGGCACGACCGGATGATTCACATAGTAATTCGATCCGATCAGGCCTTCTTCTTCGCCACTGAAGGCAATAAAGACCATCGTGCGGCGCGGCTTCTGGGCTGAGAAGATGCGCGCCAGTTCCAACACGCCCGCCGTGCCGGATGCATTATCGTCGGCGCCATGATGAATTTCGCCTTCGCGCGGGGCCAGACTGCCCTCGCCACCACGACCGAGGTGATCGTAATGCGCGCCGATCACAATCGCTTCGTTCTTCAATTTCGGATCCGTGCCGGGAAGGATACCGACAACATTGAAGGAAGGAGATTCGCGACGGAGGACGTCGATGGAAAGCGAAAGGTTTAAGTCGGCTGGTCGCAGCAAAACAAATTTTCCAAACGCTCTTCCACTTGGCGGACGAGCGTCGACTGTCGGCGACGGCTCTCTCGGTGTCGTCTTTGCAGCTTCAGCCAGTGCCGCTAGAGTCTGTTTGGCATCGCCCGCAGAGAAGAACTTGGTTGCGGTTACTTGTGAAATCACTGCTACCGGTAGTCCGGCGTCGCCCCCGCTATTGTCGTAATGCAATCGTGCAAGTCGGTCGTCTTTCAGATTTTCTTCCTGCGCAATGATGAGCAGGGCCTTTGCGCCGGCATTTCGCGCGGCAATTGCTTTCCACCGCGCGTCCTCATAACGCGCAAACTGCCCATGTGGGTTATCACCATCGGGTGTGCCCGACAGCGCGATAGCAATTCGGTCTTTTGTGTCCGGTCCATAGCTATTGTAATTCAGCTCTGCCGCCGTGATGCCATAACCAACAAACACGTATCCCGCAGTTTTGATTGAACCATTCGAAGAGAACCCAAGCGGCATCCAGTCGTCACCAGCTTTGAATTGTGCTGCATTCTCGGCGCTTCCATTAATCGCCATCAGCGAATTACTTCTTCCAAGTTCAACATTCGAAACGTAAGGGAACGGTTGCAGATAACGCGCGCGAATCTCGCCGCGCGTGCGCGCGGTGCCGGCCATCTGAATCGCCGGCCGCAAACCGAGCAAACTGAATTCACCGGCAATGTAGTGCGCCGCATCGTTCGCTCCGGGCGTTCCTGTGCGCCGTCCTTCGAGCGCGTCCGAAGCGAGATAACTGATGATCTGCTGAAGCCGATTGACGCTGGGCTGGCTTGCCTGTTGCGCGAACGTCGTGGCGCAAAGAGCCAGCAGTAAGAACAAGGAGAGAACCTGTCGTCGTCTTATGTTCATGATTACTTACCTTAGATATGACATCGAAAGTCGCGCGGATTTACTTTGCCTTTGCGAAATTTAATTTCCTTAATCGGAATTGTGAACGTCTCGTGCTCCGGTATGGTCGCTCCGTGCGGAACTATCCAAAGCTGGACATGCCAGTCCTCGGTGTATCCCCAATTGACGACCATGATCTGATCTTTTGGGATGCCCCTCCGCTCAACCAAATAGATTTTCAGACGGGCCGCCCGAGCATTAGCTTCGTCTTGTTTTGGTAGTCGTCCTCTAAAACGCCGCCCACCGTAAATAACGATCAGACCCTTTGCGGATGGTTCGTTTTGTAGAGCGATGGCGAAATTGTCCAATCGCGCCATCTCATTCTCACATTTTATGTCTCCAAACTCGTCGAAGGGCCGGGTGGGATCGGCGGTCGACGTCGAGCCTGCCACGCAGATCCCGAGTATCATGATTAGTGAAGCTGCCTTGAATCCTTTCTTGATATCCATGGCTTCTCACTCAACCCAATCAGCAATGAAGATATTCGTATCGCCCTGCTTCGCGCTGTGGCGATTTGAAGCGAACACTAACTTCTTTCCGTCCGGCGAGAACATCGGGAAACCGTCAAACGTGTCGTTGTATGTGATGCGCTCTATCCCTGTGCCGTCCGTCTTAATCGTGTAGAGATCGAAATCACGACCTTTCGGATCGGCGTTGTTCGAAGCGAAAATTATGCGCTGCCCGTCAGGAAAAAAATAAGGCGCGAAGCTCGCCTTGTTCAGATGCGTCACCTGTCGCTTGTTCGATCCGTCCGCGTTCATCACCCAAATATCGAGCACTGTCGGCCGAATCAAGTTCTGCTTCAGCAGTGCGACGTAATCCGACTTCTCTTTTTCGCTTTGCGGATGATAGGCGCGATAGACGATTTGCTTCCCGTCATAAGACCAGAACGGGCCGCCGTCGTAACCAAGTTCGTTCGTCAGACGCTTCACGTTCTTGCCACTCGCATCCATCGTGTAGATGTCCAAATCGCCATCACGCTTCGAAGTGAACACCAGCTTGCCCTGCCGGTTGATGGTAGTCTCAGCGTCATAACCCGGTGTCGTCGTCAGTTGCTTCAAATTCGATCCGTCGGGATTCGCCGTGAAGATATCGAACGTGTCGTAAACCGCCCACACATAGCCTTGAGAGAAATCCGGACGCGGCGGACACTGCTTACCGCCGAGATGCGTCGAAGAATAGAGAATCTTTTTGTCGCCGGGAAGAAAGTACGAGCAGGTCGTGCGGCCGTCACCGGTAGAAACCAGCTTCACCTCTGAGCCGTCGACGTTCATCGTGTAAATCTGATCGCACTCGTGCCCTTCACGCGTCGACTGAAAGATCAGCTTCTTGCCGTCGCTGGAAAAGTAAGCTTCCGCATTCTCGCCGCCAAAAGTGAGTTGCTTGACGTGGCGCAGGTGTTTCTCCTGCGGTAAGGCGAGATCGGAGTTTTGAGTTTGGGCCGGCCTAACTTCACCACAGAGGACACAGAGAAAACCAAGAGCAAACAGGCAAAGAAGTGTTACGCCCAGTCTTGCTCTGATGCTTTTCCCTCTGCCTTGTCTTCCTCTGTGATCGAACGCTCGCCCGTAGAGGACCGGCGCGATCGCGCGCGTGATGCCGCCATAGGTCTGTCCTCTGTGGTTATTCGTTCTATCCATTCTTCTGCTCAAACTCCTTCATGAATTCTACCAGCGCTTCACAACCCTCTTTCGGAAACGCATTGTAGATCGACGCGCGAATACCACCGACGCTGCGATGACCTTTCAACCCGTCCATGCCTGCGGCCGTCGCTTCGCTCGCAAATTTCTTTTCGAGATCTTCTGACGGAAGTCGGAAGGTTACATTCATTGCCGAACGCGAATCAGGATCGGCATGACCCCGATAAAAATCTGTCCCATCGATCGCATCATAGATGAGCTTCGCCTTCGCCTCGTTCTCCGCCTGCATTCCCTCAAGGCCGCCTTTGTCTTTCAGCCACTTACAAACAAGATTCAGGATGTAAATGCCCCAGGTATTTGGCGTGTTGTAGAGCGATTTGTTCTTGGCGTGCGTGTTGTAGTCGAGCATCGTCGCCAAACCTTCGCGCACCCGCGGCAAAAGATCTTCGCGCATGATGATCACCGTCACGCCGCTCGGCCCCATGTTCTTTTGCGCTCCGGCGTAAATCAATCCGTACTTCTCGACCGGAATCGGTTTCGACAGAATGTTCGAGGACATATCGGAAATTAGCGGGACATCGCCAACTTCAGGTTCAGACTTAAATTCAACGCCTTCGATCGTTTCGTTGGAAGTCATGTGCACGTAAGCCGCGCTCGGGTTCAGTTGCAGCTCATCCTGATTGGGCACGCGGGTGAAACCGCCGTCGGCCATGTTCGCAGCCATGTCGACGCTGCCGAATTTCAGCGCTTCCTTCACAGCTTTCTTGCCCCAACTGCCGGTGACGATGTAATCGGCTGATGAATCGAGCGAGAGAAAATTCATCGGCACCATCGAGAACTGCAAACTCGCGCCGAATTGCAGAAACAGTACCGTGTAGTCTTTCGGAATGCCGAGCAGCTCGCGCAGTCCTGATTCCGCGCCCTGAATAATTTCGTCAAAAGTTTTCGAGCGATGGCTAATCTCCATTACCGACATGCCCACGCCCGGTAGCGACAACATCTCGTCGCGCGCCTGTTCCAAAACGGGCACCGGAATCACTGCCGGCCCCGCGCTAAAGTTGAAGATTCGTTCCATGTCTTAGGGTGTCGGGGTTAGAGTGTTGGGTGTAGCGACGCAAGCAAAGCGGACGCGATTTCGAATGAACGGTCAGACATTGAAAGCAACAACCTCAATTATGAATCAGGTCCGAAGCTATTTGCTTTCCTACACCCTAAAACCAATCCCCCTACACCCCCTCCTTTCCTTTCTGAGCATGCGGCCGCATCACCGCGCCGACTGCTTTCAAGATCAACTTGCGCGGCACGACGCGTTCAGCCTCGATCCCAATAAAATTGGCCCAACCGGAAATCACCGAACTCTTGCGTCGCTTCAAAGCGCGCAGGGCCGTGTCGACGACTTCATCCGGCGTTTGTGAAGTGCGCGCGGGCGGGCGTTGCATGCGCGAAGCTTCGAAAAAGTTCGTGTCCGTGACGCCCGGGCACAGCGCCATCACTTCGATTCCGTACGGGCGGTTCTCTTCCCACAAAGCCTCGGAAAATGAAAGCACGAAAGCTTTGGTCGCGGCATAGGTCGCCATGAAAGGCACCGCCTGAAAACCGGCCGTAGAGGCGACGTTCATGATCGTGCCGCTCTTTCGCTCGCGCATTGGTTGCAGAAACCGATGTGTCAAGTCAACCAACGAACGCACATTCAGATCGATCATGTTGAGTTCCCGATCGACATCGAACGTCGCGAAATCACCCATTGACCCGAAACCGGCATTGTTGATTAAGAAATCAATTTGCAGGTCGCGTCTATTCGCTTCTTCAAACAACTGGGCCGGAGCATCAGGTTTCGAGAGATCCATCGCGACGAATTGCGCGCGAACGCGCTGGCCACGCCCCAATTCGCTGCACAGCGTAATCAGCTTCTCTTCGTTCCGGGCGACGAGCAGGAGGTTCTGCCCACGCGCCGCCAGCTTGCGCGCGAACGCTTCGCCAATTCCCGAAGATGCACCGGTGATGAGTGTGGTGTTCATTAATAACGTGGTCCCGTCAGGGACTAACGATAATAGCCCAGCGATTCATCGCTGAGGGACAGGACAACATGAACAAGTGAAGTCCCGCAGGGGACGACAGATTCAATCGAGCATCCAAGCTTCATACTTGATTCCATGTTTGTCCAGAAACGCTATGAGTTCGTCTTTGAAAGAGTGCTTTGCATGATGCTCTTTCTGCGATTGAATGTAGTTGGTTGTATCCTCGACCCCGGAGATCGCCACGCTAAAAGCTCCATAGCCACTTGCCATTCAAACAGACGTTGGTTCGGAAACGCTTCATGAATCCATTTCGAGGAGTTTCCCTTTAGGAGTTGCATCGACTTCGATATCGAAAGTGTCGAAGGTGTCGAAGGTGTCGAAGGTGTCGAAGGTGTCGAAAGAAGTACGTGAACATGATCCTCAACGCCACCAATCGACAGCGCCCTCATCTTGTTTTCCCGCGCAATGCCGCCGAGATATGGGTAGAGTCGGTTTTGTATTTCTGGCGTAATTAGTTGGCGTCTCTCTTTCGTGCTGAAAACGCAATGCATCAAACAACTAACAAAGGAATGCATGGGAGTTCTCCTTTCGTCCCTAACGGGACTAGTTGTCTTCTCGTTCCACGTACCCAGCGATAAATCGCTGGGCTATTTCCGTACGTCCCTGCGGGACTCAACTTCTGCTTCGCGAGAATCCCTGTCTTCTAACCTATCTCGAGAACATTCAGCTCGATGATATTACCGCCGCCATTTTTCAAACTCGTCAAGGTTGCGGCTGATGGCGCCTTATCCAAATTGATTCGGGCCACCGCCGCTTCCGCGCCGTCGAACACGATGTTCTCCATCTCCTGCACGTTGATGCTCTCCGCCTTGATCGCGTCCAGCACCTGCGCCAGTACTCCGGGTCGATCAAGATGACGCACCACCAATCGATGCGTCGCCGGCGTCTGCGCCGCGAGATTCACCACGTTCGGCACTTGTCCCGTTTCTTTGAAAGTTTTGATGATGCGCACCGTCTCGGCCGCGATCGCTTCCTGAGCCTGGTCGGTCGACGCGCCGACGTGATGCGTCCCGTAGACGCTCGTTTCGTTCGCGATTGGATCTTCAAAGTCCGCGACCGCAGAAGTCGGCTCGATCGCAAACACATCGAGGCCCGCCCGAATTCCCTTCGTGTGAATTGCCTCGACCAGGGCATTCTGATCGACGACATCGCCGCGCGAAGTGTTGATGAAGTACGCGCCGTCGTTCATCGCCGCCAGGAACGCTTCGTTGATCAGCATCTTCGTGTCGGGCTTCAAAGCGACATGCACACTCACGATGTCGGCCGCGCGCGCCACATCGAGCGGTGAATTCATGCGCTCGACGCCGAGGCGTTCAGCTTTTTCAGGAGTGAGACTGCGACTCCAGGCGACGACCGGCATGCCAAACGCTTGCGCGCGCGGAATCATCTCCTGACCGATCTTGCCCAAACCCACCAGTCCCAGAACCCGACCGAACAAGCCTCGCGCTTTCGAAAACTCTTTCTTGTTCCATTCGCCAGCGCGCAGCGCGATCACGTTATCAGCGATGCGCCGATCGAGCGCGAGAATCAAAGCGAAGGCGAGTTCCGCGACTGCAATTGAGTTCTTGCCCGGACAATTCGCCACATAAATTCCCCGACGAGACGCGGCCGCCACGTCGATCGTGTTGTAGCCCGCGCCCGCGCGTACGACTAACTTCAAAGGTCCTGCGGCCAACATCGGCTCGGTAACTTTTGTGCCGCGCACGATCAGCACATCGGGTTGCTCTTTCGCGATCGCGTCGACTAGTGGCTCGTCTTTGAGATCCGGTTGAAAGGAAATTTCACAGCCGAGCGCATTCAATCCATCGCGGCCTGACTGTTCGAATTTGTCGGCAATTAGAACTTTCATGGTTTTAGTTTTCAGTTTTGAGTTTTGAGTTCCTACCATTCCACATGGTGCGTTTGAACAAGAGAGAAATAGCAAGAGCAGCTGAAAACTCAAAACTGAAAACTCAAAACTGCTCTCAATCCTCCTGCTCGTAGACACCCAACAACGCATCGGCCGATACGGGCGGCACTCGCACGAGTTCAAGATTCTCTTCGACGTGCGCCTCGCTGCTCATGCCCACCAGCGCTGTTGTTATTCCGGGCGCCGATCGCACGAATTGAATACCGCTCTGCGCATCTGTGGCAAGCTCGCCCAACGAATCTCGAATCGATTCCGGCAAGCCACGCGCAACTTGTCCCTGCAAGAGCGAGCCACTCGCAATGACGTTGACGCCGCAGGCCTGCGCAGCTTCCATCGTGCTCACATACTCGTCGCCCAATTTTTGGTTCTGAAAGAACAGGGCTTCCGGCATGGCCAGGTTTACCGGCAATTGAATAAACCGAAAGTGATGGGCATCACCAGCAATTTCGCGGGCGATTTCCACCATAGATTCGAGCGAATGATGCGTTTCGGCATCGGGCTCTGCGCGAAAGCCATTCCACGTCGCCACGCCATAGTTTTGGATCTTACCGCTCGCCACTGACTGTTCAAGAAATTCAAACGCGGCGCGCAAACGCCGCCAGAACTCATCATGCGAAACTGCCGACAACTGTGACTCAGGATTATGAACGTAGTAAACATCGACGCACGAAAGGCGCATGTTCACGAGCGACTGCTCGAGCTGATTCTCGAGATAACGCGGCGACATACAATGCGAGCCGCCGGCAATGTCGCCCCAGCTCGCGATGCCGGTGTTGATGAAGGTGTCTTCAACATATTGACGAACATCCCGTGGCGGGGCACCTGCAAACGGAAGATAGCCGCCTTTGGTGCAAACGATGACTTCGTCTCTGGCAAACCCGCGATTACTTAATTCACTCAGCGCCGCGCCGATTGATAGTTCACTTCGCTGAAAACGATAGTTCGCTGCCGTGTCGATCACGTTCGCGCCCAACTCCACCGCGCGGAGTACACTTTCGGCATAGCGCCGATCGGTTTCGTCGTCGGGATTTCCGAGATACGTCCCGATCCCAATCGATGAAAACGAAAGTCCCCCCGCCTCGCGAAAATGACCGGGCGCGGCATCTTGGAAACGTTCGCGATAATGCGCCGTGCCGGCAGATGTGGCATTCCCGACCAATATCATGCGGTTAGTAGAACCGCCACAGAGACACCGAGGCACAAGAGAAGGCATTAAAAAGCTCTCCGCTACTCTGTGTCTCTGTGGCGATCTTTTCGCCATGACTATACGCGGCGGTATGTACGCGCCGCAAGCACGCTTCGATCAAGCGAATTGATGTGGTAGCTTCTGATGAACTTACTAATTTTCTAAGCGGAATCGTTCATTGTCTAACGCGGAAAACCCAAGAGCAGTTGCGCGCGCATCATCGCTGGATCTTGCGGACGAAGAGCGCCGGCAGCTGGCCGACAAATTCGTCGAACTCGCCCACGATTACTTCGGTAGCGTTGCTGATTTGCCGGTATTTCCACAGACAACCGGAGAGGCTCTGTCACAGCGATTCGATACTGCGCCGCCGCTGGAATCAGAAGCGCTGGAGAACATCGTTGAAGACTGTCGCAAGATCATTGGGGGCATTCGGCACAACGGCCATCCGCGCTTCTACGGCTATGTAGCTTCACCTTCGACTCCACCCGGCGCGTTTGCGGACCTACTGGCCTCGACGTTAAATCCCAGCGTCACCTCCTGGCGATCGTCGCCGGCCGCCACCCAGATTGAACGAACTGTCGTTCGCTGGCTCGGCTCCTTGATCGGATATGACGACAACGCCATCGGACTTTTGACGAGCGGTGGCTCAATGGCGAATCTCACGGCGCTACTGATCGCGCATCGCGCGAGAGTTGATGGCGACGTCTCGCAAGAAGGAGTCGGAAGCAGCCAGCAGCGAATGACGATGTATGTTTCGGATCAGGTGCATATGTCGATCCCGAAAGCCGCGGACGTGCTCGGGTTGGGACAGAAAAGCGTGCGCGTCATTCCGACTGACGATCGATTCTGTTTCGACGTGAAGGCACTCAGAGATGCGATCGATGCGGACCGCGGAAACAATCTCAAACCATTTTGTATAGTCGCCAGCGCCGGAACTGCCGCCAGCGGAGCTCTCGATCCGCTTGCCGAGATTGCGGATGTCGCTCGCAAAAACGATCTGTGGTTTCACATCGATGGCGCGTACGGCGCGCCTGCGGCAATGGTCAGACAGTGCAAATCGATGTTCAGAGGATTGGAACTCGCGGATTCAGTTTCGCTGGATCCTCATAAGTGGCTCTACACGCCGGTCGATTGTGGATGCCTGTTGCTGCGCGATGCAGCCGCCGCGCGCAAGCCATTCGTGGCCGAAGGCGAATACGTCAAAGTGCATGAGACTGCCGAGTCGGAAAGCTTTGCGTTTTGGGATTACGGCATCGAGTTGTCGCGACGATTCCGAGCGCTGAAAGTTTGGATGACGCTTCGATATTACGGTGCGCGCCGCATCGCGGAAGCAATCGCCGAAGACATGGCGATGGCGAAATACCTGGCGGAGCGAGTCGAAGCCGATCCTGAGTTTGAATTGCTCGCACCGATCCAGTTGAGCATCTGCTGTTTTCGTTACGTTCCAACTTCACTTCGCACAAAGTTCGCAGCCGCAACGAATGATGGCGAGCGCGATAATCTGAATTCGCAGCTAAATCGTCTGAACGAACG
>Ga0134121_10002456_pt1 | contig 16019 bp, 11 predicted proteins | sample KB301_FD_96463 | JGI IMG/M metagenome (GOLD analysis project Ga0134121, IMG submission 96463) | Terrestrial soil microbial communities without Nitrogen fertilizer from Kellogg Biological Station, Michigan, USA - KB3-0-1 | ecosystem: Environmental > Terrestrial > Soil > Unclassified ... | reverse complement strand
AGACGTGGTCCGCTCCGCTGCGTGTGAATGACGACGCGTTGAAGAACGGCAAGGCGCAGTTTTTTACGTGGATGGCAATCGATCCCGCGGATGGGTCGATCAATATCGTGTTTTACGATCGACGTGAGGGGAATGGGACGCAGACGGGTGTGACGCTCGCGCGCAGTGTTGATGGAGGTCGGACGTTTGTGAATCACAAGATCGACCTGCCGCCGTTCAACGTCAATGAGCGCGCGTTTTTTGGTGATTACAGCAGCATCTCGGCGTATGACGGGCGCGTGGTGCCGGTGTTCATGCATTTCGTGAATGAGGGGAACCTGGCGGTCTCGGTGGCGCTGTTTCGATTTAAATTGGGGACGCAGGAGTTGGCGAAGTAAGTTTTAGACAGGATTTCAGGATGAACAGGATTATCTTGTAAATCATGTAAATCCTGTAATCCTGTCTAACTCGATCGCGCGCGCTGCCAAATTACCGCACGCCTTCACGAGCGCGCCGAGCTGGGCAAAGCGCGGGTCGCGCGTCAATCCCTTCTGATAACGAAAATAGATCTGCTGTACGATCACCGCGATCTTCAACAATCCATACGCAAAATAGAAAACCGGATCGTCAATCCGTCGCCCGGAGCGCCGCATGTAATGCTCCAGCAACTCAGTGCGCGTGAAACTTCCGGCCAGACTCGTCAACCCAAACCCGTATCGCTGCCACTCCTCCGGATCTGTAGTCTCAACCCAGTAACCAAGACTCGTCCCGAAATCCATCAACGGATCGCCAATCGTCGCCATCTCCCAATCAAGCACAGCGATCACGCGCGCCAGATCGTCAGGGGCGAGAACGAGGTTGTCGTACTTGTAATCGTTATGAATCAGCGCCGGCTGTTCTGAATCGGCCGGAAGATTCTGATGCAGCCAGTCAGCGAGCTTCTCGATCGACGGAACATCGTCAGTGCGAGCGTTGAAGTAGCGTTTGGTCCAACCTTCAACCTGGCGCTTCACGTAGCCCTGCGGCGATCCGAGGTCACCGAGACCCACAGCGACATAATCAATCGCATGTATCTCCGCGAGATTGTCAACGAATGTCTCAGAGAGACGCCGCATCAATGTCAGTGAAAGATCGAGGCCATGTGGTTTCTGCGCGCGCAGGATGACTCCCGTCACACGCTCCATCACGTAAAACGGCGCGCCGAGTATCGACCCATCGTCACAAAACAGAATCGGCCGCGGCACTTTCGGATAGACCGGGTGCAAGTGCGAGAGAATGCGATACTCGCGACTCATATCGTGCGCGGTTTTGATCTCCGCGCCGATCGGCGGACGCCGCAGCACGAGCTCGCGATCATCCGCGCGGATCAAGTAAGTGAGATTTGAAAAACCTGAGGGAAACTGTTCGACTGTTAGCTGTTGCGCGCCGAGATAGTCGCGAAGGCGTTCAACCGGTAACTCTTCACCCTTTCGGACCCTGGTGGGACTATCTTGAGACATACTTTTTCAACACGCTGCGCGCGACTACCATCTTATGCACTTCGTCTGGTCCATCGTAGATGCGCGCGGCGCGCTCGTGCCGGTACCAGTATGACAACAACGTCGCGTCAGTCAGTCCGAGCGCGCCGTGCACCTGAATCGCGCGATCGATAACTTTCTGCAAAATACCCGCGACGAAGAATTTGATCATCGAGATATCTTCACGCACTTCGCCCGCGCCTTTCGTGTCAATCCCAGACGCCGTTTTCAACACGAGAAGCCGCGCCGCATTTATCTCCGCACGACTTTCAGCGATCCACTCCTGCACATTCTGTTTGCTCGCCAACAACACGCCCGGCGACAGCTCGCGCCGCGCGGCATAGCTGCACATCAGATCAAACGCGCGCTCGCAGATACCGATCCAACGCATGCAGTGATGAATTCTTCCCGGCCCGAGTCGCTCCTGCGCGATCGCAAAACCCTCGCCTTCCCTGCCCAGCAAATGACTCTGCGGCACGCGACAATTCTCGTATCTGACTTCCGCATGACTGGCGTAATCGCTGCCCTCGTCGCCCATCACACTGATGTTTCGCACTATCTGAAATCCCGTCGCCGGTAGCGGAACGATGATCTGGCTCGCGCGTTTGTAGGGATTCTGAATCTCAGGATCAGTGATGGCCATCACGATGGCGAAGCTCGCGCCTTCCGCCGACGAAGTGAACCACTTGTGACCGTTGATGACGTAATCGTCGCCGTCTTTGACAGCCGTCGTGCTCATCCACGTTGGATTGGATCCGGGATGCTCGGGCTCAGTCATCGAGAAACAACTGCGCACGTCGCCGCGCGCGAGTGGTTGGAAGTATTTCTCTTTTTGATCGGGCGTGCCGTGGGACAGAAGGATTTCCATGTTGCCGATGTCAGGCGCCTGGCAGTTGAAGAGATAGTGGCCGATCGGCGTGCGGCCGAGCTCTTCACTCACGAGCGCAAACTCCGAGAGCGTGAGACCGAGACCGCCGTGTTCTTTTGGCAAGTGCGGCGCCCACAGTCCGAGCGCTTTAACTTTCTCGCGCGTTGCGTTCAGTGTTGGTGTTAGTTCGCGAAAGGGACGGCGCAGGAAGTCAGCTTCGAGCGGATAAGCATTCGTGCGCAGAAACTCCTTGATTCTGTCGAGCAGCCCGAGCAGTTTCTCACTATGGTGATCCGTCATGACGATGGACTAACGTATCACAGATTGTGTCCTGTTCATCCTGAAAATCCTGTAATCCTGTCTCATATAAATACGGCGGCGCATGCATTTTCCAGCAATTCCCTCCGGCCCATCACTTGCACAATCCTTCGCAACGATTCAAGGAGGAAGGGGCATGAAAGACGAACAAGTACGCGAACTGTTGTATCAGGCACTCGAAACCGAGATCGGCGGCGTCCAGATTTACACAACAGCAATCCGCTGTGCTGAGAATGACGATCTGAAAGAAGAGTGGGAAGAGTATCTTGAACAAACCAAAAACCACGTGACGATCATGGAAGACGTGCTGACGAAGCTCGATCTTGATCCGAACGAGGAAACACCGGGCCGCAAAGTCGTACGCAGCATCGGCGAAGCGCTGGTCGAGTCGATGGAGATGGCCCTGTCTGATGGTCAGCCAGGCGCAGCGCAACTGGTGGCGGCTGAAGCCGTTGTTCTGGCTGAGACGAAGGACCACCAGAACTGGCATTTGATCGGTGAAGTAGCGAAGAAGGTTAAAGGCGATGTCGCGAAGGTGCTGAAAGAGGCGCACGAAGAAGTGGAGCACGAAGAGGATGAGCACCTCTATCACACCAAGGGTTGGGCGCGCGAGCTGTGGATCGAATCGCTCGGCATGAAGGCTGTGTTACCGCCACCGGAAGAGGTCAAGAAGGTAGAGACGGCCATCGGCGCGGCGCGTGCAGAAAAAGCTCGCAGTCAAATGGCGAAATAGTTTATCGGCGGGTCAGCCAAACAAAGAGCACAACAGGCACAAGAAATTTTTTGTGACTTTTGTGCTTTTTGTGTACGGATTTATTTTTGTGCTTCTTGTGGACCCTATCCGGAGTTGACGTGCCAGTGCAGGTGTTTTGAGTCCTGGTACTTTCCAAGATTCGTCAACACACGGCACGCGCCGTGTTCTTCCAACACTTCCTTCGCCACCTCACGCACCACGCGAAGCAGCTCGAGCAACAACGCATCATCTTCTATTGTGAGCAGCGATGAGATGTGACGCTTCGGAATGACCACGATATGCACGGGCCAGAACGGGCGTGTGTGGTGATAAGCGAGCACGTTGCTGGTTTCGCGGACGACTTTCACCGGCGTGCGCCCGCTCAACACTTCGTCACAGTAAAAATCTTCAGTCATCAGGCACGGATTTTACGGATTCGTGTTATTTTTTGGAACTCACGGCGGATCTGTGAGTGAAAGCTGCTCAATAAAACCTACTCTCCCTTGGAGCATCCCATGTACCTAAGAACGATTCTTTTCTCGACGTTAGTGTTGTTCTGTGCGGGCACGGCGTGGGCCCAGAGACCTGGACCGGAGTTCTGGCGGAAAGTAGGTTGCGAGCCACTCGATCCGCGCACGAAGCTGGAAGCGATTGAAGACAGGCACAGCACTGTCGTGATCAAGGGTTTCACTCGCATCACGACGGTTGAAGTTCGCGGTGTGCGAATCGATGCGATTGAGATGCGCGAGTTGGGGAACGTGGCGCGCGCGAAGGGGCTCGTGGTCATCTTGCGAGAGGGTGGGGAGCATCCTGATGATAATCGCGCGTTTGTCGATTATGAAGAGATCGATCCGCTGCTGAATGCGATCGACGCGATCGGTCGCGTGGACGAAAGCGCGACGAAACTCGCGGGATTTGAGGCGCGCTACAAGACGCAGGGCGATCTGGAGATTGGAGTCTTTCGGCAGACTGCTCGCGGAACGGCCGTGATAATCACGACCGGCATCTGCGACCGCGCCACCGCCACCCTCTCGCTCGATGATCTCGCAAAGGTGCGGGCCATGATCCAGGAAGCAAAAGCGCGACTGGACGAAATCCGTTGACCGGATTAATCCTGTCATCCTGTCTAACTAATCCGTGATTCTCAGGCGCGTCTCGGCGCCGTTGGTCCGTATCTCCGGGACGTACATCGCGTGGCCCAGGACCGGGAGGGCGTGGAATTGGCCCGGAACCTCGGCGCGCATCTCGTAACTGAGCTGCCAGATTCCTTCCGGTAGTTTGTCGATGAAGAGCGCCACCTTCCGATCGCGCAGCTCCTGGTAAACCCAGCGCTGCTGTCCCGTGAATCCACCACCTGACTTCAACTGCCGCACGAACAAACTCTCCCCACTGCGAATCTGCACCGCCTCCAGTCCCGCCGGTTTCAGATCCTCAAACAGCAGGTACTCATAATTGTTCTTCGCCTCGACCGTAAGCACCACTTCGATTCGATCGCCGCTCTTCACCGTTTCACCATCATTCAACGGCACTCTTTCCGAAACGAATCCTTTCAACAACGTCGGATGATTCACGAGTTTGAAATACTCGCGCCGCACGAAGATCTCGTTCCCCGCCGGCTTCAAAGGCTCTTCCAAACTGAAAAACTCTGCCGCCGCTGAAAAGTAGATCGGACCACTCCCGCTATTCCGCACGATGCTTATCTCATTCGCGCCGTCGCGCAAAAACTCGCGTGAGATCGCAAACTTGCTCGGCGCACTCAGAGCGTCTTCAGCAGTGATCTGTTTAGTCGCAACCGTATTTCCATTAACGACTAACTGGTAACTCATCGCAGGCTGCACTTCCCCACTGACGCGCAGGTAATCATTCAAGGTCAGGACCACGATCGCCGTGTCGCGCGTGTTGCTCCACTGCGCGCCACGACGATTCTTCACCAGCCAGTTCGTGACCGGCTCGATCAGCTTGTTCTGCGGATCGATCGCGAGCAGCGCGCGCAAAACAAACGACGTCGCCTCAACGCCACCTTCTGACCAGCGCCAATAAATACCATCTTCGCCCCAGTGCGCCGTTCCCATCACTGACGGATCAGACGACTGCGCGCCTTGCTGCACGATCGAAGTGTCAGGCCGCGCATCGATCTTCACGCCGTTTTCAAGATTTGCGACGAGCATCTTCGCTTGATCGCGGTAGCCGTAGTTGTGCGCGGCGAGAGCGAGCAACGCGCGCGTGTAAGCATTCAGCCGGTCGCGATTCTTCCAGAGATTCTCAAAAGCGACACTCTGAAACTTGCTCACTTCCGCTTCTTTGCGCATCGCGTGATACACGGCCAGCGAGTGGAGCATCCACGCTTGCGCATCGTAGTTCGTCTCTTCTTCAACCAGCTCCTTGTCGAGAAACGCGACGCCACGTTCGAGAACTTCAGACTTCACATCGATGCCGGCCTGGCGAGCGACACTCATGCCCCAAATAACGTACGCAGTCATGAAGTGATCGCTCTCGCCGTCTTTCCACCAACCCCAGCCACCGTCGCTGTGTTGAAAGTCGTAGAGACGCTGCAGACTCTTCTTCGTAATCTCGTCCAGTTCTTTCAGATCTCTGCGGCCGCCGGGATGAGTTGCCGCCGCACTCGACTCTTCAATGCCGCCAAAGATCTTGTGCATCGCAGCCTCGGGCTTGAGACCAAGATCGCGCAGCGTCTTTGCAGTGATCGCCGCCGGCAGGAAACGGCTCATCGTCTGCTCCGTGCAGCCGTACGGGTAATCGATCAGATACGGGAGGGCGTCGAGCATCGTCGTCGCCATGCTGGGCGCGATCTGAACAGTGAGCTTCGTCGAATCAGCGCGACGCTCTTTCGGAATATCGAGCTTGATCGAAACACTATCGCCCCGCATCTTGCCGGATCGCGAAACGAACTTCTCGATGCCGTGCTCGAAGATCGTGAACGTCTTTTCCATCGCATCGGCATACTTGTCGCCACGCGCTTCCACCTTCAACTTCGCTTCGCTCGCGTGATTGACGGCCACCAGCCAATCGACCCTCGCTTCGCTATTGGCTTTCACCTCAACCGGCGTTTGCGCACTGTTTACTGCTTTGCCGTCGATGAGCAATCCCGTTACGGACAAGCCGTCTGCGTTCAGCGCCGGCGTGACCATCATCGGCTCGTCCGTGTTGTTGTTGATGACACCCGACACCGTGACCTGATCGCCAACGACGAAGAAGCGTGGCGCCTGCAGTCGCACGATCAGCGGCTGCTTCGTTCGTGTCGATGAGTTGCCGATGCCGAACTGATTACCGGCAGTAGCGACGCGCGCCGTGGCGGACCACGTCGTCAACGAGTCAGGATATTTCACCTTCACCGTTGCCGTGCCGTCAGCGTCGGTCTTCACGTCAGGCAGCCAGAGAATCGTGGAACGAAAGTCGCTTCGCACTTGCACTGCCGGCTCCTGTCCGGTAACAGCGTTCGGAGCCGGAGTGGCAGCAGGTGCATTCACCGACGAATCGGCGGCGAGAATCGTCCGGACAGGCAATCTGCTCGCCTTCGCCATAGGAAGTCCGGCAACCATCTCGTTCGAATCACCACGTCCACGACCGCCTCCTGCGGGACCACCTCCGTCTTTATCAAGCATACCCTCGTCATATTCGACGACTTCCTCTTTGCGATCGCGCAGCTCGCCAGGCGCGACTTCCACGTAGCGCGCATAACTCTTCTGGTCCAATGTCGAGGTGGTTTGCACTGTGTGCTGTCGCTTCGTGCCGTAGTAGAACTGTCGCGGATCGCCGGCGTAGTCCTGCTGAATGTATTTCACCGATTCATCGACGAGACCCAAAGCGATCTCAGCCGACACCGGACGACCGTAGGCGTCTTTCGCGCTAATCGCGAGCGTGCCTTCTTCGCGCGGCTGGTATTGCTCACGATCGGCTTTCACCGCGACGTCCAGAAAGCGCTCAACCGGCGGCACGACGACCTGTTTGGTATCGGAATAAGCGTCAGCATCGCTGATCATTAATGCATTGAGATAAATGTTCGGAATGTGCTTCTCCTCGATCGGCACTTCAATCAGCTTCGTGTTGCCGGTGACGTGGACCACCTCGTAGCTGAACAGGTCTTCACCCTCGACGCTAAATAGAACGTAACGATCAGCCACGGGTACATTGATCATGACGGGCGCCACCTGCCCGGCGCGGAACGTGTCTTTGTCGACGACGATTTCGAGCCCTTCACGGTGATAACCCAGATCAGTCGTCGCATTGGTCGCGACGAACACGTAAGTTTCGGCCTTCACCGGCGGCAGCAACCGATCGCGCTTTGGATCAGAGCCCTGGCTGCTCTGCCACGCGACGCGATAGTAGCCTTCGCGTTCGGGCGTGAAGTTCAGTTGCGCGGCGCCGTCGGCGTCGGTCTTCAGTGTCTGCGTGAGAATGTCATCGTGTTGATAACCGCGAAACTTCAGTCGCCAACGGCCCTGATTTCGCGGCGCGAGCGGCGGAAAGATATCCGATCGCTGTTGCAACTGTCGCAGCTCTTCGCCTTTCACTTCGCGGCCGCGCGGATCGATCCAGACTTCCCACCAGTAATCACGCGTGACTTTCACCACTCCTTCGGTCTGCACCGGCTGCTCGTTCGCATCAAGCGCTTTGATATCGACACTGACTTTGTCTTTCGGGCGATAGATAGACTTCTCCGAGCGCGGGTAAACGTAATAACGCTGGCGCGTCACGCGCACGCGATCGCTCGAGAGGATCTCGCGGCGCGATGAATCCACCACGCGCGCCTCGATGCGAAATTCGTAATCCTGTCCGTAGTTCTCGCCGGGCGTGTCGAAGGTCAGCTTCGCTTTCCCGGTCGCATCGGTCTTGATCGATTCGCGTTTGACGACTGAGCCCTGGCCGCCGTAATAGTTCTGGCGCTCGATATCGTCGTAGTACCAGGCGTAATCACGTGGCCGGAACCAGTAGTGATAAAACGGCTGCTGGTAAACAACCACTTCCACCGACGCGTTCGAGACTGGACCACCAAAGTAATAGTCAGCCTGAATCTCGACTTCGACTTTCTCACCGACGCGGAACGCTTTCTTCTTCCCCTTCTCCTCGGGCGTCTTTACTTCAACTTTGAACTCGGGCAGTTTGTATTCTTCGAGTCGAAACAGTTTCGCGCTGCCGATCTGTTGCTTACCTCCCGCGTCGAAGAACGTGATGCTGTATTCGCCCAGCGGCAGTTGCTCGCCCAGATCAAACGATCCCCACGAGCTGCCAAACGCATTCAATGTCGCTTTGCCGGAGGTTACTTTCGAACCGCGCGGATCGTTGATGACGTATTCGATCGTCTGGTTTGCGGGAGTGGAATAAGCTCCGCCATTCGCATGTCTGGCGATGAATTTCCACTGAAGCGTTTCGTTCGGGCGATACGCGGGACGATCGGTGAAGGCGTAAATGCGCCAGCCATCATTGCGGGTGGTGGTGTAAGCGTAACCCGAAGCAAACGCCTGGCGGTCGTTGAGTGCCGCCGTCGCGTACAGGTTGCGATTGTCAGAACTGTTTCGCAGTTGAAAGCGCGCGAGGCCGCTGGCATCAGTCGTTTGCCGCACGCGGCGCCACCGGTAATGACCGTTCAGATAATAGTTCTCCCAAAGCGCGACGCTTGCGTTTGCGATTGGCGCGCCAGTCAATGCGTTTGTGAAAAACGCGAGCGCCTGATTAGAAGACGACTTCAGGACGAGTGTCGTGTCAGTAACGAGAACGATGTCACGCGATGAGAGTGAACCGCCCTTCGCTTCGAGCAGGTATGCTCCGACCGGCAACTTTCCTTCGATGCGGCTCTGTTCCGTGAGAGGCTTGTGCGACTGGCTGTCGGCGATGTTTTTGGTCCACGTCTTAACGGCTGCACGACCGGCAGTCGGAATTCTTTGCACCCACGGCGCCGGATCACTTTCGCCGTCCTCTTCTTCAAGTGAGGTGATGAAACGAACGTCACGCGTCAGATCGATCTTGTAGAGCGCGAAATCGATGCGGCCGACGTTGCGCGCGTTCAAGGTAAACTGGAGCTCGGAATCAGGAAGAAAGATGTTCGTGACGCCGATAAACATCGTCGCGTCGGTGATTTCTTTGATCTGTTCCCGAGCCGAGTCGTAGTAACGAGTCTCACCTTTGGCAAACTCTCGCAGCAAACGGCGATAAAGTTCGAGTGCTTTTTCAAAGTCCGGTTGCTCCTGCAACTGGCCGTCTTCGAGCTGTTGGACCGAGCCGTAGTTGCTCATCCACTGGGCGTAGTTGAAGAGGGCGTCGTCATACCAATCGGATTGTTTTCCGGCCTTGAGTGCTTCTTCAAACTCGTCCTGCACGCGATAACGAGCAGCGCCGCCGCTGTAAGCCGTGTTTACCGCGAGCAGGAAGTTCAGGCGTGAGATCTCGTTTGCTGAAGTCGTGATCTTGAGTGCGTTTTCGAGAATGTCGAGCGGGATTGCATTGCCATAATTGAGGTATGTGTCGCTATCGTTCCAGGGCGGCGGCGTTGCGGCACGGAAGACGATCCTGAGGTAACGATCGCGAGCGAGATTGATGTCACGCTGTCCGGCCCACCAGTCGAGGGCCGGTTGGTAGTGCGGCCAGGCGTTGCCAAAGCTCGAGGAGTTGCGGCGCAGCCAGAAGAAGTCGCCGAGTGATTCGTGAGCTTCGGCCCAGACGAGATCGCGATCGGTGTCTTTCACGCGAATGAGCGCTTCGAGTTGTTTCTGGGCCTGCTCGAGGCGCGTAGTGTCGGACGTTTGTGTGGCGGCCTCGGCGCGCCAGGACGTGTCGGCAAGACGAAACTCAACCCAACGCGCTTCTGTCGGGTTCAGCTTGCTCTTGTCGACTCGAGAATAGATCTCGTGGGCGCGAGCGTACGAGCCTTGGGCATACTGCGCTTCGGCGTCGTTCTTCAGTTGGGAGTAGTCCGGTTGCTGCGCGACCGCGTTGAACAGCAGGAAGGCAAAGGCGAAGATGGAAAGGATTATGGTCTTCATGGCGGTAAAGGAACGAACAAAGCTGAGGAGACTTGCGGCTTGTCTTGTGAATCTTGGAAATCCTGTAATCTTGTTCTCGAACTACGTCAGTTGTTAGACAAGATTACAGGATTTTCAAGATTCACAAGATTACTGATTAACCGACAGCAGATATACAGCGAACGAGGCGAGCCAGTGTTCACCGGCGTAGTCGCCACTCGCGACGTGGGCCAGAGCGGCGGCTGCGTGTTTGTCGGCGGCGTCAGCAAGGATCTTGCGGGCCGGATCGTTTGCGGGAAGCGCGTTCGCGATGCTTCGCATGCACCACGCGCGGCTGAGATTTAAACCGTCGAGATGCACAAGCTTCGGATCGCTGCGATCCGTAACGATCGCCGGTTGCAGCAACGATGTTGGACCACCCTTCGCGACGTCCGGCAGGAACCGGTGAAACCACGTCGCAAACTCCGCCGGCTTCATTACCCGGCGCATCAAGTCGGCTTCCATCAGCGCAGCGGAAAAGAAATCTTCACCGCCAGGCTCCCAGCCACCCGGATAGTCAGTGTCTTTGGCGTAATATGTCCGGCTGCGTTCGTTGAGTAATGCTTCCAACTGCCCGTCGCCAACTGCTTTTGCATAGTCGAGCGCAAAGGCCAACCCAAACGCGGTGTTTGGATGCACGCCGGTGCGAATCGGATAGGTTTGCTTCGGAAGAAAATTGAGGTATGCGGTCGTGAGTGTCTCGGCGAGCGGTTTCAGGTTCTCGGACCACTTCTTTCCATCGGCATCGTTCCACGCCTTGAGCTCCTCGGCCAGCTTCAAAGCCCAGGCCCAACCGTACGTGCGCTCGAACGACTGCCGGTTTGCCTGCTTCATGTATGCAACTTCAGCGCGAATGTTTTCAGCCGTGAGGTTCGCGCCGAGCGCCGCACGTATCTGGGCCGACTCCGGCAGGTTTGGAAACATCTTCAACAGCCGGACCAGCATCCAGTGGCCGTGCACGGACGAGTGCCAGTCGTAACAACCGTAGAAAGCCGGATGCAGAGTCTTCGGACTGCTGACCTCACTCGCATTGTTGATGACGTGCTCCGGCTTATTCGGAAACTCTCGACTCACACACTTCAACGCGAGTGCCGCAAAATGTGCCGCTTGTTTCTCCGTGAGAGACTCCCCTGTTTTCATTTGAGCAGTGGCGACAGTTGGTAACAGCAGAACAGCAAGGTAGACGAAGAAGAAGGTCTTCATATCAGTAACGGTGAGATGGTCTGCCGATGTGTATGTGTGGACCGGTAGCGGTGCCCGGAATTGCCGAGCGAAACGCCAGGTATGGAATTCCGTTCTTTTGCAGAAACTCCAAAAGTGCGCGCCCCTCGACGCCGTCGGGATGAAGCTGGATATCCATCGCGTTGTGATGGTCCAATCGCCAGCGATCGTGAATTGGTCCTTGTCCGAATACAGCGATGGGAAGTTGCTTCTTGAAGGTGTCGTAAAAGAAGCGCTGTACTTTCCAGGAGTCGCCAATGTTCCAGCCACCAGCTCCCGTGTAACGCGTAAAGGCGGCGGTGCGCACGAGGCCCTGCTTTGCGAGGCGAAGGTTCTTCGCTATCTGATCGTTGGCTTCTGCTTCGACGAGCACGGCGGCGACCTGCTCATCAGCGCTCGTCATCGCGCGATTAGTGTCAGCGATCTTTTGCTTAGCAACTGTCAGGGCGCGTTCGTTCTCTTCGACCTGCGACTTTGGAATCAATCCTTCAGCGAGCAGCTTTTTCGACAACTCGAGCTTCTCTTCAGCTTTCTTCACGTCGTTTTCGTAATACGGCAGTAGCTTTCCGAGGCTGGCTTTATACTCGTTCGTCGCCTTGACGTATTCGTCACGCAGCTTTTCGAGCTCACCCGGCGGCTGCGCCGGCGCCGGCTTCTTCTTCGACTTCCGTTGCGCCTGTACGTCAACACAAAGCGCGAGCGCCACTACGCACACCCATGCCCACAACAGATTCCGCTTTCGATAAATCATTCCTGTTATGGCGCCCTACCTAACGAGCGTACCGGTGCGGCTCCAACGCGTGTTCTTAAAGAAGTCGATGACAATGCCGAACGGCCCGGACGTCGACTCGGCGCTCTCGTCGTAGGACCAGTAGACAAACATCGCCCGGCCGATCACGAGATCGCGAGGCACGAAGCCCCAGTAACGACTGTCTTCACTGTTGTCACGGTTGTCGCCCATTACGAAGTAACTCGCCCCAGGCACGACGAGCTCATCTTTGCCCTGAAAGGCATCGTACTCCCGATCGCTCTCCGTCGGCTCGTAATAGACATCGTACAACTCACCGGGTTTGCGCTCCGGGTTATTCAGGATTTGCAAACGATCCTTGCGGTTGTCGTCATGGGAAGTGATCTGGTGCTCCGGAATCACCTGACCATTAACGAGGACGCTCTTTCCCTGGATGCGAATCCGATCACCGGGCAAACCAATCACACGCTTCACGTAGTTGGTGAGTATCGGACGGTTATCAGGTCTGTCGTCGCGTTTGGGATCGTAAGGATTGCCGGGATACTTGAAGACGATGATGTCGCCGCGCTTGATCTCGCGTTGCGGTAGAAACGGCAGAGACTTTCCGGGCGCGAAGATAAACTTGTTGACGAGCAAGTGATCGCCGATGGTAATCGTGTTCTGCATCGATCCGGTCGGCACCTTGACGGCCTGCACGATAAAGGTCATGCCAAACAGCGCCATGATGACCGTGACCACGGCTGACTCGAAGTACTCACGCCACACTGACTTCGGCGGACCCTGCGGTTTCACTGGAGTCACCGGCTGCTTGTCGTGGCCGTTACGGCTGAAGAACCGCGACAAAGTGGAGGGTTTTGCCTCGGTAGTGTCGGGCGTGGTTGATGCTGACGTGGAAGTGGTACGGTTAGTCGCCATTGAAAAACATCCTAGATACGTTACTGGCGGCGGTCAAGTTTAAGTACAAGGTTTTATCCGCAGATTATGCACAGAATGTTTCGGTGTAATCTGTGGATAAACTAACTCTCGACGTCGAGGTCGCCCTCCGCCTCCGAATCTTCTGAAACCTTCATTCCCTCGAGCGCAGCCTTTGCCGCCGCGGCTTCTGCCGCCTTGATCGACGGCCCTTCCCCACGAATACTGCCGCCGTCCCACGATACTTCGACGTGGAATATACGTTGATGCGGCGGACCGAGGGTTTCGATTACCGTGTAACGAGGCGCCGAGCGCCGTTCGGCCTGAAGTTGCTCCTGGAGCATCGTCTTGTAGTCGGCTTTGGCTGCAGACAGAGGGTCAGCGCCTTCCAATTCATCCCTTAACGCATAACAGACGAAACCTGTCGCTGCTTCCAGACCGCCGTCGATAAAAATTGCTCCCGTGATCGCTTCAAACACATCAGCCAGCAGGGCATTCTTGTGGCGCCCGCCACTCTTCTCTTCACCGCGACCGAAGCGCAGGAAGTCGCCGAGGTTGAGCTCCTGCGAAGCCTTCGCCAGTGTCGGCGCGCTCACGAGTCGGTGCTTCATGCGCGACAACTCACCCTCAGTTCCGCCGGGATAAGAGCTGCACAGATAGTTGGCTACAACCAAACCCAGGACAGAGTCGCCCAGAAACTCGAGCGATTCGTTGTGCAGTTTGCGCGCCTGAAGCTCGTCGCCAGGCGCGACTTTTTCATGCGCCCACGAACGATGTGTGATGGCTCGTTCGAGCAGCGCACGATCTGTGAATTTGTAAGCGAGAACCGTTTCGAGGAGATCGAGATCGGGAATCGTTTCGGGATTTTTCAAAACACGCTGAATTATAAGCAAACGCCGGAAGGTTGTCTAAAAAGCCCGCGAAGGCTCCGAGCACCAAAGGACGTTGAGCCCGCAAAGCGGGCGATAGCATAAAGCCTGGGGCGCAAGCCCCAGGATCACGAAGTAGAAAAAAATTTGAGCCCGCGAAGTGGGCGACAGCGCGTATTCATCCACCGCTGTCGCCCGCTTCGCGGGCTCAAACAATTTTTGCTTTAACGATCCTGGGGCTTGCGCCCCAGGCTTTATGCTGCCGCCCGCTGCGCGGGCTCAAACTGTCGGCCGCTTCGAGGATTAATGAAAACGATTGCGTGGTTTATCCGGTTTCGGTGTACCAGCCGGCTTCGCACCAGCCGGCGTACTAGCCGGAGCCGCACCATTACCAGTTCCAGTGCCAGCGGGTGTCGCCGAAGTTCCCGCGGGTGTTGAAACGGCGGGAGTCGTAGCCGGCAACGAGGTAAGCGGTGTCGGCTCGGGCGGCAACGGTTTCGACATGACGCCAGCAACCAACTGGTCCAAACCCTCGGTCTTGTCGCTGTTGCGGTACTTGTACCAGGTGGTCAGGCTTTCATTCCAGCCGGTTTTTGCCTGAGCGAACTTGGGATCAGCGCCGGCCACTGCAACTGCGCGCGCGTATGCATCGATCATGCGGTCGATGATCTGGTTGATGTTGGCAAGCTTTAGTTTGCTGTCAGGAGTCTCGTCCTTGCCGGAGCAGCAGGTCTTGTACTCTTCTGAGAGCTTCGCGTATGGGCCAGTTTCATAAGCGCCGGCGATGTAGGCGTAGGTGTAAGGCGACTTCTTCAGCGGCGTCTCAAACTGCGCCGCCTTCAGAAGATTTTTCAGTGCGTTACCGGGATCTTTTTCCAGCGTGAGCGTGCCGATGCTGTAGTTTAAATACGCCACCGCTACATCTTTGCTGCCCAGCGGATCCCATTTATCGAGAGTCTTTCCTGAGTCGAGCAGGGCCAGCGCTTTCTGCGCGTAACCGAGACCTTCAGCGGTCAATGCAGCATTCTTCAGTGGCGGCAGCAGGTAAGCGTTGGTGCCGAGATCTACAAGCAACTGCAGGTTTTCAGGCTCAGTCGCGAGGACATCTTTGGCGGCGGCATAAGCTTCTGCATACTTCTGCTTGTTGTAGAGCAAATCGCGGTAGCTGGTTTTCTTCGTGGCCTCTTCATACTTGCTCACGAAATTTTTAAGGTAATCAATTATCTTCTGCTGTGCCTCTGTTACTTCACCGGAAGCAGGACACGCCAGATACTTCTTCGCGTCTTCGTAAGCTTTCGCCTGGTCTGCCTTCAGGTTATTACGAATCGACCCGTACAACGCAGTTTTTGCGTCGTCTGTGCAGGCAGCGTCTTGAAAAGCGTTATTCGGTTGCGCGATGAAGTTACGCGCTGCGACGGGCAGAGCGAGTATCGCGACTGTAGTAGTAATACTTAAAAACGTAATCAGCTTTTTCATTAGTTGTTACTAACCTCCAAAAATCAATTCAGCAGTCGCGCCAAGGGCTCGGCCCTATATCGGTCGCCACGGGGGAACTTTTACGATGCTAGTGAAACAAAGACCGGTTGCCGATCTTTGCAAAACAAGGGGACGCACACTCGGTGCTTTAGAACCTGGGTAAATAGAACGAGCGCAATATTCATGCAACTTCATTAAATGTGTCAAGGTGTTGCACGCTCGTAGAAGAAAAAGATCACAAAAAAATGCGCCGGAGGAGTAAAACTCCGGCGCAAAGCAGAAGAGGGTAGAGCAAAGGGTTTTCGTCAGGGTTGAATTCGCCTGGGTCGTTGCTCTGTACCAGGCGTCACAGTCGCGGGAGT
>Ga0134121_10002455_pt1 | contig 16019 bp, 11 predicted proteins | sample KB301_FD_96463 | JGI IMG/M metagenome (GOLD analysis project Ga0134121, IMG submission 96463) | Terrestrial soil microbial communities without Nitrogen fertilizer from Kellogg Biological Station, Michigan, USA - KB3-0-1 | ecosystem: Environmental > Terrestrial > Soil > Unclassified ... | reverse complement strand
GTAACCTTGAACGGTCGCTCGTCGATTACCGATTCGGGTCCTCGACGAGCGGCTGGCTGAAGAGTGGTTGCTGTCGGCGGCGGAGCCGCTGGCTGGGGCCCGCGCTCGGGCATCGTCATACGATAGCGATTGGCTGGATTAACGCCGTAACGCTGCCTCATCAGTTCGGCAGGCGACATCGTTGGCTGAGGAGTCACCGCACCGGGCTGATACAATGGAACATAAGACGGCGCCGGCTCCGTTGCCGCGGTGACCACGTTGGTCTGGACGTCAATGTTCTTTACGATAAAACAATTCGAGGAACGGTACAAACCCTCCAACACTGCGGCCAGTTCCGCACTGAAGCCCTGGAAAGTCACTTCATACGGGTTGAGGATGGCGCCGGTCACCGCATTGGTTGTGGGCTTTTTGCCGACGAGATAATCAGTCGCGCTCTCTTCCTCTTTCGAAACGGGAACACGCCGGAGGCCGATCAACGCATGCACTCGCGCCTGATACAGGACGTCGCAGAGCGCTCTGATCTGGGCGACCTGCGTCGCCAGAGGCACCAGCGTCTCGGGCGCAAAATCAAGCCGCGTCCGCTGAGTCGAGAAAGTGAAGTTGTATTTGGCGGGCAGGTCAACTCCGGTTCTCTCGGCGTCCCGTTCCAATCCGGCGATGGTTTTCTCCAGTAGCTCCTTGAACGCGGCGCTATCCAGCTTGTCGAACTCGATCACGGGCACAAAGTGTTTGCGGGTATGGCCGAGGAACTCCGCAAGCTTGACCTGCTCGCGCTTCGCCGCATCGATGTTCTCCTGGTCCGGATGCGGATCGCGAGTCATCAGGCTCTTCAATTGTTCCGTCTGAGCGTTGAGATCGCCGGTGATCTGATCTACCGACTGTTTCTTGCTGTAAAGATTGTAGCCGGCAAAACCGAGCAGGCCAAGCACAACCAGCCCGCCAACTGCCAGAAATAGATTTCTCTTCAACCAGGTCATGTCAGAGTTTCATCGGCCGCTTTAATTTCAACGTCACCCCGAAGCTGAAGGTAACTGCGGTTTCGTCCACGGTCTCGATTTGACCGGAAAACTTCGTCTCTTTACTGTCGAACATCGGGCTGGCCTGAAGCTCGCTCAGCACGGCGAATGCGAGCTTGTCATTCGCGTCGGGCGAATAACGCTTCAGATTTATGCCGCGACACTTGACGGTAACCACGGCGATTTCATTAGTGGAAGCCGGAGTGGATTTGGTTGGAGTCGCCGCGGTCGACGGCGCTTCACCTTCGGACGGAAGCGTCGCACCCCGGGGAATCAGCCCGTAGCGTTCCATCATCAGTCGGTTGTAGTAAAATGAAGTTTGCGGTTCAGGCTCAGCCTCGGCTTGAGGCGCTGCCGTCAGACCCGGCGTGGTGGAAGAAAAACTCTCAATCCAGACACCATTGTCCAGCCCGCCCATGGCCTGCTTGCGGACAACCTCAGCCTGAAGCATGACCCGTCTCAATTCCGTGAGAACATCCGCCCAGAAAAAGCGTTGCTCCATCCATTCGGAAAGTTGACCGGCCTCCTGCTGGAGTTTCTTCATCTTGTTTTCCTCAACGACCAGTCGTTCTTCGGTCTGTTTGAGGGGCGTCACCTTTGCAGAAATGTTGTTCAGGGAATCCTGTTTGATCGAGGCCACGCTGCCGTAAAACATTCCGTACACAAACACGACGAGGACGAGGCTGAACACCGCGGCGATGAAATACGGTTTCTTTTGATTGAACTGCTGCCGCTTGAGAGAACTCTTCGGCATCAGGTTCATCTCCACCGGGCACTGCGCCACGTTGCGCAAACCGAGCCCGACGACTTCGCCGAAACCGTGCGCGACTCCCGCCAGTTCCTCGAGGCTGATGTTGGAGTCGATTTGAATGTTCCGGAACGGGTTGAAATACTCGACGGCGACGTTCAGTTTTTCGGCGAAGAATTGCGCCGTGTAAGGCATGATGGACGCGCCTCCGGCAAGGAACAGTCGCTGCGGGGCCGAACCGCCCTGTTGCCCGCGATAAAACTGGATGGTCTGGTTGACCTGGATATGCAGGCGCGTCATGACCTGGCGCGCGATCTTCGAAATCGCCGCCTGTCGCGGACTGTCCGGCTCCTCGTAGGCGCCGCCAAGACTGACGAATCCTTCCGCGATCTTGACCTGCTCAGCCTCGGCGAACTTGAGTTTTGATTCCGCCGCAAAATCCTGAGTGATGGAGTTGGCGCCAATATTGATGCTGCGCGAATAGACCTTGCCCTTTTCGAAAAACAAAAGATTGCTGGTCTTGGCCCCGATATCCAACAACATCGTGCAGCCTTCGAGGTCGCCATAATTGTAACGGAAAGCGTTGCACAGCGCGGCTGGTGATACGTCCACCAACTGGACGCGCAGGCCCGACGCTTCGGCAGTGCGGAAGAGTCCCTCGACGACGTCCGCTTTGATGGCGACGAGGAGGACCTCCAATTCGCCTGTGGCAGTAGTGCCAAGGATCTGATAGTCCCAGACCACTTCTTCCAGCGGAAACGGAACGTTCTGTTGGGCCTCGTACTGGATGATTTGCGTCACCTTAGAAGTATCGACCGGCGGCAACTTGACGAACTTCGAGAAGACGTGAAAACCGGGAGCGCAGACGTTGATGTTTTTTGAACCGAATGCCTTTTCCGCGGAGAGTTCCTGAATCGCCTTCAGGATCACGCGTTCGCGGGCGGCATCCTGGGAGCCCTCGAAGCCGAGCGGCCGGATCCCAAATTGTTTCAGGCGCAACGTGCCGGTTTCATTCGGCTCGAACTCGGCAATCTTCAAACTGCCGGCTCCGAAATCGAGGCACAAGAATGACTTTGTATTCAGCATTTACGCGCAGCTATGCGTTCTCCGCGACACCCGCCGATTCTGGAAGTCCCAAAACCGGATGAAAAGGTTGAAAGTAGGCATGCTGGTTACTGAAAATCGCCAGCAGGGTCAAATATAAAAATCGTGCGTTCACAAGTTTGTTTCCCGGTTCACGCCTCATTGAACACTTTGTGTCGAAAGTAAGCGACGGTTTCTTTGAGACCTTTGCGCAACGGCACCTGCGGCTGCCAGCCGAACAACTCTTTAGAGAGCGCGATGTCGGGCCGCCGTTGTTTGGGGTCGTCCTGCGGCAACGGCCTGAAAACAACCTTGCTCCGGGATCCGGTCACTCGAATGATCTCTCGCGCAAACTCCAGCACACTCATTTCGTGGGGATTCCCAATGTTCACCGGCAAAGACGTGTCACACATCATCAAGCGATAAATGCCGTCGATCAGGTCGGAGCAGTAGCAAAAACTCCGCGTCTGGCTGCCATCGCCAAACACAGTCAGCGGTTTGTTTTGCAGCGCTTGACTGACAAAAGCGGGCACCACTCGTCCATCGTTCAACCGCATGCGCGGCCCGTACGTATTGAAGATGCGAACAATGCGCGTCTTGATTTCGTGCTCGCGATGATAGGCCATCGTGATCGCTTCCGCGAACCGCTTGGCTTCGTCATAACAACCGCGCAATCCGATCGGATTCACGTTGCCCCAGTAGTCCTCCGTCTGCGGATGCACCAGGGGGTCGCCGTAGATTTCGGAAGTGGAGGCCAGGAGAAACCGCGCCCCCTTGTTCTTCGCGAGACCGAGGGCCTTATGTGTTCCCAGCGAACCAACCTTTAACGTCTGGATCGGCAGTTCGAGGTAGTCGACCGGGCTGGCGGGCGACGCAAAGTGCCACACGTAATCCACTCTGCCTTCCAGGAACAGAAACTCCGTCACGTCCTGGTGAAGAAATCGAAAATTTCGGTTGCCGGCGAGATGCGAAATATTGTCAACGCTGCCCGTCACCAGGTTGTCAACGGCTATCACCTTGTGATCCTGCGCCAGGAGAAGATCGACGAGGTGCGACCCCAGAAAGCCCGCGCCGCCGGTTACGACGGAAGTCGGTTGGCGGGGGGCAGTCGTCTTTTTTTTCGAAGCGCCCATCAGTTGATACGACAGCTCAATCGGAAGGTCATCACGAGATTTCGTTGGAGCCGCCGCTCAATCCGGGCCAACACTCGTCATTTGGCTCCGGTTCCCAGCAAAACGACCGGAATCGTGCGGAACAGGATTTTCAAGTCAAGCCACAATGACCAGTTGTCGATGTATTCCAGGTCCAACCGCACCCAGTCACGGAAGTCGCGCACGTTGTTGCGACCGCTGACCTGCCAAAGGCAGGTGATACCTGGCTTGACACTGAGCCTGCGCCGATGCGCCAGGTCATCGAAGCGGCGAACCTCATCGACGGGCAGCGGCCGCGGGCCGACCAGACTCATTTCCCCCTTCAAGACGTTGATGAGCTGCGGAAACTCATCGATGCTGAATTTCCGGAGAATTCTGCCGATCCCTGTCACGCGCGGGTCGTTGGTTACCTTGAACACCGGGCCTGACATCTCGTTGAGCACCGCCAGTTCATGCCTTCGCTGCTCTGCATCCGTGATCATTGAACGAAACTTCAGCATGGTAAACGGTTTGCCATTCAGTCCGGCACGCTGCTGCCTGAAGAAGACCGGTCCCGGCGAAGTCAGTTTGATCAACAGAGCGACGAACAACATCGGAACCGCCAGCACCGTCGCCAGCAACAACGCGCCGACCGAGTCCAGGATTTGTTTGGCAACCCCCTGCCACGAGGCGCCCGGCGTCGAACTGAACACCAACATCGGGCGCCCATGAAACTCGTCCAGCGTGGTCTGCGAGATCTGGGTTTTGAAAAAATCCGCCAGCAACCACACCTCGACACCTTCCAATTCGCAAGCTTGAATCACCTTCTCGACCTGGCCGAACAAAGTATGCTTGGCACTTAGAACCACGCCGTTGGCTGAATGCTCATGCAGCAATTCCACCAACTGTTCGATGGGCGTGGCATTCAGATCCAATTCGTCCAGGATTTCGATGCCTTCCCCTGCCTCATCCCGCAGCCTTCTGCGCACAGGAGCCGTGTCTTCCTTCGTTCCCAGCAGCAGCAGACGCCGCCTCAATTGAGCCTGCCCGAACTTGCTCCTCACCCACTGCTGCAAAATCTCCTCCTTCGCCAGCACCAGGAAAAAGCTGATTGCTCCAAACAGGATGATAACTGCACGAGCCGGTTGTTGCCGAATCAGGAAGGAGACGAGGATCACAACGATTGTCGCCCAGGTTGAAGCCCAAAAAAGCTGCCATACCGTCTGCCGTCGGGACGCAACCAGCGGGCGATTGTAAAAGCCCTGGAGTTCGAGCAGCAACCACGCCGTGGGAAAAACCACGAGAGCGAGCCCGAAGTATTCCGTGAATGGCTCGATTTCCGGCCGTTCCCAAAAGAACGCAAACTGCCAGTTGGACCGGACGACATGTGCGAGCCAGAACCCGACCACAAACAGCCCGGCATCCACTAGTTTGTGGACTCGCGTGCGAATGTGCCGATGCCGCCGCAACATGGGTTCGATTATTTGGCCTTAAAAGGCGATGCCGGTAAATCTCAAAATCGATCTTTGCTTGAAGGTCGGCCTGCTCCGCAAGCGCAGGTGAGGTTCACCTTATCTTGCCTGCGACGCAGCCTCTTGCGCGCCTCTGGCGGCCTGATCGCCGGAGGTCAATTGGAATTCCGGGACGGACGTCGCGATGAATTGTCTGAGTCGTTCGTATGTTGCCTCTTCCTGGCCGGGAGCGCAAACAGCCAGACAACTGGCGTAGGCCCAGCGCTGCAGGGTGCCGGTACGAATCAAATCGCGCGCCATCCACCACATTCGTTGCGCGTGGTCCGCTGTCAGCTCGTTGTCCGCGACAAACCAATAAACGTAGATCACGCGGCTGGTTATCTTCTCGCCATTCGCTGTTTCTCTGATTGCTGTTCCCGTTAATTTGTTGACGGGCAGCTCATAATCATGCGGCGCGCGAATTGGAATCGTGTCGAATTCCGACCGGTCAATTCTCACTCCTTGCCCGGTTAGACAGTATTGGGGTTGATGAATGCTGGTGCGATCCGTCCCCATAAGAACGGCGCTCACCGCGATCTCGAATCCGTCGGGCGCTTTGTATCGTCGTCTCCCGTAAGTTGTGTCTTCCGGGAGCCATCCCAATTCGACTGGTGTCACCGGCAACGGTTCGGAAGAATAATCCGAAACGCGTTCGGGTAAATAGACGCTATTGGTCCTGACCACCTTTCCTTCAGGATCAAATGTCGGCTCCGGCACCACCTTCACTCCAGGGTTGCCCAGTTTTTGGTGAGCTCGAAGAGTCGCCAGCAGTCCGGCGCTTGCTCCCATCAGCGCCACTGTGACCGCCACGAGTATTGATTTTGAATTCTTCACGGTGTCTTTTCCTGCAAGGCTCCGGATGGCGCGAATTCGAATTTGCGCAGCCAGCGCCCCAGCAAACCCAGTCCAGCAATGACCGGGACGTAGGGCATCAAACTGAACACGGCGCTTTCATGAACGTAGTTTCCGGCCGATTGTCCGAATGTCTCTGCGGCCACGATGATGCTCAGTAGTCGAACTACGTTTCCGACGATAGCCAGGGGGAACGCCATTCCCATCAGCACGAATCGCTGCCAGTTCTTTGAGAATTCCACAAATCCGTAAACCGTGGCCAACACGAAAATGGCGGTTAGACTTCGGATTCCACTGCATGCGGCAGCGACCTCATATTGGAAGCGGCCAGACGGCTCCCAGATGCTGGTGCCATTCTGAACGACGTCGATACCCAAACCCCCGTGTGCCAACACCGCCGTGATCTTTGTGGCGATCAAACGCAACGGAAACGTGACGTATTGCGTGGAGTTTCCAAGTGGCACGCAAAAGATCAGGAGTGAAAACGGGAAAAAAGTGGCGCGCAACCACGGGCATCCCCAAACCAATCCGGTCAGGGCGTAGACACCGACGAAGAACGCGACGAGAGAAAACCGAGTCTGCTGCACCATGTAGCCCAAAATGTGAAGCGACAACGCGAATACGAAAAGCGCCAATGCGGGCCACCAGATTTGCTTCGGCAGAAGGATCAACTGTCGTCGTTTCCACCACAGCAATCCCAACACGATGAAAGGCACAAACCATACGTGAGCTTCGTCCGAGTTCAGAATGATGTTAACCGCCGCCCACAGACCGGTGCCATCCAAACCGCGCGTGTTCACCCAAAACCACCAGCCAAAAACCGACTGTGTGTTGACATAGCCCAGGGTCGAGTTTCCAAAAAAATGAAACAGCCCGAACCAAGCAGTAAACAAGACCAGCAGCACCGATTTGTCTGGCATGCGGCGCCAGACGTCAAGGGCGTGCCTGTCCATGGACAAATCGGAAGATCCCGGCTCTACTTCGCTCATATCAACGTAGCAACGCTCAATCAGACCATTTCCGCGGAGTTTTACTCAACATTAATCCACAGACCCTTTCCATGTCAGCTGTGATACGCCGGTGTCGACAACTGAAAACTCCCGTTGGCCTCCAAGACCATCGGCGCGGAAGAAAAATCGTTGCACGGACTACAACGCATCTCAAATACTCACGGAACGATGGACCCCGCACACGCGATTCGCGATGCCCGGAGCAATGAGTCGATATCTCCCTGTCTTTCAGTCGTCATGCCGGTTTACAACGAAGCAGCCAGTGTTTCAACCGTAGTGAGTCAGGTGCTCGCTCAACGTCCCGTACGGGAACTGATAATCGTGGATGACTGCTCGACGGACGGGACTTGGGACACCCTTCGTCGAGTTGTCGAAAACCACGAACGCGTGAAGCTTTTTCGCCACGAAGTAAACCAGGGCAAAGGTGCCGCCCTTCGAACCGGCTTCGCCAATGCCACTTCCGAGATTATTCTGATTCAGGACGCCGACCTCGAATACGATCCCGAAGAGTATTACCTGTTGCTGAAACCCGTTTTGATGGGCAAGGCTGATGTCGTTTTCGGTTCGCGCTTTCTCGGCTCCGGCGCACATCGTGTGCTCTATTTCTGGCACGCGCTGGGGAACCGAATTCTGACCACGATGTCCAATATGTTCACCAATCTGAACCTGACCGATATGGAGACATGTTACAAAATGTTCAAACGCGAAATCGTTCAAGGAATAGAGATCGAAGAAAACCGTTTCGGCTTTGAGCCGGAAATCACTGCGAAGATCAGCCATCTCGGCGCCCGTATCTACGAAGTGCCAGTCTCCTATTATGGCCGCACCTACGCCGAAGGCAAAAAAATTGGCTGGCGCGATGGCTTGCACGCCTCTTGGTGTATTCTGAAGTACAATCTCTTCCGGCGCGCACGATGATGGAGAAACCGAACAGCACTACGGCAGTCGAAGACTTTGAGTTCGCCGCGTTACAGGAAGCCGGAAACTATCGCGCCGCCCTCGTCCGCGAGTTTGCGCCGTTCTTGAAGGGAGCCGTGATTGAAATCGGCGCCGGTGTCGGACAGTTTACACAGGCCCTGAGCGCGCTCTCTTCCATTCAAAGCCTGATCTCGATTGAACCTGAACCGCGCTTCTGCCGGATCTTTAAAGAACTAATGCCCAAACACACATTGTTTGAGGGGACAATCGACGCACTGCCCTCCGATGGCGAGTGGGATGCGATCGTGAGCATCAATGTGTTAGAACATATTCGCGAAGACGGCGTGGAACTCGCGAAATACAAGGAACGGCTCGACAGACGCCAAGGGCACCTTTGCCTTTTCGTTCCTGCTCGCCCTGAAATCTACGCGCCCATCGACATGGACTTCGGCCACCATCGACGTTACGCGCGCCCCCAGTTGCGCCAAACGTTGCAGGCAGCTGGCTTTTCCATTGTACGACTGAACTATTTCAATTGCTTGGGCTACTTCGCGTGGTGGTTCAACTTTTGTGTGCTGAAGAAGCGGCATTTCGATGTCGGTTCAGTGATCTTTTTCGACCGCGTGGTCTTCCCGATGGTTCACATGCTTGAGCGCAATGTGGTCCGCCCTCCGCTCGGCCAGAGTTTATTGGCGGTCGCGCGGGCGGCATGATTCACCGACATCACATGCCGACGGAATCGGCGCCGAGAAGAACGGCTCTGTTCGTAATCTTGTTTCTGCTGTTGAGCGCGTTCGCCTCCATCCCGCGTTTTGGGGAACGCGAAAACGAACATTCGCCGGGTGTTTCCGACTCAGACCTCTACATTGAAATGGCACGCGTGTTCACCGGTGAGCTGAAGCAATTCACGAAAGACTACGTCGCGTGGCAACCACATCATTACAACCGACCGTGCCTTCCTTTTTTGGCTGGTTACTTCGGGAAATTTCTCTTGGGCGGTAACCTGCGCGCCGCTTTCAGCCTGATCAACATTGTCGCCGCCACTGTTGTTGCGTTGCTATTAATGAAAGTCGTCCAGCGACACAGGCCCGAATGGCAGTTGAGCTGGCTGCCGTCCGTGCTTTTCCTGACTGGGTTCCCGCAATTGAACTGGGGTTATCACATCTTTACCGACACACTTGGTTACGCGACCGCGTTGTCGACCGCGTGTTACGCAGCGTGGCTGATCGAACAGATTGGGCAGACCGCACCCTGGAACAAAAGCGCATTGTCCCTTCATCTGACACTGCTTTTTGCGAGCTCCAGCGTGGCGTTCCTGACACGAGAGACCGCGTGGTTTGCAGTCATCACGGCGATTTGGCTTGTAGCCAAGTGCCCCCGGGTGCCGCATGACCTCCTTAAACAGGGATTGATCCCTTTCGTTCTCGTTCTTGGAAAGTTACCGCACGTCGTATACGCGTACGCTTATGCAGTGTCCGGAGTGCCGTTGAAATCGTCGCTGAGCGCGCTGCTGAACTGGCCTTATCTTTTCGACTTCACAGTAAAAACGGCTGTTTGCTTTAACCTTGCCTGGCTACTGGCGGTTTGGGGGTTCTTGCGTGCAGGCGGGCGTTCTGTCCCCCCACTATTCACAGGCTGGTCTGTCGCCGCTTTGTTTTACATTGGTGCGGGATACTATGTGAACAAAATTCATCTGATCGGCTACCCGCTTCGCATGTCTTACGCGCTCTTCCCGTCCGTTTATTACGGTGTCACCGCCCTTCTGGAAAAACGCTTGTCCGAACAACGCCGCGTGCCAGTAGCTATTGCGTTCTTTCTTGTTCAATACGGAATCAATCTCGTCGGGTTATTCCTCGATCCCGGAAGACCCGGCATCAAAGCCGCTGATGTTCTCAAATCTCTCAGAGATTTTTTGTCGAACTGACGTACGTGCCGTCTGGGGACACCGAAATCACATATGCGCGTAACAGTTGCTCTGTCGAACTCTCCCAATTCAGTTGCGACCGTATTCGTTCGACGCCCACCTGTCCCATCCGCTCCCGTTCCGGCGGATCATCCAGCAACTGCCCGATCGCGACACCCAGTTTCTCCGCCGAGTTCTCTTCCACGTAACAGGCGGCCTCGCCCGCCGATGCCCGCCCTTCCTTCGTCGCGAACATCACCTGCGCCTTGCCAAACGCCATATACTCGAGCGTCTTGTTCATCGTGCAATGGTCGTTGTAAGGGTTGATCGGATCACACGCCACTCCCAGATCCATCGTTCGGAGGGCGGAGAACAAGAACTCGTTGCTGACCCGGCCAGGCATGTCCACGCACTCCTGCAATCCCATTTCGTCCCTCAACGCCGTGAGCCGCGCATACTCCGGCCCCGTCCCCATCAATAGAAACTGAACATCACGACGGCCCAGCCGGTGGACGACATGATTCGCCGCTTCGATAAGGTAATGCACGCCGTCCGCGTTACCCATTACGCCTATGTAGCCGACCAGATATCGACGCCCCTTTTTCAATGCGGCGTCCGGCTTTGCGTCGCCAACTCTGATCGTCGGCGCGGTACGGACTACGAAGACTTTCTCCGGAGTTTTTTTGCCGCGTTGAATGGCGACGTCCTTCACCGATTCGTTCGTTGCGAGAACCACGTCCGCGGTGGCATAAGTCAATCGTTCTGCCAGCCGCACGAACCAATAAACCAACCCGCGCCTGCCGAACTTGGCCTCGAACATTTCCGGCCAGACGTCGTGCACATCGTAAATCACCTTCACGCCAAAGAGCAGCTTGAACGGCAAAGCGACGAGAAAGAGGAGATCCGGCGGATTACAAAGGTGAACGACTTTGAACCGATGCCGTCGCCACGCCTTCCACGCCAGACGCAATTCACCCCAGAGCGCCGACGTGTATTCACGGATAAAGCCGAAAAGCCCGCTCGCCTCCTCACAAATCCAATGCCGGTAAATCTGAATCCCGTCCAGTTTCTCCTCAGCCGTCGTATAACCACGCATTCGAGGACAGATCACCACAACTTCGTAGCCTGCATCCCGCAATGCGCACGACTCCTGCCAGACCCGGCGATCCAACGGCACGGGCAGGTTCTCGACAATGATGAGGACCGCCGGCTTACCAGCAGAATCCTTCATACTTCGCGGGCAAATTCCGCAGTTCGGGCCAGCCGTTTACGTCGAGCACCTGATGTTGTGGTGTCAGACATTTCGCCAGATCAGCAACCGAAGCGCATCGCTGCGCCGCCACAACCAGTCCCTGCTCGCCAATCGCCGCCGCGAGGTCCTGATACAGCAGCGACGCCAGATGCGGCATTTTCTCATCAATCGTCCGCTTGTTGCGCCCCACGATCCGCGACAGATTCAACTGCGGGTCATAGATCCGCAATTTGTAGCCACGACCGAGAAGACTCTGGGCCACTTCCACCATTGCACTTTCCCGCAAGTCATCCGTGTTGGCCTTGAACGAAAGTCCCAGAATGACCACCTCGCTCTGTCCGGTTTGCTCGATCAGTTTGAGCAGGCTCCGCAAGTGCTGCTCGTTGCTCGCGAGAATTCCTTCCACCACCGGCGCAGACACACCGCGTTGCCGTCCCAAATGGTTCAAGGCTCGGACGTCCTTCGGCAGACACGAGCCGCCGAACGGATTGCCCGGGCGCAGATAATACGATGAAATGTTCAGCCGGGTGTCCGCGCAGAGCAATGACATCACCTCTTGCGAGTCAATGTTCAGTTGCTTGCCAAGCCGGCCGATCTCATTCGCGAAGGCGATTTTCGTCGCGTGAAAGGCGTTACAGGCATACTTCACAAATTCGGCCGTCTGCCAGTTCACCACAGTCGTCGATTCGCCGAACAACGCGCCCATCAACTCCGCCGGCGGACGCGAACCGTCGCGCGCACCCACTACAGCCAGCGAAGGGCTTTCAAAATCCGCTACTGCCGATCCCTCGCGCAAAAACTCCGGATAATACAAAACCTTCACCGATCCGTTCGCATCCAGATCAGCGAGGAGTTCATCCACCAGCATCTTCGTGCTGCCCGGAAGCATCGTGCTGCGGAGAACGAGCAGGTGGTTCTTCGGATTTGTCCGAAGTGCATCGCCGATCTGTTTCAACACACCGCGAACGAAGCTCAAGTCGAGTGCGCCGTTGCTGTTTGAGGGCGTGCCGACGCAAACAAGGGAGACATCCGACGCCGCGATCGCGTCAGCCGCATTTTCCGTCGCGCTTAAAAGCTTTCGAGTCTTGGCTTCCTTCAGCAAATCATCCAGCCCCGGCTCGACGATGGGGGAAACGCCGCGATTGAAATCGGCGACCTTTTGGGGATGCACATCCACACCCACAATGACATGGCCCCGCTTCGACAGGCAGGCGGCGGTCACCGCGCCCACGTAGCCGAGGCCGAAAATGCTGATCCTCATGAGTCGGGCGAGGCTAAAAACGTTGTGCGGAAAACGCAAGGCTGGCCGCTTTGCGGACGAGCGACCAGCAGGAGGTAGGGAGCAAAAACGGTTTTGCGGAACGCCGGCGAAACAATACCGGCCAGCGGATTCTCCGGTTCAAGCCTCTCGCGGTCGGCGGGAGTTTCCACAAGCTTTACATCGGCCCAGTGTTCACTGGCCAAAACCTCCAGCGCAACGCTGTTTCGCTTCACAACGAAGTTCCTTTCGGTCGCCACCTTAATCCAACTTCCAGGCGCAAACTGCCAACGGACTAAAAAGTCTCCGGGCTTTCCTTCTTTGAATTCACACATGTCCTCGACTGACCAGCTCAAGCCATCCCCTGAGTAGTTCACGCGGCGGCGCATTCGACTTCCGGTAACGTCCAGCCATGCAACAGGAGCGAGTGCTTCCTCATAGGCGAGACCGGGAATCGCATGCTGCTCCGACCAAAGGAATGGCCCCACACGCCGCGGGGATTCGTTTCCGACCGGGCAGGGAGCGTTGTGGGCCGCCCGTGACGCCAGCCAGCACCGGAGCTTCTCGTCGGCATAGTAAGCCCCTGTCCCAGGATCAACGGCGAAGGACACTCCCTTAAACCACACCGTAAGGTGCAAGGCATCCAGGTGACCATGCGCAGCGGTGGAAGGATACCCAAGCGGTGACAAATCCCAGCGCACGATCCATAACGGAGAACGGTGGGTCGCAATGCCTGTGATCGGATAATACGAGAATTGCCATTCGTTCACGATTCTCAGTTTTGTCGGATCCGGCTGCGCCACGGGCCGCTCAGTCATCCAATAGCCCAACGACAGGCTGTTGACGAAATTACTCATCCACTTGCGCCACTCTCCCACGGCGTTTGCTTGCGAAGCGCACAGCGGCAAGACGCAGGCATTGTCCGAATCGCCATAATCCCACTCATCCGATTCAACTTGAACATCCGCGAAGAAGAATGCCGCGTGGTTCAATCGCTTTTCCACTTCCGGCCAGATCTTCCGACTAGCCGACAGAAGTGCCGCCCGCGCCTGCCAGCAGAACTCCCACGAGAACAAATGATAGTTCAGCGCCTGCTCGCGATTGCCGCCGTCTTCGGCGAACTGCGTCAGAACCTCCCGCTCCCACAGCGCCTGCAACGTGTCGAGCGGCGCCGCGCATCGCGCGAGTTCCGGCCAGCGCGCGACGGCGAGAATCAGCCCGGCGAGTTCACCGATCAGGTGATTGTTCGCCGATGAACCGAACGATCGGTATCGCCACGCGAACCGCGCGTGCGCCGGAAGGATCTCGCGGCGCAATCCCTCCATCTTTCCGGGGCATCCGCGCGCTTGCGCCTGCGGGCGCAGTAGCGCATCGATCCACGTGAACTGCACGAGGCGCATCCCGACCTCCAACGCACTGGTCCAGTTCCATCCGCGATACGGCGGGTTGCACCTCACCCAGTCCTCGAGCCACTCGACGCATTTCGCTCCGGCGCGCTCATCGTCGAGCACGTAAGTCGCCATCGCGAGGCGAACGAGTTGATGCCAACGGCTCAGTTCCCAGATCAACTTGATGTCGGCGCCGGACGGCAGTTCGCGATGGTTCAGTTTGAAAGCGACTTCCTGCGTCGCGATGTCCTTGCCAACCAGATAGTCCTTGTGCCAGCGAGGCGGGTCGTCCACTTGAAGTTCCAGGTGACCAAAAGCCTTCCAGTGTCCCGCCAGGATTTCCTTCACGTCGCGGGCCAACGCTTCGCGGAGAACGACAGGGGCGTCACCCGGATTTGGCAACTTTGGAAACGAGTCCGCTCCGGACTCCAGTTTCAGTCCCGACCAATCGGGCAAGCGTCGCGCGTCCTGCCACTGCCGGAATCGCGCCCGAATATGCGCCGCGACCTCGCCCGACTCCATCGCTCGCAGCCGATGCCAGTACCATTGAAGCTTCGACATGCGTTTTCCGAACGCTAGCGACTTAGTTCGACCGCGGCCGCTTTTTGAATCGAGTCAAGCACCGCGAACGTGAGCAGCATGCTGGCGCGCGATTTCTCGTAAGGCAGCGGATGCTCTGCGTGTCCGCGGAGAAAAGCGGTCCACGCATTCATCTGCTCAGCGTGGCCTTTGCCATTGAACTTATGCTTCTCCCGTTTTCGGCCGCGGTGAACGATGAGTTCCAGGAAGTTCGTCATCTCCGCAACAACTCCCGCGCCGTAAACCGTGAGCGTTTCCTTCGGGAAACTCGCATCGCCTTCGGCGCTGTAAACCAACTGCCCGCACGATCCGTCGGCGAATTCGACTTGCGCGGTGACGCTGTCGGGAAACGGCAACCGGCCCGAGGCCGGCCACGTGGTCTGCGCAAAAACACGCACCGGTTGCGAATCGAACAGATAGCAAAAGTAGTCCAGGAAATGGCACGCCTCGCCCAGGACACGACCCCCGCTCTCAGAGTAGTTCGCATACCAATGTGATGGATCGAGTTTGCCCGCCATGACGCGGAAGCTGGCGCTTTTCGGCCCGGGTGCGGATTGGACCAACTCCTTCAGCACCTTGCTGGCGCCCGCGAAACGCCGGTTGAAGCCGACCATCACGGTGCCTTTGCTCTTCGAGTAGAATTCGTCGAGGTCCTCCAACTCCGCCCGCGACAAACACAGCGGTTTCTCGACAAAGATGTGACGATCCGCAGCCAGCGCCTGTTTGACCAGCGAGGCATGAAGGTGGTGGCGCGTGGCGATAAGCACGGCTGCGTTTTCCTCAGCGGCACTCGCGCCTTCGGTCGCAAAAATTTCATTACTGACCACGGCGGCGCGTTCGAAATCGAACTTCGTTTTGACATGGTTCGCGCTGAGCGCCGTTTGATTCACGACGGTACCGAACTTGATTTGACCTTTTAAATGCGGCAGCAACATTGTGCGGGCGAAGTTACCCGCGCCGATCACGTCAAGGCTCGCAACCGGCCGTGCGAGATGCTGATTCCGGGTCTCGAACCTTCGATTCGATTGCGATAACGCGGGCTCAGGCGATTCCACGTTCCGTGTTCCCTGGTCTGCGTCGCCATACTCCAGGACAACCCCGATGTCCTTCGCTCCTTCCTGCATCAAATCCTGGTAAACCGACACCGCGTTCTTGAACGGCACGCGCCGGGTGGTGATGGCCGCAAGGTTGATTTGACCTTTCGCCATCATGTCCAGACACGCCTGAAAATTGCGCTGCTCCGTCCAGCGGACATAACCGATAGGATAATCGCTTCCTCCCCATTCGTAGGCCGGGTCGTATCGTCCCGGGCCGTAGGAGCGCGAATAGCGGACTTCCAAATCCTTTTCGTAAAAAATCTTCCAGGCGAGT
>Ga0134121_10002454_pt1 | contig 16020 bp, 15 predicted proteins | sample KB301_FD_96463 | JGI IMG/M metagenome (GOLD analysis project Ga0134121, IMG submission 96463) | Terrestrial soil microbial communities without Nitrogen fertilizer from Kellogg Biological Station, Michigan, USA - KB3-0-1 | ecosystem: Environmental > Terrestrial > Soil > Unclassified ... | reverse complement strand
TACGAGGTCTATTGGGCCGAGACACAGCAGCGCGCGCTGAAGAAACTCTCTGAAGGCTTATGGGATTTGGTGATACTCGACATTGGATTGCCGGATGGCTCAGGTTTCGAACTGGCTCGTCACATCAAAGAAAGCACTTCGCTGCCGATCATGTTTATGACTGCGCTGAGCACGGCTGAGCATCGACTCGAAGGATTTGAAATCGGCGCCGAGGAATTTCTTCCGAAGCCTTTTCACCTGCGGGAATTGCTGTTGCGCGTGCGGCATGTGCTCGAGAATCACCCGGTGGTTCATCAGGTCACCTGCCATGGTCGCACAGTTGATCTGGACAATCGCGCAATCGTGCAGACCGATGGACAAAGGGACTACCCGGCAGCGAAGGATTTTGATTTGCTGCAACTGTTGGTGACGAGCAGTCCGCGCGTGATTAGTCGTAATCAGATCCTCGATTCGCTGTGGGGTGAGGACAAGTTGGCGGCGAACCAGCGCACAATCGACAACATGGTGGTGCGTTTACGGCAGATGCTCGGAGATACGGACAGCAGTTGCATTCGATCGGTGCGCGGCGTTGGGTATCAGTGGTGTGGAGATGAGAAATAGTCAATGAGTTCAGTGGCAACTACAGAACAAATCGGCAACCTGCGTTTCCAGAATGCACTCGCACGCGTTCCGCAACGCACGCCTCCGATTTGGCTGATGCGCCAGGCAGGGCGTTATCACAAACATTACCAGGCCCTGCGCGCGCAGCATTCGTTCGTCGATTTGTGCAAGCAACCGGAGTTGGCGGCCGAAGTCGCGCTCGGGCCTGTCATTGACTTCGGTTTCGACGCGGCGATTCTGTTCAGCGATCTTCTGTTTCCGCTCGAAGCATTGGGGATGGGATTGGAATATACGGACCATGGGCCGCGCCTGGGATGGCAACTGAACGAGCAGACGATTTTGCAAATGCGATCGGTGGAAGATGCGTGGCCGCACCTTTTATTTCAAGGTGAAGCGATGCGCGCGACGCGCGAGCGGATTCCAGGCGATCGCAGCGTAATTGGTTTTGTGGGCGGGCCCTGGACACTTTTTGTTTACGCGGTGGAAGGGACGCACAAAGGATCGTTGGTAAATTCGAAACGACTGCTGCCGCTGTTTCCGCGCTTCTGCGAATCGATCGTGCCGCTTTTGGAAAGAAACATCGAGCTTCAATTGGATAACGGCGCAGAAACCGTGATGATTTTCGATACGGCCGCGGGCGAGTTGTCGTCCACAATCTTCCACACCGAAGTTCTGCCGCAATTGCGGCGCGTCACCAGCGGCAACGCCGAGCGCATCGGCTATTATTCTAAAGGAACGCAGCCGGCGCATTTGCGGGATTCGTTCTTCGCCAGCGGAAGCCTTGCGGGTATCGGCGTCGATCATGGTTGGGATATTCGCGAAGCCTTTGAAATTTCACCGCAGGGTTTTGTTCAGGGCAACTTCGATCAAGCGCTGCTGCACGCCGACGCTGCGGATTTGAGGAAGCGTCTGAATCAATATCTTGACCCGCTCAAGGATCGCGACTGGCCCGGCTGGATTTGCGGTCTCGGCCATGGCATTTTGCCAGGCACGCCGGAAGACAATGTAAGGATGTTTGTTGATACAGTGAGAGAGGTAATGCAGTGACTGATTTGTTTGCCAAGTACGACGTTCCGGCGCCACGCTACACCAGTTATCCGACGGTCCCGTTTTGGACGGCTTCGCCGACGACCGATCAGTGGATCGAATCGTTGAATGAGGGCTTCGCTGATGAAGCCGCGACCTGGTCGCTCTATTTTCACCTGCCGTTCTGCGAGTCGCTGTGCACCTTTTGCGCGTGCAACACGGTGATCACGCGCGATCACAAACGCGAAGAAACCTACGTCGATTTGCTTTCCACCGAGTGGAATCTCTACACCGGCCGCGTCTCCGGGTTGAAAGAGCGCGCGCTGGTTGGCATTCATCTCGGCGGCGGCACACCGACATTTTTCTCGGCTGACAATCTTTCGCGCATACTTTCGCCCATCCTGGCGCAAACGCGCTTCGACCAGAACCATTTTGAGGCGTCCGTCGAAGTCCACCCCGGCCACACGACTCGGGAGCAATTGGCAATGTTGCGTGGTGCAGGATTCACGCGCATCTCGATCGGCGTACAGGATTTCGATCCGGAGGTGCAGAAGCTGGTCAATCGCCACCAGCCCTACGAAGTGACGAAGTCGACTACTGACGTCGCGCGCGAACTTGGCTATACGTCGGTTAATTACGATCTGATTTACGGCCTGCCACGGCAGATGCCGGATCGATTTCGCCAGACGGTGGAAAAAACGATCGAGTTACGTCCCGATCGCATCGCGCTCTACAGCTTTGCGCGGGTGCCCTGGATCAAGCCGGCGCAGCGCAGCTACAAAGACGAAGACATTCCGGTTGCCGGTGAGAAACGTGAACTATATGAAATCGGGCGCGAGATGCTTTCGCAAGCCGGGTACGTCGAAATTGGCATGGACCATTTTGTGCTGCCGCATGATGGCATGGCGGAAGCTCAACGCCAGGGAACACTGCATCGAAACTTTCAGGGATACACTGAGACGCGCACGACTGTGTTGCTTGGTTTGGGTGTGAGTGCGATTTCCGAAACGCCAACCTGTTTTCATCAGAACGAAAAGGCTTTTCCGGTTTATGAGCGGCGTGTGCACAATCAGGAGATTCCGACCCTCCGCGGGCATCTGTTGAATGAAGAGGATCGGTTGCTGCGCGAACAGATCCTGCAATTCATGACGAAGTTCAATGTGCGGTTGACCGATGATCAGGCGAAAGATGCGCGCGAGTTCCTGCGTCCCATGATCGAAGATGGGCTGGTCGAAGTCTCGAGCGACACGATGCAATTGACTGATAAGGGGACGCCTTTTCTCCGTAATGCCTGCATGTTCTTCGATCAGCGCTTGCGGCGGCAGGAACAAAAGCCGCAGATGTTTTCGCAGGCGTTGTGATGAATCTTTTTTCTCCCTCTCCTTTCGGAGAGGGGCTGGGGTGAGGGACTTAACACGTCGTAACTTCGTCCCTCACGCTAACCCTCTCCTTCGGGAGAGGGAATTTGTTTTTATGACGAGAACAGTCACAGTCGTCGGCGCAGGATTCTCGGGATTGGCGACTGCATATTTCCTCGTCAAGCGCGGCTTCAAGGTTCGCGTCTTAGAGAAAAGTAATCGCGCCGGCGGGTTAATTGAAACGCTGCGCACCGAACACGGAATAGTTGAGAAGGCGGCGAACGGCATCCTCTGTTCAGCTAAGTTGGAAACAATCGCCGCGGACGTTGGCGTGCCGCTGTTAACAACTCGGCGCGAAGGTCGCAAGCGATTCATCTACCGCGGCAAGCCGCGCCAACTTCCGCTAAATGTTTTCGACATGTTGAAGACGGGTGCGCGGGTGGCCACCCATGCGACGAGTCTTTCGCCCTGCCCATTTGAATCAATCAGCGCCTGGGGACGACGTGTTGGCGGCGATGCGGCGACTGATTATCTTTTGATTCCCGCGCTCGGCGGCATCTATGCCGGTGATCCTGATCGGTTGAGTGCCTCGCTGATTTTCGGTAAGGCGAAGCTGCCCGATCATCTGCGCACCAACAAGCCAGAGAAGGGGAAGCTGCACGGCACCGTGGCTCCGCCGCAAGGCATGCAGCAGTTGACGGACGGATTGCGCGCGTGGCTCGAACAAGCTGGGGCTGAATTTGTTTTCAATAATGATGCGGCCGACAGGGGCGCGCACGATCCGGTGGCTATCTGCCTCTCCGGAAGCGCCGCTGCTGATTACCTCGCCGAAGCGGCGCCGGAAATCAGTGACGCCTTAGGCAGGATCGAGATGCTTTCGCTGGTAACGGTGACGGCGTTTTACCAGCCGGACGCCGCTACAATAAACGGTTTTGGTTGTTTGTTTCCGCGGGATCAGGGATTTCGCGCGCGCGGAGTGCTCTTCAATAATTCTATCTTCGAAGGTCGCGGCCCAGCGCATTCCGAGACATGGATCTTCGGAGGCGCGCTCGATGCGGACATCATCGAGCTCAGCGATGATCAGTTTCGCGACTTGATCGCGACTGAACGAAAAAGATTTTATGGGAAGAGAGACGAGCCGTTGGGGCTCTACATCAATCGCCGGCCAAAGTCGATTCCGCATTACACGATTGAGTTGGAGCGAAGGTTGAGTAACTTGCCGGCGCCGCCAGTCAATGTCGCGCTGGTGGGAAACTATCTCGGCCGCATCGGACTCGCAAAGTTGATCGAGCGCGCGGCGATAGTCGCGGAGGATTGTCAGAACCGCTTGCGGTAGCGGGCGGGCAATTTGTTATGAGCACAGGAGTACTTCTCATCAATCTCGGCACGCCCGACGCGCCCACACCGGCCGCAGTGGGTCGCTACCTGCGCCAGTTCCTGATGGATCCTTTCGTTATCAACACTTCCGCGCCGCTTCGCTGGCTACTCGTCAACGTCGCCATCGTGCCGCGCCGCAAGTATCAATCCGCCGAGGCTTATCAGAAAGTTCAAATGCCTGAGGGTTCGCCGCTCCTCGTGTACACGCGCGCATTCGCGCATGAAGTTGCCCAGCGACTAAATTCGTCAGACGGGAACTATGAGGTCGAATTCGGCATGCGCTACGGCAATCCTTCAATTAAGTCAGCGCTTGAGAATCTGAAGTCGCGCGGCGTCTCATGCATCATCGTGCTGCCGCTCTATCCGCAGTACGCCGAATCGAGCTTCGAGACGGCCGTCGTCGAAACAAAACGAAGCGCGCGCGAACTCGGCTGCGAAGAGTTGCTTACCTTTTTGCCGCCGTTCTACAACGACCCGGGTTTCATCAACTCCTGGGCTGAACACATCCGGGCGAACATTGATCCCGAAAAGACCGATCATCTCTTGTTGAGTTTTCACGGCTTGCCGGTTCGTCATCTGACGAAGTTTCACCAGGACAATCGCTCGCCGTCGGCTGAGTGCTGCACTGAAGTCAACGCCACGAACCGAAATTGCTATCGCGCACAATGCTTTGAAACTGCGCGGGCGATCGCGGCCCGGTTGCAACTGCACGCTGACGATTACACCGTCTCATTCCAATCGCGCCTCGGCCGCGCCGAATGGATTGCCCCGAACACAGTAAATGTCCTGGAAGATCTCGCGCGCCGAGGCATCAAACGAATTGCGGTCGCGTGTCCTTCTTTCGTTTCAGATTGTTTAGAAACGCTGGAAGAGATCGGCATGCGCGGCCGGGAAACATTTCTTCAAGCCGGCGGTGAATCGCTCCAGTTAATTCCATCCCTCAATGCTGATGCTGCCTGGGTTGAGGCAGCAGCCAGGATGATCCAGGCACTTTAGCTCACCATTGAACTCACGCCTTCCGTGATAGAATCCGCGCCGCAAGCGACCGCTGCGACACATGACCTTCTGGCAAGAAATCCTTTCCGCAACCGGCATGGGAACCATATTTCCGTGGGTGGTACTCATTTTCGTCGTGGTTGCTTTTATTCTCCGGTTTACGAAGCCTGATGAGCGGATACGGATTCGTACGGCGCTCCTGCTGTTCGCGCTGTCGATCATTGGGACCCTGATAGCGGCAGCGTTGCTCGGCTACGGAGTTCCGCAGACGGCGCTCGCTTTCAAATGGACGCGATGGGCGGCGCGCATCTTTCAATGGCTCGCCATCATCAACGTTGCAGCTGTCTTTGTCTTTGAGCTGCTCCTTGATCCTCTGCGGTTGAAGCCACCGCGCATCATGCGCGACCTGTTGTTGGCGTTGGCTTACATCGTCGTCACGATTACCATCCTTTCCCGAGACACAGATCTCACCGGCATTATCGCCACGTCCGCGGTTCTGACGGCGGTCATCGGCCTTTCGTTTCAGGACACGCTCGGCAACATGATGGGCGGCATGGCGTTGCAAATGGAAGGCGCAATTTCCGTCGGTGACTGGATCAGAGTTGACAATCAGGAAGGCCTGGTCAAAGAGATTCGCTGGCGGCATGCGGCAATCGAAACGCGCAACTGGGACACGATCATTTTTCCGAACAGCGCGTTGATGAAAGCGCACGTGATCGTGCTGGGCCGGCGCACCGGACAGCCGCGCCAACATCGCCAATGGGTTTACTTCAACGTCGACTTTCGTTATTCGCCGGCAGAAGTGATCGACACAGTCGAGAAGGCCTTGTGTGCTGAGCCCATCGCCAACGTCGCCACGTCGCCGGCGCCGAATTGCGTGCTGATGGATTTCAAAGAGAGCTATTGCAGTTACGCGGTGCGCTATTGGCTGACCGACATGGCGGTGGACGACCCGACGAATTCCGTCGTGCGCACGCGCATCTACTTTGCGCTGAGGCGGGCGAACATTCCGTTGTCGATTCCCGCGCAAGCGTTGTTCGTGACTGAGGAAGAGCTGTCTCGGGAAGAGCGCAAACGGGCACAGGAGATCGACAAGCGCGCGAGAGCGCTCAAACGCGTCGAGTTGTTTGAGGGTCTCACCGATGAAGAGCGGCAGCAGCTTGCTTCCCGCATTCGCATCGCGCCATTTGCGCGCGGTGAGGTCATGACCAAGCAAGGCGCTGAGGCGCACTGGCTCTACATCATCACGCTCGGCGATGCCGAGGTGCGCTTCTCTTTGGACGGCAAGACCGAGCACGTGGCCACCTTGCATCCTGGGGATTTCTTCGGCGAGCGCGGCATGATGACGGGAGAGCGTCGCTCTGCCGATGTGATCGCGCTGACCGACGTGGAGTGCTATCGGGTCGACAAAGATTCGTTCCAGGAGATTTTGCAGAAGCGGCCGGGGATTGCCGAAGATATTTCGCAGGTGCTCGCCCGCCGTCGCGCCGAGCTCGAAGCCGCGCGTGAAGATCTGACCGAAGAGGCCAAGCGCGCCCGCATGCGCGATCATCAGGGCGATCTGCTGCAGCGCATCAGGAACTTCTTTGCCCTCTGACACGTACCAGCATCTTTCGGATTAAGAGACATGGAAATAAGGGAACTGAAAATCGAAGGATATGAGCGCGTCGCCGCCTGTGTCGATGGCGATTATCAAGGGTTCATCGCTGTGCACAGCACGAGGCTGGGGCCGGCAGTTGGTGGCACGCGGTTCTGGAAATACGAGAACGACGACGCGGCCGTCAAGGATCTACTAAGACTGGCGCGCGGTATGACTTATAAAAATGCGCTGGCCGGCTTGCCGCTCGGGGGTGGCAAGTCGATTGTGCTGCGTCCTGAAGGCGAATTCGATCGCGAAAAGATTTTTCGGGCGCATGCGCGCTTCGTCGACACGTTTGGTGGCAGTTACATCACGGCGGAAGACGTCGGTACGAATCCTCACGACATGGCGATTGTCCGGCAAGAGACAAAGCACGTTGCGGGACTGTATGGACTGTCGGGAGATCCTTCACCGTTCACGGCGCGCGGAGTGTTTCGCGCGATGCAGGCGGCCGCGAATCGTCGCTGGAGTTCAGATTCACTTGCAGAAAAGCGGGTCGCGATCCAGGGTTGCGGCAATGTGGGTTATCACCTCGCCGCGAATTTGCATCGTGCCGGTGCGCAATTGATCGTCAGCGACATCGATCAGGCAAAGGTCGAGCGCGTGGTCGAAGAATTCGGTGCGTCGGTGGTCTCATCGAATGACTCCTGCGCGACTGACGCAGACATCTTCGCGCCGTGCGCGCTCGGAGGCATCATTAACGACGAAACCATTCCGCAATTCAAAGTTCAGATCATTGTTGGCGGCGCCAACAATCAGCTGCTGGAAGAGCGGCACGGTGAAGAGATTGAGAAACGCGGCATTCTCTATGCGCCCGATTACGCGGCTAATGCCGGCGGAATCATTAATGGCTGTCGTGAATTGCTTGGGTGGGAGGAATCGCAATCAACCGCGAAGGTTGATGAGATTTACGACACCGTGCTGGCGATCTTCCACACGGCTGAGGCCGAAGGTATCGCTACTTACAAAGCTGCGGATCGATTGGCTGAGGATCGATTATCGAAAGCTTGAGAAATCGCATCCACAGATTACGCAGATTAGAGAATCACGTCAGGCGAGGACGCCACGCGTCTTCATCCCTGCTTAATCTGTGTAATCTGCGTAATCTGTGGATGAATCTTTTCCTATCTCCCAAACCGCGACGCCGTCAACGTCACATCCGCCTTAGCCCAGGCCTGCTTGAAACGAGCTTCGACTAACGCCGCATCTTCATTCTTACCCTGCGCCTTTAACGCCTGCGTCAGGCCAAACAAAGCCCATCCGTTTTCCTTGTTGCGACGCAAGTCTTCCCAGTAAACAGTTTCCGCTTCAGCGGGACGGCCAGCGGCCAACAATACTGCACCCAGAGCATGGCGCGGCGGATAATGAAATTCAGAGGGTTCTGTGTAAACGAGCGCATCTTCCAAACGGACTGCGCGCTCCAGATGCGCAATGGCCGTATCATATTTCTTGTTGGCCGAGTCGATCTCTCCGGCCAGAACCTCATCTGCGATCGTCAAAATCGCGCGCGCCGTGTTCGGTGAAAACAGCGGGCCATCGAGCGACTTATCAGGCATCAACGCATTCAGCTTCGCGAACTCAGCTTCCGCATCGCTGGTCTGGCCTTTGCCGAGGAACGCAGTGGCGCGCGCGTAATGCCACATGCCCGTCAAGTACGTGCTGGCGGCCGGTGGCTCCGGTTCGCGCAGCATCTCGTCCCATTTTCCAAAGCGAGTCAGCGCGTAGTAAGGCACGACACGAAAGCCTGCGAGCAGCGGTACTGCTTTCAAGGTTTCGTCGTTGACTTGCGAAGCAGCTTTGCGCGCCGCTTCAATGGCGAGTTTGCTGTTTCCTTCCGCCGTGGCCGCGAACCAAAGGAAGTGCAGGTTGTGCGGATAGTAGGCCATCGGATAGAGGCCCTGGGCGCGACACTGCGAGATGTAATCCTCATCAGCCGCAATCGCGAGCTCGTTGCTCTTCTGCGCGTCGGCATAACGCCCCACGCGCTGATAGATGTGCGCCGGCATGTGGACCATGTGACCGGCGGCTGGCATCAACGTCAGCAACCGATCCGCGGCCGCTTCGGCTTTGTCCGCTGAGAAGGCTTCCATCAAGTGAATGTAAAGATGGAGCGCGCCGGGATGATTCGGATTCTTCGCGATCACTTTTTCGGTGAGCGCGACGACTTCGGGCGTGCGGTCATAGGGAGTGCCGTCCTTGGTCCAGTAACCCCACGGGCGCAAGTCCATCACCGATTCCACGTACAGCATCGAGATGTCATCGTCGTCAGGGAACTGAAGGTGCACTTTGCGCATGGCATCGGCGTAAGCCACATCGTTCGCTCGCCGCTCTTCAGCCTTTCCCGTGTAGCGATACTTCAGCGCATCAATGAGGGCCTGCTCGCTCGGCGATGCTTTCGCTTTCAGTGCGATTGCTTTTCCGATCGCTTCCAGCGCTTTCGGCTCAGCGGCCGGATCCATGGGCGCATTGATGTTCGGCCCGAGCGCCAGCGCTTCTCCCCAAAATGCGATCGCGAGGTTCGGATCGAGACGCTCTGCTTCGCGATAGGCTCGGCCGGCTTCCGCGTGATTGAACGCGTACGAAAGATTCAGGCCTTGATTCATGAACAGCTGCGCCTGCGCATTCTTCGTGGACACAGGGAACTTGTGGGTGCCAAGGTTCTGCAAGCGCGGCGCAATCGCGCCTGTCGGCGAGACGCCCTGCTGCGCCGGTTCTTTGTAGTGAACGTGATTCGGCATCGGCTTCTGCTGAGCCGAAGCGACGCCTTGAAAGCCGGCTATAGTCATGACGAGAACGATGGCGGTAAATATGGACCGTGCGAATTTCATTGGTGCAGCTCCTCAGTGCTGGAATAGTGCGACGCGAATTCTACTGCTCAGTCGATGATGCTACAAGGATTCACCGGCTAAGTTGCATTAATCTATTTGGAGTGCGCGGGCAGAGTCCCGATTTATCCGGACGCCGATGGCGCTCTGGATTGGTGCCCAAAGACCCAGTTGCTTGGCCAGCTAATTTGCCACTAGCTTCAGCTAATTTGCCACTAGCTTAAGCTAATTTGCCACTAGCTTCAGCTAAGATTGCCACTAGCTTCAGCTAGTGGATCGAGAGTCAATTCCACATCCGGCTTTAGCCGAATTTCGGAGATTTGGGAGGAAGGCTCCTGGTGAATTCGGCTAAAGCCGACTTTCATTTGATTAGGGATTCCACTAGCTAAAGCTAGTGGCAATTAGAAACCAGTGGCAATTGAACAGAGAGGGAACTCTATGACGCGCTCGTAACCTGCGGGTTCGGCGCGCTCATCTTCCGTGAGTTCGTCTTCGGTTGATTTGTGAGCCAATCGCAAAAATCGCAAGCCTGACCTCAAGGCCCCTTGGGAAGCCCTGCGGAAGACACCCCTTCTTGTTTCGCCCTCAGGGCCCTCGCCGTTTCCCCGATTCGATCTCGAAACTTAGACATCAAAACCGTGTTAAGGCTCGGCAAATCGATCTCCTCTAGAAATGTCTTATTCAACGTTGTCACCAATTCGGTGAACTGCGAGTTTTTAGGAATCTTATACACGTCGCTTTTGGTGTTAATTTTGGTTTCTAATAAGAATCCACGGATGGTTTCGGCGTAGGTAGTTAACGCAATACATGCGCTCAGTATTTCTTGCGATTCTTCATTCGTAAGCCGAATCGGATGATCTTTGCGCATGGCGGCGAGAATTACCGCTTGCACAGTGTCAACGCCGGTCAGAAAATCCAAAAGATAGAACGTCATTAATTTCCGCGGAACTGAATACGGTAAGGGTTGCACAGGAATGTGAGCAAACATTAGTCTGCGAGACTCATTTGTCAGGTGACTAAGCGTGGTGAGATGGTCAGTCACAACGTCAAGGGCATCCGTGATGTATGTTTGCTCAAACCACTCTTGTGCGGCCTGACGACGTTCGATCCTATCTCGCCACAACAAGCCAACTATGAAAACAACTGCGGCAATAACGGGTCCCAGTACTGCTTTAAGAGTCTCAAATTTGTAGTGAGGATCAGAGGGTGGACTTAGTTGAAGCATACGTTCGGGAGTCTATCACTGCTAAAAAGGTGAATCACCTGACAAACAAGGTTCTGATCGAAGGCAAGGTTCTGATTGAAGGGGCAGGCTCGCGATTTGTCCAATTCTCCAGGTGTCCCCGGCCGAATTGTTTACGCGACTTGTTAGAATCGCAAAAATCGCAGCCCTAGCCACAATTACTGTGTAGCAACTACCAATTTATATGTCGAGTCTTTGACTGACCGAATGGCAGGCGTTGAGAAACAACACCATGACCCAGGGGTAGAGCAGCAACTCCAGCCGAATCGACTGGTCAAAGAACCTGGGCATGGCTATCGACAAAAGATCACTGAGAGACATACCAACGAAAGTGCCGACCAGTCCGCAGACGATCGCTGCGAGCCCAATTGAGAAGACGGCCCGACGTCCGCTCAAGGCCTTGCCGACGAGCGGCAGGTTAACCCCCTTCGCGCCGGATTCATCCTCGGGAAGCAGTTTAATGGCCGCCCAAATCTTCAGCACGGTGTGACATACGCCCAGGCTAACCAGCGTTAAGATCACCGCTCGCCCGGTCCAGCCGGAGTAACGCCAGATACGTGGCCGGATCAGCGCCACACAGAACGCCGCGAAGAGGAACGCCACAATGGGAAAGACAGCTTGTCGTAGTGCGCGTGCTTCCTGGCGTTGAGTGATCTGGAAGTTTTCGAGATTCTGCCTGATGCGAACATCGGACCGGACGCGGCGCAGATAGTCTTCGCCCTTTGGTTTCAGGACTGGAGCATAAGTACCCGGGCCAGGTGCGGCGGCGTGGCGCTGCGCGTCATATTCAGCGCGGCGCTTTGGGTCAATCAAAATATCCCGGGCATGCGAGAGTTGGACGAAGGCTGCAGCCGCCTTGGCCGAGCCGCCGTTGAGATCCGGATGCTGCAAGCGCGCGAGCCGCTTGTATGCCGCCTTGATCTCTTTTGCTGTGGCAGTGTGCTTGACCCCGAGAATCTGATAATAATCGACCATACTCTCTCGCCGCAGTATGTCTTATCTCACGCCGCAGGCGTGAAATTCAATAGCCGTGGGCCACGCCCCACGGATCAGAATCGCCAAACATCCCTAAAAGCTGCGGAGCAGCGGTGATAGTTAAGCCCAACGCGAGGCTTTGCGAGGGTAACTATATAGTTGACTCACCTTGCGAAGCCAGATAGGGTATCAGGAAATCGCGTTGTCGGAAACGGTGACGCGATACCTGTTGCTCTACCTACTTCCGCGAACGGATGGCCTCTGCGTCCGTTCCAGATCGTGAGTCTACTTGAAGTGTTAAGAAACTACGCAGAACAATTTCTTCTTATAGGAAAGGTCTTCGGAAGTGGCCCAGCGCGAGTCCAGGGGTGGAACGAAGCTACGCGCCGTTCCGCGATGGCAGATGAAGCTAAGACCTCGACTCAGACCGTCTTAGACCTTGTTAAAACGGCGTGTGAGAACGTTCAGATTAGCGATGCGGTCTTAAAGGGCATCAAATGGGCGAAAGAGCAGATAGCAAAAGACGGCGTGACATACGAGGAATATGGACGGGTAATGGAAGAACTCGACAGACGGATAAAGGATGAACTCTCGACAATCAGGCTTTTCCATGTACAAAGTAACGCAGTCCAATACTACCCAGCAGAAAGTAGTGAATATAAGAAGCCTCTGCTTAGTCCTCAGGCAAAGAAGAAGTTTGCCAAGTCAATTGAGGACGCTGACGAAGCCGGAAAATGCTTCGCTCTCGGTCGATATACCGCGTGCGTGTTTCATTTGATGCGAGTAATGGAACGCGGCGTTCAACGGCTAGGTAAGAAGCTTAGAGTTCCTATTCCAGTTGAAGAAAAAGATTGGGGAGTGATCAGTTCCAGCATTAACGGGGCATTAAAGCGATTGCCTAACAGCACCGTGTCAGAAAAAAGAATTCATGCTCGTTATGCAAAAGCCGCTGTCTACCTAGATAACGTTAGAGAGGCGTGGCGCAATCCGACCATGCACCCTAAAGAAACCTATACGGAAGAAGAAGCAGAAGATTGTTTTAGATTCGTCAAACAATACACAGAACATCTAGTCAAGATTTTATGAGTGACTCTTTCGTTTCACTTCTTTCTGGCGCTCATGTTTTGCGAGTTGTTTGTCTAGTTCTTTCTTGGAAACGGCCATTAAGCCCTTTGCCAGTCTCTCGAATCTCTCGAAAGAGTCCGGCCTGTCTTCCCAGTCAGGCGGTACTTTGGTTTTCTTTTTCATAGCTTAACCTTATCGTCAATCAGATCGTCCACAGTGACGCTCGCGATCCGCGCATAGGCCAGAAGCGTTATCAAGTCCGGTTCGCGCGTCCCGCGTTCGTAGGCTGAGATTGCCGTGTATGCCACTTTCAAATCCAGCCGACTTGCAATCTCCGTCTGACTCAAACCCAGCCGTAGCCGAATAGCCAGCAACTTGCCAGCTAACCGCTTAGGTTGGCGTCGGCGCAACCTCGTCATCGGGAGTCACCTCCCGACTTGCGTCTATATACGGCGGTATATAAACTATGCGCCGTGCTAGAGGATGCCCGGACGTTTTCAACCGTCCGAGCGAGAGGCATTAGCCGGTTTGTCCTCTTGCGTTAGTTGTCAATTCCAAGACCTTAACCCTGACAGAATACCATGTACGTGATAACTCCCTGCGAATCTCTTTATCACCTTGCCGCTGACAATCAGCTTGTAACGCTGTGCGGACTTTGCATCGATGAGCCTAACCGCCAGAAACGATGCACGGATCGCCGCGTGGTTGCTGAGTTACCCGCAAACCGCGTCATGGGCCTTTGCTCACAGTGCGCGGAGCTATCCGGTGACACTCGCGACTTTGAGGAACGCATATCCTATCCTAATCTTTCTTAGAACCTCTCTTACCGCGCTTCTGACGCGGCACTAACTTCCCGCGCGATCTAATGGTTGGTTTGCGTCCCCTTGCCGATCAGTTCTTCGTAAGTGAGGCGCTTGCCAGTCAGAGCGGCAGCCGCTTTCACGAACCGATCAGCATCAGTTCCCTTGCGAGTGTTGAATCTAAAAGTTTGTTCGTCCAAGTATCGGAACAAGTGAAAAGGTTCGACGCTAACGTAGGTGCCTTTGATCGAACGCTTGAGAAGCGCCCAAAAGTTTTCGATCCCGTTAGTGTGAATCTGTCCGTCAACGTACTTCTCAGCATGATCGATCACTGCGTGAATGTATTCATCATTAAGGTGTCGGTAAGACGGGAGATTGTCAGAGTACACATTCGCTCCGCTCTCGACATGCTCCCTAATGATTGGGTCAAGCGCCTTGCGTTTAGTATTCGGAACAATCTGGCAACGTACTTCGCCATGACGTTCCAACAAGCCCATAACTGCAATCTTTCCGACAAAGCCAGTATCGCCAACTTTGGCGCGTCTCGACTTGTGCATGAATGTCGCTTTGCCGCCGATGAAGGTTTCGTCAACTTCGACGTGGCCGGACATCTTAGCGAACGATCCTTGCTGCATCGCCTTGCGGATTCTGTGAAGCAAAAACCACGCACTCTTTTGAGTGACGCCAAGTGCGCGGTGAATCTCCATCGAACTGATGCCGTTCTTCGCGTTCGCAATCAGCCAGATCGCGGCCAGCCACTTATCAAGACCAATAGGCGAATCCTCCATCAGCGAACCAACCTTGACGCTGAATTGCTTCTTACAAGATTTACATTTCCACAGTCTGCGGGTAGATAGATAAGAGACTTCGCGGCTAGAGCATTCAGGACATTCGACGCCTTCCGGCCAGCGAAGCTGCATCAGGAAATTAGAAGCATTCTCAGGGTCAGCAAAGTAGATGATTGCTTGCTGGAGAGTCTTTGGAAATTCGCCTTTGTTCTTCATGGTGAAGCCATGATACACGAAAGGTGCTGGTGAGTCAAGTATATAATTACCTTTGCGAGCGTTGGGTTACGCACGAAGAATTCGTCCAGAGCTGCTGAGCAGCGATTGACTGAATCGGGTCGCAAGGCAAAATCATACAAGAATTCAGTCGTCGCTCCGCGGCTCCGAAATTACGGTGACTGTGTACCCAAGGCTCGCAGACTCGCCTTGGGCCGGAACTCTGGGCGCTGCTCCGCAACTGCCGTGGCGCACTCTTCACACCACCGCTTGATCTGTTATCTCTAAGCCCTGATCGATAATCGCAAAGGCCTCGCGCATTTCATTCTCAGTGATGCACAGCGGTGGATTGGTGAAAAAGGTGTTCCAACGCACGAAGGTGTAGAGCCCGTGCTCGCGGAAGTGTCTGCCGAGCGCCTGCATCTCTGGCGCAGTGCCGTTGAAGGGCGCCATCGGCTCGAGCGTCTCCCGATTGCGGACCAGCTCGAAGATTCCGAAACATCCAATGTTGCGCGTCGCGCCTACCGAAGGGTGGCGCGCTTTCAGATCCTTCATCAACTCGCTCATCAAGACGCCCATCTCTCGCGCGTGCTCGATCAGATTGTCTTCTTCGTAGACGGCGATCGTAGCCAGCGCCGCCGCACATCCGAGCGGATGACTGTTGTAGGTCAGGCCGCCGTAGAACACATTCTTTTGAAAGTGTTCGGCAATTTCGCGACGCATGCCGACGGCGCCCAACTGCACGTAAGCACTGGTGAGCCCTTTGGCCATCGAAATTAGATCGGGGGTGACGTCCCAGTGATTGACTGAGAACCATTCGCCGGTGCGGCCAAAGCCGGCCATTACTTCGTCGGCGATCAAAAAGATGCCGTACTTGTCGCACAGCGCGCGCAGGCCCTGCAGGTAACCATCGGGCGGAATCAGAATTCCATTCGTGCCGACAACCGGCTCGACGATGATCGCGGCGACGGTCCTGGCGCCTTCCAACTCGAGTATCTCTTCAGTGCGTGACAGCACCTCATCGGCGGTTTCGGTTTGTCTCTGAATGCCGTGATAGAAATCGGGAATCCGAAAAACGCCGGGAATGCCGGGCTCAGCTGCCCAACGTCGCGGAT
>Ga0134121_10002453_pt1 | contig 16033 bp, 16 predicted proteins | sample KB301_FD_96463 | JGI IMG/M metagenome (GOLD analysis project Ga0134121, IMG submission 96463) | Terrestrial soil microbial communities without Nitrogen fertilizer from Kellogg Biological Station, Michigan, USA - KB3-0-1 | ecosystem: Environmental > Terrestrial > Soil > Unclassified ... | reverse complement strand
TTCAGTTTGAGTTGGCGCCAGAGCTTTCAGGGCTGGCACTTTCTGAAAGAGCTGCGCGATCAAAACGAACACATTCAGATAGAGGGCAATCATCGCAGTGACCACGTAGATCCATCGCCACGCTCCGACAAATCTCCGAAAGTAACGGGCAAAGATTGCCACCGCCAGCAAGAGTAACGAGATAATGCCCACAATAATTCCGGGTGTGACGCCGTGGAAGGGAAAAAAGAAACCAGTAACACTCGTGGCTACCGTGGTCACCAAAAACCATGCAGTCCAGCCGTTGAACCGTCGTCCGCTGATTAGACCGATCAGAACCACTACGCCGGTAAGAATTCCCATCAAACTAATCACGACATGTATTTTCGTAAGGGTCATATGTTCTGTGTCCTGCGCTTAAAGAGTATACGCTGGTTTGCTTGGGTCCATTCACTGTACTCAGGGTTGGCCTCGACAGTCAGAGTGAAACGGTTGCTGCTTGTGTTGTAGTTGTCATCGCTTCCGTAAATCATTTGCGGGCGACGACGGCGTGGTGGATTACAGCGATATGAAATCTTTTTGTTTCGAGGAAATCTTTATTGACAGTCTCTCGTGCTGCAATTATTATTCGCGCCTCCATTAACAAGCGATAGCAACTTCCCGCCATATTGCCAGGTACCATTAACTTGTCCTGCCGTGACTATCCTTGTAGCGTTGGAACCAGGTACAGGTGACTGGGCCACAAGAGCGGATGCCGTAGGGAGGCATAGTAAAAGGCTAAAAAAAAGCTTCCTCATTTTTTTGACTCCGTTTCAGGACTCGGAGAGTTTTTCGCGATACCGGCGAACCAACGCCAGGAATTCCTCTGCTGACATTGGCAACATACCTCCCGGAATCAAGCCGGCACTAAAAATCGATGCATTATCAAGAATGCCTTCCCGGTTAATAACCACGACAGGGCTGGGTCTCAACAGTCGAAAGCATATGTAGATTAAGACAACACTGCACAGAGGAGCGCCGATAAAAGAGGCGGCGGGCACGAATGACTTAAACGGCGCCTGAGCTTCGGGTAGACCGTTAATAAAGAAATGAATAAAGAAGGCTTCAAAAACCAAGCAGCCTATAGCCATGCCTGCAAGCTTGGTCTTTTTAGCAAAGATAACGATGTCTTCCATCGCTCTATTGTTTCTCTCGATTAGCAGCCAGGATCTCGTTAACCCATTTTGTAGTGAATTGCTTCACCTCGATAACCGAGGGCTTAAGTTCAGTTTTCACGGCCGCTGGCGAACTGAGATTACGATAAACGTCTATGTCGATCATCCGCGGCCCGACCTTCAGCACAGTCATGCTGCCCACGGTGGCCGTCGTTGACTTAGTTCCTTTGACATCTTTTGTGTACAGAATGAAAACCATGACGCTATAGACGTCCGGCCTGACGTCAAACTCACCGAGGTACTGACTATCATTAACCTCGTAATCGATCTGTTTCGAGAACGCCTCTGAGATTCGTCGGGAGACCTTTTCCATCACCGACTTCAACACTGGGCCATCGGGATCAAACATGACGGCGCCATTCTTTCTTGTGTCGGCCACGAGGCGCGCCATGTCTTCATTAGAAAATGTGCGCTCGCGCAGGCCCTTACGCACTGCAACTTTGGTGTAGTAGCGCAACTCCGGCCGCGAACCGGTTCTCATCCGTTCGCAGTCGCTAGCCGGCATGTGAAGGAGCAGATTTTCGCCAGCCCCTGTTTCCATTCCGACAAGAAACTGTTTGACGATTTCAAATTGGGAACTTGCTTCCTCGAATCCTTCCGGATCAGGAATCACGATCACCTTGTCGCCAAGCTTGACTGACGAACTTCTGGCCTGTTGTGATTGTGCGGAGTTTATGACGGTGACGCACAGGATGATGGTCGCGGCGAGGAATAACATGGACCTGCGAGGTTTCATTGCTTCAGACCTTTCGGTGTTTGAGTACCAGGTAACAAGCTCAGGGAATGAGAAGGTATGAGGCTCATAAGAGACGGTGAAATATCTCGATAGCGATGCGGCTTTTTAACATCGGCTTTGAAACGTTGTCAAGATAGCGCGCTTATTCCGGAACACAACTAAAGGAAAACAATGAAACTACGCTTTGCGCTCTTTCTACTGGCCTTTGTTCTATGGGCACCTTTCACATACGCGCAAGAGGTAAGACGGCTTGAGCACGAAACGCTTGCGGACTTTGCGCAACGAAATGGACCGCCACAAGCGAAGTTGACTCACAAGGTCATTGAAACCGCGGCGTGGGGTAAGCAGAAGGCAATCATGGCTTTCTACCTGGTCCACATTGAATTAAAAGATAGCACCCCCGCCACACAAGTTGATGGATATCTATTCATACCCAAATCAACTGACACATACGAGAAGATTTTGATCAGGAATTTCGAGGAGGAAGGCGACACCCCGAAAATTGAAGCGGTTTTTTTCGCCAACGCTGATAAGGATAAAGCCAGGGAGTTGATAGTGATTTGCTCCTGGCTGCAACGCCATTACGACGTTAACGGGACACTTTACGGGACCTTTATCTTTGATGATCTTCGCCCCGGCGCCAATCCAGCCACACTGGTCTTTCTTGAAGGCGTTAGCGAGCGAGTAAGCGGCGATTGTGACTGTGAGTGGAGAGACGGCAGGAAGAAAACATCAAACTACAAAACCGCCGCCAGTGTAAAAGCTGGTTTGAAGAGGCTCGGCTTTTGATATATCCGGAGAGGTCTCAGCTGTTAACTATCAGGGACACGGGTGTCTTTGTTAGTTGACACTTTCCTCCCTCAACTTCGCGCTTTCCTTCAATTATCTACCTGGTATGTTGCGGTCTGATTGGCATCAGCATTGCTCCCTCGAAAGGCGTGAGATCCTCTTCCTCAGCCGGCAGCTTAGCGCCGTCAGTCGCAATTATCCTTCTTTGCCTTGGGTGGTCACCTGCCATATTTGTTTTTCTCATATTTCTTACATACGACTTTTTTAAGCTGTCTTCAGGCGCAGGATCCAGGTGGGCTTATTGGGTGGGACTGGCGGTGATTTTATACTCGTGGCGGTTGTTACTACCATCAATCTCGATGTAGGGGAATTATGAAACGAACCCTCACTCAAGGCCCAACGATTGAGGATAGCCCGCATGGCATTTGTCATTGGTGCTAACGATGAAAATCTTTAAGAACCTGAGCATTTGGGCATTCTCCTTTTACCAGGAAAAGCCAACGGCCATTCGCTTTTTTCCGTGTCCGTCCTGTAATGAGACTATTTCAGCGGAGGCCAACAACTGCCGTTTCTGTCATCTTCCAATCGATGCCGCAACTGCAGAGCGGCTCCTGCTCGAAAACCAACGGGTGACGAATGCAGTTGCCAGCGCCAATAGTTTCAGACTCTCGGTCTCGCTTGCAGCGTTGGTGGTTTTCTGGGGGATCATAGACGGGCTGACGAAAGGTTCTTCACCGGCGCTCTGGTTGCCGCTGGTCGGGATCGGTTACGGCGCTTTATGGCTCTACAGGTATGGATCGCTCACCACGAGCGACGTGGATTATCCGCTTGCGGTCAAGAGAGTGAAACGAACAATGCTAATATGGCTTCTGGCGTTGGTCCTGCCATGGGGCAACGTTAAGTTTAATGTCACGGAGCATGGAGTCACGCAGCCTGGATTAGCGACTCAAGAAATCAGGCGTTGAAATTCAGGGAACTGATCCACCCGTATTCGCACTCTCCGTAAAGGTCTTTGATCTCTGAGACGAATCGTCATGTCCTTCCGGTCTCAGCCATCGTCATGCAATTTAATGTCTAATGCAAAAGAGGCCATCGCGCGCCTGAGCTCAAAACACATCTTCTGAAAATCCTTCTACGTTACTCTGCGCTGGCAACCGCTTGATAATAAGCAGTGCGCAATAAACCGAACAGCATATGCCCTTCTTTTACCTTTACCGGATTCTTAAATCCACCATGGCTCATCAGTTCACGTATTCGTTCGTCTGAATTGTCTTTCATTTGAGCGTGGGATCTAAACAGCCGGTCAAAAAATCCATGTGAGGCGTCGTCCACGATGAAATCAACGAAGTGAAACGAACCGCCAGGCTTTAAGGTCCGCAATACTTCTCTCAACATGTTTTCTCGCTCCTGCTTATTGAGATGATGAAACATGAACGACGAGAAAACACGGTCAAACGACGCTCGTTTGTAAGGAAGCTCATTGGCGTAGCCTTGATCAAGTTGCACTGAAACGTCAGCACGCACCGCTTTAAGGCGCGCCCGCCGCAATGCTTTTGGGTCAGGATCGAGGCCGACTACTTGTGCCGGTCCATAGTGTCGCTTCAACTGCACCACGAGCGTGCCGGTACCACAGCCAATGTCGAGTACACGGTGACCAGGTTCGATATTCGCAGAGGAGATGAGTTCGCGCCGCGCGGAATCGAATCCCATCAAACTGACGATCGGATCGTAAAGCGGCAGAAACACATCACGCCCTGCTGCCGGAAGAATCTCTCTTTGACTCATTCATTCACGTCATCTCGTTTTGCGGTTTGTAGCTTGCCTACTCTTCCACACTGAGAGAATATGCCGCAATATCTACAAGTAGATTTCTTCTATAAAAGATTGGCGGCAGACTGCAAGTGATCCGGCAGCAATAGCCCAAGCAAATAAGAAACTGTTAACCAAAAAACCGGAAATCTCTAGTAACCCGTGGGTGTAATCGCGGGACGCTTACAACTTGCCGACTTGGGTTTACCAGTTGACTGGCGCCAACACACATACTTTGAGATGAGCGACTGGGAGTCGAGGATTAGGATCGCGAAAGAGCTTGAGCGTTTGGGCGCACGGGTAGATTGGAACCAATTTACCTATTTCCAGTTGGTTGAGATTCGAAGTTCGATGAGAAAGTGAAGCCTCAGACATTGTTTAGGCGCCATTGCCTCTCCTATGCCTTCGAAAAAGTAACCATTAAGATCTGTTGATAACTGAAGACCATGTCACGGAATGATCTTACAGACAGAGGGACCATCTCTCCGACGAATATAGCGAAGCAATTCCGGTTTTTGCTGACGGCTTTTATCTTTTCATGCGGGGTCGTTTTCGTGGCATGGGTGATGCCAACTTTTGTGTCTCGCAGCAGCTTAGAGTTTCTCGTTTTTACTGCTTTTTGGTTGGGTGCATTCGTCAGCGGTTTTTGTTACTGGTACAGAGATAAACTATTTTTGCAGCGTGAACCAGATGCTGAACCGGCTGAGTTAATTTGGGAAAGAAGCAAAGTACTTGGTACGCCATACGCTGTATATCTGAGGAACTTCGAGTTCGAACGACGGCAAAATCGCTTTCCACGACCTTTCTCTATTGGACAATATAGCGGCTCGTCACGTCGGGTTGAGGTGATGCTGGCTAAAATGCTTGCAGGATGGTTACCGATCCTTGCTTTAGCCGACCCACAATATCCATTTTCCATGCCTGGCGTCCATCGCTTCAGGCGCCTTGCCCCTCCCTGGCCAGACTTCCTCGAGCAGCTCCTAAGTGGTAGCGAGCTGATCATCATTTATCTCACTGAAAGCAGCGCTGGTCTCGAATACGAAATGAGACTGGTTCTTGAGTTAGACCTCGCAGAAAAGGTGCTTGTAATAGTTGGTAAAACCACTCGTATAAAGCACACCGCATTTAAGCACTTACTGTACGAGAGTTCTCCCGAGTTCGAAGACAGTCTAAATGCTACTTTAACGTTTTTTATGCGTCGCCAGGAAGGTTACAAGCTTGAAGAAGAGTCGCTGGCTAAACTGAATGCAGTGATACCGAGGCGAATTTTGCAATTAACCGTATTTGTACTCGCTTCCGTCATTGCGTTTGTGATTTGGGGGAAACCACCTTTACTGGATCCAATGTATTGGAAGTGGAACGCATCAATGTCAGAAGTAAGGAAGACGCAAGAGCGAGCGATGGAAACGCGAGAGGAAGTAAGGAAAACAGCAGAAGCAATAAGGAAATTCGAAGAAGACTTCAACAACCGTTCGCTACGTCAGTGGCAAAAAAATGGGAAATGGACCCACGACTTAAGCAAAGGACCTCTCAGTGATCGGCAAACCAGAAGCTGGGCTTCTGTTGTTAAGGTTCCGGAAGGCTCACGGATTCGGGAAAGTAGCCTTGAGAGGACTCGCCATCCTAAGAGAACCAGGTCACGCCAGTAAAGTGACGGATCGAAGTGCGGGACTGTTTATCGTGAAGTCTCGTTGATTGAAAAACTTTAAGTGGGCCATGCGAATACTTTCTGACCTTGAAATATGCCCTCTTCCTTCAAGGCCAAACCAGACTGACCGCTCAAGACTTCGCGTAAACAACTGAAAGCCAAACAAATTTTCGCAGTTCAAATTTCTCGCAGCCGAACGGCAAACTTCAGGAAACCAACTTTGCCGGGCCTTCTTACCTTGTTTTTTCTCTGATGCTATCGGCTGCGGGCAGCGGAACCACCTGTGTCAAGGCGCTTCAAGGCGTAAAGGGCAAGCGTTCTGGCGCGTTTGATCTTCTGTGCCTGGTTGGGGGAACCACCAACACTTACTCGAAGGAAGATCTCGCCTCTTAAAACGTAAAGTGCGCCGGTAAAGGGATCTCCGACCCAGAACGCCTCGTCACCCAATCCAGCCAGACGCCTTGGCTCGTTCTTCTTTTCGTCAGACTCCTCCCGCTCCTCACGGTCCTCGCGCTTGAACTGCGCTCGCCAGTAATCCCTTGGCCCAGAACGTTTGCTGTCCATTAGCGGGATGCCTAGTGCAACGCTCACCGAACTCGACAACTCCTGCGTTCGGTAGAAACACTGCGTGAACCGGAACGAACCCGCAGGCTGTTCGCTCGGGATCTTGTGGGCCGGCGTCTGCCCCTGGACCATTCGCACCTCCGCATCGGTGAGCAGCCGGCACGGATCGCGGTGGCGCTGCGCGGCCGTGCGTTGCGCCGACCCGAACAAAAGAAGCATCCCGAGAACAACAAATGGGCGTATGTGGACCAGGCTGTACATCAGCGCACCCCGTACGGCGTTGCCGCCACCCACGTCTGCGTGAGGTTGGTTCCCAGGTTGACTACCTTAACCTGGTACACGCCGGTTCGAGAGACCGTCGTATCGAGAACCGCCACGCCGTTCACCGCATCAGCAGTCGCCAGAGTTAGACCAGCCGGATCGATGAGAACCACGCGCAGTAGCCCATCGCCGCTGGCTACAACCGAGATCGACTGCGTGCCGGCCCCAGCGTTTACAGACTGGGCCATTGAGCCGAGCGCGGTTAGAGCTGAAATCGCGCTCGTGGTTGATTGCGGTCCTGTCGTTGGCGCGCCGCTCGAAGCCGCACTCTCGATACAGAAGCCGTCCACGTAAACCGCTCCTCTAACATTGCGCAACTCGAACGTATGCGGTCCGGCTGACAGACCACCGAAGCGAGCGTTGAAACCGAAGACCGGGTCGTTGAGTGATCCCGTACCTGCATTGAAGGCGATCTGCGACTTGAACACACCGTCAATGTATATGTCCGCGGTCCCTCCCTTCGTACTCTTCGCGAAATTGTAGACCACGGCGCCCGTACGCCCCTCGTTTACATTGAACGTTAGCTTTAGCGAGCCACTGCCGTTCTTGTTCGGATTGACGCGGAAGTGATTACCGCTCGCGTCTGAATCCACAACTTGATGCCATCCTGAAGAGTACGCGATCTGCTTTGCGTCATCTTCGAAACACGTCGTCGTAGATCCGCAGAAGGCGTTGCCAACCAAGGCGTACGTATTACCGAGGCTGGCCACGTCGGAGGCGCTATCGCCGCGCAGCGTGACGTCCTGAGCCACGGGATAACTTCGCGCTACAACTGCGCCGATCACGTCGCCCGTCTTTGGTCCACCCACCTTGTCCGCTGAGATCACCAGTGTGATAGTTCCGTCAGCACTGAAATTGCTCTCAGGGTCAGCAGGCCCAAAGCGCTCGGCCGGCGAAGCGTTCACCACCACTGCACTCAGAGTTTGAGCGATGCCATATTCAAACGTGGCAACTCCATCACCATTCACATTCATACCGATGTAGTAACGGCCAACGAATGAAGTGGAAGTTGGATTTCCTGGCACGGGAGCATCCGGGTAGCTCCACAGTATGCGCCACATGCGATTTGGCTTGAGCGAGGCAAGGCTCGCCAATTTCATTTTGAAGACCAGCTTGCGTGAGCCGTCGGCGAAGAATGGCTCACCAATCGACACCCACTGGATATCCATGTCGCCTTCCAGCGGTGCACCGATCTGATCGCCGGATGCGTCTTCCAGAATTCGTAGACCATTCGGGTCACAGGAGCCGCCCACTGGCTTGGCGATAACAGCGTTGGTGCCGCACGACGTGCCAATTGCGTTCGTGGCGCTCACCCGATACGTGTAAGTGCTGGTCGCATCGCCTGCGTTATCGATGTACCGCCGCGCGTCGCCTCCGAGCGTCGCGATTAACTGCTCAGGCCCGCCTGCGCTTCGATACACGTTATACCCAGTGATCGACGAGCCGCCATTCTCCGATTGCGACCAGGTGAGAGTGCTGATCGAGCCATTGCGCACGACCGTGAGATAGGGAGCACCGGGAACTGTCGCGCTGATCTGATCTGCACCGAAGAAGAGTCGGCGGCCACCAGTCTGACGGGCGATGCTGCCATACGCAGTGTAAGAGTTTCCGCGAGCATCATCGCCCGACTGGACGCACGGGCCGATGCAACCGTCGGCATAGCCAACTGTCATCCGACCAAACCGATCTACGTCTGCGCCGAAGAAGTCGAGCAGATTACGATGGATCTGCGAGCCTCCTCCCAGGAAAATTCCGCCCCGCTGGATTGGATCATTCGGCGTTGCGTTAACGGTGATCCAGTGCGCCCCACCGTCGTAGGTGTGCGCGACGTAAAGGTACCAAACAGCCTTGGAGTTGAAATCGTTGGCCGAACCGTCCTGCGTGGTGCCATAGAAGGCCATGGCAGCACGGCCCGCACTGCCGGCGACCATTGCTGGAAACACCGCGTTTTTGACACCTACCATCGCGCCTACGTCGTACATGTTGGTCCAGGTTTTCCCTTTGTCGGCCGAAACGGCTACCGCCGGGTATTTGTCCTCGTTCATGAACCCGAGATAGAGGAGACCGCCATCGTCAACCGCCACTGAAGGATCACTGCCGCCGCCTACGCTTCCGGGAATCGTCCTCACCTTCCACGTGGTTCCGTTGTCTTCGGAGAGAGCGAAGCCATTTTCTTTCGGGTTGACTGGTCCAACGCAGGCGGCGTTGGGAACGTAGACTGTGCCGTCGGGACCGACTTTCACATGTCCGTGTAGACCTTCGCACTGGCCCAGCGTGGCGGTATCGGGCGACACGAGGGTATAGATCGGCACCGCCGGGTCGAAGGTTAGCCCACCGTCGATACTCAGAGCGCAATTGGCGAACGCAACTTCCTGCGAGCAGTAATAGACCGCGTTTTTGTAGCCCGGAAGTGGTGGAACTGGATCGTGGAAGGGGCCTCCACCGAGTGTCTGGTGATCGAAACCCGAACCGAAGCCTGCGCCCTGGCTCGGAATCCAGTTGGTCCCGTCATTATCGGTTATAGATGAAGCGTTCGCCGCAGGATCAAGCAGCAGATGTGTGACAAACGTGCGATTCGTCGCGTGGTCAGTGAAGAGAATGGGGTCGAACCCTTCCTGCGACGTGACGGGTGTTACGTCTTTCCAAGTAGTAGGCGGCGTCTGCGGACACGCCTGATCATCAAACTGTACTCGCAGTGTTTGCATCAGTGCCTGCAACATCACTGCTCCACTACTCCAGTTTACGCCGATGTTTGGTTCGTCCTGCGAGTTCTTCGTCATGCCGGCTTCGATCTGAGCGGCGGTGGGCGTGTGGCTCTGGTAGCGCGGCACAGGTCCGGAGTCGACTGGCGCTGGTGGCAAGACTATGGGGTTGGTTGCTGGAGGACTAGTTCCGGGAACCGGCGCCTCAGTAACGATTATTACACCCGCATAGTCCGACGGCGTTAGCACCGCTTGCCCACCAAACGGACAGACTTCCACCTGATACGTGCCCGGCGCAAGATTACTGCCTGGTGCGTAGTGAATGGGTTCGGGGCTTGTGCCCGTATCCTGCTCAGCGATGACCTGACCTCCGTAGTACAACTTCAGAACGATGTCGTTCACGGGAACGGTCGAGGCGACGACGTCAATCGTTCGGGTGTTTGGCCCGATCGTGAAGTCGTGTCGAGGTCCGCAGGCAGGAGCCGTGTACTGCCCCTGAAATGTGAACGCGTTGTTATCGGCCAGGACGTTGTTGGGAGTTGCCGGCAACAGCGCCAGCAACGCGAGTAGAACTAAACAACCACTTGCAATAGCGAGTAGGCGAGACGGCTTCATGCTCACAGACCTCCAGATTCGTCGGAAAAGCCAGGGGTTGTGACTTAGAGGGATAAGGGATGTGACATTCTTCTGCTGCTCGGCCTACCGTGGGTTGCAAAATCGTGGCATCTCTCAAATAAAAATATGGTGTTCAGGGTAGGGGACGAGTTGATGCACACTACCCGGATCCAGCCTTACACCATGAAACAGAAAATGGGAATCTGTCATATAGGTGTGTGTACCAAAAACTGGCTTGTAAATCGTGAAAGTTTTTGGTTTGGCTGTTAACCCCGAACAGCATGAAAGCTGCAACCTGATGACGAGGCGCTGCTTTCACTCTGGGCGCTCTGCCAAGCCCTGACAAGCCCAGGCAAGGGATCAACATCGACGGTCCGAAGGTCCAGGGCGATTTCTCGGCCACCGTGGAAATCGAAGCGACTTAAATTTTGCCCGTGCCATCGGCCGCATTCACCCCCAGCACTGGAGAACGAAATGCCCAACGCAAAAGACATCCTCTGGTTCAAGCAACAGTTCCGCACCGACATCGAGGCCGCGCTGCATGGCACGCCTTTCACGCTCGACATGCTCGCGGCCCTCGCCTGCCAGGAGACCGGCCACATCTGGTCCACCCTGCGCAAGGCTGACCTCAGCCTCGACCGCATTCTCGAGCTGTGCGTCGGCGACACCATTGACGCCAAGCCGGGCGGCGGCGGCCGCAAGGCCTTCCCCAAGAATAAGAGCGAGCTGGTCGCCCGGCCGAACGGGCAGGAGATGTTCGGCATCGCACGGCAGGCGCTCGTCGACATGGCGCAGTTCATCCCTGGCTTCAAGGGAGTCGTGAAGAACCCGAACAAGTTCTGCCATGGGTACGGCATTTTCCAGTTCGACCTACAGTTCTTTAAGACCGAGCCCGACTACTTCCTGCAGAAGCGCTACGCCGTCTTCGCCGACTGCCTCGCGAAGGCCATCGGCGAACTGCGCAACGCGCAATCGCGGGCCGGCCTGAAGTCGAAGACGACGCTCACCGACATGGAGATGGCGGCCGTTGCCATTGCCTATAACACCGGCGGCTTCGTCCCGAGCAAAGGGCTCAAGCAGGGCTTCAAGGACAGCGCCGGGAGATTCTACGGCGAGAACTTCTTCGAGTTCCTGCGTCTCGCGCACACTGTCGTCGTGCCCGAAGCCTCGGTCGTCGGGACGCAGCCGCCGGCCGACGGGGCGACAAACGGTTCGGTTGGCCCCGCGCTGGTGGCCCAGCCCACCCGGTTGGATCGATGAATCGCAAGGGATTGTTCCGAGTATACGTATACAGTGCCAACATTTAGGTGGCATTGTTTTGTCTTCATGATTCAGCAGATGACAATGAAAGAGTGACATCCCGCGATGATCGGATCAGTGAAGTCCATTATGAGATCGACCGAGCAGCCAACGGGAACGTTTGCGGTGTCGAGCCACACCGGATCTGCGAGGCGCACACCATTTTCGGAGTAAAACAAGAAATGAACCTGGTGAATATGAAACGGATGGATCTCTCGCGTTAATGATGCGCCAATGTTGATAGGATCCGACTTTTACTCGCACCATCGGTTCCGAATGAGCGTCGAATTTACGTCCGTTGATATAGAAGCCGTTCTTATCCTCGCTCTCCGATGGAGCGCAATTCATTTCGTCCGCGGGGCGATAGACAAGCTTCTCCTCTAGAGCAAAGCCAGGGAGTTACTTCAGTGGCGGCGTCGTTGATGGAAGCTTGCGATGATGCGTTGCTTGTTCGTACGCATAGGCGAATGCGAACAAATGGCCTTCGTCCCAGGGACGGCCAAAGATCGTCAGTCCCGCAGGCAAAGTGCCGCCGCGTGTGAAACCCATCGGCACTGTGATCGCCGGAAAACCCGTCGTCGGTGAATAGACCTGACTGTTATCTCCGGCCAGGTTCTGGCGCACATCACCAATGATCGCCGGCGGATTGCTCCAGGTTGGATACACAAACGCATCGAGCTTCAGCGTCGTCATCGTAGCCAGCACGGCCTCACCAAACTTCTTGCGATATTCGCGGTTGGCCTGACATCCCGGGCTGTCGTCGCCGGCGGCGTCATTCGTTTGCGCGCGTTCGAGTCGCTGACGAATCGTCGGATGAAACATTCCGCCTTTGATGATCTCGTCGAGCGTTTTGACCGGCGCACCGGCCTCCGCGAGGTAATGCTCCAGGTCATACTTAAAACCGCGACACGGCAAAGGGTTCTGTTGGCGCTCCGGTAATCCGGCAACGTCCGCCGGGTCAACAATCTCTGCCCCCGCCGCTTTCAATTCTCTCAGCGCATTCTTGAAGACTGCGATCACTTCGGGATCCGCTGTGGGTCGATCATAGGCTGCATGCAACACGCCGAGGCGAACGCCTTTGAGTGCGTCATGCTTCAGGAACGGAAGATAGCTCGGGGGAATGTGTCGTTCGCTCGTGAGCGTGATCGGATCGGCGGGGTCGGGGCCAGCAATCACCTGGAGCACGACTGCGGCGTCTTCAACTGTGCGCGTCATTGGCCCGGCAATGTCTGCCAGAAAACTGAGCGGCACCACACCCGTGCGACTGACTAAACCCATCGTGGAGCGAATGCCGACGAGACTCTGGTGTGACGAGGGACCGCGAATCGAGTTTCCGGTGTCGGTGCCCAACCCGACGGCGCCAAAGTTCGCCGCGACGGCCGCCGCTGTGCCTCCGCTCGATCCCGCGGTCGTGTGATTGAGCGCATACGGATTGAAGGTGTATCCAGGCTGAATAGAGCTCACGGTTTCAAGTGGCGTGAACGCAAACTCTGCCATGTTCGATTTGAACAGAACGATCGCGCCGGCCTCCCTGATTTTCCGCACCACGAAAGCGTCGCGAGTGGGAATGAACTTGGCAAGCGATTGAGAACCGGCCGTCGTCCGCAGGGCCTTTGTTTCGTAGTTGTCCTTGACGACGACGGGGATGCACTCTAAAGGACGCACTGCCGCGCCCGACTTCATACGTGCATCGAGTTCATCCGCGGTTTGGAGGGCATCCGGATTCAGCAGCACCACCGCATTGAGTGACGGGCCTTTCTGATCGTAGGCGTTGATGCGCGCCAAATACGCTTCCACCAGTCGCCGGCACGTCACCTGTCGCGTACGCAACGCAGCGTGAATTTGAGCAATGGTTTTTTCTTCAACGTGAAATGGGGCCGGCCCCGTTGGCCGCCGCGTGCGTTCCTGAGCAAGAAGCGTCAGTGACGACGCGAGGAGCAGAGCGAACGAAAGTAGAGTCTTCATATTCCGGTGACTCAGTGCTCTAAAGTGATCTTCTTCTGTATAGATGGAATCGGCGGCGTCTCACCGCGGGCCACGGCCGCCAGCGCCCTCGCGATTTCGCCGGTCACAGTCCCATTCAGATTTGCCAGCACAATCACGGCAATTCTCTCTTCCGGATAGTAGGCCATCTCCGAGTTAAACCCGATATTGTTTCCGTCATGCTCAAACATTAGGCGGCCGTTAGTCCGTTTGATATACAAACCGCAGCCATAATTGCTCTTGAAAGGCGTGATCATTTTGTGCAAAGACGCAGGCGACAATAATCTGCCGCCAAACAACCCGTTTTCCCAACGGAGCAAGTCTTCGGTTGTCGAATAGAGTGAGCCCGCCGAAAAGCCTAATCTGGCATCGAAATGATCCGCATTTTCGATTCCATTGTTCCGCGGCCAATAACCGGATGCCCGTCGGGGAATGACGGTGCCAAAAGAGAACATTCCAGAGTCGTTCATTCCCAAAGGTCTGAAAATGTTTTGCTCAACGAACTCAAGGTAGGTCTGGCCACTGATCCTCTCCAACAAATAGCCAAGCACGATGTACCCGAGGTTGCTGTAGGCCCAACGCTCACCGGGCTGGAAGTTCAGCGGCTGATCGTTAAAGTCCAGTTTGTCGGGCGTGCCCGGTATATATTTCGCGGCTTCGTCTGAAATGCCGGAGGTGTGAGTTAGCAGATGATAAATGGTGATCTTGTCCCACGAAGCTGGAGCGTCCGGCAAAAACTTCTTCACTAAATCATCGGTCTTCAACTTTCCGCGATCCTCGAGCAACAAGATCGCCGCCGCCGTGAACTGTTTCGTCATCGAGGCGATATTGAATCGAGTTGCGGGAGAATTGGGAACACTCCATTCCAGGTCCGCCATGCCATAGGCCCGGTTGAAGACGGACTTTCCTTCTTTTGCCACGAGCACACTTCCCATGAACACTTGTGCCTCGACGTACGGTTGTACCACTCGCTGAAAATCTTCGACACGCGTTTGCGCATTACCATGGTGGACGGGTATCCCGAGGATGATGGTGAGCAGTGCTGTCTGAAGCATGCAGTTAGGCAATCGCGTCACCGCGCAATTGTAACTCACGAGAAGCGACAACCCCGCAGTTAGTTTCCGGCCGCCCTTTTTATCTCATTCACGCTAAGTTGCCAGTAGCTAACCTGCCACTCGTTATCGAAGGACCGCGGCCGCTGCATCTTAATCCGGATTGTTGCTACGGAGCCGAATCCCTCCTTAGCGATCACGGGTTGCCAATCGATTTTGGTGAAGCCGTGATCGAACGCAGTGCGTTTACGAGCTTCATGATGTCGTCCGCCGAGGTATAAACACATTGGTGATTGCTCCGGTGGGATTGCCACCAATGAGGAAGAATAAACGTCGTCCTGCTTGCGCAGGACAAAAGTCAGGTACCAGTTCAGTGACCTGCCTATCTAAGAATCAGCTGATACTTCTCACCACCTTTCAATCGGACTCGGCTTCATTCCGCTTCGCTCCATTCCAGCCGAGACAATTTATTTAGTTCCCCCTCGTATGGCGATTGTGCCAGAGAGCCCGTTCGCACAACTCTCCGCTTCGCTTCGAGTGCTCCACTTCGTTTCGCCCTTCGGGTGTGCTTCGGGCGCCCACTCGTGTCCCAACGTCCATACGAGGGGGAACCTGTGTTTTTAATCCATAAACCGAAAGGAGCTCGATACATGAAGCCTCACCCTAAGCCAGCGGCCGACGTGCCCAAGTGGGCGGCCTTGTTAGAAGGTGACATTTTGTCCGAATTGTCCGGGACTCTGCTGGCGACATCGAAGACGTGAGTGTCGGCGATTTTCTAGCGGAGATTCTCGATGTTGATGCAAACATCTAACAATGCTATGGGTCTCAACTCAGTAGGTGAGCGTATCGGCCTCGGCGCACACGCTGTGCAGCAAGTGATCCCAGAGGCAGTTACAAAGAATGCCGAGGGTTACTTAATGGTCAACAACGATCCGATCATCTGGACCATGCTCAATGCGATTAAGGAGCAACAGAAAGAGATCGTGTAGCTGAAACGACAGATTCAGCACTTGCGTTCAACAACAGTCGCCGGCAGCGGTAGTGGCGCGCAAAATATTAGAAGGCCCCAGCCCTGAAAGGGCATAATACTGGCCTTGTGAGGTGTTGGCACGGCTTGTGTTCCGCAGTTCATGGCTTTAGTTTTACTGTCACAGTTACTTCGCTCACCCGATTTTTAGTCACAGTCACTTGTTGTCTCCCTACGTCATCAAGAGCAGGTGCACCCGGCTGGCCAATCATCACACTCAGTTCATAAGTGCCTGCCGCCAAACGCTCGATCAAAAAGCGGCCGCGCGAATCCACTTCAGGAGATGACCTTCCGT
>Ga0134121_10002450_pt1 | contig 16051 bp, 12 predicted proteins | sample KB301_FD_96463 | JGI IMG/M metagenome (GOLD analysis project Ga0134121, IMG submission 96463) | Terrestrial soil microbial communities without Nitrogen fertilizer from Kellogg Biological Station, Michigan, USA - KB3-0-1 | ecosystem: Environmental > Terrestrial > Soil > Unclassified ... | reverse complement strand
CCCCGATAAACGAGGCTGTCGGCGAGATGCTGGCGTGGTTCTGGTTCCTTGGGATACTCCGCTGCCAGCGTTTCAAAGAACTCAATGGCTTTGCCGTAACTGACTTCCGATTTGTCGTTCTCGCCCAACAAACGGTGAATATCGCCAACGCGTTTGTAACCCAGCGCGACGTGACGGCGCATGGCCGGATCGTCTTGTTTGTCCTGCAGCAACTTGGTGTAAAACTCTTGCGCTTTGAGAAGGAGGTCGCGCCGTTTCTTCTCCATGCGCGGCTCGGTGGCCAGTTGCTCTTCCGCGACGACAGTCAGCATTTCATCCACGGCATTCAACGCTGTTTGGAAGTTTTTCTCGGCCCGATCGCGCTCATCGCGCAGTTTGAGGTTGTGCCATATGCCCGACCAGACGGCATAGGCGCTGATGACCAGGATCAACGCCAGCAGCGTCGCCAACGCCGGCCGCCGACGCACCCATTTGACGCCCCGCTCCACCAAGCTGACGGGCCGGGCCTGGATCGGCCTGCCTTCTCGAAAACGGCACAAATCATTGGCCAGCGCTTCGGCGGTGGCATAGCGCCGAGCCGGATCTTTTTGCAGGCACTTGAGGCAAATAACATCCAAATCTCGTGGGATGGCCGGCTGGTGCTTGGAGGGCGCCGGCGGGTCGACCTTGCGCACGTTTTCCAGGGTCGTCAACGCGGAGCCGCCCCGAAACGGCTGTTGCCCGGTCAACATCTCATACATCATCGTGCCGAGGGCATGCACATCCGTCGCGGGACCGACATCGCGGGACTTGCCAAACGCTTGTTCAGGCGCCATGTAACTGGGGGTGCCCAAAATGGCGCCAGGCAAAGTACGGTCGTCGTGATCCTCAAGCCGCTTGGCCAGGCCGAAATCGACGATCTTGGGCGTGCCGCCGTGAGTCAGCAAAACATTCACAGGCTTCAGATCGCGGTGTATGATGCCGCGCTGGTGGGCAGCATGCATGGCTCGTGCCAGCATTTCGATAAGCCGCGCTGCCTCTCGGGGCGCCATCGGCTTGCCGTCCAGCCTGCGGTCGAGGCTGGCGCCGTCCACGAATTCCATCGCGAAAAACGGGCTGCCTTCATAGGCGCCTACATCGTAGACCTGCACAATGTTGGGATGCTGCAGGCTGGCCAGAGCCTCCGCTTCAATTTGGAATCGCGCAAGTTCCTGCGGATTGTCCGAGTAGCTGGCGAGAATCATCTTGAGCGCGACCACTCGGTTGAGACCGGTCTGGCGCGCCTTGAACACCACGCCCATGCCGCCCTGGCCGAGTTTTTCCAGGAATTCATAACCAGGAATGGTGTGCAGCGGTGCACGAGGCGAGGGACGCAAAACCGCTCTGGATTTGGGTGCTTCGCCGGTCACGGCATCCGCACCGAGCGGTAGGGCGCTGAACGTGGTTGGTGTCGCCTCTACCGACGGTTCGTTGGAGGGAATCCGGATTTCTGGCGATGTGTCGCATGGTGCCCCGCATACGGGGCAGGTCACGGAATCAGAAGTCGCACCCAGCGTCCGCGCTGAGGGATGGGCGCCGGCCGCGGTAATGTCAAAACGGTGCCCGCGCGGACACGTCAGCATCTCTGCCATGACATCACCTCGGAGTTCATCAAGAGATCACGAGGTGATTGTCGCAATCCTCGGCAGCGGGTCAAGGCAGCATGGCGCAGGGCGGAAATCGCGACTAGCTTAAACTGCCTAAACGAAAAAAGATTGGTGAGCCGCCGGGCTTGTGGCGGCGGGGATGAACCCCCGCCGCTCGTCCTTGTTGTAAGCGCGCTTAATAATCCGTCTTGGACAGATGCCGGCTGGAGATTACCAACATCACCACGCTGAACATGATGGAAGTGACCACGGACATTGATTTATCCACGGCCCCGCTGGCAATGGCTTGCTTGAAGCCGGGCGCGTTGGCGATGGCTATGAGATAGTCCCCGCTGCGAAGAGCGTCCTGGAGTATCCATTCCATGTCCGCGGGCTTGGGCAGCATCCAGTAGCCGGCTTGGGCCAGAAAGGTCGTGAACGGCCCAATAGAGCTTTGTCCCGCCGCCAAATCCGGGGCGGCATAAATGAAGTGATGCCCGTAATTGGCGCCCCAGCACAACGCCCAGAACAACACACAGCCGAAGACGCAAGCCACCGTGCTGCGGGTCAACACCGCGATCAGCACCGCGAAACTATAAATCACTGCGAAGTTGACGACCAACAGGGGAATGCCAATAAGGTATGCTGTTTGCCAAATGCCCGTCTTGATGCCCAATGCGAACCAGGTGCCGCCGAAGAACACACTGACCTGGAACGCCACAAACACCACGACTCCCAGGTATTTGCCCGTCAACAAGGTCCAGCGGGGCACCGGCTTCGCGAACAGCACCGAGGCGTTGGAGGGCTGCAAAAACTCCGGCAGAAAGCCGGCTGTCCAAAGTACGGTCAATAGGAAGCCAAGATAGCTGGCCACCATCGTGGCCATCATGATTTCCAGGAAATGGACGGCGTGGTCCTGCGTGCGCGTCCCGGTTTCAAAGGTCATGGCGCCAAATAGCAAGGTCACCCTTGCCGCCGCTCCGGGGCCGACAATCGGCTTGTTGTCTTTGTAAAGCTCCGTATCGCCGGGTTGTGGAGCATCGACACCGCCGGAGACGTCAAGCGAGAGGCAAAAGACGATAAACACGCCGCTGACGGCCAGCATGATCCAGAAGATGCGCGTGGCCATCGCCTGACGAAAGGTGTCCTTGATGAGCCAGCGCACGGCGTAAACGGCGGCGGATGCATTCATGGTGGGGATCTCATGATGCCGCGACGGCGTGACCGGAGCGCGGCTTGGCGGATGGTTTGTCGTAGATTTCGCGAAGTGCTTGTTCCAGAGGCCTTGTTCCACCCTTGGATTTATCGCGTCTCAGCTCGGTCATCTTGCCGAGAAAGACCAGTTTGCCGCCGACGATGACGGCGGCGCGATCACAGATCTGCTCGACCTCGCCCAAGACATGGGATACAAGCAGGACGGTATGCCCACGTTTGCGTTGCTCGGCAACCAGACTGTGCACCATGGCACGTCCTGCCAAATCAAGCCCTTCGCTCGGTTCGTCCAGAACCAACAATTCAGGGTCGTTGATCATCGCCTGGGCCACGCCGAGTCGCTGGACCATACCCTTGCTGAAACGCGCAATAGGCTCATGGGCGCGATCGGCCAGCCCCACCATTTCTAGCAACTGGCCGGCTCGGGCACGGACTTCCGGTTCAGGCAGCAGGCTCAGCGCTCCGTAAAATTCCAGCAGGCTCGTGGCTGTGAGGTAGCGCGGGAAGGCGTGGTTTTCGTGGACATAGCCAATGCGCGAAAGAGTTGATCGGTCCGACGCCGGTTTGCCGAGGCGCGTCACATTGCCGACGGTGGGCTGGCACAGCGACAGCAGCAGCTTGACCAGTGTGGTTTTGCCGGCGCGATTGGGCCCCAGCAAACCGAAGACCTCGCCCGCTTCCAGCGTGAAGCTGACGCCCTGGAGCGCTCGCAAGTAGTGTCGGCCAAAGATGCCAGTGGGATAATCTTTGACGACTTTATCGAATTCAGCGACATGGGATGAAGGCATAACTTACCTCCAACTACCAGTTTGCCGCACCCCAAACAATGTAAGGATGCGCACATTTGTAATTGGCAGCCCAATCTTACACCACTGCCTACAACCGACGATTGCGCTGAGGCCGATTCTTTACAAAAAGTCACGGCGTTGGTGAGAAAATGTTCTCACCAACGCCGTGCCAGGAATAACCGGCACTATTGGATCAGCGACACCTGGACGCCGGATTGCATAATGGAGGAGAACGCCTTTTGCATGCGGTCGATGCGGCCGCCCACGCTGGTGTCGCTGGGGCCGTAGATGCGTTGATTGGATGGGAAGTTGGCATAGTTGGTGTCGGCAGAGGTGCCGCCGTAATACTGAACGGTTTGCAGGAATGTCAGTCCCGTGTTCTGTGACGTGCCTGCATTGGCCGGGTCGAACAACGAGCCATAACCGATGGCATAGATCAGCACGGGTTTGCGCGTTGTCGAATAGCCGGGAGGATTGGCCGTATCCAGTGCCGTGATCTGTTGAACGACCGTGTAAACGGCGCTGGTGCTGAAGCCCGGATTGGATGGCCATTCCACGTTGTTGGTGTCGTTGTAGTTTCCCGGATTATATAATCGGATCGGATAATACGAGTTGCTGCCTGTGCCGGCCAAGGTTGCCGTGGCGGCGGTGTTAGGCGCACCATCCGTTTCAAAAATAATCAGCCGTGATGCTCCTTTGCGCCCCAATCCTCCGACGACACCACGATAATTCGTTTGTGGTTGCGGATAGCCCCTCACGGTGGTGCTTGAACTGAGCAGGTTATATGCCAGCATAAAGCCCATGCCAGGCGCCGTACCGCCATGTGCCCGCGGCACGTTGTTCATATCGGGATCATACATGCCGATTTCCGTAGCGCCCCCCGTGATCGTACTGGGAGGAAACCATAGCGAAGCCTTGAGCTGGTCATAATTGCGCCCCAGGGGCACGACAGGCACGTTGTACTGTCCGCTGCCGCCACGTGAGTAACACGGCGACGAGAAATAGCACATGCCGATGAAATCGCTGGGGTGATTCGACTTGATGTCGTCGATGGCCGTTTGAATGCCGACCTTGCAAGCCCACGCCTGCGCTTCGTGACAGTTTCCTGGCCAAAGGAAAGTGTCCATGTTGTAGTTGCCAAGATAATCAAGCATCGTTTGGGCGCCGAACCAATAATGATGCTTGGGCCTTTGGGGATTGTCGTCATAATCCATGAACGGCGGATCGCGGCGGAACCTTACCGCGTCACCGGTGGCGGCATTGGTTTTCAAGCCAGTGTCGATGGTAACATTGCCGCCGCCGGAGTTCACGGCAGTGACCTTGTAATAGTAAACGTTGCCGCCGCTGCTGATGTACATCCAGTCGCCCACCACGGGCCACGTTGAAATGCTTGTTAGCGGTATGGTTGTGGCTCCCGAGGCGATGGCTCCGTTTGCCTGCACTCCCGTGATATAGCTCGATTGCGAAGTGGCATTCGGCTTTTGCTTGACCTGGAAGGTGCCCCAGGTATAGGTATCGCCATTGCCGATCATCTGGGCGTAACGCGTGCCATTGCTGTTGCTGTAAGTGACATAACTACCGCTCATGCCGTTCACTTGCACGCCCAGCACGAAGTCAATGTAATTGCGCCAAAAATGTTCATTGTCCGTGGTGCCGGTTTGGTTTTTCCACAGACGATCATTGATGCCTGTGTCGGTGGACGGATCGGGCATGGAATCGTAATAGCGAATCCTGCCAGCCCGAAGGATGTAAGGCAATGGTTTGGGACTGCTGCGCAACCAGCTGAAGATGGCTGCATAGTTGATGCGCTTGATGTAGGTGACGTTGGTGCTTTTGCGCGTTGATGGATCCACTTCCGTCACAGTCGTATTGGTATGCGGGGCGCGGAACGTGCCGTCGCTGTTCCAAATGAGCGTATTGTCGTCCAGCGGCGTCATCGCGCTGGTGCTGGTTTTGACCTTGATGAAAAACCGCTGCCGCCAATCCTTGGCGCCGTTGTTGGCCTGGTTGGCTGCCACGCTCATATCGGTGGAGGTGGCGCCGCGCGGGTCGGGCGGCCAAATAAAGAAGGTTTTTCCCCAGTAGCCCGGTCCGGCCGTGTAACCGTTAAACGAGCTGCCGTAGCCGCCTAAGGTCGCATCCGTTTCAAATGTGACATTTCGGACGCCGCCATAGTTTTTCCAGTCATTCACGGTTTGGGCGTAGGTGATGGGGGTTGTGCTGGTGTTGTATTTGGCGGGGTAATTGTCCCCGCCGGGCGTCACGTCATAGCTGTCGCTCCAGCGTGAAAAAGCATAATTTGCGGAACTCGGCGTCACGCCCGACGCATTTTGGTAAAAGTCGTTGACAATGGGCGGCCCCGAGTTGGTGGTCATGGTCAGGTTCGTTGGATCGTACATTTCACCACCGCCGGTGGCGATGCTAGTGTTGCCGTAAAGGGCCGCAGATGCCGTGTTGGAATAGTGCCCAAATTTCGGGTAAACATCGGGCTGCATTGATGTAGTGCGTGCCCCGGAATATGGAATGCCCGGCAAGCTTTGGAACCGCATGGAGCCGGAGAGGTCGACCACCACCACGACATCGCGCGGGCGATGCACGGCGGTGGCATAGGCGTTGGCATTGAAGCTTGATATGCCGAAGATGCGACCAAAAGCGAAGTTGGAGCTATGGGTAATGGTCACCTTGACGGCGCTATAAGGTTCCGACGTGCTGGCGCGGGGAAATTGAATTTGAAATCCCTCGCTGGCAGGGGTGGAATCGTTGTAAATATAGGCGTAAGCCCCAACGTCGACCTTGATGTCGCCGGTGGCATAAGAATCCGCGCTGGGATGCACCTGGGCCAGCAGCGCGGGGTCGGTGGGATTCCAATTCGTGGCTGGATCGCCACCAATAGTGGCGCCCAATATCGAGTTGGCCACCGCGGCCTTAACGGCGTTGGTGGGCGCATTGTCAACATTGTACGAGTTGGTGGAATCGCCTGTGATCGTGCGGGCGCCCGCCATGGCCGCGGAATCCGCCGCGTTTTGGGCCTGGTTGCGGGCCACGGCCACCATGCCCACGTCTATGGCCAGCGCCACCATCCCCACAATGCCCACCAGGCATATTGCCACCACAGGCACTACCGTGCCGCGTCGACCAAGGTGTTGTTGTTGGAATCGCATAATGTCACTCCAAACAAATGATTGACGCGCCATCAGGGCGCGCATTGTGATCAGTTGGCTTCGCTGTACATCATGACCTTGCTGTGTATGGTTAACGTCTGCCCTAGCCGCAAAAAGGACGGAGTAATGGGGCTATACGTGGAAGTAATCTCAACCACGCAACACTGGCCAAAGGCGGCATTGCTAATGCCGTCCACGCTTTGGATCTGCTTGGCGCTGACATAGGAATTGAACAAGCCGGCATTGACTCCCGTCACCGTTTTGGTGGTCGAATTCATATTTAAGTAGACTTTTTGACTAACGCTGTTCAGCACATATGGCCCCGTAGCGTCGCTGGAGGTGTAGATCTTGGTGCCAGTGCCGTCGAGCAAGTAGTTTCCCGTTCCGTCGGTGGCATAGGCGAAACCGCTTGTGGCGGTCGAATCGTAAACCGTCACGCGATTGCCGCTGGCATCGGCATGGTAGGTCTGGATCGTGAAGCTGATCATTTTTTGATCCATGCCATTCATGCGATTGAGAATTTGGGTGCGGGTGTCGGCATCGACCGTGGCGTCGTTGGTGTGGACCACGGCGTAGCGGGCGCCTTCGCGAGCTGCGTTGTCGACCAGCTGACGCATGAAGAAATACCTGCAGTACTCCAGCACACCGAAAAGCAGCAAAATAAAAACGATCAGCACTGCGGCGGTTTCCACCACCGCGGCGGCTCTGCGCTGGCGACGGTTGCTTGGAAGAATCATGTCGTCACTCCCGAAAAGTCGATTTACAGCCCGCTTCATTGCACGGGGATGTTGGCGTTCACGGTCAATGGCGTATCGCGCATCGAGTAGAAATCAGTGCTGGCGGTCAAGTTCTGAACGCTGGTGATTTGATTCAGCAAGATCCAGCGCACGCTATTGAAGGGGATTTGAACCGAAACGTGAAATTGGTCCATTTGATTGGCCCCGGTGGGGTCAGGCCTGGCGCTGCTCGTCTTATTGGTGACTGTGACATTGCTGGCCGTGGCGGTGATGCCGTTCGCGGCCAGGTAATTGACGACGACTGCTTGGACGCCGGCGGTGTTGGTGTTGCCGGTGCTGGCCTGGCGTGCCCCTTCGCGAACGGCATTGTTGAGCAGCTGCTCGACTTCGACCAGCCGGCCAACTTCCCACAGGCCAATCAACAAAGGCATGACGAAAATGAGCACCACGGCGAATTCGACGGCCGCGGTGCCTTGGCGGCGGGGTCTCAATGCAGGACGAATCACCATGCTATTCTCCCATGCAGCTGTGGAGCTAGCTCCTCGAAGGGCTTGCGTTTTTTTTCTCTGGGCTTGCAATCGTCAGGGAGAATCCAGAGAGGGCGTGGATTCGATGCAAGATCGAGGCCGGCGGAATGCCGCGAGCGGCAAGGGGGGCGCAGGCCTAACGCAAGGGTAGGTCACGAAATCCGGTAAGGCAAATTGCCAAATTCATTTCCTTGTTGTGGGGCCAGGCGATCCTTATAATGATAATGCGAAGCCGGAACGGCCGGGTGCATCGATCTGCTTCCCCTGACCAGGATGAGGCTTTCCCACATGGCTGAATTGCACCATGAATGCGGCATCGCGGCACTTTATCATCTCGACAACCCAGAGCCATCCCGTTTGACACCCGCGACCGGCCCGGAACAGGTTTCTCGTTTAATGCCACGAATTTTGCTCGATTTGCAAAACCGTGGCCAGCTCGCCGCCGGTTTCACCACGTACGATCCCAAGCGCGACAAACTGCTCGACACGCACAAGCAAGTTGGCACGGTGATCGAGGCCTTCCGCCTCAGTCATCAAGCAAAATACGACAGTATCATGCGCGAATACGCGGGCCGGGCTGCCATTGGCCACGTTCGCTACGCCACCTGCGGGGCTAATGATCCCGATTATGCCCAGCCATTTGAGCGCTACCACGGCTGCAAATGGAAGTGGTTCAGTTTCGCCTTCAATGGCCAGCTGGCGAACTTCGCGGAATTACGCGATGAACTTTTGACCGTGGCGGATTACCACCTGACGCGCAATCTCGACACGGAAGTCATCATGCACTACCTGAGTTACGAGCTGCGCAATGAAGAGCGGCCGGACTTGGTGCAAGTGTTCCGCAACCTGAGCCAGCGCTTTGACGGGGCCTACAACATCGTGTTCATGAATGCGATGGGCGATATGGCCGTCGCCCGCGATCCCAAAGGCTTTCGGCCGTTGTGCTACGCCCAGGACGGGCCGCTCTTTGCGGCAGCCAGCGAAAGCGTGCCGTTGACAAATCTCGGATTCAAAAACGTGCAGTCGCTGGAACCCGGCGAGATGATCGTGATTCAGGACAACAAGCTGGAAAAGGTGCGTTACGCTCCCAAGCAATCGCGTTCGCATTGTTTCTTCGAATGGATCTATTTCGCCAACGTTGCCAGCACGCTCGATGAGCGCAGTGTCTATCTGTCGCGGGCCGCGCTGGGTCAGGAGCTGGCAAGGCAAGAACATCAGCTGGCGCGGGTGCCGCTTGATGACGACACGATTGTGGTGCCCGTGCCCGACACTGGCAAAGCGGCCGCCGACGCCATGGCCTATGAACTGGGTGTGCCATCGGTCGAAGGCCTGATGCGCAATCGCTACATTGGTAGAACCTTCATCGAGGGCCAAAACCGCGGCGACCGTGTCCGCATGAAATACACGCCGTTGCGCGAGGTGCTGGAAGGCAAACGCGTGCTGCTGATCGAAGACACCATTGTCCGCAGCACGACCTTGAAGTCGCTGGTGCGCCACATTCGCGAGCGCGGCGGGGCGCGTGAAATCCATGTTCGTGTAGCTTGCCCTCCAATCGTGGCGCCTTGCTTCTATGGCATCGACATGTCCACCGTCCGCGAGTTGTTCGCGCCCCGTTTCATGAAGGGCGATCGCGTGACCGAAGAAGAGCAGCGTGCCATGGCCGCCGACCTGGGGGCCGACAGCCTGTATTATTTGCCGCTCGAAGCCGTGGCGCGGTGCATTGGCCTGCCCGAGGACCGCCTGTGCCGCGCGTGCTTGACGGGGCAGTACCCCACGGAAACAGGCAAGAAACTCTATCAGCTGGCGCTCATTAATCGCACTTCCACTGCGCCTAACCGAACCTACGAACTGGCAGCTGGCGCCCGCGCCTGAGCCACATCTTCTGGTGTCCGCCGAAATCTCCTTTGGACCATCTCAATATCGGGTATGATGGGGAAGCATGCCATGGCTCGTCTCCTAGGAGGTATCCACTAATGAAACGCTACTCCCTTGCCGCCACATGTCTTGTGCTGGGCGGATTGCTCGGCAGTTATTTCGTCGCGCCCGCCTTGCACGGCCAACAGAAGGATGCGGCGCCAGTTGTTGCCAGGGAATTCACTTCCTACCGGGAAATCGTCAAACGAGTGTTGCCGGCGGTCGTGAGTCTGGACATCAAAGTCAAGGCCGCGCCAATTCAGGATCCAGCCAAGGACAACCGCGTGACCTTCGGCTCCGGCGTCATCGTTGATACGCGCGGCGTAGTGCTGACGAGCTACCATGTCGTGGCAGCGGCCGAGTCGGTCGAAGTGACTTTGTCCGACGGCCGCAAGCTTACAACAAAGGACATTCGTGGCGACAAAAAAACCGATGTTGCCATCATCATTTTGGACCCCAAGGCAGGTCCCTTCCCTCACCTCACACTAGGCAACAGCGATGAAACAGAAATCGGCGACCATGTGCTGGCGGTGGGAGCGCCATTCGGGTTGGCGGGCTCCGTCACGCACGGCATCATCAGCGGCAAGGGGCGAAGCGGACTGAACCTCAACACCTACGAGGATTTCTTGCAAACCGATGCCGCCATCAATCCCGGCAACTCCGGCGGACCTCTGGTTAGCCTTGACGGCAAAGTCGTCGGCATTTGCGCCGCGATCAAAAGCAAAAATGGCGGCTTCCAGGGAGTGGGCCTGGCCATCGCCAGCAACATTTGCAAGACCGTGGTGACGGGCCTGGTGAATGAAGGTGTCGTCAAGCGCGGCTACCTGGGCGTGCACGTCCGCGAACTGACACCGGCGCTGGCCGCCGAACTCAAGCAACAGGGCGTCGTCATCGGCGAAGTTTACGACAAGACACCTGCGGCCAAGGCGGGTTTGAAAGTTGGTGACGTCATTACGTCCTTCGCCGGCAAGACCGCGACCGACACCAAATCGTTGCAAAACATCGTAACGAGTTTGCCGCTCAACAAGCCGGTGCAAATGACGATCATTCGCAACGGCAAGTCGATGACCGTGACGGTCACGATAGAGGAGCTGCCCGGCGATTACGGCGGCGAACCCGAGCCCGAGCCGCAGGCCCAGGGAATGGCGCCGCGCCGCGAAGATGTTGCCGTTTGCGGCTTGGCCAGAGTGTAATAAGCATCGCGAACGAGTGCGAGCTTGTCCGCCCAGCGAAATTCGCGGCCGACGCGCTGTTGTCCCACCATGCCGAGACGCTGACGCAGGCCGGCGTCCATTACCAATCGGCGAATGTCGCCGCTCAACGCCGTGATGTCGCCGCAAGGCGACAACAGCCCGTCTTGCCCATCGCGCACCACATCCGCGATTCCGCCAGCGCGATAAGCGACATTCGGAACGCCGTTGGCCCACGCTTCCAACAGCACCAAACCGAACGAATCCGATCGGCTCGGCAGTGCAAATACGTCGATGCTGGCAAAAAAGTCGCGTTTTTGCGAGGCGCTCAATGGCCCGAGACGAATGACGGTGTCTGCAAGTCCATAGCCTTGCCAAAAACGCCGGAACGATGGCATTTCGGGACCGGCCAGCACAACGCGAAATGCCAAACCCTGCCGGTGCAACTTTTCTGTCGCGCGTAAAAGGTCAATGGTCCCTTTCTCCTCGCTGTTGTTGGCGAGGTGTCCAATGACGACTTCGCTGGACACGCCCCATGCTTGCCGTGTTTGTTGGCGGTTGCCCCCGGTGCATTCTTTGGCTTCGACACCAAGGCCCTGACGGACAATGCGCTTGGGATCAACACCGCAGCCTACTAACGCTGCTTGCTCGCTCGTTGTCTGGGCGAATACACAGTCTGCATTTTTCGCCAACGACATCATGGCGGGCGAAGTATAAACACGTCGTGTCGGATCTCTTGGCTGAAGCGGATCGCCAAGGTGCAGAAATGGCGTCAGGAAAAACGGCACACGCAGCCGCCGCGCCAATTTTTGGGCGCAAAGAATTGGAAAGGCATAGGGAAACGCGGTGGCGTGCACAACATCAAACACGTCGCCGGTGGTCCGCCACATGCCCCAAGCAAACGGATTGCACGGCACGGTCAGGCATTGCCAAGCGCGATGCGGAACCAACGAAAGCGGTTTCAGCACCCAGCGCCGTCCTCGAAAGCGGTGCGACATGGCATAACGCCGAACCTCCACGCCGTCGATCAAGTCGGCGCCTGGCGACAATGTCCCGGCGCTGGGTGACCAAAACGATTCCAGGGCCTCGGCGTTGGTGGTCAACACGGTGACTTGATCGCCATGACTGACAAGAAACCGGCTGAGGCGGGCAAAATAAGCTTCCGAGCCGCCCAGCGCGGGCGGATAGCGTTGCACAAAATGAGCGACTCGAAGCGACATCCCTGTCACGTCCCCGGCACCGATACTTTCATCACCGTCGGCATTGTCGCTAAAATCCGCTCCCATGAACAGACGGGAAATGCCAAGGACCGCTGATTCCGTGCTTGGCAGGCCGCTTCCGTCAATGTTAGGATGGAGCCTGTTACGGATATATACTTGTCATTTGATGGTGCCGAACAATCGCCCACGAGGCTCCAAGCTGAACATGCGCGCCCAACTGCTGCCCCTGGAAAAAGGCGCCGCCATCGACATTGTCAAGGACATGACAATCATTGGCCGCAAGGAGGAGTGCGACTTGCGCATCGACCACAAAAGCATTTCCAAAATCCACTGCGTGATTGTGAAAACCGACGGCTTGCTGCTGCTCCGCGATCTGGGTAGCACCAACGGCACGCGCGTCAACGGCCAGCGCGTCCGCCGGGCGGCGCTTTTGCCCAATGATCAGGTGGCGTTTGCCAATTTCAAGTTCCGTGTGGCTTTCGGGCCGGACGAGTCGTTCGCGGCCCCCGCTGCCGAACACACGCAGCAGCTCGACGCCGATGATATGGCGGTTTCGGCTGGTAAAGGGGCCGCGGCCAAGGATGACGACGATAGCTCTTTGGAATTGCCAGTCTTGCCCGTCCAGATCAATCCGCTGCCTGATGTTTATCCCAGTGACGGCAGGGCACGGCCGGCGCGCTAAACAACGTCATCACTTCGGCTCCTTGGGCATGGCGCGTGGTATGAGTTGTTGCAACACCACGGGATTGATGCCGTCCTCAATTACTTTCAAACTGCCGTCAGCCATGAGGAATTGACAAATGCCCTTGTGCCAGCTGCCGAAGTTGAGTTGAGAAGAGTCACGGGGGTCTTTGGCGAGTGCATGGTCCTTGTCCACAATGCGGGCAAACGAAGCGGGATGATCTCCATTGTAAAGAGAGCCGTCGCCAAACTTGACCTGGCCGAAATCGCCGGGACGGACGTGCTTTTCTCCCAGTAGAATCGTGACTGCCAGGCCACGGCCGGGACCGTACTCCAACATTTGCAGAGTGGTTCGCGATTTCCAGCGAATGATCTTGTCGCCTTGCTTTTCTAACACTTCCCCAACAATCAATGCGCCATCGGCATCAGGCGATGTCCAGAGGTTGGTCACGTTGTCGCTGGTGGGGGCGCAGCCGTAATCACCCAGGGCGCCGGCGAAGTTTGCCAGCAAGCCATCTGTCGGCGGCACATCGCCGCTCGTGCTCAGTTGCCCTGGAACACGCCGCGCAGGACAATAAAAAACCGCCACTTGCCCAGCCCGCACTTCCGCCGTTTGGTCGTAATAGGACAGATTGAGGTCCCATCCTTTGAGCGCCTTGCCTTGATCTTGCTGGAGAAAAGGCGCAATTTGCACCGCCCAGGTCGCATACCCCGGAGCGATGCAGCTGGCTGGCAATGATTTGTGCTGCTCGTGATAAGCCTGAATGGTTTCGCCCATGCGATGGATGTTCATGCCGCATTCAACACGCTGCGAGGGGCCACGGACAGTCTGCAACAGGACCGCCACAATGCCGAGCGCCGTGAGAATCACGACGATCACAACCACCACCTCTATGCGGGTCCAAGCTCGGCGCCGCGGCATGTCCACCTCGCAACCCAATGAGCTCGCTTCGCGACGCAGTTCAACCGGCCTCTTGTTCAGGCGGCGTCGGTTCCAGGATCAGCCGATTGAAGGCAAACTGGCCCAATTTCCAAATGACGGCAATGACAATCAGCGTCGTCCAAATGTAAATCGGCTCATTGAACAAGAGCGAGAGCACAGTCGAATTGGTGCCTTTGGCATCGGCACCGAACCACAGGATGAAGCAGATTTGCTGCAAAACCAGGTAAAAGATCCCTATCACGGCGCCAATGCCAGGCCAAAGCCAGGCGGCCTTGTCCACGCCGGTTTGATGAACTACCTTCTTCGTCTTGCCTAGCGTCCGCGTCTGCGTGTTGTAGCCGCAATAGAGGCAAATGATCGCGTCTTCGCTCGCCATTTCGTTGGCGCAATTGGGGCACCGGGCCTTGATGCTGATGTCCGTGACGCCGTAGGGATTCTTGTCTTGCTCGCCTTCGGCGGATTTGGCCTTCGGTTTGGCCCTGGCAATGGGCGGCGCATCGTCGCTGACAAACTCCTCCACGACAAAGGCGACGCCGCACAAGGGACAACGAATGCGCGTATCGATGACGTCGTCGCTGCTGCGAAAAGTTTGAGAACATTTGGGACAGGCAATGGTCGCAATCGCCATGACAGGAGTCAGGGGTAAGGGGCCTGGGGTCGGAAAACGCTTTGTTCTGCCTTCTCATAATATACAAAAAAGCGATTTGCCGCCTGACCTTTCCCCTCTGTCTCGCGTTGGCATGCTCCATATATCATTCCCACGGGCATCATCGCGGCGCCCTGACCCCTGACCCCTGACCCCTGACCCCTGACCCTTATAGTGTTGTTAACCGAACCTCGTGTGTTGATTGGCATCGCCACTTACAAGGAACGGGAGAACCTCGCGCCCCTGGTGCAAGAGATCCATCAGTTCTTGCCGCAAATCGACATCCTCATCACCGACGACAATTCGCCCGACGGCACCGGCGAACTCGCGGATCAGCTCGCAGCGGCTGATCCGCGGATTCACGTCAACCACCGCTCGGGCAAACTCGGCCTTGGCACCGCCATCCTTGCTGGCATGCGTTATGCCATGGAGCATGATTACGATTGTTTCATGAGCATGGACGCCGATTTCAGCCATCATCCGCGTTATTTGCCGGCCATGGTCGCGGGCATGAAGGACCATGACATCATGATCGGCTCGCGCTACGTTCCCGGCGGAGGCACCGCTCACTGGCCGCTGTCACGGCAGCTGATGAGCGGCGGCGTAAATCTCCTGGTTCGCTTCTTGATGCGCATCCCCGCCCGCGACACCAGCGGCGGTTTTCGCTGCTACCGTGTCGCCAAGCTGCGCGAAACCGACCTGGACCATCTGCTGTCCCACGGTTATTCTTTTCAGGAAGAGGTGCTCTACCGCTGCCGCCAGGCCGGCTGCACCATCGGCGAGACGCCGATTATTTTCGAGGATCGCCGCGCCGGCACATCCAAGGTCGATCCCCGCGAGGCGGCCCGGTCGCTACTGATCATCGTGGGACTGGGTTTGCAAGCGATGTTCGGTTTCGGTCAATCGCACTCAACTCCAAGGAAGCACTAACATGAAGCGAGAATCAGAAACAGTGATCCGTTACGGTCGCGGCTCGACCATGCTTGGCGACGCCGTGGTGTTCGTCACAGGCAATGGCGTGTGCGCCCTGCGTTTGCTGGGCCGCCAGACATTGACTCAACTCGTTGACGAAATGCAACAGCGCCATCCCAACGCGGACGTGGTTGAGGACCAAACCGCGGCCCGGCAAGCGTTCAAGCAAGTGGACGGTTGGCTGGCGGGCAAAATCAAATCCCGTGAACTGTCGCTCGATTTGCGCGGGACACCGTTTCAGATGCAAGTCTGGAAAGAAATGCTGCGCGTGCCGCACGGCAAGACGTGCTCTTACACCGAACTGGCCCGACGCGTCGGTAAACCGCGAGCGGTGCGAGCGGTGGCCAGCGCTTGCGCTCGCAACCCCGTGGGGCTGTTGGTGCCGTGCCACCGCATCGTGCGCCAGGATGGCACCCTGGGTGGTTATTACTGGGGGTTGGATAAGAAGGAAAAACT
>Ga0134121_10002449_pt1 | contig 16051 bp, 9 predicted proteins | sample KB301_FD_96463 | JGI IMG/M metagenome (GOLD analysis project Ga0134121, IMG submission 96463) | Terrestrial soil microbial communities without Nitrogen fertilizer from Kellogg Biological Station, Michigan, USA - KB3-0-1 | ecosystem: Environmental > Terrestrial > Soil > Unclassified ... | reverse complement strand
GCCGGACGTCGGCGGTGTGGGCGGCGTTTGCATGGGCCTGGGTTGCAACAATGCGGGGTCGAAATTGTTGCCTTCGAACACATTGGGCATTGGAGACGGCGCGGGCGCGGGGAAGTCCGGTTCCGCTGGGCCGGGCTCGGGCACCACGACCTGTCCATTGCAATTGGGGCAGCTCACCACGGACCCGGCCTTGCGGCGGCCGATGCCCATGAGCTGATTGCAGTAGGCACAACGAAACTTGATCGGCATGGGTGAAGCCCAATCCCCCCCACCCTGGCCCTCCCCCTGGCGGAGGGGGAGGGAACGGGAGGGGGCGGCCATTCCTTCGGTAAGTTCGGCAAAGGGTGAACTCTGGTTTGATTATTGTCGCTGCTGGGGGGCCGGTTCGCAACTGTTACTTGACGTGGCGCGTCGGACGCCGGACAATGGGAGCACGGCGATTTCACCCAGGCGTCAGGCCCGGCGCAATCGTCACGGCGAGTTGTGGGGATGGAACAAGACGCCGCGCTCCGGCACCCCTCACCCTTGACCCTCTCCCCGAAGCAGGGAGGAGGGTGATTGTGAGGGTGCCGGCTCGCCGAGTTGGCGGCGTCCCCGCGAGGTATCCTGTCATGCATCTCCGGCCTACCATCCTTCTCGGCGCGGTTTCCCTGGCCATTGCGCTTGCAACAGGCGGCCTACCGGCGCCGGTGCTGGCCGACGTTTTGGTTTTCAAGGACGGCTTCAAGATCGAAGGCCGGCTCAAGGAAGAACGGACCATTTTCAGCGACCCAGGCGGCGCAGCGTTTTCCATACCCAAGAACAAGCCGTACTGGCTTGACGACGGCGTCCGCAATATTTACTTCCCTCCCTTTCAACTCGTCGAAGCCCAAAAGGAACGCGCCAAGAAACCTGACGAGATCAAGTTCGGCTGGCCTGGTCCTCAAAAAGGCTTCGATCCCATACCGCCTACGTGGAAACTCGATACGGTAGGAAAGTGGAATGATCGCTGGGAGCGCGAATTGACAATGATTGATTCGGCCGGCCGCAAGCAAAAAGTATTGCAGCGCATCACCATGATGACGCCGGAATTCGTCCGGGTCGATACCAAGGGTTTCGACGCGGTGATGTATTTCAACACCAAGGAATTCAACCCGCAAGTGCTGCGCGACCTCGTCAATTCGATGCTCTCCAAAGAGGGGTCAAAGCTCACCGAGCCGGAAGATAAAGAGCTCGAACTGCGCGGCAAACTGTTTCAATTCATGCTCCAGGCCGGGTTCACTGACCAGGCCGAAAAAGAATTGAATGACGTGGTCCGTGAGTTTCCCAAACAAAAGTCGAAAGTCACGCCGCTGTTGGACGGCATCAAACGCAATTATGCCGTTGATTTCGTTGAGGATCTGAAACGAGCGCAAAAAGCGGGTTTGCACGGTGACGTGGGCGCTAAACTGGTTGTTTACGCCGACCGCAAATATGGCGATCTGCTGGACGAATCGACGCAGTTGCAGGTGCAGGCCATCAAGCAGCAGCACGAGGCGGCCAACGAGAAAATCAAAGACGCTCAGCAACAGCTGGCCCGGTTTGCCGCCATCGCGTCGCCGAACCGGGTTGCGTTTTACCAGGGCGCGGCCGCGAGCATCCTCCAGGAATTGAACGCCGACACCGTGGAACGGCTCGACATCTTTCTCAAATTGGCCGCCGATCACGACCGGGCTCTGGCCGACAAACGCCAGCCCGATCAGCATGCCGACGCGATCATGGCATTTGCGTTAACAGGTTGGCTGCGCGGCGCCGGGGCGGCCGAGGGCGATGTCGAAGTGGCCATGAAACAATGGCAAGCGCGGGTTTTGCTGCTGGAGTATCTGCGTTGCGACGATCCGCTGGTTCGCAAGAACAAGCTAATGCCGGCGCTGAAGGGCAAGGTGAACGTGGATGAAGCGATGCAATTCATCAAGTTTTTGCCGCCCATAAACGCCTTTGACAAGATCGACGCCAAGCCGAATGAGTTGCAAACGCAGAACGACGGCAAACAGCACACCTATTACCTTCAATTGCCGCCAGGGTATCACCACGGCCGCACCTGGCCGGTGCTGCTAGTGCTGCACCACTCGATGCAGACGGCGCCCGACGCCATGATGCAGTGGGCCAAGATGGCGGCGCGACACGGCTACATCGTGGCGGCGCCGGTGTGGGGCAAAGGGGCGAACGTCAGCTATCAATACACCGCCCAAGAGCATGCCGCCGTGCTGGAGACGGTGCGCGATCTACGGCGGCGGTTCCAGATCGACAGCGACCGCGTCTACATGTTCGGCGCCGAGCAGGGGGCCAACATGGCCTTCGATGTCGGTATGTCGCATCCCGATCAGTTCACGGGCGTGATGCCGATGTCGGGCGTGCCGTATTACTTCGCCCGCAAGTATTGGCCCAATGCCCAGTATTTGCACATGTATATAGTCAACGGCGAACGCTCGGGCAAAAGCGCCGTGGAAACGCAGGCGTTGTTCAAGGATTTCGTCAAATTCAATTACCCCGCGATTTACATTGAGTACAAGGGCCGCTCCGCCGAGCTGTTTGGCCCGGAGCAACCAATTCTGTTCGACTGGATGGACCGCAAGCGGCGCTGGCGGCCGATCAAGGAAGTGGGCCGCGCCCAGGAGGAGTTCAAGACGCAGCGCAGCACCGACAACCATTTTTATTGGGTCAGCACGTCAAACGTTCAAGCCAACCGGCTCAACAGCGCGGCAGGTTGGAACGCCAAGTTGGCCCCCGCAACGCTCCAGGCCAGCGTTTTTGCCAACAACGAAGTCCACATCAAGACCGTGGGCGTCAGCAATGTGACGCTGTGGTTCTTTCCGGGGATGGTCAATTACAACGAAAAGGTGACAATCCGCGTCAACGGCGCGGGGGCCATCAGCCGGGTGGTGACGCCGAATTTGGATACGCTGCTGGAAAGGCTTTACGAGACGGGGGATCGGCAGCAGCTGTATATCGCGCGGATGGATTTTTAGGTCTGATTTGTAGGGTGGGTGGAGTCTTCGGAACCCACCAGGCGACTATGGAGGGCTCAAAGACTTCACCCACTCTACGCTAACTTGTCGCTCGCTTGGTGGGTTCCGAAGACTCCACCCACCCTACAACTACAAACAATACTTTTTGCAAAGCCCTTGGTAGCGGGTATGATTATGCCCGTTAGATCTTCGCCCGCACTTGCGGCCCTTCAACCCTCTGCCAGAGAGCGTAGCCATGAAACCGAAATCAACGCCTATGCTTCTTCTGACCCAAAAAAGCCGTTCTTGGGCCGTATTGGCCGGGGTGGTTTGGCTGTCGGTGGCGCTTGGAATGGGCGCTTGCACGCCGCACGACAGGCCAGATCTGCCCGATAACGGCGTCGATAAGGGCCGATCAGTTGACGGGATTGCTCAAGGCCGATCAGACGACGGCGTTCCGCAAATCACAGACAAAAAGCGAGAGACAGAAGGCGGTCAAAAAGACACGGTCGAGGAAAAATTGCCCAAGGAAGGCGGCTCGGCCGAGGATCAAAAGTTGTTTCGAGAGGTCATGGATCGGCTTCTCCAAACCAAGGAGGTTCGCGACAACTGGCCAGCCGCTTTTGGGTGGCGGCCGCAGTCGTTTATCCTGCCGGATTCCGCCAAGGAGCTCAATGCGTTTGCCATGGCCTATGCCAAGGATCCTGACAGCGGCAAATTCCTCGTCCGGGCCGTCATCACCGAAGGTTACATGAACAAAATCGTGGATGGCAGCGACGAAATTCTGGCCGCGATCATGGGGCACGAACTGGCCCACCTCACCAAAGGCCATCTGGCCAACAAAATCAAGGCCGACTTGCTCAGCTTAAATCTCAGCCGCGACCAGGAGATCGAAGCCGACCTGGAAGGCGTCAGGATTGCCGTGGCCGCGGGTTACTCTTACCGCAGCGGCGTTCGGAGCGCTTTTCGCGAGTGGAAAGCCCTCGGCGATTATTCCAACTTCGAAGGTATTCGGGCCACGCATCCGTCGTGGACGGAACGCCTGTCGTTGCTCGATCACAACCAGGCTCACATCTGGAAAGCTATGGCCGCTTTTCAGAACGGTTACTTCTTTTTGCACGCCGAGCAATACCCCGCCGCGGAAAATTGCTTTCAACAGGTTGTGGACGATTTCCCCGATTGTGCCGAGGCCTATGCCAATTTGGGTTATGCGCGGCTCATGCAGTATTGCGACAGCATGGACGAGGCGGACGTGCGCAATCTGAAAATCGGGCAATTTGTTGCCGGCTGCTTTTATGCCCAAGCCAAGGATTTGGCGCCGGTGATCCGGGGTGACCGCAAAAAATGGCAGCAAGCTGTCAACACGCTGGAAATCGCCCTTCGCCGTCATACCAATCTTTCGCTGGCCCACGCCAATCTGGGCCTGGCCTATTTGGTGCATCCTGACGGCAAGAAAACCGCCGAGGCGCTCAAGCACTTCGCCGACGCCTACAAGGAAAAAGGCAAAGGGTTGGATGGTCTGTCCAGCGCCGCGCTGCTGGTCAATTACGGCGTGGCCGAGCAGGCCGCCGGTAATAACGCGGCCGCATCTGAAAAGTTCAAATTGGCCAGGAAAGCGCTGCCCACGGCAAAGCCATCTCCGGTCAGCAGCCAGGTGGCGTTGGCCCTGCTTTACAACGAAGCCACCCTGGCAGCCTCCGGGGACCGTGACAATCAGGCCGATGCTTTCATGGACTTTGAGGATTACCTGGCCATGTCCAGCCCGGATTCGGCCTGGTGGAAACTGGCCGGTGAACAATATGACCAGCTGGGCAGGGCCCTGGGAAAAAAGGTCGCTCCGAGCCAAGAATTGTCCAAGCGATTCGGCAACAAGTTCCTCCGGCTGGTCACGAGTGTGGAGCTTGCGCCCGGCAAGCTGGTGACGCTGAGCGATTCGACGGCCAAAGTTCTTACCCTGTTGGGCCGAGAGAACATGGCCGGCATTCCCGTGTATCACCGCTCAACGATCAAGCGCTACAACGGTGTCCACCCCGGAATGGACGTCCTGGGACGAGACACGATACTGGCGGTGTTCCTGACCAGTTCCGATGCACCGCCGGTGCACGTACAGCCGCAAGGCATTGGCGGCGCCAAGGTAGAGCTTCGAGTTGGCATGGCCGTTGACGAGTTTCGAGAGGCATTGAAGAACCAGCCGGAACAAGAGGGTTTCATGGTCGTCGATCCGGATTTGCGCTATGTGTTCCTTCCCTACCTGGGATTGGCTTATCGCGTGCAACGGGATCGAGTGGCGGAAATTGTGCTGGCGCAAGTGGCTCGCAAAGCAGGGGATTGAGTCATGCAAATCCGCCACGCCTTCTCACGCTGGCCCGCCGTGATTCTCGCCTGCCTTTTGGCCTTGCTGCCGCTTTGGACGCTCGCCAGCCAACAGCAGCGCAGCAGAGATCCAGCCCCGGTTTCGCCGCAGGACAAGGAGCAATTGAACGCGGCTTTGAAGTTCATGGCGGAAACGGTCACCCTTCTCAACAAGGGTCAAGCCAAGGAGGCGGAAGCGCCCGCCCGCAAGGCACTGGAGATCCACCTCAAAGTTTGGGGTGAAGAACACGTCGATACATCCAACAGCTACTTCAACCTGGCCTCTGTCATGCGCCAGCAGGGCCAACGCAAGGCCGCGGCGGAGTATGGGATCAAGGCGATGGAGATTCGCCGCAAAGTCCTGGGCGAGGACCACCTTGATACCGCACGCAGCTATTACAACGTTGCCGTCGACTTGAACTCTCTGGGTCAATACGCCAAGGCGGAAGAACTGGACCGCAAGGGGTTGGAAATCCGCCGCAAGGCGCTGGGCGAATGGCATCCCGTCACGGCCGGCAGTTACAATAATCTGGCTTCGGATTTACATCATCAAGCCAAGTTTGCTCAGGCCGAGGCGTTTAACCGCAAAGCGCTCGAGATATTTATTAAGCTCCATGGCGAGGAACACCCCAACACGGCTCAGAGCTACGCCAATCTGGCGCAGGATTTGGTTGGGCAAGGGCAATTCATAGCGGCGGAACAACTCGACCGGAAGTCCCTGGCGATCTACGTCAAGCTGAGCGGGGAAGAAAGCCCTGATGCCATTTACAGTTACAACAACCTGGCCGGCGTCATGGTCATGCAAGGACAATACGCCGAGGCCGAGCAGTTGCTTCGCAAAGCGTTGGCGATCAGCGTAAAGTTGACAGGCACAGGCAGCATGGGCACGGCGGAAATCCGCCATAATCTGGCTGGCGACTTGCTGGAACAAGGCCAGTTCGCCGCTGCCGAGCAGCTAAACCGCTCCGCCTATGAAGTGTTTCGCAAGTATCTCGGCGAGGACCACCCTCAAACGGCGAAGAGCCTCAACAGCCTGTCGCGTAGTTTGGCCGACCAGGGCCAGTATGCCGAGGCCGAAAAGCTCCACCTCAAGGTGGTGCAGATCAATCTCAAGGCTCTGGGCGAACAACATCCCGCCACAGCCCGCGCTTATAGCGCGCTAGCCGGTGATTTCCATGGCCAGGGCAAACACGCGCAAGCGGCGGACCTCTACCGCAAAGCTCTGGACATCTTTCGCAAAGCGCTGGGTGACGACCACCCATCTACTTCCGGCTGTTGCAGCAACCTGGCGGTCGAGCTGTCCCAGATGGGCCAATTCGCCGCGGCGGAGCCGCTGTACCGCCAGGCCCTCGCAACGCATCGCAAGATGCTCGGCGAGCAACATCCCGATACCGCGCTGTTTTACCAATTGCTTGCTTTTTGTTTGTATTGCCAAGGCGACTACGCCAATGCGGAAAAAATGGGTGTGACCGCCGCGAGTGCCTACCAGGCAGCGCGGTTGCGGATCAGCTACACCGGCCTGGGCCGGTCTACCTTTGGCGTCCGGCAATCGCCTTTGCGTCCACTGGCAGTGGTCCTGGCCCGCAACGATAAACCGGCCGAGGCCTGGAAGTATCTGGAGGAAGACCTTGGCCGTGGCGTTTTTGACGATCTGACCTCGCGCTACACCCGCAAGCTGACCGCCCAGGAGTTCCAAAACGAACAAGCTCTCCAGGCCAGGCTCGCTAACATCGAAAAGAAACTCAATGCCGATGGCAAGATCGATGCCAAGGAACTGATCGACTTGCAGCGCCAGCGCGAGCAGGTGATGGGCAGCCTTGTCCAGTTGCAGGCGGAATTGGAGAAGAAATACAGCGTCGCCGTGGGCGAGATCTATAGTTTGGCCAAAATTCAGGCGTCGCTCCCTGCCGATGCCGCCCTGGTGGCCTGGGTGGACATTGGGTTCGGGGTCGGGGCCAAGGATCCCAGCGGCGATCACTGGGGTGTGGTCGTTCGCAGCCAGGGCAAACCGACCTGGGTCAAGCTCAAGGGCACGGGATCGGGCGGCAGGTGGCAAGACAAGGATTACGAGGCGCTCGGCAAGCTGCGCGAGGTCCTGCAATATCCCGATCCCAACACCGATTGGCGGGCGTGGAAAGACGACGTGGCCAAGCAGCGCCTGCGGCCCTTGACCGAGCATCTCGACGGCGTCACCCAACTCATCATCCTGCCGTCCGAACGCATGGCGGGAATCCCCATCGAAGCGCTGACGGACCGCTACCAGATCAGTTACGCTCCTTCGGCCACCATGTTTGCGTGGCTGCAAGAACACCCCAAGGACTTCAGCAAAGGGTCAAACGCCATGCTGGCGCTGGCCGACCCCGTTTTTTCCAAGGAACAAGCCCAGCTCACGCTTCCAGCCAAGGACGCCCAGAGACTTTTGGTGCGCGGCGCTTTGAAACCGCTCCCCGGCACACGCGGCGAGGCCAACGCCATCGCCAAGTTATTCGACAAAAGCAAGGTCCAGCTCTTCACCGGCGCGGATGCCAACAGTCTCAATCTCGATCGTCTGGCCGAGACCAAAAAGCTGGCCCAATTTCGCTTTTTGCATTTGGCGACCCACGGCTTTGCCGACCCCAAGGGGGGACTGAACTCCTTCCTGGCGCTGGCGCCCGAAAACCTCGCTCTGTCCTCACACGACAAGCTGTCGGCCGCTCACATGCTGCGGACCTGGCAATTGGACGCCGACCTGGTGACTTTGAGCGCTTGCACGACGGCCCTGGGTGAATACCAGGGCGGCGAGGGTTACGTGGGCTTCAGCCAGGCGCTTTTCCTTGCGGGCGCCCACACGGTGGTGGTGAGCCAATGGCCGGTGCACGATCTGTCGACGACGCTCTTGATGGAGCGCTTTTATGAGAACATGCTCGGCGCCCGGCCTGGCCTCAAAGGTCCGATGGCCAAGGTCCAGGCCCTGTCCGAAGCACGACGCTGGCTCAGGGAGTTGACGCGCGCGGAAGCGCTGGGAAGGCTAAAAGAACTGGGCATCGCGGCGAATGAAAAAGAGCTGGTAGGCGAGCAGCCGTTTGAGCATCCGTACTTTTGGGCGCCGTTCATCCTGGTGGGCGACCCGGGGATGAAAGCAAAGTAGGGTGGCTGGAGCTATTGGAACCCACCTTGTCGCTAACTTTAGATGGTGAGGAGCTGGCCGGCTGCTCCTCGATCGCGCCCGGGCTGCGCGCCGGAAACCATCGATCTCTTAGCCGTAGCACCGGCACCTCCACTAGCTTGGCCATAACCACTCCGACCACGAAGGAGCCGACCAAATACAGTGGCCCTTGCACGGTGCGCCCCAGCGGGGCGCCATAAATCCATTCAGCCAGTTCGATCCCCCAATCGCGCACGGGCATGTGCCAGAGATAGATCGAATAAGAGTAGGCGCCCAGTGCGGCCAAAAGAGCGACCGGGCGGCGGTTAGAAATGTTGCTCAACAGGATGCCCACCATCAGCATGCCACTGCCGATGTAGAAGGCAGTTAGCCCGACGGCGAGGATCAACGGAGTCGTTTGGAGGTGGAAGACGAACGGAGGGGTGAGTAGGAGCGCTCCGCCGGCAATGAGCCATCGTCGCCAGGGCGTAAGCAAGCCAACGAACTGGCTGGTGTGAAAGTGGTAAAGGTAGGAGATTGCAACGCCGAAGAAGAGCGAGTCGAGCCGGAGGTGACTGGCAACGGGCATCGTAAAGTGAAAGTGCCAGTTTAGCACTCGGAGGGCGAGTGAAGCCACGGCGACGACTGCCGTCAGAGCGAGCACAGGCTTTAGCGGAGTGGGTGATTTACGATTCCGCCTAAGCATCACGGTCAACGCCAGCGGCAGCAGCAAATAGAAATGCTCTTCCACGGCCAGCGACCAGGTGTGGCCCCACAAACCTATCCAATAGCTCTGCAGGAACAATAGCTCAGGCCATAGCCGCTCCGGGGGTATGCTCTCGCCTTGGGCCAGGCTGACGATCACCGTCGTGGCAATGAGTACGTAGAATGGGGGATATATCTTCCAGCCCCGGCGCGTATAAAAGCGGCCGATTCCGAGGCTTCCTCGCGCCTTGTATTCGGTGAAGAGCAACCCCGACACGAGGAACCCACTCAAAACGAAAAAAAGATCTACTCCCACCCAGCCGCCCTGCACCCACATCAGGAACGGCAATCTCAAGGGTTCCGGCCACGAACTCGGAGGAGACCCCAAGTGGCGGCCCAGCACGAACACGACGGCCAGCAGCCGAAGAAGGTCGAGGCTGGCCAAGCGCGGCTTGGTCGAAACGGAGGTCCCCGCCTGTAGTCTCACGCGTCGTGTCTCCGTCGCCGAGTTAATTGTTAGGTCAATAACCGGGCTTCCCACCAACCGTGGCTTTGGCACTGAAATTGCGCACTGTGTCGAAGATAGGCTGCCGGGGTCGGACCTGTCAACATTTTTCGCGCGGCTGGGCCGATTTGTTGGCTAAGGAGTGGTGCTGCAGAGCGGGGAAAAATCGGTGTCAATTCCGGGCACAATCATTGCCTGCGAAGTCAGTGGCTGCGGTAATTGTAGGGTGCGGTGGAGTCTTCTGAACCCACCATGTCGCTTGGTGGGTTCAGAAGACTCCACCCACCCTACACACTATCTCGGCCTTGCGATATTGAGCAAAGCGTCGCTTATGGCAATGCGCACTGTCGCGTCTTCATCCTGCAAATGGTCGGTCAATGCCGGGATGGCGGAAACCGCCAGCGGGCCCATGCGGCCCAGGGCCTCGGCGGCCAGCTTGCGGACGTTGACGTTGCGGCTGTCCAGCGATTTGATTAGCGCGGGGATGGCCGGTGTGGTCTCGGGACCGCCGATGGCGGTAATGGCCTTAATGATCGCTTCCTGGGCTTCCGCCTCGCCGATGTTGAGCAGTTTGATGAGTTGCGGCAAGGCGGGTTTGGCGGCGGCGCCAAACTTGCGCAAAGCGCTGGCGGTGACCTCGCGGACATCGGAGTCTTCCTGCGGATTCATCAGCGCTGCCAGGGCGGGCACGGTTTTGTCGGCGTGGTAATCGGGGCCGATCTTGCCGAGCGTGCGGGCAGCGGCCCAGCGGATGAATTTGTTGCTGTCTTTCAGGGCGGCAATGATGGTGTCGATGGCCGGGACGGCGGCGTCTTCCATCGCCTCCAGGAACTGGAGGCTGGCCATGCGAACCTTTTTGTCGGGATCGGTAGTGTGTTTGGCGATTTTCATGATGCCCGGCTCCAGCCCGGCTTTGAGCGGATCGGGCAAGGTTTTGCTAAGCGGGGGATCGCCAGGCAATGGCGGCACGCTTTCCTGGCGGCGTTTGATCTTGTTGCGCGCAGCAGCCATTTGCTCAAGGGCTTTCCGCGACCATAGGCGCAACTCGACGTCGGGATCGTCCAGCATATTGGCGATGTTCTGACCCTGTCCTTTCAGCGCTTCCTCGAGCGGGCCGAACATCTTGGCCTCATTGGCCAGGACCATGTGGAGCTCGCGCAACTGTTTTAGTTGGCGGTCGGTGTAAGGCCCGCTGGGGGGCGGCAAGAGTTCGGGTTTTTCCGGCAGGGGAACCAGGTCGTTGAGGGCTGTTGTCGCGTAGGAAATCGTTTGCAGGCCGTTGCGGCGGACAAGGAGGTCTTTGTCGTCAAAGCACGGCCCCGCGGCCAGCACGGCCTCGTTTGCACAGATGATGACGTCGTATACGGTGATCACGCTTTCGCCGCCAGGACGCCCTTTCTTTTGCAAGTCGATAATGGTCGCCACGACGTCGCCCAGGGCTTGCGCCGCCGACTGGCGATCCGCCAACTGGGAGCTTTCGAGCAAATCCTTGAGCGCCTGGACGGCGGCCTTGGGTTCGGGGTCGACCTTGGCGAGCGCCCGCGCCGCGGCCTGGCGGACCTTGGCATCTTCGCTTTTGCTCAGCTGAATGAGATTTGGCGCCAAGTGGCGGGCGAAACCGCGCTTGTCCAGAGGATCCAGGGCGCGAACGCTCGTGCCCATTTCGCCCAGCAAGCTGGCGGCGGCCAACTTGCTGGTGGAGTCGCCCTTGGAGACAACTGTTTTGATGATCTCCTCCAGTCGCTGGCCGATCTTCTGTCGAGCTGCCAGATCGACGGCTGCCAGGCCCTTGAAAACGTCGTCTGTGTCGCGCCACTCCAGCAAAGCCAGGGCCTGGCGCTTGTCGCTGGTGGCTGTCAGCTTTTCGGCCGCCTCTTCCAAAGCTTTCTTGCGCGCTTCGAGAAACACTTGTGATTCGGGGTCATTGACGTTTTTTAGGATTGTGCGGAGGTCCTCGACAGGATCGGTGTACTGGGCCGCGGCCGGTTGGGGAGCGCCAGCCAACGCCAGCAAGCTCAAAGCGGCAATGCCGATTGGGAAGGTCAAAAAATGCCAGGAGTGCCTGAGTAGCCGCATGGCATGATCCTCATAAAAGATAAGGAAGAAACAGATGGGACCGGCAACCGGCGTCACCAGCCGCTGCTTCCATTATTCCTTGTGCCGCGTATGCGTGCCAGCAATCTTTGGGCAATTTGACGACGGCAACGCTGTTTGGAATACCACAGAAAGCGAAATGGCAAAAGAGCAACGGGCCGAAATTGCCAGGCCGGCGGCGGCTTGTCCGGCTTGCGCCTTTTTCCTCGTCGGCCACGTCGCTACAGTGATTAGGAACGGCAAGCCCGCGAACAGGATGACATAAATGCAAGCGCTTGAATTGATCGATGCCGCACCGCCAAGTCCGCGCAGATTGCCTGGTTGGCTTAAACGGCCGCTGCCGGCGGGCAATGAGAATTTCTTTACTCATAATCTCCTGCGCGAGCTGCGTCTTGAAACGGTTTGTGAAAATGCCCGCTGCCCCAATCGGCCGGAGTGTTATAGCCGGCGGACCGCAACCTTCATGATTCTCGGTAATGTCTGTACGCGGCCGTGCGGTTTTTGTTCGGTGCCGCGCGGCGTGCCGGAGCATGTTGAGACGGATGAGCCGGAGCGCGTCGCGGAAGCGGCCCATCGGTTGGGTTTGAAGCATTGTGTCATTACTTCGGTAACGCGCGATGACATGCCCGATGGCGGGGCGGATCATTTTTATCAGTGCATCTTGGCCGTGCGACAGCGGACGGGAGCGGTAGTGGAAGTGCTGACTCCCGATTTTCTTGGAGATAAAGCGGCCATCGATCGCGTTTTGGAGGCGGAGCCGGAAGTTTACAATCACAACATGGAGACGGTGCCGCGGTTTTACAAGAAGGTCCGCGGACGTGCGGAGTACCAACGCAGTCTAGATCTGCTCGGCCATGTGAAAAAATGCAAGCCGCACATTGTGACCAAGAGCGGGCTGATGCTGGGGCTGGGCGAGACGCATGAAGAATTGCTGGACACGTTGGCGGATTTGCGGGGCGTGGACTGCGATGCGCTGACGTTGGGACAGTATTTGACGCCGACGCTCAAGCATATTCCGGTGGCGCGGTATTTGCCGCCGGAGGAGTTTGACGCACTGGCAGTGCTGGCGCGGTCGATGGGATTTAAGAAGGTGGCGAGTGGGCCGTTTGTAAGGTCGAGTTATCATGCGGATGAGATGGTGGGGTGAAATCAGTTCCGACTCAATTGGAATTATCAATGAATTAAAGGATAAGTGAGATGGAAAGTCGATAGCTTGCAACGGGCTAGTTTCTGTACTTGGCCCTTAAGGAATAAGCCGTGCTGATTTTTCAAAGATTCAAAAAGCGTATCATAGCGGCATTAATCGCAATTGCTTCGGTTGCGGCTGTTATCGTATTGCTCGAATCACGACGTGACAGTGCCTATGATTGTTATCGCAAAGTCACAGCAGGAATGACCGAAGGCGAGGTAAGGGCTTTTTTGGGTGCACCTCAAACCGAGCGCCCAAAAGGTGAAAAACGCCCATGGGCCGTTAAAGAAAGCTGGGGATTGACAAGCGATTGGTATTGGAAGAGATGGTATTTTGGCGATGGTGAAATAGCGGTCACTTTCGATAAAAATGGAACAGCAGTTGGAGCTTCTTTTATTGAATTTTGGGGACCAGGAAAGGAATCAATGGTGTCTTCATTCCTGCGATCAATCGGACTTTAGAATCAAAGAGGATCCAAGCTGTCAATCGCAATTAGTTCGCATGAAAAAAGAAGCACATGCCGGTGGCTCGCTATCTGCCGCTTGAGGCGTTTGATGCGCTGGGGGTGCGAGCGGGCCGTTTGTGCGGTCGAGCTATCATGCGGATGAGATGGTGGGGTGAGTCATGAGTTATGATCTCTTCTTTCGCTCTCGGACAGTGGACCAACAGCTGTTGTTAGCCGATTTCGCCAATTACTTTAGTTACCGACGCTTCTTTGAAATCCAAGGCGCTCAGGCATGGTACACGAATCAAGATTCCGGCGTTTATTTCTCTTTTGACTACCTTTCGAACAGCCCCGAGGAGGAAGATGAAGCCGGTGAAGGATTGCTTCCTGTTCCTTTTAACCTCAATTACTTCCGCCCACACCCGTTCGGATTGGAAGCCGAGCCTGAAGTGCAAGCATTTGTGAAGCATTTCAACCTAACTGTGAGCGATCCCCAAACAGACGGCATGGGGGAAGGCGAGTATTCACGATCAGGCTTTCTTCGTGGTTGGAACGCCGGAAACGCATTTGCCTACCGCGCGATGCTTTCTCAGGATCAAACGCAGCGTGTTTTGAGTCTCCCATCGGCACGCATCGAAACTTACTGGCGCTGGAACTGCTCTCGTGCTGCACGGCAGGACGAAATCGGCGAATCAGCATTTGTACCTGGTGTTTTTTTCTTTGACGTTGAAGGTGAGGTACGAACGGGAGCAATTTGGGGCGACGGAATTCCCATTTTGTTGCCGGAAGTAGACCAGGTCATAGTTCCCCGTCAACGATTAGCGCCTCGCCGTTGGTTTAGCCACAAAGACGACATGGTTGTGTTCAGTTGGGCCGAACTCGAAACGACTTTGGAAGGATTTCCAAGCAGTTCAGAGGAACTGGCGTGTTACAAGCTGTTTTACGATGCAACTCCACCGGAAATTGAAAACTTGATACGTGAAAAGCAGCCGCCTAAAGAAAAGCCAAAGGGCGTTCCGTTTGATCAGGTCTTGGATCGGGAGTTGATAAGCCAAGCGAAACCGAAATAAACAAAGGGCCAAAGCTTACGACTTGGGCGCTGTGGCCAATTTTGATCTCAAGCCGTCATGCAAATGGCTCAGAAAGTTTAAGCCTGACCGTTCAATGCAGCATGGTTTACTATTTTCCCTGGACGGCCTGGACGGCACCGGCAAATCGACGCAATGCCGTTTGTTGGCCGAGTGGCTGCGCTCGCAAGGTCACAGCGTAACGCCCTGCAAAGATCCCGGTGGCACGCAGGCCGGCGATGTCATTCGCTCGCTGTTGCTGGACCATCGCGGGGATTTGAACGTTGCTTGCGAGGCGTTGCTTTTCATGGCCAGCCGCGCTCAGCTTGTTGCCGAGGTCATCAAACCCGCATTGGCGGCTGGCAACATGGTCGTGTGTGACCGGTTTGTCTTGGCCAATGTCGTCTATCAAGGGCATGCGGGTGGGCTCGATCCGGCGTGGCTATGGCAATGGGGCCGTTTCTCTTCGGACGGATTGGAACCTGATTTGACCATCGTTCTCGATCTGCCCGCGGAAATGGCGCGGCAACGCAAGGGTGGGCCGACTGACCGCATGGAGAGGCGCGACCACGAATTCCATGAACGAGTGCGTGCGGGTTTCCTCGCGGAGGCGGCGCGGCAACCGGATGCCATTCGCGTGATTGACGCCAATGCAAGCGTTGACGCCGTGCAAGAACGCATTCGCCAGGAGGTGAGCCGTGTCCTGGCAGCAAATCTTGGGGCATGACGTGCAGCGGAAGGCGTTTGTCCATGCTGTGCAGCGCGGCAGGTTGGCGCATGCCTACTTGTTCTGCGGGCCGCCGGGCATCGGCAAGCGGCTGTTCGCGGCGGAGCTGGCCAAGGCTCTGCTTTGCGAAAATGCGGGGGCCAACCTTGAAGCGTGCGACCAGTGCGATTCCTGCACTTTGGTGCGGGCCGGCAATCATCCCGATTTCTTCGCGGTGGCCCGGCCTGAAGATAAGAATGAGATGCCAATTGAAGTGATGCGCGAGCTGTGCCGGGGCTTTTCGCTCAAGCCCGCGCGTGGCCGTGGCAAGATTGCGTTGCTAGATGACGCCGATGATCTCAATCAGGAATCGTCCAATTGTTTTTTGAAGACGCTGGAAGAGCCGCCGCCGCGGTCGGTGTTTTTTCTCATTGGGACCAATCCGGAACGACAGTTGGCCACAATTGTGTCGCGTTGCCAGGTGGTGCGGTTTGCACCGCTGCGCGACGAGGTGGTGGCGGAGATTTTACGGCAACAGGGCGTGACGGATCCCGCCTTGTTGCCGCGGCTATTGCGGCTTGGGCGTGGCAGTCCAGGAGATGCGTTGGCGCTGGCCGATGCGGATTTGTGGGCGTTTCGCAAGGTGCTGCTTGAGGATTTGCTACTGCCGCGTCCCGATTCGGTCGCCTTGGGCAAGAAGCTCATGGAGTTTGTCGAGGATGCGGGCACGGTGACGGCAGCCCAGCGGCGCCGGGCCGGGCAGGTGTTGCGGCTGCTGATTGGATTTTTCTCTGATGCACTCACTGTCAGTTTGGGTGGGTCGCCGCGATTGGGTGATCCGGCGGAAATGGCCATGCTGCAAAAGCTGGCGGACCGGGTAAGTCCTGACAAGTTGCTG
>Ga0134121_10002447_pt1 | contig 16054 bp, 11 predicted proteins | sample KB301_FD_96463 | JGI IMG/M metagenome (GOLD analysis project Ga0134121, IMG submission 96463) | Terrestrial soil microbial communities without Nitrogen fertilizer from Kellogg Biological Station, Michigan, USA - KB3-0-1 | ecosystem: Environmental > Terrestrial > Soil > Unclassified ... | reverse complement strand
GTCTGCGTTCCGCCCGGTGGATCGGCGATCCGTGCGCGGGTCCTCCACGTGAACACCGCGTAGCTCACGATCGTGATCGCCGCGACGATGGCTAGATCGCGCACCAGCGCCGGATCTGCGATCATCAGGCGCCCCAGGCCGGCGAACGCGAGCATCGCGTGGCCCGCGTCCGCCACACCACCGCCGAGGCCGAGGCCACTCGCGAACCGCTGCCGCCCGTTGGCCACTGCATCGATGATCGCGATGTTGATCACGCCGAGTGGCATGCCGGTCGCGACGCCGAGCCCGAATCCGAGCCCGGCGGCGTACAGCAGGTTCACCAGGTGATCGTACCTTCGTCGGTGTCCTGGCCGCCGTAGATCGTGATGCTCATCTGCTTGATCTTGCCACGCGGCCCGACGGCTCTGACCTTGTGCGGCCCGGGCATGAGCGGAAAGCGGGTCAACGGCGCATCGCCGATCTGCTTGTTGTCGATGTAGATCTGGGTCGCCGCGGTTGCGGCGATGCTGAAGAACCCGAAGCGTGATCGCGCGATGATCTCGTCGCGGGTCAGCTCACCCGCGGCATCGATCGGCAGGTCGGGGGCGTCCGGGGTGACCTGGGCATCGGCCGGGGGAGGCCGCACCGCGCGTTGCTGGTCGCCGTCGCCGCCGCGCGTGGCGAGCCAGATCGCCACGACGATCACGATGAGGACGCCGATCGCGATCGCCGCGTTCCGGATCGATCGGAGGCGGTGGCTGCGCAGGAGATCGGTGGCCGGATCGACCATCCACGAGTCGGGCAGCACGTTGCTCGAGAGATCGAGCACGCTGGCGGGGGGCACGGGCAGATACGCGCGGCTCGAGCCGCCCTGCACGATCATCGATGGCACGGCCTCGAGCTGTCCGGTCGCTCTGTGTTCCTGCGGGTACGCGACCGCGCCGACCTCACCGCTGCGCATCACCGGGGCCGGGTTCGGCAGCGGCGGAGGCTGGGTGGGGCGCGTGCGAGGTGGCGCGATCGGCGCCGGTTCGTCAGCGGCCTTCAGGATCTCGTCGCGCTGTGCCATCTCGTCGGCGAAGTCGGTGGATAACAGGCGTGCAAGATCCGCCAGCGACGCTGGCCCGCCGAGCGTGGATACCGAGTTGCGGATCGCGTTGCCAAACGCCAGGGCGGTGTCGAACCGGCCGTTGGGATCGCGCGCCATCGCCTGCAGCAGCGCCGCCCGCATCCCGGGCGGCAGATCGGGCCGGCGCTCGCGGATGTCGGGGATCGGCTCCTCGGTGATCGCCTTGAACGTCAGGAAATCGGAGTCACGGTGGAACAGCCGCCGGATCGCGAGCATCTCGTACATCACGATGGCGAGTGCGAACACGTCGCTGCGCCGATCGAGTGATTTGCCGAGGATCTGCTCGGGCGACATGTACGCGTTCTTGCCCTTGACCGTGCCGGTCCGGGTCCGCGAGTTCGCGCCGCGCGCCTTGGCGATGCCGAAATCGAGCAGCTTCACCATGCCGTCGGCGCACACCATGATGTTCGGCGGCGACACGTCGCGATGGACGACGTTCATGAGCTGCCCGTCGGGGCCGCGCGCTTCGTGCGCGGCGTGGAGCCCCTCGCAGGCCTGCACGATGATGCCGGCGACGACCCGGACATCGAGCATCTTTCCGGCCTTCGACAGCCGCGTCATCATGCGCGACAGTGGCACCCCGTGGAGGTACTCCATCGAGATGAACCACGTGCCGCCGAACTCGCCGAACGCGTGTACATGGCACACGTTCTTGTGGATCAGCTTGCTCGCGAGATCGGCCTCATCGCGAAACATCGTGACGAAGTGATCGTCCTCCGCCAGGTGCGGCAGGATGCGCTTGAGCACCATCACGTCGCGGTCATGGGCTCCGGTGGGGCGCGCTAGAAAGATCTCGGCCATACCGCCCGTCGCGAGCTTCGCGATGAGCTGGTAGTTGCCAAAATCTCGAGCGTCGCGCGGGACTAGCGTCCCCGCCGGGATCGTCACGAGCGTATTATGCCCCAGCGATTCCCACAATTTAAGCCTGAGCTGGCCAGACCTGACGATCTGGCCCCGCCGCGCCGGGGCCGGTCCTTGGTCTCCGACGAGGACCCGGCCACATAGCCGACAGCCAAACCTGCGTCACGACCCGAGCTTCCTGTTTCTAACCGTGCCAGCGGTTACAAAGCAAACGGTCGACGAAACGGTCACGTCTCCGGGACCTGCGGAGGAGGCTCAGGTCCGCCGCGTTTCGTCGTCGCTGCAGGGAAGGACTAGCGGGCGGCGATCGGCGGCGGCGGGATCACGTAGTCGAAGTACGCGTTCGGGTTGCCGGTCTTGCCGTCCATCGCGGCGCGCGCGACGTTGAACATCTCGCGCGCGGTGACGTAGTGGAGCTGGGTGCCGTTGCGCGTCTGGTCACGCAGCGCGGTGTGCAGGGCGTGGCCGCCGTCGCCGAGCAGGGACGCCGCGGTCTTCTCGATCGCGCCGTGGGTATGGACCTTGACGAACACCCATTCCGGGCGACCCGCGACGTGGATGGCCTGGTCGATCCAGGTCTTCACGCGCACCGCGCTCGGCGGATCATCGCCGGTGATCGCGCCGTTCTCGAGCCGGATCCCGGCGGCCTTGCGCGCGAGCGCGAGCGGGCCGGTGATCATGAGCAGCCGATCGTCGTGGTGGACGCCGACCCGCGCTTGCTCGCCGTGCTCGTACGAGCGCCGCTTCGTGAGGTCGCCGGTCGGCCAGTAGATCTGGTTGACCTTGTCGGGCTGACACGGATCGGGCGCGGCCGGGAACGTCAGATCGACGTAGCAGCCGAGCTCGTGGAGCATGACCAGCTCGTCGTCGACACCGCACCACCGTCCGTCGGGCCGGCTGTTCGCCAGGCTCCAGTTGCCGTGGATGAACGCCCATCGGAAGCCGCTGGCGTCGCGCGAGATGTGGCCGTGCCCGGCGAAAGTTTGCAGGTGCTTCGTGATCTGGGGCGCGAGCGTATGCCGGGTGTCGCCGTCGTGGTGCAGATGGAATTCGACCTCACCGAAGCCGGCGCGTGCGAGCTCTGCCAGCCGATCGAGAAAGTGCGGGCGGTACTCCTCGCCCGGGAAGAACCAGCCGTGGCGTGGCGGGCGGCCGTCGCTATCGCGAAACCGACCGAGCGCCGGGTAGCGCTCGGCCCACACGTCGACGCGCTGCTTGCCGACGGCTTCGGGGGCCTTTCCCCACAGCGGTTCGTAGTGGTCGCACAGCGCGAACAGGATGTGCCGCGGCTGGGTTGGGTGTGGCGCTCGCGCACGGCGGATCAGGTGCCTGCCGTAGTCGCGAATCCAGTACTGGAAGTTTTTCTTGCGAAGGCGACTCAGCACGCGACTACATGGTAGCCGGTGCTCGCCGCGGTTTGAAGCAGCAGGCGGTGGCGGCGCTGGCATCGTCTTGCTGCGACCGGTGTTACGGGATTGCAGCGGCCGATCCGCGGCGGTTGGAACCCCGGTTGTGATAGCGTCGAGCTCTCAGGTGATCGATCTCTACCGGCCATTGCTGGCCAAGGTGCTGTTTCCAGCATTCGAGGCAGCCCGTAAGCGGCCGACCCTACCGCTGCTGCGCCGCCTGCGCGACACCGAGCGCTGGACACCCGGTGCGCTGCGCGATCTGCAGATCGGGATGTTCCGCCGCCTGATCCGCCATGCCTACCGGCACACGGCGTACTACCGGCAGGTGCTCGACGAGCGCGGTCTCCTGCCCGAGGACTTCGCCACGACCGACGATCTGGCGAAGCTGCCGCTGCTCGAACGTCCGGTACTCCGGGCGACCATCGACACCCGCACGGCGAACGCTCCGCCGCTGCCCGTCATCACGAAGACGACGAGCGGGAGCTCGGGACAACCGGTCGTGGTGAAGTACAACGCCGAGTCGCGGCACTGGCGCGATGCGATCCGCTGGCGCGGCTACGGCTGGGGTGGCTACGAGATCGGGATGCGCGCGCTGCACTACTGGGGCTTCGGGCCGGCGGGGGCCACGACGTTCTGGAAGCAGAGGAAGATGGACGTCGATCGCCTCCTCAAGCGCGATTTCTATGTCGACTGCACGCCGCGTGGTGATGCCGCCCTGCACGGCGTCGTCGAGCAGATCCGCCGGTGGCAGCCGCACGTGATGGTCGCATACGCGAGCGGCGCGGGTGCGCTCGCGAAGTTCGTCAACGCTCATGGCCTGCGGACGTGGGACGCGTTTCCGGTGCTGACCGGCGCCGAGGGCCTGCTGGCGCAGGATCGCGCCGAGATCGAGCGCGCGTTCGGCTCGGCGTTCGACACCTACGGCTGCCGCGAGGTGATGCTGATCGGCTCGGAGTGCGAAGCGCACGACGGCATGCACACCTCGATGGAGAACATGATCGTCGAGCTGATCGTGCGTGAGCCCGATGGGACGATCCGGAACGCCAGGCCCGGCGAGACCGGCGAGATCGCGATCACCGACCTGCACAACCTCGCGTGTCCGATGATCCGCTACGTCAACGGCGACCTCGCCGTCGCGCGCGGCGACGAGCCGTGTTCGTGCGGCCGCGGCCTCGTGCGGATCGGGCCGATCGAGGGCCGGGTCACCGAGACCCTGGTCGACGGGTCCGGTCGCGCGGTCAGCGGCCTAGTGTTCAACATCCTGCTCGCCTCGATCGGCGGCGTCACGCGGAGCTTTCAGGTCGTCCAGCGGCTCGATCGCAGCATCGTGTTCAAGGTCGTGCCGTACTCCGGTGACAAGCTGCCGGACCGCGAGACCAAGGTTCTGCGCGAATACGCCCAGCGCTACCTGCCCGGCATCCCGATCACGATCGAGGTGGTCGACGACATCCCGCTGACGGCCGCCGGCAAGCGCCGGGTGGTCGTGGTCGAGAAGCCTGCCTGAACGAACAGGGCCCGGGCCCCTCCCACGGGCTACGATCGTCCCTATGACAGTTCCGCTCGTCGTTGTGACCGGCTTCCTCGGGGCGGGCAAGACCACCCTGGTGAACCGCCTGCTCGCGCGCCGGCGCGATCGCAACGCGACGGGCAAGCTGGGCGTGATCGTCAACGAGCTCGGCGAGGTCGGCATCGATGGCACGCTGCTCGGCGGCGAGGCCGCGCGGCAGATCGAGTTACCGGGCGGTTGCGTATGCTGCGTGCTCGGTGACGAGCTCGATCGGACCTTGCTCGAGCTCGTGGAGCAGAACCCCGAGCTCGAGGCGATCGTGCTCGAGACCACCGGGGTGGCCGAGCCGCTGCCGATCGCCTGGGCAGTCGCCCGCGAACCGGTCGCGCAGCGGGTGCGGCTCGCAGCGGTGGTGACCCTGATCGATGCAACCAACTTCCTGGCGTCACGGCCCGTGTCCGCATCGGTGGACGCCCAGGTCGCCTACGCAGACGTGCTGCTGGTGACCAAGGCAGAGCTCGTCGCCGGACCCGCCGAACATGACGGATCTGCCGGCCGTGCCGGCCATGACGGGGATGACGGGGATGACGGGGATGACGGGGATGACGGGGATGACGGGAATGACGGGGATGACGGCGCCGGGCGCGCAGAGGCCGTGGCGCGCACGCTGGCGCCCCGGGCGCTGGTACGTCGCGGTACCACGGACGACCATGCCGCGTGGCTCGAGGTGCTGCTCGCCGACCCGGCGCTGGTCGATAGCCCCGGTGGCCCAGGCGGCCATGGTAACGATTCGATGCACCCGCCTGAGAAGGTTCCCCAGCCAGATGGCGAGGTTGGGACGCACGTTCACACCGACGGTTGTCGTCATCTCGACAGCCCGGCTGCACATGGAATCGACAGCGTTTGGGTCTGGGCCAAAGACCCTGTGGATCTCGAAGAGCTCGAGGATCAGCTCGCCGAACTCCCACCCAACTACGTGAGGATCAAGGGTATCGTGCGCGCCAGGACCGAGGGTGACGCGACGCGCTGGGTCGCCGTGCACCGCGTCGGGCCGCGCGTGTCGAGCGAACCAGCATTTCCCGGAGAGCTTGAACAAGGACGCATCGTTGCGCTCGGTCGTGCCGTGACCCGCCAGGATCTGGATCGCTGTGTCGCGGTTGCTTCCACCTGACCTACGAAAGAACGCGGACATACGTGGGGCATCATGCGGGCATCCGACTTGCTTACTCCCTCGTACACAACATGATGCCGCGCGGTCTTCTCTTCCTGGTTTTCCTGGCCTCCTGCGGCGAGGAAAAGGTCGAGGTTCGTCAGGGCGAGAGCGCCGACTATAACCACGGCGCGCTGGTAGCCGCCGTCGACAAGTACGTCGCGGCCGGCCGTACGCCCGAGGCGTACGCCGAGCTGTCCCAGGCGGCGTTTGAGTTGCGTTCAGGGATGGATCGCACGGTCGCCAAGGAGGCCGAGCTGAAGCTCCTGGTGCTCGCGCTGGCACCTGTACAGTCCGTCTACGCCAAGCCGATGGCCGATCAGGTCGATGCGCTTGCGCTCACGGTGTGGCCGACCCTGATCGCCCCGGTGTTCGAGGCCGACGACCTCCTGGTCAAGCGCGATCCCAAGGCGGCAGGGATGATGCCCAAGCCCGGAGAAGACGCTCGCGCGTACATCCTTCGGCTGTGCGGCGGTCCGCTCGCCAGCGACTGCAAGCAAGTGGTTCCCGAGATGCAGGGCGCCGTGATCGCCTCGATCGCGACCCGCCGGGCCACCGAGCGCGTGCGGAACGCGGTGTCCGATTGCGTGATGTGCGGCGCCGATCCGGGCTGGCACGAGGCGGTGCGCGCGTGGGAAGCGCTCGATCGCATGGCCAACAGCTCGATCAACGATGTCGAGCGGCGCGCGGATCCCGACAACTGGCCGATCGCCGGCAGCGCGGCAGAGATCGATCCCAACCTCCCCGAGGCCGAGGTCAACGAGACCGGCGAGATCGTGATCGGCGGCCAGCGCTACAACTCCGAACAGCGCACCTCGGCGCTCCGCGACCTGCGGGGTGACAGCCCGACGATCGCGCTCCACCTCCGCCCCGAGATGTCGCTCGCCCAGGTCCGCGTGCTGCTCGGCGACGCGCGGAAGTCGGGTGCGACGAAGGTGGCCGTGATCGCTCGCGCACCGCAGTATCCGTGGGACCGCAAGGTCTACTGGATCGCCGATGGTGTCGGGCCGCGCAGCGGCCTGCGGTCGACCGACTCGCTGCAGCTGCTGCTACACGCCGTCGACGCCGTCGCCGGCCCCGGCACGATCGCCCGCGTCGACTGACCTCGATCAGCCCGAGCCGTGCGATTTGTCGTCGCGCTCGCGGGCGACGTAGGCGGCCTTGGCGTAGTCGCGGTTCAGCATCGCCATGACGTCGCGCGAGATCTCCTTGGGGCACGCGGCCTCGCACTCGTAGTGGTTCGAGCAGTTGCCGAACCCGGCGGCGTCCATCGCCGTGACCATGGCGTGCGTGCGGTGCATCCGCTCGGGCTGGCCCTGCGGCAGGTGGTGCAGGTGGGCGAGCTTGGCGGCAACGAACAGCATCGCCGAGCCGTTGGGACAGGCCGCCACGCATGCGCCGCAGCCGATGCACGCCGCGGCGTCCATCGAGCGCTCGGCGTGGTCCTTGGGCACCAGGATGGTGTTGGCGTCGGGGGCAGAGCCACAGTTGGCGGTGATGAAGCCGCCCTGGGCGATGACGTGATCGAACGCCGAGCGATCGACGCACAGATCTTTGATCACCGGGAACGCATGGGCGCGCCACGGCTCGATCCAGATCTCATCGCCGTCGTGGAAGAACCGCATGTGCAGCTGGCAGGTGGTCGTTGCGGGTTTGCCGCCGTGCGGCCGGCCGTTGATCATGAGCGAGCACATCCCGCAGATGCCTTCGCGGCAGTCGTGATCGAACGCGACCGGCTCCTCGCCCCTGGCGATCAGCTGCTCGTTCAGGATGTCGAGCATCTCGAGGAACGAGGCGTGGGTCGAGACGCCCTCGACGGTGTAGGTCACCATCTTGCCGGCAGATGCGCGATCCGGCTGGCGCCAGATGTGGAGCTTGAGGCGGAGCGTGCTGGCGTGATCAGCCGTCGAACCCGATTGGCCCGATTGGCCCGATTGGCCCGATTGGCCCGATTGGCCCGACTGGCCTGGCTGGCCCGGCTGGTTGCTCATTTGTAGCTCCTGGTCGCGAGCTTGACGTTCTCGAACGCGAGCGGCTCGATGTGGCGGACCGGCTCGTTGCCGTCGCCGGCGTGCTCCCATACGGCGACGTGGCAGAACCGGTCGTCGTCGCGCTTGGCCTCACCCTCGATCTGGTGCTCGACGCGGAAGTGCCCGCCGCAGCTCTCCTCGCGGACCAGGGCGTCCTTGCACAGGAGCTCGGCGAACTCGAGGTAATCGGCGACCCGCCCGGCCTTCTCGAGCGACTGGTTGAAGCTGTCCGTGCCGCCCAGCACGGTGACGTCGCGCCAGAACTCGTCGCGCAGCGTGGGAATCTTGCCCAGCGCCAGGCTCAGCGACTCCTTGCTGCGCGCCATGCCGCAGTTTTCCCAGAGGAGGTGGCCGAGCTCCTTGTGGAACGAATCGACCGAGCGCTTGCCGCGCACGCTGACCAGCTTGTCGAGCCGCGCGGTCACGCCGGCACGGGCGTCGCGAAACGCCGCGCCCTCGGGATCGGCGAGGTCCTTGGCGGCAACCCCGGCGAGGTAGTGGCCGAGGGTGTACGGGATGATGAAGTAGCCATCGGCGAGGCCCTGCATCAGCGCCGAGGCGCCGAGCCGGTTGGCGCCGTGGTCGGAGAAGTTGGCCTCGCCGAGGCAGAACAGCCCCGGGATCGTCGTCTGCAGGTGGTAGTCGACCCACAGCCCACCCATCGTGTAGTGGACCGCCGGGTAGATCCGCATCGGCACCTTGTACGGGTTCTCGCCGGTGATCCGCTCGTACATGTCGAAGAGGTTTCCGTACTTCTCGCGGACGGTATCCTCGCCGTCGCGCTTGAGCGCGTCGCGAAAGTCGAGGTACACGCCGCGTCCGCCGGGGCCGATGCCGCGGCCTTCATCGCATTGCTCCTTGGCGGCGCGGCTCGCGATGTCGCGCGGCGACAGGTTGCCGAAGCTCGGGTACTTGCGCTCGAGGTAGTAGTCGCGCGCGTCGTCGGGGATCTGGTCGGGGTGCTTGGCGACGTCGTCCTTGGCCTTGGGCACCCAGACGCGGCCATCGTTGCGCAGCGACTCCGACATCAGCGTCAGCTTGGACTGGTAGTCGCCCGACACGGGGATGCAGGTCGGGTGGATCTGCGTGAAGCATGGGTTGGCGAATCCGGCGCCACGCTTGTAGGCGCGATACGTCGCCGTGACGTTACTGCCCTTGGCGTTGGTGGACAGGTAGAACACGTTGCCGTAGCCGCCGGTCGCGAGGACCACCGCGTGCGCCGCGTGCGATGCGATCGCGCCGGTCACGAGGTCGCGCACGACGACGCCGATCGCGCGCCCGGTGGCCGGGTCGACGACGACGTCGAGCATCTCGGTGCGCGGGAACATCTTTACCTTTCCGTACCCGATCATCCGCTCGAGTGCGGCGTACACGCCGAGCAGGAGCTGCTGGCCGGTCTGGCCGCGGGCGTAGAACGTGCGCGAGACCTGCGCGCCGCCGAAGCTGCGGTTGGCGAGCGTGCCGCCGTACTCGCGGGCGAACGGCACGCCCATCGCGGCGCATTGATCGATGATGTCGACCGAGACCTCGGCGAGCCGGTGCACGTTCGACTCGCGGGCGCGGAAGTCGCCCCCCTTGACGGTGTCGTAGAACAGCCGGTGCACCGAGTCGCCGTCGTTCTGGTAGTTCTTCGCGGCGTTGATGCCGCCCTGCGCAGCGATCGAGTGGGCGCGGCGCGGCGAGTCCTGGAAGCAGAAGCACGCCACGTCGTAGCCGAGCTCGGCGAGCGTCGCGGCGGCCGCGCCCCCGGCGAGGCCCGAGCCGATCACGATGACCTTGTACTTGCGCTTGTTGGCCGGGTTGACCAGCTTCATCGCGAACCGCGCGTTCGACCATTGCTGTTCGATCGGCCCGGAGGGAGTGCGTGCGTCGAGCTTCATCTCAAGGTCTCAGGTTCCGGGGAGCTGGAGGAGACCGACGAGGACGGCGGTCGGAGGAGCCATGTAACCGACGAACAGGACCACCGCGAGCCGGGGCCCGAGCTTGTCGGCAGGATATTTCGGATGGCGCAGGCCGAGCGATTGCAGCCAGCTCGCGGCGCCGTGGCCGAGGTGCATCGCGAGGAGCGCGATCCCTGCGAGGTACACGCCATAGATCGCCGGGTTCTGGAAGCCATGGATGAACATCGAGTAGGCGTCCCAGCGATCCTTGGGATCCATCACATGGAAGTAGCCGGGCTGGACCTGGCCGATCGTGAAGTGGAGGATGTGAAACGCCAGGAACGCGAACACGGCGAGCCCGGTCCACGCCATCGCGCGGCCGACCGGCGATGACACGACCGGCTTGTACATCGCATAGCCGGCTGGCCGGGCCGCTCGGTTCCTGGCGACCAGGCCGAGCGCGACGATGATGTGCACGATCAGCAACCCGAGGAGGCCAGCGCGCACCGGCCACTTCACTTCCCACAGCTCCTGCAAGAAATGCGCGTAGCGGTTGTAGATCTCCTGGCCCCCGAACATCTGCAGGTGGCCGAGCATGTGGAAGATCGCGAACAAGAACAGCAAGAGGCCGGTGACGGCCATGATGTGTTTGGCTCCGATCGAGGAGCGGACATAGGTCCCAAACCAGCTCATCTCGATTCGATCCTTTGGCCTTTGACCTTTGGGCGTAAGATGCGGCAACGGGCCGCATCGTCGCGGGCCATGCGACCACGACTGGTCGTGTGGGGCAACGCTGGCGCGTGTCGATCGACCTGGCCCGGCTCGTGCGGCGCGGCTCAGGCGACCCGGTGGCGCAGCGGTTCGCCGCGGCTCAGCCGCCGCAGGTTGTCGACTACCACGTCGGCGATCCGATCAAGCGCCTCGATGGTTGAGCCGCCGATGTGCGGCAGCGCCACGACGCGCGGATCAGCGTAGATCGGGTCGGCCGGATCGGCGGGTTCGTTCCAGTGAACGTCGAGCCCGACGCCGCCGAGCCGGCCTTCTGCGAGGGCCGCGGCCAGCGCGGCGCGATCGATCACGCCGCCGCGCGCGACGTTGACCAGGAGCACGCCCCGGCGCATCGCCGCGAACGCCGCCGCGTCGAGCATGCCCCGGGTAGCGGGGGTCAGCGGGCAGTGGATCGTGATCGCGTCGCTCGCGGCGAAGAACGCCCTCCGCTCGCCCGGAGTTGCCGAGCGGCCGAGCTGGATCACGGTCATGCCGAGGCCCCGGGCGCGCTCGGCGACCGCGGTGCCGGTGCGGCCCATGCCGATCACGCCGAGCGTCTTGCCGGCGAGCTCGATGCCGAGCGGCACGCCGATCTGGCGATCCGCGAACGCGCGCGCGGCGAGCGGTGCACGGCGGGCAACCGCGAGCAGGAGGAACAGCGTGGCCTCGGCCACCGCGACGTGGTTGGTGCCCGGCGCGTTGCAGATCGGAATGTCGCGCGCGGTGGCGGCCGTGCGATCGATGTCGTCGGTGCCGGCGGCGGGCTGCTGGATCAAGCGCAGGCGGCGGGCGGCGGCGACCACCTCCGGCGTGATCACCGCGTTCGACGGCAGCAGGATCTCGATATTGCCGACCACGCTCGCGAGCGGCGACTTCCGATCCCAGGTGGTGATCGATGAACCCTTGGGCAGGCGCGCGGCGATCAGATCGACGATCGGTAGCCAGCCGGAGCCACAGAACAGGAGGCGCATCGTGGCGCACTCTACCCCGGGTATGGTGCGGGGGTGGTGCGGCGATAGCGCGGGGGTTGTCCCCACCGCTGGAGCGCCCGCACACCAGGGGCATGACCTCGCTCGAGCGGCCGCAGTGCAGCCACCCGCACGCCGCGAGCAGGCGCCTGGAGCTCGTGCGCATGCCGCTGCACGACTTGTGCACGCGCGGCCGGGCTCCCCCGGGCCAGGGCGACGGCCCAGCGCTTGCTGAATCCCGCCGGCAACATGACTCGGCCACACGGTTTCAAGCAGCTATCCGGCAAAACCCCGGTACCCACACTCCTCAGGTTGTCTACCACGCTCGGCGCCCTCGCGATGTTCACCGCGTGTGGCCTCGAGACCGGCGATCCTGACACCAGCTCGGTGAGCTCGGCGGTGACGGTATCGTCCTTCATCACGTCGTCGTGCTCGACCGCCGTGGTGATCGGCCTGTCGAGCCAGATCGCCGACGAGGTCGGCTGCATGAGCCCGAGCAGCCTCGTGCGGTTCGCGGCCGGCAACGGGATCACGATCACGAGCAACGCGGTGTTGCCGTATCTCGCGGCCAACGCGAAGACCGATCTGATGGCGGTCGGGGACGTCCAGATCAACAGCGCGTTCCGCACCGTCGCGCAGCAGTACTTGCTGCTGCAATGGTTCAACCTCGGGCGCTGCGGCATCACGGCAGCGGCGGCGGTCGGCCGGTCGAACCACGAGAGCGGCCGGGCCGTCGATCTCGCGAACTACAGCTCGCGGATCACCGCGATGGCCAACCACGGCTGGGCCCACGACGTGGCCGGCGATCCCGTGCACTTCGATCACCTGAGCTCGGCCGACATTCGCGGCAAGGACACGCTCGCGTTCCAGCGGCTGTGGAATCGCAACAACCCGGCCGATCGGATCGCGGAAGACGGCGCCTATGGCCCGCAGACCGAGGCGCGGCTCCGGCAGTCACCGGCGACCGGCTTTGCGATCGGCCCGTCGTGTAGCGCGACCGTCCCGAGCCCCCACGTCGTCGCGATCGATGGCCCGGACCGGATCGCGCCCGGCGCCAAGGCGCACTATCGCATCACCGTCAACAACACCACGGACGCCGACTGGCCGGAGACGACGAAGCTGGTCGTGGCCGGCGGCGGCGCGAGCGAGCTCTACGATGCGGCGAGCTGGACCTCGAACATCGAGGCCGGCACGCTCGGTGCCGTGGTCCCAGCAGGGTCGCAGGGCATCGTCGAGCTCGACATCGTCGCGCCGAAGGTCAGCACCGTGACGCCGGTGTCGACCGAGTTCGCGCTGACCGACGGCACGGCCCAGGTCGGCACGGTCGATGTCGCGGTGACGGTCACGCCGGACGGCGACGAGAACCTGAGCGGAGATTCCGACGACCAGACCGACGGTGAGGTGACCGGTGGCTGCGCGGCCGGCGGTGGTGCGGGCTGGCTCGCGTTCGCACCGGTCCTGCTGGTACTGCGCCGCCGCCGCTGATTGCTCGGTGATCTCGCCTTGGCTGCGGAATCCCGCGCAGCGTCAGGCGCCGGCGAGCCCGAGCACCCGCGCGGCTCGCTCGGGATCGAGGCGGTACCGGCTATGCGCGCCTTCGAAGAAGTGGTGCTCGCGGATCAGGTGGGGCAGGAGCCCCGAGCCGCGGAGGTAGGTCCGCTGGATGCGGTCGATGATCAGGAAGTCTCGATCGCCGTGGCGGTACGTCACTCCGTCGCTGCACGGCAGGGCCGCGCCGAGCACTGGGCTGGGAATCCTGACGCTGTCCGCCCGGCAGGTCTCCATGGGGCACGGCGCCTCCGCGGCGCAGAACGGACGCCGCAGCAGCGTCCATGGGCACGACTGATAGCCGAGGTACACCTTCAGGAAGACCTGCGTGCCGTCGAGCATCACGCCCAGATCCTCGGCCGGTAGCTCGCCGCGATCGAGCTGGCGGACGAGATCGTCGAGCGATGGCCCGAGCTCGAGCGCGGCTTCGCCGTCGAGCGCCTGCCGGCCGTCTTCGATCATCTGCTCGTGAAACCGGAGGATGGCCCCGGCAATGCGCGGCTCGTACTCGCTGGACGCGTGGTCCAGGAGCCGATCCAGCTCGGCGGCGATCTGCGCGTGCGTGACCCCGAGTGCCGTGACGGTGCGCGCGTCGCGCTCGATCACCTCGTGGACATGCTCCGTGTCGTCGAGAAACCCGGTGCGCGACCAGCGCCCAGGGCGCATGCGATCCTCGATCCAGTCGGGGACCGGATCGCGCCCGCAGCGCGGGCACGCGACGCCGACCAGCTTGTCCCGGGCGAGCGTGGGCCGGTAGTATGCGATCTTGAGCGCGCAGCCGGCACACGATCGTCCCGGCTCGTCGGGCGCGCGTCGTGATCCCCGAGCCGGACTCTCCGGGTCACGGCCGAAGCTGATCTGTGCACCGAACAGCGTCGTCGGCAGTTGTGGGCGATGGTAGTCGGTGCTGGCTTCGAGCACGCCCAGGATTTGCCCGTCCTGCCCACGCTCGATGACCAGCGTTCGCCCCCCGCTGTGAGCGACCGCCTGCATCGCTTGATCGTGCGTCGCCGCTGGATCGATCGGGACGCACGGAGCCAGGTCGTCGAGGAGCTGACCCAGCCGCAGCTCCAGGATCGCCGGTCCAACGAGATCGGCAATTTCGGTCAACCGGACGCGCAGCCCCGATGCTTCGTAGACCGGGACCACGGCATGATCGCCGCCATCGAGCGGCAGCACGACGTGATACGCGCCGCGCTCGCGAACGGCCGCCAAGAGCTCGGAGGCGGTGTGCTGCAACGACAGTGTCACGTACTCGGTCCACATCTCGTCGGTCACCGACCACGCGTGCCGCTTGTCACCGGCGCGCGCGTGCAGCTTGGCGAGGCGCTGGGCGGCGAGGCGCTGGGCACCATCCCCCACCTGCTTGGTGACGATCTCGAGGTCAGCGAGGGCGCGGCCGGGGTCGCCGAGCATCTCGTGCGCCAGGCTGCGGTTGTGCCGCGCGTTAACCAGGGTGGGAGACAGCCGCAACGCGCGATCGAGGAGCGGCAGTGCGTGCGTCCACAGGTGCTTGAGGCACAGCGCGGAGCCTTTGTTGTCGAGGGCGGCTGCGCAGGCCGGATCCAGCTCGAGCGCGGCGTCGTAGTCGGCGATGCCGCGGGCCAGCGAGCCGCGTCCCACGTACGCGAGCCCGCGCTCGGTGAGCGCATCCGGATCGTGCGGGTTTCGCTCGAGCGCGCGGTCGAGATCCGCGATGGCTTCGTCGTAGCGCTCGGCGGCATGGCAGATGACGCCGCGCGTGTAGTAGAGCTCCGCCTCGTCGGGAGCCAGCTCGAGCGCCTGGTCGAGCACCGTGATCGCGCCCTTGAGGTTGCCCAGGCTGCGCAGGTTCCACGCCTTCTTCACGAGGACGCGTGTTTCGGTGCGGTGATCGATCACGGCAGGCACCACAGACGCGTCCACGTGGTGCTTGACGGCGAACCGATCGGCAATGCGTCGCAACCACCTCATACACGCCTCATCCCCTTCCCCATAAAGCAGTATGACATGAGGGCGCCCCAAGGGTTGCCAGCCGCCAGACCGAGTACTGGCAATTTGCGGCGCTCGCATCGGCGCAGCAACTACGCTTGCCCACACGGTACGCCCTGCTGGATCAGAATTTCCTCCACGAGCAACAAAACACCTGTAACGAGTCATGCTGGAACGGCAACGATATCTGAGTGCTCGTTTTGTCGAGAGCACCAGGGGGCCTTGGCAGCGTGATGCAGCGCCGTGCAGCAATGCAGCGCCGTGCAGCGTGATGCAGCGCCTGCAGCGCAAGACGGCACCGGCATTGAGACGCGACGGGCCGAACCAGCGCGTTTACAGGAGCCACTGCGTGACAGCACCGGTGATCGATCAACCAAAACCTGGCAAACCAAACCTGGCAAACCAGACCCGGCAAACGCGGTGATCGGCGATCTGCTGCATGCGGGACTGTCGATTGCCAATCGTGTGGTCGCGCATCATCTGATGGTGATGGCGCCGCAGGTCATCGTGATACGGCGGTCAACGGAAGAGACTTGATGGTGGTCGGCTCGGCCACCTCCTTGAACGAGAATGAAGATGCGGGCGCAACGCGCAGCGGAGCGACGCGGGCTGGGTCACGAGCGAGGTAGCTTCCACAGGTGGTACTTCGAGGGCAGGCCGGGTTGAGTGTTGGGTCTGGAGATAATTCACTCGCCGGTGGTTCGCTGTCTCCCGAGCGAGTGGACCCAGAACCGCGATAGCGCAGCAAGCGTGCCCGCGATCTCCCGAAGCTCCAAGCGCGAGGGGATTTTCAG
>Ga0134121_10002446_pt1 | contig 16056 bp, 12 predicted proteins | sample KB301_FD_96463 | JGI IMG/M metagenome (GOLD analysis project Ga0134121, IMG submission 96463) | Terrestrial soil microbial communities without Nitrogen fertilizer from Kellogg Biological Station, Michigan, USA - KB3-0-1 | ecosystem: Environmental > Terrestrial > Soil > Unclassified ... | reverse complement strand
GACGCGACGTGGAACCCCGTGCGGGGTTGCGTAAAAATCAGTCCTGGATGCAAACACTGTTATGCAGAGGTTTTTGCGGAACGGTGGCGCGGAGTTCCAGGACATCCCTACGAATTCGGATTCGATTTAAGGTTAATTCCCGAAAAACTTCTGGAACCATTGAGCTGGTCCCGGCCTCGCAAAGTGTTCGTCAACTCGATGAGCGATCTTTTTCAGATCGGAGTACCCGAAGAGTTCATCGCTAAATCATTTGCCGTCATGCGCGCAGCCGATTGGCATACATATCAAATTCTCACGAAGCGTCCCGAGCAGATGACAAGACTACTGACTTCTTCCATACCGACCATCCAACACTTGAACCACATTTGGCTCGGTGTCAGCGTCGAAGATCGGAAACACGGTATTCCGCGAATCGCACAGCTTCAGAAAACACCTGCGGCAGTGCGGTTTCTGTCGATAGAACCGCTGCTGGAAGATCTTGGGAAGATCGACCTGGATGGGATCCACTGGGTCATCGTCGGAGGAGAGAGCGGATATGGCGCGCGGCCAATAAAGGAAAGCTGGATCAACTCCATACTTCGACAGTGCAGGGCAGCGGATGTTCCTTTTTTCTTCAAACAGTGGGGCGGCGTCCAGAAAAAAAAGGCCGGTCGAAGCCTCAACGGCAAACTCTATAACGAGTATCCATCGTTCAAATCCCGGCCTGCCCCTTCCCGCTCCGAGAGACTGGAGCGCGCGAAGGCAGTCATGACTCAATTCACGAAGGTGTGAAAAAATAGGGGTAAGACCAATTGACCAATTCGGGGCCGTGCTACTCGAACCCCGAACTCTGAACTGCAAGTTCGGGGTTCGAGTAGCACGGCCCCGAATTGATCTGCTGAATGTAAAGTATTGCTGAATGAGAGATTGTGCGCGGTCATAGACCGCGCCTACAGCTGTTTGGAATTTCAGAAGAATTTAAGGTGCATCTGAACATTTCCTGAACCTAATATGGGGCCGTGACAATCCCGAAAATGGCAGTGTTCTTGTTGCTTGCTCAGAGTGCCACCCCGCAGCAACCGGCCGCCCCCGCAGCAACCGCATCGATTGAGGGTGTAGTGGCAAAGGCCGTCACGGGCGAATCCCTGCCCAGAGTTACAGTCACAGCGACGGAGATCCGGGGTGCAGCAACCGGACAAAGAGAACTTCTGAATGCGGCGGATCTCATCACTTTGATCTCGCCCGCAGGAGTTTCTGGAACTTCGCTCTCGGCCGCAGGACTCGCTACACTTTCGCCGGCGCCAAACGCTCAAGGTTCATCTCGTCAGACGATGACCACGGCAGCGGATGGGAAATTCCTGCTCGAAAATCTGAAGCCGGGCACATATTCCATAACCGCCACGTCGCCTGGTTACGCGCCGGCGGAATACGGACAGCGCGGACCCAACGGCTACGGCATGAACATCACGCTGAAGCCCGGACAGAAAATGCAGGGGGCTTCCCTGACCATGACACCGGAAGGAACAATCACCGGCCGTGTCGTCGACGCCAACGGCGATCCTCTGAACCGGGCATTGGTGCAGGCGTTAAAAGTGGTCTATCAGGAAAAGGGCCGCTCTCTGCTCACGGTTCAGGCCGTGCCCACCGACGACAAGGGCGACTACCGTTTGTTCTGGCTGCCGCCCGGACAGTATTACATCAGCGCGACGCCGGCCGACGACCGGATGCGCACCATACCGATCGTCGTCCCAGCTCCAAATGGATCGACCAGTGGAGCCTCGCTCCTCTCCATGATGTACGCTTCGACAATCCCGATAAATGCCGTTCGGGATTCAGGCACGGGCCCGATCGCCGGAGTTGTGCCAGGCGTCAAGGTGACGAGCCGCACGCAATCCAATGGAGAGGTGATTGAGGAAGCCGAGGTGCCGGTTTACTACCCATCTGCTCTGGACATCACAACCGCGGCTCCAATCGAAGTCCGCTCCGGAGGAATTACCGCCGGCGTCAACATTACAACGACAACGGCACGCGTCTACCGGATCCGGGGAACGATCGTCAACGGCGTTACCGGTCAGCCGGTAACCGCGAGTTCGATCAATATACTGGCGCGAACCGGACCCACGCTGCCCCAGACCCTTTCGGTACCGCAACTGTCATCCAGCAACAGTTTTGAAATCGCCGGCGTTCTCCCTGGCGCGTACTACCTCATGGCCAGTGGTGCGGGCTCTGGGTATGTGGCCGTGGGAGCGACTCCGGTCGACGTCAGCGCAGCAAATGTTGAGAACGTCATCATTTCGGTCGCACCGGGCGCTTCGATCAGCGGACGCATCGTGATCGAAGGCGCCATACCAATTACGGCTCCAACCGCCGGCCCGAACACCCTGCCGAGACAGCAGTCGTTGGTGGTCCGGCTGGACCCACAAACGGCAGGCGCGGCCCAGGCCAGCGCGGCAATGATGCCGGATGGCACATTCACCCTACCGAACGTCATGCCCGGCGATTATCGAGTCATTCTGTCCGCTCCATTGGGATCTGTTCCGAAATCGATTTTGTATGACGGTAAGGATGCACAGTCCGACGGGCTTCACGTTGGAGGTTCCTCGACCGGCATGCTGGAGATTGTTGTCAGTGCAAACGCAGGCCGCCTTGAAGGCAACGTGTCCACCGATAGACAGAAAGTTGCAAATGCAACGGTTGTGCTGATGCCAGCTTTCGCTCTTCGCCGGCAAACCAACCTCTATCGAACGGTCCAAACCAACGCCGAAGGCCACTTCACGATCGAAAACATTCCTCCCGGCAGTTACAAAGTATTCGCATGGGACGATGTCGAGAATAACGCCTGGTTCGATACGGAGTTCATGCGCAACTTCGAAAGCCGGGGGAAGGAAATCACGATCCGCGAAGGGGCACGCGAGACGATGGAAATCCCGATAATTCCACGATGAATACGCTGTGGATTGCGCTTCTTGTTCTGCTTGGGCAGGTGTCACAACAACCGGCGGCTTCTGTCCAGGGCCTTGTCTTGAAACACGCCGGCGGAGGCCCGATTGCCGGAGCCCGCGTGGAATTGATTCGAACCGACGGTACGGCGCCGCAGTCCTATGCCGGCATCGCCGGAGGCGACGGCGCCTTCAGCATTGAAAACGTCCGGCCCGGCATATATCGTCTGGCCGCTTCGCGCAGTGGCTACCTGCGACGGGAATTCGGCCAGCGGAGCCGGACAGGATTGGGGCTCGCAATCAATCTCGAGGCGGGGCAGCAAGTTCGGAATCTTGAAATCGAACTTCGGCCTTCGGCGACGATCACTGGCCGTGTGACGGATCGTCAGGGAGATCCGGTGGTGGCCACGGAAGTGAAGGCTCTCGTGCCGTCATATCAGAATGGACAGCGCATCCTGCGCGCGGTGCAATCAACGATTACCAATGATCTGGGGGAGTATCGCTTGTTCGGTCTTGCTGCCGGACAGTACTACGTCAGCGCGACGCCGGCCAGTGACAGCTCTGTGTCGTCATTGATAGTCAGCCCGTCACTTCAGGGGCTTTCGTCTTCGGGCGGCATGAACAATCCGTTGCTCTCCTACACCGCGGTTTACTACCCCGGCTCGACGGATTCGCGGATTGCCACTCCGATTGATGTTCCCAGTGGAGGGGAGTTCGGAGGCGTGAACATCACGATCGTTCCGCTGAAGACGTATCACATCCGCGGCACGGTTCCCGGAGGATCGGCCCGCGTCACTCTGGTTCCGGGCGACCCGGGACTCACGACAAGTACGCGCGAAGCCGGCGCCAGTGAAGGTCCATTCGATTTTCCGAATGTCGCTGCCGGGGAATACACGCTGGTCGCCAGGTCCGGCGAACTGCTGGGAACCGCGTCCGTCAACCTGCGCGAAGGGGATCTGTATGGCGTGACGATTGGCCTGAGCCCCAGTGTCGGAGTGCCAACGAAAGTGATGTTTGACGATCGCGCGCCAGAGGACATCGATCCGGATCTCGAGAGCGTGAACCTCAACCTTCTTGCAGACCCGCCCATTCCCGGCGCGCCCCCGGATGTCTACAGTCCGTTTCCCAACGGTTTTCTGTCATTCGGCGTGCTGTTGAGGCAGGACTATCGGATTGCCAACCTGATGCTCCGAGGCACAACGCCTGCGCGTATAGGCGATGCCTACATCAAGTCGATCCGCATGGGAAATCAGGATGTGATGAACAATGGATTCCGCGTCGACGATCCGGAAAAAATCTCGCCGATCGAAATCATCGTCGGCACCCGGCCCGGAACACTTACGGGAACCGTCATGAGCGAGAAGCAGAAGCCCGATGCCAACGCCACCGTCCTGCTGGTGCCCGACGCCGGCCGGCAGCGCTGGACCGACGGTTACCGCACAACCACCAGCGATCTCGCCGGCCGATTTACGATCGGACGGATTGCACCCGGGGATTACATCGTGTATTCGTGGGAAGAGGTTGACGACGGCGCCTGGATGGATCCGGAATTCATGAAGAAATACGAACAGCGCGGCAAGCGCATTCACATCAGCGAAGGCCGCACCGAGACCCTCGGCATTACGGCGATACCATGAATCCTTTACCTTTTTGGAGGTGACTCGTGAAATCCTCATCGTTCTTCCATATTATTGCCAGCTCTCTGATCCTGTTTGCCGGATGCGGTGGAGGCAGCGGCAACGCCAGCATCGAAGGAGCGGAGCCTCAAAACGGCAATCGCAGTACCGGGACGAATCCTCCGGTTGCCGCCGCTGGCGCAGAGGCGACGAGTGACACAGTCAAAGGCGGATTGGCCGCGGCCTTCAGTTTGCCACTCGTTGTGGCGGGCAACATCTACGACTCGCGTTCCATGGTTGCGGAGGCGGTCTACTTCGCGACAACGGCCAGCGGCAGTGCGTTGTATGGACGAGCCGCCAGCACCGGCACGATTACGGTCAGTCCCCTGGGCACGCGTTACGACGCGGCTCCCGCCGACCGATTGGTTGTCCGATCGGGAGATCAAACTCACGAATTCGTCGTCAAGCAGACGCAAGGCAACAGCCAGGCCTCAACTGCAATCAGCTGGTTGCAGTCGCCTCACATTCTTCAATACACGCACAGGATTCCTGAGGTTGCCGAGGCCGAGATTACCGAACAGTTTGACGGTCAAAGATTCAGCGTGAAAACCAGGGGCTGGGCGAAGATCAACGGTCAGCGCTTCGATGTGGATCTCACAGCTGCAGGGCAAACCGGAGGATCGCGCGAGTCCGATGGGCAGGATACGCAGACAATCTACGATATGACCGGAACCATCAGCGGCAATGGCTGCCAGATCAAAGTGAGTCAGAGGCAAACGTTGAGAACGGTCTCCTCCTACAGCCTGCAGCTGCTGACCACACAACGCGGCAGCGCCACGCAGATCAATGCCACGCTCAACAATACGCTGCAGTGCGGAAGCGATACGTACGTGTTCAATAACGTGCAGGTTCAGTCCGAGTCCACAGACAAAGGCGGCAACAGCCGAAGCGGAGTCACTGCCGCTTCCGGCGTTATTTTGCGCGGAGGGCAACCTTTCGGCACGATCGCACTTCAGAACGGAGCCGTTTTTGCAGTGACAGGAAATGAACCGATCCGGCTGGGAGGACAGTAAGCCCTCACCCGCCGCTTCGCGGCACCTCTCCCTTCAGGAGAGGGGTCAAAATCACTTCGAAGTTATCGATAGCGTTTCATCCACCGTGAGGTGTTTTGGCGCTCTTGGATCGGTGCCCGTATATGTTGCGGTGATGACGAAATGGCTGTCGTCGGCTTCAATGGAATATTTGAAATCGGGGCGTGTGGGAACGTGAATGTCGCCATCAGCGCGCAATTCCTCAATCGTGGCGTATTTTGGATGCGATATTAGATAGCGTTTCTCCGAGTTTGCCATCGCGAGCAGGTCGTTTCGCACCCCCGTAACGCTGATTCCCGTGGTCGGCGCAACTCCGCCGGGCATCACCTGCTCCAGCTGGTCCTTATAGAAATACCCGCCAACCGCGAGGACAACTAATAATCCGATCAATGCCGTACCGCGTCCCATGACTGACAGTGTATTTACAGGTCATGGGTCCACAAGCAAATTCTTAGCCTGAAGGATGTGAACACCAGGCAAGACTCCCTCCACCGCCAGCGCCGAAGCGTATCCATCCGCCACATTCAGTTCGCCAACCCAGAGTGAGAGGACCCGGCCATCGCCATCCGGAAGCGAAACAGAGGACGAAACGCCGTTGAGCACATTCGTCGTATCGACGGAAGCGAGAGGTATCGACATGCCCTTTCCGTCTGCCTTCAGAATCGCTTCCTTAACCGCCCACAGGCGAAAGAATCCGCGCGTCCTCTGCGTTGCCGGCAAAGACTGCAGCCATTCATTTTCACGCCTGCAGAAGAATCGTTCGGCAACGGCCCGATCCGATACTTCCGCGCGCAGCTTTTCGATATCGACACCACAACGGATATTGGCCGTCACAACAAGCGCCGCTCGTGAGCCGGAATGGGAAAGATTGAACTGAACGGGAGCGGCGGGCTCGATCAGCAACGGTTTGCCGTGAGAGCCCACGCCGAATACCAGATCCTCCGGGCGCCTTCCGCAATAGGCGCCCAGCTGAACACGCAACAGGCCGTGCGACGCGGTAAACCGGACACGATCGGAGTCGAATACGAAACGATCTGCGCGGGCCTTCTCTTCCGGAGAAAGCAATTCCCGGAATTCCGCACATTCGTCCATGGAAGCGTCTGTCGAGAAAATCCATACATGCGCGTCTTTCGGTCCAAGTTCCGGCAGCGCAGAAAGGGGAGCAAACATGATCCGGAGAATAGCACTGGAACGCAACAGTTCCGGTATGATGCACGGGCCGGGGCCGGCACACGAAAAATTTTAGACCAGAATCACGCCGCGTGGTCTAAGCCCGGAACAAGGGGGTATGAGGAGGTTATATGTCTAAATTCAGATTTCTAGTCCTGGCTCTTATTGTCTGTTCCGTGACGGTCGTGGGGACCGCTTCGGCACAAACGCCGCCACAGGCAAACCCGCCCACACGCATCGCATCGGCCGAACAGGAGAAGAAGCTCACCAAGCGCGTCGCGCCGATCTATCCCAAGGAAGCCTTTGACGCCAAGCTGACCGGGGTAATCACGCTCGAAACCACCATTGGAGTCGATGGCAAGGTGACCAACGTTCGCCTCATTGGCAAGGGTGAAGACCTGCTGGTTAAAGCCGCAATGACCGCCGTCAAACAATGGGTGTATAAGCCGACGAAGGATAAGGAGACCGGCAAGCCAATCGAAGTCGTGACGATCGTGCAACTCAACTTCAAGGTGGGGGAATAGGGTGTCAGACCGGGTAGCCTTCTATGTCGGGTTCTTACTGTAGGCGCGGTCTATGACCGCGCACATTTCAGAATATGAAATCACGTGAAATCATGGATCGCGCGCGGTCATAGACCGCGCCTACAACGGACAACGCACTCGGGGGGTCCGGTGTATACTCCCGTCGATTTGGAAAGTCGCGATATCCAGGAGGGCCGGCCGATGTCCATGATGCGCAAGTTCGCGGGCGTAATTCTGTTTCTGACTTTGATTGGAACCACGGTGCTGCTTGCCAAGGTGCAGCGGACATTCGACACCTGGCGCCAGTACGGTGGAGGCGGCGATTCTTCGCAGTACTCCTCACTCAAGCAGATCAACAAAAGCAACATCAAGCAGCTTCAGGTGGCATGGACTTATCCCACCGGTATGACGAACCGGTTCACGCCGATCGTCGTGGACAACGTCATGTATGTCGCGGCCGGCGGCCAAATCGTGGCGCTCGATGCCGCAACCGGTAAGGAAATCTGGAAGCATGCCGGAGGCGCACCCGCACGAGGCATCAACTACTGGGAAAGCAAGGACCGTACGGATCAACGACTGATTATGATCTCGGGCGGCCTCACAGAGCTCAACGCGAAGACCGGCGAAATGATCCCGACTTTCGGCACGGATGGGCGCGTCAATATTGGCCCGGGCCTGGGTCCGGAAGACCGTACAAATCAAAACTCTACTGCGAATCCCGGCAAAGTTGTCGGCGATATGATCGTCATCCCATTGCCAGCGGGCGGCAGCGGCTTTGAAGCAATTCCTGGCGATGTTCACGGGTACGACGTTTTAACCGGTAAGTTGATCTGGGTCTTCCATACGGTTCCACATCCAGGAGAAGTTGGATACGACACATGGCCGCCGGATCTTTATAAATCCGCCGGTGGCGTTCACAACTGGAGCGAAATGTCGGTCGACGAAGAGCGAGGCATTGCCTATGTTCCACTCGGAACTGCGCGGTCGGATTTCTATGGCGGCAATCGGCCCGGCAACAATCTGTTCGGCAACAGCCTGGTTGCGCTGGATGCGAAGACGGGCAAGCGCCTGTGGCATTTCCAGACCGTCCATCACGATATGTGGGACTACGACCTGCCGACGGCTCCAAAGCTTCTGACCGTGCGGCACGATGGCCGCAACGTCGACATCGTCGCTCAACCGACGAAGCAGGGATTCCTGTTTGTGTTCGATCGCGTGACGGGTACACCGCTCTGGCCGATCGATGAAAAGCCGGTTCCCCAGTCCGATGTTCCGGGCGAACATTCATCGCCGACTCAGCCGGTTCCGACCTTGCCGCTGCCGTTCGCACGGCAGTCGTTCACGGCAAAGGACGTTAATCCGTATCTGCCCGAAGAGGAACAGAACTGCATCCGTCAATTGCTGGCCGAATCGCGTAATGAAGGATTGTTCACGCCTCCAAGCCTTCGAGGAACCATTCAGATGCCTGGGAATAATGGCGGTGCCAACTGGGGAAGCTCCGCCGTCGATCCCAGCAAAGGCACGATCTACATCTATTCCAAAGAGACCCCGATGGGCATTTTGTTGACTGCACCGGGAGCAACAGACAATAAATCATGGAGAACCTGCTATACCGCAGGTGGTGGACGCGGAGGCGCGGGCGGCGCCGGAGGTGGTGGACGCGGCGGTGGGGCCGCGCCGGGAGCCGCAGGTGGACGCGGTGGCGCTGCAGCGGGCGGCGCCGGCGCTGCTCCACCGTTGCCAGCTGCCGGTGCACCGGTTGTGCCCGATGGAGTTGCACCCGCAGGTGGGCGCGGTGGCGCTGCGGCAGGAGGTGCAGCTGCCGGAGGTGGTCGCGGAGCCGCAGGAGGCGGGGCTGGCGGAGGGCGCGGTGGCGCTGCGGCTCCGGTGGTGCAGAACACCGGCAATCTCACCCGCTACACCGCTGGATACCAGTTTTTTTACGGGACAAGTCTTGCAACGTCGATCATCGGACCGCCGTGGTCTCAGTTGACGGCGTACGATCTCAACTCTGGAAAGAAGATCTGGCAAATTCCAGTAGGCTCCATTCCAGGACTCAAGGACACCAACACGGGCGCGCAGTTCTCACGAGGCGGTGTCATCGTGACCGGCGGTATGGTTTTGCTCGCGACACCGTCGGACCGCAAGCTCCATGCCTATGATCAGGACAACGGCAAGTTGCTTTGGGAATTCGATCTGCCAAACGTCTCTGAAGGCGTGCCGGCCGTTTACGAGGTTGCGGGAAAGGAATATATCGTGTTCTGCGTCGCGGGCGGCCAGTTGGACCAGCCGCGAAGTTTCAGTACGCTCCCCCCAGCCGCACCCGGCGCGTACATGGTGTTTGCACTTCCGGAGAAGAAGAAGTAATCGCGCGAAGCGCATCTGATCAGCTGTAGGCGCGGGCGGACCGCGCACGATCCAGACTATGCAGTAGTGCGAATTGAGAAATCGTGCGCGGTCCGACCGCGCATACAGTCAATTCTGACAGAAAGAACTCTGAATGCGCCTTCAAGCAGTGTTCGGTATTTTTGTATTCCTCGGCATCGCCTGGGTGATCAGCGAAAAACGAAAACAGGTGCGGTTGTCGACGGTTGTCCTGGGAGTGCTGGTGCAGTTCGCCGTTGCAGGCGTGCTTCTCTACGTTCCCTTCTTCCAAAGATTCTTTCTGCTTCTGAACAGCGTTGTGGCATCGCTCGAAGCGGCCACCAAAGATGGAACCGCGTTCGTGTTTGGGTACCTTGGAGGCGGTCCCCCTCCGTTCATGCTTACGGATCCCGGTGCCAGCTTCATCCTCGCGTTTCAAGCCCTCCCTCTGGTGCTGGTTATCGGAGCCCTTTCGGCGCTTCTGTTTCACTGGAAGATACTGTCCTACATTGTGAAGGGACTCTCCTTCATCCTTCAAAAAACCCTGAATATCGGAGGCGCGCTGGGTCTGGGCGCATCGACGACAATCTTCCTTGGCATGGTTGAAGCACCGCTTGTGGTGAAGCCGTATCTGAAGAAAATGACCCGGAGCGAATTGTTCTCGCTCATGACGGTCGGCATGGCGTGCATCGCCGGCACTGTGATGGTCCTTTACGCGACGATTCTTGGCCCAGTGGTGCCCGATGCGCTGGCTCACATTCTGGTCGCATCATTCATCCATGTTGCTGCCGCTCTGACGATCTCGCGCATCATGGTTCCGGAAACGGGAGAGGAAACAGCGGGAAGTATGTTGCCCGAACGCACCGCAACCAGTTCGATGGACGCGGTGGCGCGGGGAACGATGGATGGAATGAATCTGCTGTTGAACATCATCGCCATGCTGATTGTGATGGTCGCACTGGTGCACATCGCGAACGGTCTGGTGGGAATGCTGCCCGCGGTGGCAGGACAGCCGCTCACGCTGCAGCGCATTCTCGGATTCATCATGGCGCCAGTCGTGTGGCTTTTTGGCATTCCCTGGGCGCAGGCGCAGACGGCGGGCTTCCTGATGGGAACGAAAACCATTTTGAATGAACTGCTTGCTTTTATTTCGATGTCGCAACTGCCTGCCGGTGCGCTCGACGCCCGAAGCCGACTCATCATGGTCTATGCGTTGACGAGTTTTGCAAATTTCGGAAGCCTGGGCATCCTGATCGGTGGCCTTGGAAGCCTGGAGCCGGAACGGCGCAACGAGGTGGTCGGTCTGGGAATGAAGGCCATCCTCGCCGGCACATTGGCGACATGCATGACCGGAGCTGTCGTTGGAATATTGTTAAAGTAAAAGTCGCGCTTGTGGAAAACTCGTCCTCAGTGTTCACGGATTTGTAGCATCTAAAAAACACCTTTCCAGAAAAACCCTGCCCATTTGTTATACTATCTGCTCCGGCAGCTCCGGAAACCGCTGATTATAGAAGGATAATCAGCGAATAAGGACAACTTATGCAAGGACTTCTACTAGAAAAGGAGAACCAGACGTGTCAGATCAGTCTCCGCAGACGTTAGAGGAGGAGCAGCAGCAGCGGGCCAGCAAGACCGAACTGATGGTGAATGACTTCAGTATTCAGGTGGCGACGGTCAACGGCTCCGGCAGTCAATCCTCCAACAGCGTTCTCTTGCGATCGATATTCCAGATGGGAATACCGGTCAGCGGCAAAAACCTCTTCCCTTCCAACATCGCCGGCCTCCCCACATGGTTTACGATTCGCGTGAACAAAGACGGATGGATTGCCCGCAAGAAGGAAATCGATTTCCTGGTTGCCATGAATGCGGACACCGCCCGCGACGATGTAATGGCACTGGAGCCGGGCCGTACCGTTGTTTACGAAGAAACCCTTCGGCTCAATCAACTCCGCAAGGATGTGAACTTCTTCCCTGTTCCATTCGCCAAGCTTGCCACCGGCATCACCACCGATTCGCGACTGCGGAAACTGCTGGCCAACATGATTTATGTCGGCGTCGTCGGCGAATTGATGGAGATTGACCCCGCAGAACTGGATTCGGCGTTGGCCAAGCAATTCAAGGGCAAAGCCAAAGCCATTGCGCTTAACCAGCAGGCGCTGGAAGCAGGACGGAAGTTTGCGCAGGAAAATCTCGACCGCCGTGTTGCACCCATTCGATGCCGGCGCATGAACGCGACAAGCGGCAAGATTATTATCGACGGTAATTCCGCCGCGGCATTGGGCTGCATGTTTGCGGGAGTCACCGTGGCCACGTGGTATCCGATCACGCCATCATCGAGTCTCGTTGAAACGCTGGCCGACTACATGCGCGACTATCGCGTCGGCAAAGACGGTAAAGCAACTTTCGCCATCGTCCAGGCAGAAGACGAACTGGCCGCGCTCGGCATGGCCATTGGAGCGGGCTGGGCGGGCGCCCGGTCGATGACCTCGACGGCCGGTCCTGGCATTTCCCTGATGAATGAATTCATCGGTCTTGCCTACTACGCGGAAATCCCAGTCGTGATTTTCGACGTCACGCGGGTGGGACCAAGTACGGGATTGCCGACACGTACCCAACAGTCCGATATTCTGGCAATAGTGAACTGTTCGCACGGCGATACGAAGCACATCATGCTGCTGCCTTGCAGTGTTTCCGAATGCTTCGACATGGCTGTGGATGCGTTCGACCTGACGGAGCGTTTCCAGACTCCAATCTTTGTCATGTCCGATCTGGATCTGGGTATGAATAACTGGATGTCGGATGGTTTCAAGTATCCCGAGCGGAAATTCGATCGCGGCAAGGTTCTGAATGCGGAAGATCTGGGGAAACTCGGGAAATTCGAACGCTATCGGGATGTGGATGGCGACGGCATACCCTATCGCACACTTCCCGGAACAAACCATCCGGCCGCGTCGTATTTCACGCGTGGAAGCGGCCACAATGAAAAGGCTCTCTACAGCGAAAAGCCGGAAGACTACACAAACAATATGGACCGGCTGGCAAAAAAATACGACACCGCGCGCGAATATGTACCCCAGCCTGAAGTTCAATATGTAAAGGACGCCAGAATCGGCTTCCTCGCATTCGGCACCACGCACTGGGCGATTATCGAATCGCAGGATCAATTGGACCGGGAGCACAAACTGCCAATCAGTTATTACCGGCTGCGCGCCGTACCGTTTTCCAAACACCTCGTCGAGTTCTTCGAAAAACACGATCGCGTGTATGTGGTGGAACAGAACCGTGACGGCCAGATGGCCGGCCTGATCAAACTGGAATTGTCCTCGGCGTTGGGCGCAAAGATTAGAAGCATCCGCCACTACAGCGGACTTCCGATTGACGCACGTTTCGTTACCGACGCCATCATTGCCGCAGAGACCGCGGAGACTGCCGAAACAGCAGATCAAGGAGCGAAGAAGTAATGTCTACGACAATGCAACCGCCATCATCCACGCCGCCGCCGAAAGTCAACCGGATCGGCTTGAGCCTGGCGCAATACAAGGGTGCCGACTCCACGCTCTGCGCCGGATGCGGTCACGACGCCATCACAGCTTCGATCATCAAGGCGTTTTATGAATATGGAGTGGAGCCGCATCGGGTGGCGAAACTCAGCGGAATCGGGTGTTCGAGCAAGACGCCCGCATACTTCCTCGGCCAGTCTCACGGATTCAACGCCGTGCATGGCCGCATGCCCGCCATCGCCACCGGAGTGATGCTGGCGAATCAACAGCTTCTTGCCGTTGGAGTGAGCGGCGATGGAGACACCGCATCGATCGGCATGGGCCAGTTCGTGCACCTGCTGCGCCGAAATATTCCGATGATGTATATCGTCGAGAACAACGGCGTCTACGGGCTGACCAAGGGACAGTTCTCCGCAACCGCGGACTTCGGATCCAAAGCCAAGAGTGGTTACATCAACGATCTGCCGGCAATCGATATCTGCGCTTTGGCGATCGAACTGGGCTGCAACTTCGTCTGCCGTTCATTTGCCGGAGATCCGAAACAGCTTGGAGCGCTGCTGAAGGCCGCACTGGGTCACAAAGGCACGACGCTGTTTGATGTGATCAGCCCGTGCGTGACGTTCAACAATCACGAAGGCTCCACCAAGAGCTACAAGTACGCCAAGGATCACGAAGAGCTGCTTCACGAGATTTCGTACGTTCCGTTCTTCGAACAAATCAATGTCGAATACAAGGAAGGCGAAGTGAAGGACGTGGAACTGCACGACGGTTCCCATATCCGGCTGCGCAAGACGGCGCACGACTACGATCCAACCGACAAAGGGCAGGCTCTGAATATGCTGCGGGTATGTCAGGAAACCAATGAATTCCTGACCGGTTTGATTTATGTGAATGAGGAAAAGCCGGACTTCCTGAGCCAGCTTCACATGGTTGATGATCCGCTGGCCACTCTGCCTCAGGAACTGACGCAGCCCAGCGAGGCGGACTTGAAAGCGATCATGGAAGAATTGATGTAGTCGGCTCGTGCAATGAGAGATCGTGCGCGGTCTTCGCCCGCTTCTACAGTTTGTCTACTTCTTTGGCGCGGCCTGAGCCTCAGCTTCTTTTTGCTGTAGAGTGGTTCGGGTTTGCGCCAATTCCCTTTGGGTATCCCCCAGTCTTACCTGGGCATCGACCAGTCTGGCCTGGGCGTCGTTGCGGGCCGCCATATCGGTGACGGGATTGTAGAACTCGATCGAGACATCGTTGATTTTTAATTTCAGCGCGGTTTCCTGGTCTTCCAGGTCCCGAATCCTGGCGCGCAGTTTTTGGACAGGGTCGTCTGATGGCGGAACCACAACTGCAGGCTTCGCGGCCGTGGCCGGAGCAGCGGGAGCAGGAATGGGAAGTCTGCCAGGCATAATTGCAACCGGAATGGCAGGATCCACGGAGTGCGCGTTCGCGTCTGTAAATACGCGGGTGCTTTTGACCTGGGCCTGGCGCGCGCGTTCCTGCCGGGCGGCGTCGGCAATCGTTTGAGCTCCAAGCGATATAGAAGCGGCGACAATCAGAATCTGGGGTTTCATGTCTGAAATTATACTCATACAGTGCAAAGCCTGTGAAAGTGAGGTCAGTTTTGTGCCGGCCGAGGCCGGCCGGTTAATCTGTCCCAACTGCAAAAAGCCGATTCGGCTGCAGGTGGACCGGTCGCTTTCCGAAAATCACATCGTCCAGCATTGTGTAGCATGCGGCCATGACAGTCTCTATATCCAAAAAGATTTTAACCGGGCCCTCGGTATCGCCATTGTCGTCGTGGGAAGTACCGCCAGCGTCTTCTTCATGACTCGAAGCGAGCCGCTCTACGCCATGCTGGCACTGGCAATCACGGCGGCCGTGGATTACTTTCTGTACCGCCTTGTGGGGGATGTGACGGTCTGCTATGCCTGCCACACGATTTATCGCGGATTCGAAAAGAATCCGAACCACACGACATTCGATCTCAAGGATCTCGAAAAGTACGGCGGCCGGGAGCCCAGGTTTTGAATGAATTGGCGGTGATGCGCTCCGAACTCCCCGCCTGGATTAGGCGGGGTGGCTGCGCCATCAAGCAAATATCGCGCAGCACCATGAATCGGCGCAGACGGGGCGGTAGATCAAGTTCCAGCAAGATTTCTTTGTTTGTATTTGATCTACCGCCCCGTCCGCTCCATCTAAGGAAGCTTTGCAGCATTTTCTTGAGGTCGCGGCCACCCCGCCTAATCCAGGCGGGGAATTCGGGCCCCCATTCCAATTGATTCACACCTTCTATGACCGCGCACAATCCTGAATATACGGGCACCTTAGATTGAGAAATCGCGGGCGGTCATAGACCCGCCCCTACAGTAAAATTTGCCCCTCCGCCAGCCTTGATAATGCGGGTAGCTTTGGGTTATCGTCGTTATTCTAGTTTCGCCCCTAAGAACATATAGATGAACGCGAAAACGGTGGATCCGCACTCACTCGCCATGGCTCAGCGCCCGGCGCTTCCTCCTCGAGAGACGCAGCTCAAAATCCTCTACTACATGAAGGTCGTCCGTGAACTGGAAAACCGGATCGAGCGCAAACTCTACCGGCAGGGCAAGATTGTCGGCGGCGTTTACGTGGGCCGGGGCCAGGAGGCCATCGCGGTCGGCAGCTGCATCGACCTTCGCTCCGATGACGTGGTGTGTCCGTCGCACCGGGACATGGGCGCGTTTCTGATTCGCGGCATGTCTCTCCGAACCATATTGGCCCAGTATATGGGGAAGAAAACCGGAGCAACCAAAGGGAAAGACTCCAACATGCACATGGGCAGTCTGGAACACAACCTGATTGCCTTTATCAGCATGTTGGGAGACAACGTTCCGGTGGCGGCG
>Ga0134121_10002445_pt1 | contig 16063 bp, 11 predicted proteins | sample KB301_FD_96463 | JGI IMG/M metagenome (GOLD analysis project Ga0134121, IMG submission 96463) | Terrestrial soil microbial communities without Nitrogen fertilizer from Kellogg Biological Station, Michigan, USA - KB3-0-1 | ecosystem: Environmental > Terrestrial > Soil > Unclassified ... | reverse complement strand
TCGTTGTTGCAAGGCGAAAGTGTGACGCGTGTGCCGGAGGCGTGGGTGCGGCCGAAGCTTGCCGGGCGCGACTTCCTGATGCCGTGGAACATCGCTAAGGAATTCTGGCCGCTGCTCGACAAACCGGCAGAGGAGCGTCCGCTGTTTCCGTTCAATGCCGAGCCGATCGAAGAGTTTGTCGCGAAGTACAAAGGCGCGCGGGATGTGCCGCTGTTTCAATCGAAGCTCGTCGTACCGGTTATTTACATCAACAACCTGCCTGAATATTTGAAGGAGGGCAGCCCGTTTCTGCGTTACCTGCGCGAGACGAAGGTTCCGTTTGCGATTCTCATTAACTACGGCGCGGCGAAGCTCGAGCCAGCGGCGTGGCAACTGCTCAACGGCGAATTGAAAGATCAGTTTCTCGGTTTGATTTCAGGCGAGAGTGTCGGCTACGTGTGGGATTTCGCGCCCGCGGAGTTGAAGATCACGCCGTCGATGTCTCGTCGTGAGTTACTCGAAGCGCACCGACAGTTTTACTCGAATGCGCTCGCGCGGAAGTGGCGCGAGACGTTTCAGACTGAGACTGGTCCGCTGTGGGACAAGCTGATTCCCGCGCAGTCGACGTCGAGCACCTCGTTTGCGCACGCATTATCACAATGGGGCGTGAACCTGATCGGCATGGAAACCGCCGCTGTGATGCCGATGACTGCGATGCGCATCGCTTTCACGCGCGGCGCCGCGCGCCAGTTTGGCGGCGCATTTCTTTATTACCACGCGCCAAACTTCGGCGATACCGCGACTACTTTCACGAAGCAGCAAAACTTCGCCGGACCGGATTTCTTTTATCACTCACGCTATGGTCCAACGATGGGACCGTCGCTGTCGTGGTATCGCAAGAGTTATTACCTCTATTACATGGCGGGCGCTTCGGCAATCTATCTCGAGCAGGGACAGGACCAGTTTTTCAAGCCTGGGCCGGGTGACAATCCGTTCCAGCTCAATCCGCTCGGCCGCATCACGGATGAGTTTATGAGTTTCGTTGAGAAGCATCCGGAACGCGGCACGCCGTACACGCCAGTCGCATTTCTACTCGATCCGGCGCACGGGTTTGAGATGACGGATTACCCGCAGTGGCCGTTTGAAGTGTCGCAGATTGATCGTGGCGACAGGGCGCTGCGGGAGTTGTTTGGTGTGGCGTATTATCCGGGGCTCGTGGTTGAAGGCGAGCCAGCGATGGCAGACAGGCAGCCGTTTGTGGCGGGTGTTTTTGGCGACATATTCGACGTGTTGACCGCAGCTGATGTTCAGGGCTCGAGATCGAAAGTGCAAGCGCTATTGCCTTCGTATCGTGCGGTTGTTGTTAGCGGGCGACTCGATTGGTCCAACGAATGGATTGCGAGGCTGAACGATTATGTGAGAAACGGCGGCACTGTCGTCATCAACGCGGCGCAGATCAAAAAACTGCCCGAACAGTTTCTGGGTGTGCGATTGATGAATGACACGGGCGAGGCCCATAACGCTGTTTGCCTCGCGCCGAACGAGGAGCCGCAGGATTTAAAGGGTCAGATATTCCGGTATGAGAAAGTCGAGCTAAAGGGCGCGACGGTGCTGATGACTGTGCCGAGTGGTGATCCGATCGTGACTATCAACAAGATCGGAAAGGGAAGCGTGGTGTTTGTAGCGGTGCCTGATCTGCTGGGTGAAGACGAGCGGATGACGCCGTTCGCCGCGCACACGCTCGCCCACGTGTTTGCTGATGCATCGCCGGTGAAAGTAACAGGTGACGTTGAGTATCTGATCAATCGGACGGCGAATGGCTGGATCGTGACGCTGCTGAACAACAACGGCGTGTTTAAGCCACAGCAGGGAATGGCGCAGGTCGATCGGAGTGCTTACGTGACGGCGACAATCACGTTACCCACTCAGATTAAGAATGCGATTGAATGGGCCAGCGGCGCCGCACTAACAACAAATGGCGAGACTGCCAGAGTTCAAATTCCACCCGGCGGCCTCGCCATCGTCGAAATCCGGTAACGCAGATTTAAACCACGATTGTTGTGCCGTCGAATTTGGTTAGGCTGAAGCCGTTGAAGACTTCGTTGTAGCAAGCTCGCTGCTCTTTCAGTATTCCAATCGCGATTGCCTCACCGAGTTTCATTGACTCTGTTGCGTCCGAGCGCCAGTGTACGCCGGCTGTGTTTCTTCCGAGCGCGACATTCGCTGCGATCTTGTTCAGCTCACCACCGACAGTAATATCGCCTGCATCCGAACCAGCATAAGGAACGAGAGACAAGCCGTCGTCTGTTGGTTGCATCGGATCAAGACCGATATCGACGAGGCGTGTCGTTTCCTTGAACCACGCCTTCAGAATAGTAACGGACGCACCCGCGACGGTCGCGTGTCCGGCGCCGTAAGCGGGATGTGTCGGCGAGCCTTCCGGAAATGCCATCGGCAAGAGCGCGCTGCCTGCCGGCATGAAGCCCTTCAGGCGATTCGAATCGTTGAACGAATTGAGTATCTCCGGATGCACCGGATAACCGGCGCCTCCAAAAAGCGTCCGGTCAACTCGCTCCGCCATCACCTCCGGTCGCAGGCGTCGATGCACAAACCACTTCTGATACCACACGGCTTTCAACGCGCGAGTTGCTACTTCGCACAGGAGCGTCGCGATGTGTGGTCCACCAAAAGTGCCGAAGCCGATCTGGTTCGGATTGTTGTTGTAGGGATTACCGTCGTCGAACGGCGCGCCCGCTCCCGCGAGAATGAGGAACGCCTGGAAGTACGCCTGAAACAAAACGTCGATGTGTACCCACTGTCCGATGTCGCGACCGTTGCGCATGTAGCGCGGCACTGGATCGAATGCGTCCGGACCTTGCGCGATGCCGCGCTGGACTGCGAGCCAGGTGTTGAAGTCAGTCATGTAGTTGACGCCCGGAACCGTGGTCGTGATCTTCTGCTCGATCCTGTTCGCGCCGAAGTGGCAGTCCTGGTAAAAGAATTGAGAGAGTTGTGGTCCAACACGATCGCCGGACGTGAGGCCGCGAAACAGAGTCGCAGTTGTGACTGCGCCGCCAGACTTCGGGCCTTTGAAATCCGAGCCGTACAACGTCAGATCAGCAGCGGCTGCGTTTGCGATCGGGTTCGCTGAGTACTGCGAGTACGGAACGTCGCGTAGCAGCGCCATCCAGTAATTCTCCGAGATCTCCGCGGCTTGTTCACGACTCGCAAGAGCCGGCGCAGGTGGTTGCACGAGTGCATGCGCATCTGGACCTTGCATGTCGAAAGCGAGGCCGGATTGGGGATTGGTCAGTCTTACCGTTCCGCCGAGTGGAATGGCGTCGAAGTCTGCCGGACGGCCACTGTTTATAGCGTTGACGAGAGCGTTGTAAGCACTGAGTACGACAGTACCGTCATTGTTATGCGGGAGGCCTTTTGAGTAGTTGCCGATTTTGTTCGGGTAAATGTTTTCGTCCTGGTTGTTTGGATGTTGCAGGTTCTGTGGGGTCGCTTGCAGGCCGGCCAACGCGGCGTCGCGACGAAGCTTCGCGCACTCATTGGCGTTGATTCGAGCCGCTGGCTGCTTGAGTTTCGTGAGTAATGACTGTTGCTGCAAGGGTGGCGGCGCCCACCTGACCGAGGAATGCACGTCTACTGGGTTTCATTGGAGGAACTTCCTTTTCTTTGGGATTGTCAGGGGCGGGTATTCTACACGGGTGAGCCACGGATTACACGGATTTTAGATCCGGATTTAAATCCGGATCTGATCCGTGTTATCCGCGTTGCGGTTTATGGTTTCTTGCCTTTGCCCTTTCCGCCTCCAGGTGATGCAGGCGGACCGCCCTTAGCTTTAGGCGCACTCTGTTGCTTCTGCTGTTGTTGCTGCTGCGCCTGCGGCGGACGTTCGTGTTTCGGTTGTGGCTGCGGTTGGGCCCGCGGCGCTGGCGCTGGTCGTTCGGCACGTGGCGCCGGTCGGGCTGGCGCTGCGACACGCTCGCCTCGTGGTTGTTGTTGTCGTGCTGGTGGCCCTTGTCTTTCAGCCTGAGGCGCACTGGCACGACGTTCAGCTTGCTTCTGCTGTCCGCGTGGCTGTTGCTGCGGTTGTTGTTGCTGCCTGCGCTGCTCCTGCTCAACGCGACGTGCTTCACGCTGCTCCTGACCACGATTTCTTTGCGGTTCCACAGGCTGCGGTTGCCGCTGTTGTTGCGGAGCTTGAGCCGCCTGTTCCGGTGGACCACCGCGTCCCTGTCGCTCATCACGCACCTGGAACTTCTGTCCCTTGGCGTGATCCGGCGCATTGTTCACGCGCATCCGGTTCGCGAGATCTGGTCGGAACTTCGGTGCGACCGGAGTCGTGCTCGTGACGACTGTCGTGTCATTCAGCTTCTTCGCAATCCCCGGCGGGATGTCGATCTTGCCGCGACCCCACGCTGAGTGGACCACTGCATTTCGCAAAGGCGTCACCAGCAACGGATCAAGAACCGGATTCACTGACGCGAGCATGTTTCGATCGGCCTTCCGCGCGCGCCTCCAATCAACACCACGCGTGAAATCGTCGACGCTCACGACGGTAACTGCTCCTGGCACGTTGAGATTCACAACGCGCTGGTACAGATCGTCACGAGTCGCGTAATACGGATCCCAGTTGGCGTTAGTGTAGTAGTGCGGCACGTACGCGTCGCCTGGACCAAGCGGCACCCAACCAATCTGATTTTGGTCGAACGGAACCCACGCGACCAGTGCGGGCGAGTAAACCGGTTCGACATTCGTGCGGTCCGGCACCCAGTACCAGCGATCGCCGACGAAGGCCCAGCGCCCGTAATGATAAGGCGCGTAACCCCACGGCTCACTCGAAACCCACGTTGGGCCATACGGGTAATCCGTGTACCAGTAACCTGTTTGATAAGGCATCCAGCCGTCATCGACGCGCGGCGACCATGCATAGCCATAGCCGTCGAGATTGCGCCAGTCGCCGTAGTAATCGAGATCATAGAGGCCGGGAATGTATGAGTTCGCATACTGGTAACTGACATTGCGACGATAAGGATCGAAGTAATATGGATCGTTTAGATAAGCGTTGTAGTCGCGATAGCGGCCGTCGTAATACTGCGGATACTGGTAGCTGTAGTAATCATTCACCAGGTTACCGGCATCACGGCCGTTGAGCTGAGAAAGAACCGCATTCGCTGCGGTCGAACCGACGAGTGTTAGCAACTCACCTTTGCTGATCTGTCCGCTGCCGCCGAGTCCGACGACTTGCGCGAGACCACTCAGCACTGAGACCAACACCTGGCCATTGTCGATGCCGACGTTGTAGAGCCCCGGTTGCTCAAAATCGACAGCGCCATACGGCGTCGCGACTTCGAATAGATCTCCGGAGTTGAGATAACCGACGTCGAATACGGCCGAGCCGTCACGCAACGCGAGCTGCGTGCGACGGTCGTCGAGTGCGAGCAAGTCAAGCGACGTGTTTGGATTGAGCCGCGCGAAGTTGCGCCCGGTAAATGCCAAACTCGTACGCGAGTTGTCGCGCGTGTAGATGCGATCGCCGACCGAAACCGGTTGGTTCTCAGTTGCGCGAATCCAATCTTCCATTTGGGTGTTGGCGGCGTCGCCGTTGTTGAGCGCTACCTCACCTTCAACCCGCTGAATGCGCGCTGCATTTGGTATTGCCGCAGCGGATGCAGTTTGTTCGTGCTTCACCCACAGCCCAACTCCAACCCCCGCCAGGACGGCACACACCACCGCCACGATCGTGAGGTGTGGCCACACTTTTATTTCCTTCATACAAGCCCCCCTCAAAAGTCATTTTCAGGGAAATTTCGGCAACCACCATGCCAGCGCCGCATCTGTCGTGAATCCGTGTGATCCGTGGACCAAATCACTATCCCATATCGTTGATTCCTGCGTGATATCGTCTCGTAAACCTACATAGATGCACCGTAATCCAGCCGAATTTCTTAATGGAATGGCTGTTGCAGAGTACGCCGGAGTCGACCTCTCTCCCGTCGGACTGAAAGGAAAAATCAAAGGTGAACTATTTAAAACAAATCGGTTTGAGTCTGGCAATGGGCGCGCTCGTGTTGGGAGCAAGCGATCTCGCCAATGCGCAGGGACGACGGGGTCGTGGTGAGGAGCGAAGCCAGGAAAATCAGGCTGCGCGCGAACAACGACAGCAGGAACGACAGAGCCGTCGTCAGGAACAACAAACACAACAACAATCACAACAGCCGCAGCAACAGCAACGCTGGGAACAGCGGCGCCAGGAACAACAGCAGAATAATCAGGAACGACAACAGCGCTGGGAACAGCAACGTCAGCAGCAACAGCGGGACAATCAGGAACGGCAGCAGCGTTGGGAACAACAGCGCCAGCAGCAGCAACAACGTAACGAGCAACAGCGCCAACAGCAGATCCAGCAATCACGCGAACGCGATGATCGTTGGCAGCAACAGCGCCAGCAACAACAGCAGAACCGCGACTGGGAATCACAGCGACAGCGCCAACAGCAACAGCAGCAGCAACTCGAACAGCAACGTCGCGAACAGTGGCAGCGCGATCGTAACCGCGATCAAAATCGTGACGACCGCAATCGTGACTGGAACGGCCGTCGCGATGACAATCGCAATAACAACGACAACTGGCGCCAGCGCAACTGGCGGCAGGAACAGGAACAGCGCGCCCAACGCTATAACCAGGACTGGCAACGACGCCAGAGCTTCCTGAACCAGCGCCAGCGTCTGCTCCAGCAGCAGCGACGTTTGAACCAGTTGCGTTACGAGCAGCGTTACTACGAACAACTGCGTCGCGATCAGTTGCGGTTGCAGCAGTGGAGTTACAACGACTACGGCCCGTACAACTATCGCTATAACAGGGGCGGAAGCTACTACGAGACCAATCGTTACGGCGCAGAGCAGTTGCAGCGCGCGGTCAACGATGGTTATGGAGAAGGCTTCCAAGCCGGGCAGGCCGACCGACAGGACGGCTACGGCTTCAATCCTCAAGACGCTTATGGCTACCAGGATGCGAGCTACGGCTACGATGCCTATTACGTCGATCTGAACGAGTATCAGTATTACTTCCGTGAAGGTTTCAGGCGTGGTTATGAGGACGGTTACTACAGCCGCTCACAATACGGCCGCTACTCCAACGGAGGCTACAGCATTCTCGGTACGATCCTCCAAGGGATCCTCGGGCTGCAGCTTTTGAACTAACAAACAAACTCGGGGAATAGGTCCTATATGTCCTATAGGACCTATTCGCTCATTGAAACTTCAGCGCAAATCCCTTTCGATGAACGGTCTTCACGCACGACGTGTCGAGACCTTTGGTTGTTCCGCTTTCAATAAACTTCACGATCAAATTATCAATGCAGTCCATGCCTTCGAGCCCGTCGAGACCGTGCGCGCCGCTCGGCACGACGACGTGAAGACTGTTCGTCAAAGTCTTCGCCACACGCTCACCATTTGCGGGGGGCGTTACGGGATCCCATTGGCCAGTCAAAATCAAAACCGGCAGATCTGATTTAACCGGCTGCGCGTAATCACGCTCGACTTCACCACGTGGCCAGAGCGTACAGGCTTCGCGTTGCTGGCGCAGACGGTAATCACCGAGAAACGTGTTCTCTGCCATTCGCTCACCCTCGCCGGGTTTTATAAACGGTAGATCTTCGGCGCACGTCACTGAGAGATACATGCCGTTACTGCCGGTCGACACGAGGTTCATGCGATATTGAATTGCGGTGCGGGCCAACGGAGCGTAATTGCCCTGCGACGCGAGATGCAGCATGAGTGGAACACGACTGGCCGGCACCGGCGAGTAAAGCATGTAACGAATCGCTTCTGCCGCGAGGTCGCGTGAGAGTTTTACTTTGACGCGATCGTTTGACTTCGGTTTTTGAATCTCAACTTCGACTGGTCCTTTGATCAACTGAGCGAGTACGGACTTTGTTTCTTCTTTGATATTCGGAAAGGCTTCACCGCAAGCTTTGTCGGCGAGACACTCAGAAAGAACGCCCTGAAGCGCGCGCTCTGTCTGCTGTGGAAAATCGCTGGGCATGAAGTGGTCTGCCGGCGAGATGCCCTGGAGCATCGCGGTGCGCACGTGTTGGGGATGTCGCTTCAGGTAAGTCAGCGCTGCTCGCGTGCCGTATGAGCCACCGAATAGATTCAGATGCTCATAACCAAGCGCCGCCCGGACCTCATCCATGTCGTCGGCCGCGATCGTGGTCGTGTAGAGCTTCAGATCGGAATTGGTTTCGAGCTCTGTGCGGCACTTGCGAACGTCGTCGAGCGGGAAGAAATAACCGAGATACGTTTGCAAATCGGACGGATCGTAAAACTTGCAATCGAGTGGATGCGAGCCGCCGGTGCCACGCTGATCGACGAAGAGCATGTCGCGATGGGCGAGTATTTGTGGGAATGCCTGTGCGATTCCCGAAGCGTCTTCGGTAGCCGAGCCACCTGGTCCACCGGCGAAGTAAACAAAAGGATCCGGCTCGCGTTTGTCGCCAGTTGCGGGGATGACGACGATCTTGAGCGAGATCTTGCGGCCCTTTTGAGTGGCGCGGTTTTCGTAGACTTCATACGTGCCGCACTTCGCTTTGGCGACGCCACGGATTTGGCAATCATTCAAGACGACCTTCGATCCATTTTGCCGGACGGCGCTCGCGGATTGCAGAGTAATTAATAGTACGATGGCGATGAGTATTGGAGTGCGCATAGTTTTCTACAGGATAGGGCTGTTTCACGCAAAGACGCAAAAGGGGAATTTGATCTCCTTTGCGCCTTTGCGTCTTTGCGTTGAAACAGCCTTTAGAACTCACGGATGCCGGAGACGTTGGTCCCCGATCCAATACCCATGTTCAGCGCGGATGAGTCGTACTGAATGGTTGAGTTGCCGCCGCCATTTGTATTGAACGTTGGCGCGGTGAAGCCTCCGCCAGTGCGACTGAAGGCCGCGATCGTGATGCCGCCAAAGATGTCGCCATTGCCGCCACCATCGCGGATCAATTTGCCCGTCCCCAGCACGAGAATCACGCCTTTGAAATCCGTGTTGCCGCGCATCGTCAACGTGCCGGTCACAACCAGAAATCCAGAACCGCTCGTGAGCGTGCAATCGCCATCGACAAACGTGAACATCCCCGTAGTAGTCGAGTCGTTGATGGTCGTCGTCCCACTGAAATAACGGCCAAGCGATACTGCTTTGTCCTGCAAGCCGCTGAGATAAGCGCGCGCTTTGTCGGCGGAGTCGAGGTATGAAGGTGTTTCGACCGTGCCCGCCGCCGTTTCGGCGTCTCCCAAAATACCAATCTCCGGATCGACCACTGTGTCGTGTTTCTTGATACCCGAATTGACAGTGTCTTTGTCGCACTGAGAAACAGCGAAAGCCGGACGCTGCGGCTCCACTCCAGCGTGGTCCACACCTGAATACCACTTCGCGCCGCTGCTGCCCGAGTCGAATGAGATAGGCGTGCAATCGTCAGCGCCTTTCACCGTGAAACCCGCAGGCGATTCAAACTCGAGGTTCGCTCTGCTGATCATCAGCTCGAGACGCTTCTCAGCGCCCTGTGGTCCAAAGCCGTACGACTTGAGCAACAAGCGCTTCGGATCGGGCGAAGTGACTTTGGACGGAATGCTCGTGGTGGTTGGCGATACGCTGTAATTGAGACTCAACACCTTCGTGCCACCGGCGAGATTGAGCGCGTACTGCGTTCCGTCAGCTTTCACGTAAGCTTTATCGAAAGTGACTTTGACCGTGGTTGCGGCAGCGTCGACATCACCTTCAAACGTGCCCTCGAGAGTTGTTGTTGCCGCCCACGGCAGAGACTGCGTGATCGTGATTTCAAAACCAGTCTTCGGGATCGCGACGTCGTCCTTGGTGCTGCTCGCTGGCCTTTCGATGACGAAACTACCGAGCGCCGAGTCACTCGTCAGTGGAAAAGTGTTCTGATCGGGAGTCAGGGTGGTTGCGCCCTGGCCCTGGTAACGAATCGTCACTTCGTCAGTTCCGCCGACGGTGCCGAACGTTCTTTGATACGTCTTGCCGGCGTCACCGCCATTGATAATTGCAGACGTCTTAAACTCAACAATGTGACTGTTGGGATCCATGTTTTCGACAGTGATGCGGTAGCCGCCAGTGATCGACCCGATACTCACGGGCACGAGGCTCGACGCGCTGCTCGGATCCTTGTAAGGCAGCCAGCCGGCGAAACGCGCCGTGCCGCCATTGCCGCCATTCGAGATGCTCGGGATGATCGCGGTGCGAAAACTCATCCGGTCACCAGCCACGAGCAATGGCTTCGTATTGCCACGCAGCGCGTTCAGCGCTGACTGCATTCCCGATTCGGCGACGTAGTAAGCCTGCATCTCCGCGGTCGAGCCGACCGAGTTGTTTGCCGACATCATCGTCGTCATGATCAATGCGCCGCCCGCGCCAAGAATGAGCACAGACGCCAGCAACATCGTTACGAGCGCGGCGCCTCTTTCGCCGGCGCGGTTATTAATATTTGAGTCGCGTTTCATTGCTGTATCAAGCTCCTTCAGTAAACGATTGAGTTGCGCAGGACTACGTCGGACGTGAGTTGTACTTGCGACGCAGGTTGATAACCGTCGGTGTTCGGAGTGCCAACCGCGGGCAGCGTTACGCCGACAGCGATCACGATGAACTTCGCTGCGCCTGGCGAGACTTCGCTTTTCGCGCTGCCGGAAGCATTCTTCACATTTGTAATGTCGCAAATCTGAATACCGCTGACTGTTCTGATGGTCGTGTCGTAAGTAACCTTCTCGTCGTAGTAACGAAAGATTAGCGAATCGACGCGGTTCGCGAGCACGGTCGTTTGGTTGCTGCCGTTTCTTTCGTAGCGCACGATGTAGCGCTGGCCGAGAGTTGCGTCGACGTACATCAGGAACTTCAGATCTTCATCGGTATCGTCAACGTCGCTATCTTCGAAGTAACCGTTGGCTGTATCGGGCATGCCATTGAGATTCGAGACGATGCGCAGCGATTCGTTGTCGCTGTCGTTAGTGACGATGCCGTTTGAAGAGACAGCGGCGAGTCCGCTGGGGAGTTTCAAGCCGGCGTTGGCGATCTCGCGCGTCATGATGTTGAGCGCGCGCTGCACGTCGGCGACTGCGTCTGACTTTCGATCTTCGCGGGAGCGCATGCGAAAACCGGCGGCGAGTAAAGTGGTGGCCAGGGCCATGATCGTGATGGTGATGCCCATCGCGATGAGCACTTCGAGCAGAGAAAACCCGGCCTGATTATTAAAACGTCGCATCTTCATAATGTTTGCCTTGATTGTTAGTTGGTGACCAGATAACTTCCAGCGCCGAGTGTCGAACGATACGAGGTGAGCACAACCGGTGTGCGGGTCCAGCCTGGACCAGCGCCTTGCGGCGTTACGGTGATCGTGATTCTCTTCAACCCTTTCGCGGTGTTATCGGAATTTAGTTCACTCGCAACTACTCGTTGCACGCTGTAGCTTCGTCCACCGGTCGCCACGCTAAAGCTTGTCGTGCCGGTGTTCAGCGTCGAGTCTTCATATTTGACGCTGCGGATCTGTTCCAACTGTTGCTGGGCCACAGCCATCGAGAGCGCGCGCTCGCTGCCGCCGACGTTGTTCTGTACTGAGAAGGCAAACAGCGCAGCGCAAGCGAGGCCGCCGACCATCATCACGACCATTGCGATGCAGGTTTCGATGAGGGTGAAACCACCCTCACCGTTTGCTGTTTGTGTTTTGGGAGTTCGGATTTTCATGGGGCTTTCCTGTTTTATGCTCGATCGTTGTTTAGAGAATTACCAGGACTGGCACTGTTGTCGAACCGCACGGGGCGCTAAACGTTACCGAATAAGTGCCCAGCAATTTCTTTGATTTGAGCGTGAATATCGCTGAGCCTCCGGCGTTGATGTCTTGCGATCCAGTTACCTGCAAGTCGGAAGGCTTGCTTGAAGTTGCCGTAACTTTAAGCTTTGTCGAAGAGCTATGGCTGACCTTGATCGTACCTGTGCCTAACAAGCTCAGACTCAGCGACGAGGGATTAGTCGTGATACTGCAAACCTCTGGAGTTGGTGTTGGCATTGGTGTCGGTTTCGGCTTTGGAGTTGGCGCCGGAGTTGGTGTCGGTGTTGGCGTCGGTGTTGGCGTCGGTGTTGGCGTGGGGGTTGGCAATGTTTCACCTGCCGGCGTGGGAGTTGGAGTCGGAGTCGGGTTAACCGGATTTGTCGTTCCGGTTGTGTCCGGCGTCGGAGCCGGCGTGGTTGTATTCGGTGTCGGAATCGGGTTGGCGCCGGCTGTTAAATCTCCGACTTTGAGCGTGACGTTCGGTACTTTGTCGTCGAAGACTTTGCTGTCAACCGTGATGTCGCCTGAACCGGTAACGTCGACCGAGACTGTATTCGCGCCGTTCTTGAGTGTGATTGAGACCTGCGCGTTGGACGTCGTGAGTCCGCCGGCGGTGTTCCAGGTGCGGCCACGCCAGTCGAACGCGATCGTTTCGACCGTGTCGAATTCAATTCCGGACGGCAGGTTGATCGTGCGTGTGTCCAGGTCGCCATCGCCATCGAGGTCCATAGACACGTTGTAGCTGGTCTTGTTGTCGTTGATCGCGACGTTGGCTCGCTGCGCTGCATCATCGGCGTGGCGGCGAATGGAATACATCCGGGCCTTCTCGATGTACGACGCGTACTCGCGTGCTGAGCCGGAGAGACGAATGCTGGCCTTGGCGCGGCTGACTCCCATCAGGCCAAAGGCGGAAACGATCGTCATTATCGTGGCGGTGATTACCAGTTCGGTGGTGGAGAATCCGCGCGTTGTCTGTTTGTTTGCTTTGCTCTTGTTCATTGCCATCGTCGTGGTCCAAAAAGAATTTTGTGGTCTAAGTCGAAGGACCACGGTTGGTCCATTGAGCAATCACGGTGCCACGAAAGTTCTTCCGTAAAAATTACACATTGCGAGATCGGAGGAATGAGTAGAGTTGACTGAACTTCAATCAGAATGGTCTGTGGTGTGGTCAGTTTGGAAGAAAGATCTCTCCCGCAACGGCGCAACGGTGCAACGAGCGACTGCGACACCCGATCTACCGCTGCGCCGCTGCGCCGCTGCGTGAGAAATCTTCATTTTGATTTGCGTTCAGCAGAGTGACCGAACGTTGACGTGCCTCAACCTGGACCAGTAAGCGTCGCTCAAACACGTAAACTACTTACCCACATAGCTTTCAAAACTTCTTGACGCCTGCATGGTTTGGCGGCATGTCGCTTGCTGCCCGAGTGTGTGCCCTTCCTCCGAGCAACTTTATTGGAGGTTCAACATGAAGAAGAATGACTTCTCAGAGGCGGCTTCGAACCTGCTGATCTTTGGCTCAGTCTCGCTCGCACTCGCGCCATTCGTGCTGGGCGATCGCCTGATCCTGATCGTGACGGGCTTAATGAAAGAGGGCGGGGTCATGATCGACCAGTTCAGCAACTACCTGTCCTGGCTAGTCTCTTAACCCCGCCCCATCGGATTTACGACTTGGTTACAACATTGCCCTCTGAGTCGTAGATCGTCACATCACCAAACGGCGTGACCTGGTCCTTCACCTTCTCCCAATCACCCACAATCACGATCGCCGCACGATAAGTATCGAAGTACTTCGCCGCGGCCTTTTGAATATCCGCCGTAGTCAGCGCTTCGATCTTTGGTCGAAAGTCGTTGATGAAATTCTTGTCGAGATCGTACATGTAGATCGAGCTAATGCGACTGGCGAGTCCGAGCTGGCTCGCCAACTCGACGGAGAAGTTTCCCGTGCTGAATTCCTTCGCCGCGCTCAGCTCCTCATCAGTCACCGGCAACACGCGCATCCGATCGAGCTCGTAAAAGATCTCGAGCAACGTTGGTCCAGTCACCTCGTTGCGCACGAAAGCGCCTGCCTGGAACGATCCAGTCTTCGCCTGTGTGTTTGAAGAGCTGAACGGCGAATACGTGTAGCCCTTCGACTCTCGTATGTTGCGCGTCAGCCGCGAATAGAACGAGCCGCCGTAGATCGTGTTGGCCGTGCGAATCGCGAAATAGTCTTTGTCTTTACGTGGAATACTGACGTTGCCGATGTAAATGGCTGACTGGACCGACCCCGGCCGGTCCACGAAATAAATTTGACGCTTGTCGCGCTTCGGCACCGGCGGGTTCTCATCCGGCGGCACTTCGCCGCTCTTCCAGCTACCAAAAGCCTTCTCAATTTCCGCGAACGTCTTATCGACTTCGATATCGCCGACGACGACGAGGTAAGCAGCGTTCGGGATGTAATACTTCGTGACGAACGCGCGCAGATCGTTGCGCGTGAGCGCGCTAATCGACTTCTCATCCGGCACGACGAAACTGTACGGATGATTTCCGAAGACCGCCTTCTGAAAACGCTCGTTGACGAGAAATCCCGGATCCGCTCGACCGGCGCGGATCTGCTGGATCGTGTTTTCCTGGGCCAGCTTCACTTCCGTGTCGGGGAATGACGGGTGTTGGGCCACGTCGCTCATCAGGTCGAACAAGCGTGCGGAAAACTCTGACAACGACGTAGCAGTCATCGTCGTCGAGTCGGCATCACTGCCGAGCCCGAGCGTGCCGCCGATCGAGCGCAGCTCCTCTTTGAGCTGTTTGCTGGTGCGCGTGTCAGTGCCTTCGTTGGCGACGGACGCCGCGATCTGCGCGATGCCGGGGTGCGCATCACGCTCGCTGGCGGTAGTGGCCGATCGAAACGTGAGTATTGCTGAAACTTTCGGCACGTTTGGCAACGGCGCCAGTACGACCGTCAGTCCGTTGGAGAGTTTCTTTTCCGTGATCCTCGGAAGATTCAGAGGCCGCGCCGCGCCGGGCGGTGGCGGCGTCTTCTGTTGCGCAAATACAGTGGCTGTGAACAGTATGATCGCAAGTAGTATTTTCATCTCGATACCTTTCGGAGAAATCCGTTTCAAATCCGCGTCATTGGGTCTTCGCTTCCGGAACGCGATCGATCACCGTGCGATTCGTCGCGACGAGATACTTCGCGGCTGCGGCTTTTACCTGCGCAGCCGTGACGCTCTCAAACGGCGTCAACAACGAGTTGATTTGCTGAGGGTCGTCACGGAAGAGCGCCAGCGCTGCCAATAGGTGTGCTTTACCCTGGCTCTCCGCGAGTTGATCGTAGAAATTTGACCGATAACTGATCTTTGCGTCCGACAGCTCCTTCTCAGTTATCCCTTTCGACGTTATGTCCGCGATTACCGCATCCATCTCCTTGATGACTTCATCCGCAGTGTGACCGGGCTTGTACGTCGTGCGCGTCGTCATGATCATCGGGCCGGTGTAGTCAAACTCGTTTCCGAAGTAATTGAGTCCGCCTGAGAGATCGAGTGTCAGCTCTTTCTCTTTCACGAGACGCTGGTACCAGCGCGAGCTTTCGCCCACTTGCAGGATCCGGACGAGCAGCGCCATCGCTGGAAAGTCGGGGGAGTTTTGGGGTGGCAGATGATAACCGGTGGCGAGCGCCGGCAGCTTTGCAAGCTTGTCAGTCTGCGCGACTCTTTTCTCTTTCGTTTGCGGCGGCTCTGTTAGATCGGCGCGTGCCGGCATCGGCTGGTTCGGAATGCTCGCGAAGTGTTTCTCGACCATCTTCTTCACGTCGTTCACGTCAACATCGCCGACGATCGTTAACACGGCATTGTTTGGCGCGTAGTAAGTCTTGAAGAAATTGCGCACGTCCGTGATCGTCGCGGCATTGATCTCTGCGAGATCTCCGTAACCGTTGTGCGAGTTGTTCCAGTTTGTGAATGCGTTTTCCCAAAGACTGATCCACTCGAAGAACTGGTAAGGCTGGTTCAGCACGTTTAGGCGAACCTCTTCACTCACGACTGCCTGCTGGTTCTTGAGGTTCTCCTCGCTGATATCGAGCGAGCGCATGCGATCGGACTCAAGCCAGATTCCGAGCTCGACGCGATTACTGGGCATCGTTTGGTAGTAGTTTGTGTAATCAAAATCCGTGTGGCCGTTCAAACTGCCGCCGTTTGCTTCGATGAACTTCGCGTGCTCAAACTTCTTCACGTTCGCGGAACCCTGAAACATCATGTGTTCGAAGAG
>Ga0134121_10002443_pt1 | contig 16067 bp, 16 predicted proteins | sample KB301_FD_96463 | JGI IMG/M metagenome (GOLD analysis project Ga0134121, IMG submission 96463) | Terrestrial soil microbial communities without Nitrogen fertilizer from Kellogg Biological Station, Michigan, USA - KB3-0-1 | ecosystem: Environmental > Terrestrial > Soil > Unclassified ... | reverse complement strand
GCGGAGCCGTTCGCGCCGAGCGTGCCGACCACGCCGCCGCCGAGCCCGACCTGGGCGGTGGCCATCGGTGCGGCGCCTGCGGCGAAGCATGCAAGAGCAAGAGCGATGATCGATTTCATGTGCCGTGTCTCCTTTGAGAGGAAGTGCCCCTTTTGTACCGCCGCGCCGGACGCGCGTCGCGCGGCAGAGCGTGAGCCGGCAGGACCAGGGCCCCGCCGCGCACGTGCAAAGCATCACGCCGGCGATGGCCGGGGTTACATCCTGTTACGCTTCCGCCCATGAAAAAAACACTCATCGCCGTCCTGTTGTTCGCCGCCGCCGCCAGCGCCGCCGCGCGCGACACGACCCTCAACGTCGACGACTCGAACGGCCTGCCGATGGCGCGCATGGAGATCGGCACGGCGAGCAGTGCGCCGCCCAACGAACCGCGCGGCGGCTTCGCGTTCGAGCTGACGGTCTCGGGCGGAAGCGGCGACAGCCGGCAGGACGTCGGCGCCGGCCAGCGCGTCAGCATGGGCGGCATCCAGGTGCCCGGGCCGCTGCAGATCTCGAACAAGGCCACGCTGCGCCAGCTCGACGCGCTCGTGCGCTGGCGCACGGCGTCGGAGCCGTGGCTGCTCGAGCTCCTGGGCGGGCTCAGCGCGGTGCATTACACGTTCAACTCCGGTTTCTTCAGGACCGACGGCCAGCCGGTCGCGGGCGTGCTCGGCGTCGGTGGCCTGTGGCGCGTCAGGCCCCGGACCACCCTGCAGGCGCGCTACCTCGTCGGCAAGGGGGTGAGCTCCTACACCGAGGACGTGGGCCTCGATCGCTTCGAGCTCGCCGTCGTGCAGGCGTTCGCGAAGAACTTCGCCTTGCGCGCGGGCTACACCGTCTGGGACACCACGATCAAGCCTGCCGAGCCGAACTCCGAGCTGCACCTGCGCCTGCGCGGCCCGATGGTCGGGCTCGACATCTCGTTCTGATGCGCGCGCTGCTGCTCGCCCTGGCGATCATCGCGTCGCCCGCGTGGGCGCAGGGCTATTTCGGCGTCGCCATCGGGCAGAGCACGCTCGACAGCACCGACGACACGGCGGTGAAGGGATTCGGCGGATACAGGTTCACGCCGAACTTCGCCCTCGAGGCCGGCTACCAGGACCTGGGCGGCGTTGCGCGCAGCGGCCGCAGCGCGAGCATCACGGCCTTCGACCTGAGCTTCATCGGCGCCTGGGAGCTCGGCAACCGCTTCGCGCTGCTCGGCCGCATCGGCGCCTACCGCGCCGAGACCTCGAGCTTCGGCACGAACGTCGGGCCGATCCTCGGCCTCGGGCTGTCCTACGACCTCACGCGCCGCGCCACCTTCCGGCTCGAGTGGCAGCGCTACGACAAGCTCGGGCCGGACACGCAGCCGGCGCTCGACATCGACGTCCTCTCGATCGCCGCGATCTACCGCTTCGACTAGGTCGCGATCAGGGCGTCGATCCGCGCGACGAGCCTGTCGAGCGGCTCGCTCTTCGACACCGCGGGACGGCCGCCGAGCTGGCCGGCGAGGCGCTGCAGGTCCGCGGGCGAGGCGAGCGCGGTGAGAAAGAGCAGCGGGATGTCGCGCAGCTCCTCGTCGGCGAAGAGCGCGCTCGACAGGTCGCCGCCGTCCATCTCCGGCATGTCGACGTCGCACAGGATGAGCTGCGGCGCGTGCGCGCGCGCGAGCCGGATCACGTTCTGCGGCGCGTTGGTGGAGACGAGGTCGTAGCGCGCGCCGAGCTTCGCCTGCAGGAAGTCGAGCACCGCCTCGTCGTCGTCCACCAGCAGGATTTTCCTCTTCGTCATGCCGTGCCTTCCTTCTTGGTCTCGCGCCAGCGGATCTCGAGGCGCTCGAGGTGGCCGCGCAGCCCGGCGACGCGCCGGCCGAGCTCGCCCGACTGGTCGGCGGCCGCCGAGCGCTCGAGGGCGTGGCATTCCGCCGCGGCCCACTTGAAGCCGTACATCGAGAAGCTGCCGGCGAGCTTGTGCGCGAGCTTGCGCAGGCGCACGCGGTTGTTCGCGGCGAGCGCGCTGTGCATCTCGTCGATGGCGAGGCGGCGCGAGCGCAGGAACTCGGGCAGGCTCGCGCGGAGCTCGCCGTCGATCTCCACCGCGTCCGAGTCCTTGAGGCTGCGCACGCCCGCCTCGGCGCCGACCAGGTCCTCGCCGGCGATGAGCCGCCACAGCGTCTCGCGCGGCGCGGGCTTGACGAGGTACTGGTCGCAGCCGGCGGCGCGGGCGCGCGCCATGATCGCCGGCTCGTCGTTCGACGAGATGGCGATGATGCGCAGCCGCTTGCGGCCCTCCCGCTCCATCTCGCGCAGCTTCGCCGCCGCCTCGTAGCCGTCCATCACCGGCATCTCGAGGTCGAGCAGCACCACGTCGGGCCAGCGCTCGCGCGCGGCGTCGAGCGCGGCGCGCCCGTTCACCGCCAGGTCGAGCGTGAGCGGCGGCGTCGGCAGGTAGCGCCTGAGCACCAGGCGGTTGAATTCGTCGTCGTCGACCATCAGCACGCGCAGCGCCGGCAGCGCCGGCAGGCGCTCGGCGCGCGACGCGGTCGCCGCGGGCGTGCGCTCCTCGCGCGCGATCGAGTCGTCCGCGGCATGCAGGCGCACCGACACGGTGGTGCCCGCCTCCGGCGTGCTGTGCAGCGTGATGTCGCCCTCCTGCACGCGCGCCATGAGGAGCGCCGAGTAGGTGCCGAGGCCGAGGCCCGCGCTCTTGCCGGTGGTGGCGTACTTCTCGAAGAAGCGGCCCCTCACCGCCTCGGGCACGACGCCCGAGTTGTGCACGTGGACGCTGATGCGCGGCCCGGCGCCCTCGACGGTGACGGCGACCGCGCCGCCCTCGGGCTCGGCCTCGATCGCGTTCTTCACCAGATTCGCGAGCATCGAGTAGGAGAGGAGCTCCTCGGCGCGCGCCGCCGAGCGCCCCGACTGCCGCAGCACCAGCGCCACGTTCTTCGACGCCGCCTGGCTCTCGAGGTCGGCCGCGACCTTGTGCACCACCTCCGCGAGGTCGATCGCCTGCGGCCGGAACTGGTAGGTGCCCTGCTCCATGCGGAAGAGGTCGAGCGACAGGTTCACCATCGACAGGATGCGGTAGCCCGCCCGCTCGACGATCGAGAGGAGCTCCTCGTCGTCGCGCGACACGTTGCCCGCCTCGCGCAGCAGGCGCGACACCGCGATCACGCTGTTCAGCGGCGTCTTCAGGTCGTGGCGCGACATGCGCTCGACTTCCTCGCGCAGCCGCACGCTCTCGCGCAGCGCCTCGTCCTGCGCGCGCCGCTCGGTGATGTCGGTGAGCGTGGCGATGAAGCGCGTGGCGTAATTCGCCGCGTCGCGCACCGTGATGCCCTGCGCCTGCACCCAGACGTAGCTCGCATCGGCGCGGCGCAGCCGGTATTCGATCGCCTCGTGGAAGTCGCGGTCGGTGGAGACGATGTGCTCGCGGAAGCGCGCGTGCACGCGCTCGCGGTCCTCGGGATGCACCAGCTCGAAGTAGTCCGGCCAGCCCGCGGTGTCCGCCTCCGGCGGATGGCCGAGGATCTCCTTGAAGCGCGGCGAGTAGTAGGCGGTGCGGTGCACGCCGTCCCAGTCGAGGATGCCGACCTTCGCCGCGTGCACCACCAGCGCGAGGCGCTTCTGCTCGGTGGCGAGCGCTTCCTCCTGCGTGCGCCGCTCGGTGATGTCGGTGGTCGCCGCGATCCAGCGCGTGACGAAGCCGGTCGCGTCGCGCACCGCGATGCCGCCCACCGAGACCCAGGCATGGCTGCCGTCGGCGCGCAGCAGCCGGTATTCCTCCGGCGCGTAGAACTCGCCCTCTTTGCCGCGGATGAAGGCGATCCAGCGCTTGGTCACCCGCTCGCGGTCGTCGGGATGGATCAGCGCCTTGAAGTAGTCGGGCCAGCTCGAGGTATCCGCGTCCGGCGGGTGGCCGAGCATCTCGCGAAAGCGCGGCGAGTAGAACGTGGCGTGCGTGCGGCCGTCCCAGTCGACGATGCCGACCTGGCTCGCGCGCACCACGAGGTCGAGGCGGCGCTGCTCGAAGGCGAGGCGCGCCTCGACCTCCTTCAGGCGCGTGACGTCGGTGTTGGTGCCGATCAGGCCGGCGACGGCGCCGTTCTCGTGCGTGAGCACCGCCTTGCGGATGATCACCCACTGCGCCCTTCCGTCGGGGCCGGTGCGCAGCGACTCCATCTCGCTCGAGCCGCCCTCGCGCAGGAGCCGCATGTCCTCGTCGTGGTAGCGCTCGGATTCCTGCTCGGGGAAGAGCTCGCGCACGTTGCGCCCGAGCGCCTGCTCGCGCGTCACGCCCACCATCGCGAGCCAGGCGTCGTTCACCTGCATGTAGCGCCCGTCGGTGTCCTTCAGGTACATGGCGTTCGGGTTGTCGTCGATGAGGGCGCGGGTAAGCGCCATCTGGTCGCGCAGCCGCTCCTCGGTCGCGCGCCGCTCGGTCACGTCCAGCCCGGCCGACACCACGCCGAGCGCCGTGCCGCCCGAATCGAACAGCGCACGCCGCGTCATCAGGTAGTAGCGGCCCAGGCGCAGCGTCTCCTGCGCTTCGGGCGTGTGGTTGTCCGGGCCGCGCGCGAGCATCTCGCGGTCGATGCGCTCGATGTCCTCGGCGTCGGCGACGCGCGTCCTGTCGGTGGGCCAGCCGGGCAGCTCGCGCCGGCGCCTGCCGAGCGCGTCGGCGCGCTTCACGCCGAAGTAGCGCTCCCACGTGCGGTTGACGAGCACGTAGCGCCCCTCGGTGTCGCGCATGGCGATCGAGATCGGCAGCGTGTCGACCAGCTCCTCGACGAAGCGCGCGCGCTCGGCGAGCTGGCTCTCGGCGGCCTTCAGCGCGGTGATGTCGCCGGTGGCGCCGATCATGCGGATCGCGCGGCCCGCGGCGTCGCGCACGGCGATGCCGTGCTGGCGCGCCCAGCGCCACGAGCCGTCGGACACGGCGTAGCGATAGGTCGACTCGAAGCGCTCGGTGCGGCCCTTGAAGTGGTCGATCAGCGCGGCGTCGAAGGCCGCGCGGTCGTCGGGATGGATGCGCCGGCGCCAGTCCTGCGGCGTCTTCATCGCCGCGGGCGCGCCGAGCACGCGGTAGACGTTCTCGGAATAGAACACCGTGCCGCCGGCGATGTTCCAGTCGTAGACGCCCTCGTTCGTCGCCCGCAGCGCGAGGTCGTAGCGCTGGTTGCTCAGCCGCAGCGCCTCGTCGCTCTCGAGGCGCGCGGTGATGTCGATGATCGCCGCGACGTAGCGCCGCGCGCGGCCGCTCGCGTCGTGCTGCGTGAGCGCGAGGCTCTGCACCCAGACGTAGCTGCCGTCGGCGCGCCGCATGCGGAACTCCATCGGCTGGTGCAGCGCCGTCGCGCCGGGGCCGGCGCCGCTCTTCAGCTCGGCGATGAACAGCCTGATCGCCTCCTCGCGGTCATCCGGGTGCACGAACTCGCTGAAGTTGGTCCAGCGCGAGGAGTCGAAGTCGCTGTCGTAGCCGAGCAGGCGCTTCAGGCGCCCCGAGTACCAGACGGCGCCGCTCGCGATGTCCCAGTCGACGATGCCGGCGCGCGTCGCGCGCATGACGAGGCGCAGCCGCTCGCGCTCGGTCTCGAGCGCCTCCTCGACCGCCCTCAGCTCGCCATGGCCTTCGCCGTTTGCCTCGCGATCGAGCGCGCCTGCAAGCGCACGCGCGATGCGCGCGAGGAAGCGTCTTGCCCCCATGCGATTCCCCCGGGGGCAATGATCGCATGCGGCCGGGCGCGAAGCGTCAGAAGCGGTAAAGCAGCCCCACGCTCACCACGTCGATGTCTTCCTTGCCGATGTCGCCGCCGCCCACCTGGCTGTAGCGCTGCCACTCGAGGCGCGCGCCCAGGTTGCGGTGGAACTGGTAGCCGACGCCGACCCCGTAGGTGAAGTCGCTGTTGGTCACCGAGCGCTCGCCGGCGAAGTTGGTCGTCTCGTCGGTCTTCGCGCTGTACACGCCGAGCTTGCCGAAGAGCGAGAGCTCGCCGAGCGGGAGCGACGGGATCGCCACCAGCTCAAGCGCGCTCGACTTGATCTCGTCGGTGAGCCCGAAGCCGGTGGCCTTGGCGTTCGCGAGCCGCGGCGTGAAGCCGAGCTCGACGGCGAAGTTGCGGTTCACCTGGTAGCCGCCGAGGAGCTTCCAGGCGGTGGCGGTGTCCTCGCAGCTCACGCCCGCGCCGATGCCGCCGCACGCATCGCCCGCCTTCGAGTTGCCGACCGAGAGTCCCGCGTACCAGCCGCGCTCCTGCGCCGCCGCCGGCAGCGCGACGAGCGCCGCCGTGATGCCGATCATGATGTGACTGCGTTTCATCGAAGCCTCCCTTGGTTGAAGTTGCGGCTCCAAACCTAGGAGGTGCGAGGCGAACGCGAAATCCCGCATTTGCGCGTCACTGGATCATGGGATGGGCGCGCGCGAACGCGCCGGGCAGGATGTGCGGATGCGACGCTCGCTCGCGCCCGCCGCGCTGCTTCTCGCCGGCTGCGTTTCCTCGGGCACGCCTCTCGAGGTGCACGAGCGCGACGTCTTCGTGCCGAACCTGCGCCTGAGCAGCGCGCGCGGCGGCGGCGCATTCGAGCTCGATTTCGCGCAAGCGCGCGCTCAGAGCACGCAGCAGCTCGCGCCGAGCGAGCACTCGACGCTCGGCAGCGAGACTTTCTACGGCCCGCAGGCGATCGGCACGGAAGCGCGCGTGAGCGTGCTTGACGCGGTGGGGCGCACTCGCAGCATGGATGCGGAGCAGAAGCTCGGCTTCGAGTTCCTCGCCGGCCTCGGTTATGCGCGCTACGATTTCGCCGTGGTGCGAGGCAACAGGCGCTTCACGGACGGCAGCGCGGCGGTGGGCCTGGTGGGCGGCATGGGCCTCGTTTGGCGCGTGCTGCCAAGCACCAGCGTGCAGGGTCGCCTGACCTACTTCGCGAGCACCCTCGTCACGGAAAAGTCCGAGCTCGAGCGCTGGGACCTAGCCGCGGCGCAGGCGCTCGGCCGAAGCGTGTCGCTGCGCGCGGGCTATTCCTGGTGGGAGCTCAAGTCGACGCGCGGTGGCGCCTCCGACGTGCATGCGCGGCTGTCGGGGCCGTCGCTCGGGCTCGAACTGAGCTTCTAGCGCGAGCGCCTATTTCTCCAGGATGGCGGTAACGCCCTGCCCGCCGGCGGCGCAGATCGAGATCAGGCCGCGGCCCGAGCCGCGCTGCGCGAGCTGCTTGGCGAGCGTGGCGACGATGCGCGCGCCGGTGGCGGCGAACGGATGGCCGAGCGCGACGCTCGAGCCCTTCGGGTTCATCTTCGCGCGGTCGATCGATCCCATCGCCGACGTGCGCCCGAGGCGGTTGCGGCAGTAGTCCTCCGACTCCCAGCCCTTCAGCGTGCAGAGCACCTGGCCGGCGAACGCTTCGTGGATCTCGTAGATGTCGAAGTCCTGCAGCTTGATGCCGGCGCGGTCGATCATGCGCGACACCGCGTACGCCGGCGCCATCAGCATGCCTTCCTTCGGCCCCGCCTTGCCGACGAAGTCGACCGCGGCAGTCTCGGTATGGGTCAGATAGGCGAGCGGCTGGAAACCCCGGTCGCGCGCCCACTTGTCGGACGCGAGCAGCACGGCCGACGCACCGTCGGTGAGGGGCGAGCTGTTGCCCGCCGTGAGCGTGCCGGCGGGCGACGGATCGAACGCGGTGCGAAGCGACGCGAGCTTCTCCAGCGACGTGTCGCCGCGCACGTACTGGTCGCGCTTCAGGTCCATGAACGGCACGACGAGGTCGTCGAAGAAGCCGGAGAGCCAGGCCGCGGCGGCGTTCTTGTGGCTCGCGAGCGCGAGCTCGTCCTGCTCGCGGCGCCCGACCTTCCACTCCTTCACCATCTCCTCGCAGTGCTGGCCCATCGACAGGCCCGTGCGCGGCTCGCCGACGCCCGGATGCTTCGGCGCGAGGTCCCACGGGCGCAGCTCGCCGATGGTGCCGAGCTTGTCGCCCCAGGTCTTGCCGCGCGAGAGCGAGAGCACCGTGCGCTGCAGGTTCCTGCTGTAGGAAAGCGGCACGTCGCTCGCGCTGTCGGCGCCGCAGGCGATGGCGACGTCGATCTCTCCGCGGTCGATTCGGTTCGCGAGCTGCGCGGTGGCCGAGAGGCTCGTGCCGCAGGCGCGCTGCAGGTCGTAGGCCGGCGTCGTCGGATGGAGGCCCGAGCCGAGCACCGACTCGCGCACCAGGTTCCAGTCGCGCGAGTGCTTGATGACGGCGCCGCCGGCGACCTCGCCCAGCTTTTCGCCCTTCAGGTTGAACTTGCCGACCAGCGCTTGCAGCGCCGCCGTCAGCATGTCCTGGTTCGACGCCTCGCCGTAGGCACCATTCACGCGCGCGAAGGGAATTCGCTGTCCACCCAGGATCGCCACTCTCATGGGATGGCATCATAGCGCCGTGCCCTACGACCTCCTGATCCGCAACGGCACCGTGATCGACGGCACCGGCGCCGCCGCGCGGCGCGCCGACGTCGGCATCACGGCCGGACGGATCGCCGAGATCGGCCGCCTCTCCGGGGCAAAGAGAACCATCGAGGCGAGCGAGCTCGTCGTCGCGCCCGGCTTCATCGATCCGCACACGCACTACGACGCGCAGATCTGCTGGGACGGCGCGCTCACGCCTTCCTCCTGGCACGGCGTCACCTCGGTGGTGATGGGCAACTGCGGCGTCGGCATCGCGCCGTGCAGGCCGGCGGCGCGCGAGATCGCCATGCGCGACCTCGTCAACGTCGAGGCAATTCCCTTCGAAGTGCTCGACGCCGGCATCACCTGGGACTGGGAGAGCTTCCCGCAGTACATGGACGCCGCCGCCGCGCGGCGGCCGGCGCTCAACCTCGCCTTCCTCGCGCCTCTCACGCCGCTACGGCACTACGTCATGGGCGAGGCATCGCTCGACCGCGCAGCCAATGGCTCGGAGATTTCCAAAATAAAAGAATTATTGGGCGAGGCGATGGATGCCGGCGCCTTCGGCTTCTCGAGCACGCTCCTGAACCAGCACCTCGGCTACCAGGGGCGCCCGCTCGCCTGCCGCAACGCGAGCAAGGACGAGCTGCGCGCCTACTGCAACGCGCTGCGCGATCGCGGCAAGGGCGCGATCGAGATCGCGATGACCAAGCAGATCGGCGTGATGGACGAGCCGGAGCTCGAGCTCCTCGACTTCATGCTCGCCGAAAGCGGCCGGCCGATCACCTTCATCGCCATGTTCGACCGCGACGACATCTCGGAAGCGCTGCGCACCTCGCTCAAGGCCTGCGCGCCGCTGATTGCGCGCGGCGCGCGCCCGCAGACCTCGCCGCTGCCGCTCACCCGCGAGATCAACATGCGCAACCCCTTCTCCTTCGCCGGCTTTCCGTCGTGGAAGCGCGCGTTCGAGGACAAGTCGAAGGAGGCGCAGGCCGCGGTGTATCGCGATGCCGCGTTCCGCAACGCCTTTCGGCAGGACTTGAAGCGACCCGCATCGTTCGGCAACTGGGAGCGGATCACGGTGCATGAAGTAAAGAACCCGGCGCTCAAGCACTACGAGGGCCAGACGGTGGCGGAGATCGCGGCGGCGGAGGGAAAGGACGGCGTCGATGCGCTCCTCGACATCACGCTCGCCGACGACCTGCAGAACGAGTTCACCATGCAGTCGTTCAACACGCGCGTCGAGCGCATGACCGAGATCCTGCGGAACAAGGACATGCTCCTGGGACTCGGCGACGGCGGCGCGCACCTCGACATGCTGTGCGACTCGGGATATCCGACCTTCGTGCTCGGCACGTGGGTGCGCGAGCGAGGCGCGATCACGCTCGAGGAGGCGGTGCGCCGCATGACCTCCGACCCCGCCGACCTCTTCGGCATCAAGGACCGCGGCCGGCTGCGGCCGGGCCTCGCGGCCGACGTGACGATTTTCGATCCGGCGACGGTCGCTTCCGTCGGCCGTCCCGAGCGGCGCTACGACCTGCCCGGCGGCGCGAAGCGCATGGTGATGCGCTCGACCGGCATCGAGTACACGGTCGTGAACGGCGCCGTGACCTGGGAGCGCGGCGCCCTCACGGGAGCCGCGGCCGGCGAAGTGCTCCGCTCTTGAGCGGCGTGATCTACAAGGGCGGCGGCGGCGCGGTGGTGCTGCCGAAGGCGGTGTTCCTCGACCGCGCCGACGGCGGGCACCTGATCATCAATCCGCCAAGGGACGTGTGGGAGCAGAGCGAGCTCTCGGCGCTGGAGCTCGCGCACTGGTGCTTCCTCGTCGGCGCCATCGGCCGCGCGATGATCGACGTGCTGCCGCAGCTCGACGGCGGCTGCGTGAACTACTTCGAGGCGGGCAACTGGGCGCTGAACGACGCGGCGCCGCCCAAGGGGAAGAAAAAGCGCGCGCCCGACTACCGGCGCGTGCACATGCATGTCTTCGGCCGCAGCCCGCAGGCAAGACATCCGTCGTGGCGCTGGGGCGAAGCGCCGCGGCTGCCGGACTACAGGGATCGCCAGCGCTGGGCCGCGGGCTTCGAGCCGCTGACCGCGAAAGAGTGCAGCTCCATCGTCAAGCGCGCGAAGGAGCTCCTCAAGAAGCGCTACGCATAGAAAATCGGACACAAAGGTAAAGTAAAAAATCGAAAAGGCGGCATCTCGGCCCGGTCCAGATCATTGCCGAAGCGTCTAATTTCGTCATGGAAGTGCTCCTGATCGACGATCAGGCCGTCACCGTGCAGGTCTACGCGGCCATCGTGCGCCGGACGTTCCCCGGCGCGCGCGTCGACGTCGCGCTCGATCTTTCCGAGGGGTTGCAGGTGACCGCGCACCGGAAGATCGACCTGGTGCTGCTCGACCTGCAGCTGCAGAACTCGACCGGCGTGCAGACGCTGAACAAGTTCCGCCGCGCCTGCCCGAGCGTTCCGGTGCTGGTCGTCACCGGGGTCGACGACAGGGAGACGATTCGCGCCTGCCTCAAGGCAGGCGCGGTCGGGTATGTGCCGAAGACCACGGCCGTGCAGACGCTGCGCAGCGCGCTCGAGATGGTCGCCGCCGGCAAGATCTACATCCCGCCGGAAGGCAAGTCCCCCGATCTCAAGCCCGCCGCCAACGGCGGGTGAGCTACCGCGGCTTCTTGCCGTGCGCCGAGACCTCGGCGATCGCCTGGCGCAGGCTTTCATTCGCGACGCGCAGGCGCCGCGCCATCACGGTCATCACCTGGCGCGCGAATTCGGGCGACTCGCGCACCAGCAGGTCGAATTGCCGCGAATCGATCGACACCAGCCGGCAGGGCGTGCGCAGCACGACCGTCGCGCTGCGCACCTGAGAGTCGACGAGCGCCATCTCGCCCAGCAGCGCCGGCGGCACCGCGTTCTCGACGACCTCCTCGCCAACGCAGATGTCGGCCTGGCCTTCGAGCAGCACATACATGTGCGCCCCCGGGTCGCCTTCGGCGAACAGCACCGCCCCGGCGGGCATGCTCACAGCGCTGCGCGCGCTGCTGAAGTGCGCGATGAGATCCATGGATCCCCCCCTTTGAAATTGAGCCCCGATCGATGGACCGGATTCTACTTGTCGGACCAGGGCATCTCTTTCCGCCCGGCGAAGAGCCGCTGTCAGCCTTGCCATACGCCGTATCCTTTCTCGCGCAGCGCGATCGCCAGCTCGACTTCCATGTCGCGCGCGCCATCGTACGGCATCGGGTTGTAGGCGGCGTAGAGCTCCGGCATCAGGCGAACGCCATAGAGCATGGCGTAGCGGTTCGACTGGATGCCGGCCTTGTGCTTGTCGAAGCGGATGTCCGGGTCGAGGCCGGTCATGCCGACGTAGACGCAGGGCTTGGTCGCGTCGTAGTCGGGATTCGCGCGGCGGAAGCGTCCATGCTGAAGGACTTCGGGCGCGAGCTCGATCACGTAGACCGAGTAGTGGTAGCGCTTCTTCTTTTTCCTAGGCACGAACGAGGCGGACGAGCGTGAGCTCGGGATTGGTGCCGAAGCGCACCGGCGGCCCCCACGTGCCGGTGCCCGCGCTCACGTACACCACCATTTGGTTCTCTTTGGAGAGCCCCGCCACATGCGGCGCGTGCACCAGTCGCACCGCAAGCGTCCACGGAAAGAACTGGCCGGCGTGCGTGTGGCCGGAAAGCTGCAGGTCGAAGCCGGCCTTGGCGCCGAGCGGCGCGAGACGCGGGTTGTGCGCGAGCAGCAGCTTGAAGTCCGCATCCTCCCGTACGGAAATCTCGGGGCGCAGGCGGCCGTAGGCGGGGTCCACCACGCCGCCGACGAGAAGCCGCGCGCGCCCTTTGCGGACGACCTCGTGCGAGTTGAGAAGCACGCGCATTCCCACTTGCCGCCAGTACGCGATCCATGGCTCGGCGCCGGCATAGCAGTCGTGGTTGCCGAGGATGAAGAAGCCCTTGCCGTCGCGCGCGAGCTCGGTGAGGGGCTCGACGTCGGGGGTCAGGCGCGGCACGGGTCCGTCGACGATGTCGCCGGTGAGGACGACGAGGTCGGGAGCGAGCGAGCGCGAGAGGTCGGCCACGCGCTGCACGTAGCGCCGGCCGATGTTCGGACCGACGTGCAGGTCGCTGATCTGCACGATGCGCAAGCCCTCCAGGTCCGGATGCAGCCCGGCGATAGGCACGTCGACGCGCTCGATGCGCGGCCCGCGGAACGCCGCGGCCGCGCCGCAGGCAATCGCGACGAGCGAGCCGCCGAGCACTGCCGGCACGCCGGCGCTTGTCACCACGGCGTGCGCGGCCGGCGTCCAGGCAGTGGCGACCAGCGCGAGGTCGCGAATGATCGTGAAGACGAGGATGAAGCTCACCCACGCCATCGAGAGGTAGCTCGCGCGGTGCACGAGCTGGTCGATCAGGCCCTCGCGGCTGCGCCCGGTGCCCCAGTAGACGATCGGCATGATCCAGATGAGGACGAACGGCACCGCGAGCGCCAGCGCGGCGAGCGCGCCGTGCGCAAGGCGCGAGGCGACGTAGGCGTAGGTCACGGCAAGCAGCGCCGTGACGACGAGGGCGAACCGGCTCACCCCCGGAGTCTAGATTAGTGCGCGCGCAGGTCGAAGTTGCGGCGAGTCTGCTCGACGACGTGGCGCACGATGAAGTGCTCGTCGACGCCCAGCGAATGGTCGCTTCGCACGCGAGCGTCGAGCCAGTTGCAGCCCGAATCGTCGGGGCCGGCCATCGTGCGGATGGCGCTGAAACGCGCGCCGTCGCACTGCTCGTACGCGGCGAGCTCCCAATTGAGGAGCGCCAGCAGCTCGCGCTTGCTCAGGACTTGTCTCGGTGTCATGCGCCCAGCTTGCGCCGCCCGCGCGCGGGGCGGCTTGATCTGGCTCAACCGGTGAAGATGCGCTTCACTTCCTTCGTCGGCATCGTCGAGCGCATCCAGGTGAAGCCGCCCTGCGCCTTCATCTCCTGCGCGGCCTCGAGGACCGCGGCAAACGCGAGCCGCGACAGCGCGCCGCCGACGCTGATGCGCCTCACGCCCGCGTCCGCCAGCTGTGCGGCACTGAGGGCCGGGTCGGCCGAGCTCATCACCACGTTGACCGGCTTGCCGACCGCGGCGGTCACGGCGCGGATCGACGCGAGGTCGCGCAAGCCCGGCGCATACAGCACGTCGGCGCCTGCCTTCTCGAACGCCTGCAGCCTGCGCACGATGTCGTCGAGATCGGGCCGGCCGTGCAGCAGGCCGTCGGCGCGCGCAGTGAGGACGAAGGGAAATGGCAGCGTCCGCGCCGCCTCCACGGCCGCCTGCACGCGCTCCGTCGCCAGCGCAAGCTCGTAGATCGGCTGCGCCTCGTCGCCGGTCGCGTCCTCGATCGAGCCGCCGACGACGCCGGCCTGCGCGGCGAGCGTGATGGTGCGCGCCGCCGCGCGCGGCTCGTGCGCATGGCAGTTCTCGAGATCGGCGCTCACCGGCAGCTCGGTCGCCTGCGCGATCTCGGCGCAGTTGCCGAGGAGCTCGTCGCGGCTGACGGCGCCGGTGCCATCGACCTTGCCGAGCGCATTGGCGAGGCCGAGGCTCGTCGTCGCGAGCGCCTCGAAGCCGAGCGACGCGAGGAGCTTCGCGCTGCCGGCGTCCCAGGCATTGGGGATGATGAATACGCCCGGGCGCCCGTGCAGGGCGCGGAATGCGGCGGCCTTCTCCTGCTGGGTTTTCATGGCAGGCGCAGCCGTCCCTTGATGATCTTGCGCGTCGGCGTGAGCGGCATCTCGGGGATTACGACCAGCCGCTCGGGCAGCTTGTTCTTGGCGATGTCCTTCGCGAGGAGGTAGTGCACCAGGCCCTCGAGCGTCGGCGACTGCGCGCCGGGCTTCAGCGTGATGAATGCGCAGGCCTTCTCGCCGAGCACCGGGTCGGGCATCGGCACGATCGCCGACTGCAGGATCTGCGGATGGCCGTCGAGCAGCGCCTCGACGTCGGCGGGATTGAACTTCACGCCGCCGCGGTTGATGACGTCCTTGATGCGGCCGGTGATGGCGAAGTACTTGCCCTTCTGCTCCGCGAGGTCGCCGGAGCGGAACCAGCCGTCGGCGGTGAACGCGGCGCGATTCGCCTCGTCGTTCCGATAGTACCCGGAGAAGGTCAGCGGCCCGCGCACCTGCAGCTCGCCCTCGTCCGAGATCCGCACCTGCGTTCCCGGGCTCGGGCGCCCGGCGCTCGCCGCCGCGGCCTCGATGCCGTCCTCGGGTCGCGTGTAGAGCGCGGCCTGCAGCTCGGTCATGCCCCAGAGCTGCGTGACGGCGCAGCCGGGCAGCTGGTCGGCGAAATAGCGCACGAGCGCGGGCGGCGCCATCGAGCCCGAGACGATGGCGAGCTTGAGCGAGGACCAGTCGTGCTTGTCGAAGAGCCCGGCCTGACGGCATGCGGCGACGTGCGCCGGCCCGCCCCAGAGCGCAGTCGGCCTGTATTTCTCCACCGCCTTGGCAAGCTCGTCGGGCTTGAACGCGGGCAAGAGGCAGGTGCAAGCGCCGACCGACCAGGCACAGTGCAGCGAGTACAGGCCGTAGAGATGGGAGAACGGCGCCGGGCACAGCACGCGCGACTGCGCGGTGAGCTTCTTCTCCTGCGCACCCATGCGGCTGTTGCCGAGCATGGTGCGATAGGCGTGCGCCACCCCCTTCGGCGAGGCAGTGGTGCCCGACGTATAGAGGAGCAAGAACGGGTCGCGCGAGTCGGGCGCCGGGTGAGCCGCCGCCAGTGGTTGCCCGGCGTCGAGCTCGCCGAGGGGGTAGGCGGCGGTGAGAAAGAGCTTGGCCCCGCTGTGGGCGAGGATGGCCTCGATCTCGGCGCCGCGGTAGGGCATGTGCACCGTGCACATCACGGCGCCGAGGCGCGCGATCGCCAGGTGCAGGATCAGGAACTCCGCGGAGTTGGGGAGCTGGAGCGCCACCACGTCGCCCTTCTCGATCCCTTTGCGGCGCAGGCCCTCGGCGACGCGCAGCACGCGGTCGTGCAGCTCGCGCCAGGTCAGCGCACCCGAAGCCCAGACGATGGCCGGACCCTCCGAGCTCGCGCGGCTGCGCAGCCAGTTCCAAAGCGTGTCTTCGTCGCGCCACCAGCCGCGCGCGAGGTATTCGCGCTCGTCCTCGGCGCGATAGGCAGGACGCTCCATCGGCGCCTATATTAGACAAGTGGACGAGGCCCTCTTCCTGTCGCGAGCCCAGTTCGGGCTCAACATCGGCTTCCACATCCTGTTCCCGACGATCACCATCGGGCTCGCCTGGATCGTCGCGTGGTTCCGCATCCAGTACGAGCGCACGCGCGAGCAGGCATGGCTCAGGACCTACAAGCTGTGGGTCAGGATCTTCGCGCTCACCTTCGCCATGGGCGTGGTCACCGGCGTGACGATGAGCTTCCAGTTCGGCACCAACTGGCCGGGCTTCATGAACCAGGTCGGCAACGTCGCCGGGCCGCTCCTCGCCTACGAGGTGCTCACCGCCTTTTTCCTGGAAGCGACCTTCCTCGGCGTGATGCTCTTCGGCATGGACCGCGTCTCGGGCCGCGTGCACGTCGCCTCCGCGCTGATCGTCGCCTTCGGCACCACGGTGTCGGCGTTCTGGATC
>Ga0134121_10002441_pt1 | contig 16074 bp, 16 predicted proteins | sample KB301_FD_96463 | JGI IMG/M metagenome (GOLD analysis project Ga0134121, IMG submission 96463) | Terrestrial soil microbial communities without Nitrogen fertilizer from Kellogg Biological Station, Michigan, USA - KB3-0-1 | ecosystem: Environmental > Terrestrial > Soil > Unclassified ... | reverse complement strand
TCGCTCGCGCAGGAATTGCAGAGCCGGCAGAACGAGCTGCAGCAGACCAACCAGGAGCTGCAGGACAAGGCCGGCCAGCTCGCCCACCAGAACCAGGAGGTCGAGCGCAAGAACGAGGAAGTCGAACAGGCGCGGCAGGCCCTGGAAGAGAAGGCGCGCCAGCTCGCGCTGACCTCGAAATACAAGTCGGAATTCCTCGCCAACATGTCGCACGAGCTGCGCACGCCGCTGAACAGCCTGTTGATCCTCTCCGACCAGCTCTCGGGCAACAGCGAGGGCAATCTCTCGAGCCGGCAGATCGAATTCGCCAAGACGATCCATTCGTCGGGCAACGACCTGCTCATGCTCATCAACGACATTCTCGACCTGTCGAAGATCGAATCCGGCACCGTCGCGGTGGACGTGGGCGAACTGCCGATCGACGAGCTGTACCGCTACGTCGAGCGCACCTTCCGGCCGGTGGCCGAGTCGAGGAAGCTCGATTTCATGATCCGGCTGGACCAGAACCTGCCGCCGTCGATGTTCACCGACACCAAGCGCCTGCAGCAGATCATCAAGAACCTGCTGTCGAACGCGTTCAAGTTCACGCACCGGGGCCAGGTCACGCTCACGATCGAGGCCGCCGCGGGCGGCTGGAGCGCGGGCAACGACCCGCTCAACCGCGCGCCGCAGGTGCTCGCTTTTTCGGTGACCGACACGGGGATCGGCATCCCGGGCGAGAAGCAGCAGATCATCTTCGAGGCGTTCCAGCAGGCCGACGGCAGCACCAGCCGCAAGTACGGTGGCACGGGCCTCGGGCTTGCGATCAGCCGCGAACTGTCGCGCCTGCTGGCGGGCGAGATCCGCCTGTCCAGCACGCCCGGCCGCGGCAGCACGTTCACGCTGTACCTGCCGCAAAACTACACGCCGCAGCGCCCGGTGCGCTGGGGGGAGGACGCGGCGCCGTCCAAACCTGCCGCCGAGAAGTCCGCGGACGGCTCGCCTGCCGCGCGCATTGCGGCCGACGCGGCCATCCCGGCGCTCGCGCCGCCGCACGAGGAACCCGATCCGGACGTGCTGGTAAACGAGGCGGAGGACGACCGCGCCAACATCCGCCCGGGTGACCTGGTGCTCCTGGTCGTCGAGAACGACATGCGCTTCGCCCGCCTGCTGCTCGAGGAGGCGCGCGCGCAGGGATTCAAGGGACTGGTGTCGACGCAGGGCGCGGCGGCGCTGGCGCTGGCCAAGGAATTCAAGCCCTCCGCGGTGACCCTGGATATCTTCCTGCCCGATATCGAGGGCTGGCGCGTGCTCGAGCGGTTGAAGAACGACATCGCGACGCGCCACGTGCCGGTATGCGTGATTTCGACCGAAGAGGCGCGCGAACGCGCATGGCGCGGCGGCGCATGGGCGTTCCTCGCCAAGCCGATCCAGAGCGCCGAGCGCATCGCCGAACTGGTCGAGGCCGTGAAGGACGTCGTGCAACGCAAGGTGACGGACGTGCTGCTGCTCGCGCCGAAGGACTCAGCGCTGGCCAAATCGCTCACGTCTTTCGACGGCGCATTGCGGCTCAAGCACTACGTCGGCGCCAAGCCGGCGATCAAGACGCTTTCCAAGGGCGACGTCGGCTGCTTCGTGTGCTCGGCGGCCAGCATCGACCCGGCCGATTTCCCTGAGCAGACCGCGGACGACCTGGCCGAGGGCCGCCTGACGATGATCGTCTACGACGACGAAAACCGGATCCACGACGACGACGTCAGGTGGCACCGCCTGCTCAAGAACGGCCGGGTGCGCCTGGTGCGCTCGCCCGAGCGCTTCGTCGACCAGCTGGCGTTCATGCTGCATCTGAAGACGGCGCGATTGCCCGAGAACCACCGCCGCGTGCTGCAGAACATGTACCAGTCCAACAAGCTGCTCGCCGGCAAGCGCGCCCTGATCGTCGACGACGATATGCGGAACATCTTCGCGCTTTCGTCGGTGCTCGAGGAGTACGACATGGAGATCAGCTCGACCGACAACGGGCGCGACGCGATCAAGCTGCTCGAGCGCGATCCCGAGGTCGATATCGTGCTGATGGACATCATGATGCCGGAGATGGACGGCCTGGAGACGATGCGCGAGATCCGCAAGATCCCGGCCTGCCGCGACCTGCCGATCGTCGCGGTGACCGCGAAGGCGATGAAGGGCGACCGCGAACGCTGCCTCGAGGCGGGCGCCTGGGATTACCTGTCCAAGCCGGTCGACACCGAGCAGCTGCTGGGCACGCTGCGCGCCTGGCTGCACCGCTGATGGCCGACACCGCGAACATCCTGGTCGTCGACGACCGCGCCGACAAGCTGCTCGTGCTGGGCAGCCTGCTCGAGCCCCTCGGGCAGAACGTGGTCCTCGTGCATTCGGGCGAGGAGGCGCTGAAGAAGATGCTGGAAGTCGACTTCGCGGTGATCCTGATGGACGTCAACATGCCGACGATGGACGGCCTGGAAACCGCGGCGCTGATCCGCAACCGGCGCAAGACCGCACACACGCCGATCATCTTCATCACCGCCTATGCCGACGAAATGCATACGGCGCGCGGCTATTCGCTGGGCGCGGTCGACTACATCCTCACGCCCATCGTCCCGGACGTGCTGCGCACCAAGGTCAAGGTGTTCGTCGACCTGTACCTGATGGCCAGCCAGATCAAGGACCAGGCCGAGCAGCGCATCGCGCTGGCCGAGGAACAGGCCGCGCGGCTGGTCGCCGAGGAGACCAACCGCCGGCTGCGCGAGGCCGACGAGCGCAAGGACGAGTTCCTCGCCATGCTGTCGCACGAACTGCGCAACCCGATGTCGGCGATCCGCAACGCGGTCGAAATCCTGAAGATCGGGATCTCCGATCCGGAAAAAGCGCGCTTCGCGCGCGATGTGATCGACCGGCAGTCGTCCCAGCTTTCACGCCTGGTGGACGACCTGCTCGACGTCTCGCGCAGCACGCGCGGCAAGATCGAACTGCGCAAGGACCGGTTCGACCTCGTGCAGGCCGTGCATGCGGCGGTGGAAACGAACCGCTCGCTGATCGACGCGCGCCGGCAGAGCCTGCGCCTTGCGCTGCCGAAGCGGCCGATCACGTTCCACGGCGATTTCGCGCGCAGCGTGCAGATCGTCGCCAATCTCGTGCATAACGCCGCCAAGTACACCGACGAGGGCGGCGAACTGACGATTGCCGCGGAACAGGAAGCGTCGGCGGCCGTTATCCGGGTGCGCGATTCCGGGATCGGCATTCCGCCCGACCGCCTCGGCGACATATTCACGCCGTTCGTGCAGCTGCCCCACGGCCCGCAGCAGTCGAACGGCGGCCTCGGCGTCGGCCTGTCGCTGGTGAAGACGCTGGTTGAACTGCACGGCGGAACGGTCGAGGCGCTCAGCCCCGGCCCTGGCCACGGCAGCGAGTTCGTCGTGCGCCTGCCGCTGGAGCACGCGGCACCGGGCACGCGCGCGGCGGCTATCGCGCCGCGGGCGGCGGCAAGGAATCGAGGATCTGCTTCAGCGCCGCTAGATCCAGCGGCTTGACCAGGTGGTGGTCGATGCCCGCCTGCGCGGATTGCTGGCGGTCGGCATGCTGGCCCCAACCGGTCAATGCGACGATCGTTGGCCGCCCGTCGGGGTTCTGCGCCCGGATCTGCCGCGCCGCCTCATAACCGCTTATCCCCGGCAGCCCGATGTCCATGACAATGACATCCGGCCGCAAGGTGGTGGAGGACTGCACTCCCGATTCGCCGTCGTAGACGACGTGGGCGTCGTAGCGGAGGGCTTCGAGCAGCGTCTTCAGGCTGTCGGCCGAATCCCGGTTGTCTTCGACAATCAGGATGCGCAGTGGCGAGACTTCTGACACGGAACGTCGCTCCCCCCGCACCGGCACTTTCCGGCGACGTCCGATCATAGCTGGAAACCCGCGGCTAACCCGTTCCCGCCGTGAGCGTCACGGGTGCAACCGCAGGTGATTTGGTTCAGCCCCGGTTGCGATCGTCCGGGCTCATATCGACGTCGTCAGGGGCGCCATCGCCGTCTCGGTCACCCGGTCGACCGCCGGGTTGGATGATGTTGTTGTCGCGATCACGCTCGCGCACCACGCCGTCTCCGTCGCGCGTCCAGTGGCTTTCCTGGTAGTGCCAGCGGCCGCCGCGCTCTATCCAGCGCGGCGCGTTGTAAGCGTAGCCAGGACGGGCACGTTCCCAGTGCCCGGCTACCCAGACGTGGCGGCGGCCGTTCCATTGCCAGTAGCCCGCTTCCCAGACGTAACCGTAGCGCGGGGGCGGCACGTGCTCATAACGCGGCGCCGGCGGCCCGAAATTAAGGACCACGCCCACCTGCGCCTGCGCCGGAAGCGCGAGAGCCGCGAACGACGCCGCCACCATCAGTCCAAGCAGTGTTTTTTTCATTTTTTTCCTCACGAACGGTTCGGATTGTTGGGCCGCCTGTCGTAGCGGTCAGGCACGCCATCGCCGTCGCGGTCCCAGCGGCGACCCTGGAACGCCCAGCGGCCGTCGCGCTCTTCCCAGCGCGGCGCGTAATAGGTATAGCCGGGGCGGTGACGTTCCCAGTGGCCCGCGACCCAGACGTGGCGGCGGCCGTTCCAGCGCCAATATCCCTGCTCCCAGATAAAGCCGCGCCGTTCATACGTCGGCACGCGCTCGTAGCGAAGGGGCGGCGGGGCAACGCCCACAACGACATCCACCGCCGATTGCGCCGGCAGCGCAATTGCGCCGAAGGAAGACGCCATCACCAGCCCAAGCATGGTTTTTTTGAGGTTCATGTCCAATCTCCTTTTTCCTTTGGAAGCAACTGGCACGATAGCCCTCGCGGAACACGCCCGCTGTCGGCGATTTCCCGCATGAGAGGTAGGACCCCTCCTACAGGTAAACGTTCCCGGCGGCCCGCCTTCGGGCATGGACGTTGCTCGTTCAAGAGTGAAGCTTGCAAGGAGACCTGCATGGAAACCAGATCCGAAGGCCGAGTGCGCTACGTCGTCGAGCGTTCCATGGGCGGCAGGTGGGACGTGAACCAGGACGGCTTCGACGAACCGATCGCGTCGTTCGAGGAAAGGGCCGATGCGCTCGAATATGCCCTGCGCCTCGCCGACCGGAAAACCGACGCGCAAGTGCGCGTGCGGCACTGAGCGCGAAGGCAGGCGAAAGATTACATCCAAACCCTGCAATCCTTACACGCCCGGCGCGCTCCGGCTGGGTCGGGCGTTGCTCGCCGCCGCGCTGCTGCTCGCCGGCTGCAGCACGCTTCCGCGGCTCGACGTGGAGGACGCCCTGCGGCCGCCGAATTTCGCCAATGCGAGCCGGGTACTCACCGATGAGCAAAGCAAGGCAATCGTCGAAAGGCTGAAGCGGCAGGCCGGCGATACCGACATCCTCACCCGGCACATCGCCGTCTCCGAAGCCATCTCAGGCAGTCCGATGGTGACGGGCAACCAGGTGACCCTCCTCGAAGACGGGCCGGCCACCTATGCGGCCATGTTCGCGGCGATCCGCGCCGCCACCGCGAACATCAATTTCGCCACCTATATTTTCGAGCCCGACGAAGTAGGCAAGCAGTTCGCCGACCTGCTGATGGAAAAACGCCGGCAGGGAGTCGAGGTTAACGTCATCTACGACAGCGTGGGTTCGCATCGCACACCGAAGACTTTTTTCGACGCCATGCGCAAGGCCGGCATCCGCGTCGTCGAGTTCAATCCGGTCAATCCGCTCAGCGCCCTGCCGGGCTCCGGGCTGAACAACCGCAGCCACCGCAAGCTCATCGTGGTCGACGGCAGCACGGCATTCGTGGGCGGCGTCAACATCAGCAACGTTTATTCCACGGGGTCGCACGTCGACGCCGGATCTCGCGCCTCCGGCGCATCGCGCCGCACGACCGGCAGCTGGCGCGACACCCACCTGCAGATCGAAGGTCCGGTGGTCGCCGAGTTCCAGAAAATATTTTTGCAATCCTGGGAAAAACAGAAGGCCGAACCGCTCACGGGAAACTACCTGCCGGCGCTATCGCCCAAGGGCAGGCACATCGTGCGCGCGATCGCGAGCACGCCTGACGAGCAGCGCAACGAGTTGTATCTCACGCTCCTCTCGGCGGTGACGTTCGCCGAACGCAATATCTACCTCACCAACGCCTACTTCGCTCCCGATCCGCAATTCATCGAGGCGCTGCAGGCCGCCGCCAAACGGGGCGTGGACGTCAAGCTGATCCTTCCCGGCACCACGGATTCCTGGCTGGCGTTCCATGCCGGCCGCTCGCACTACGCGGACCTGCTCGCGGCCGGCGTGAAGATCTACGAACGGCGCGGTCCGCTGCTGCATGCCAAGACCTCGACGATCGACGGCGTCTGGTCGAGCGTCGGCACCACCAATCTCGACTGGCGCAGTTTCCTGCATAACGACGAGGTGGACGCGGCCATCCTGGGGCGCGAATTCGCGCAGCAGATGGAAGCCATGTTCGCGCGCGATATCGAGAAATCCGACCAGATCACCCCCGAGCAGTGGGCCCGCCGCTCGCCCGCCCTGCGGCTCAAGGAATGGAGCGCCCGCATGCTGGAGTACATGCTGTGACGGCGCCGGCATTGAGATCGCGCGCGCTGAAGAGAACCGGCATTGCGGTCGCGGTCTTCGGCCTGCTCGTCGCGCTCTTCATCCTGTGGTTCGACTGGAACCTGCTGCGCGGCCCGATCGAGCGCCGCACCTACGTGAAAACGGGCCGCCAGCTGGCAATCCATGGCGATCTGTCGGTAAAGCTCGGCTGGCCATCGCCGCGCATCCGCATCGAGGGGCTGACGTTCGCGAATCCGCCGTGGGCGCGCGAAGCGCAGATGGTCGCCGCCAAAGCGGTCGAAGTCAGTTTCAGCATCCCCCAGCTTTTCAGGCGCAACTACGTCCTGACCGAAGTTACGCTCGATCGCGCCGTCGTGCACCTCGAAAAAGCCGCCGACGGCCGCAAGAACTGGCTGCTCGACCTCGAGCAGCAGGATGAGACGGCGCGCCTGCGGATCGAGCGCCTGACGCTGCAGCAGGCGCAGCTCGGCTATGAGGATGCGGCGGAGAAAACGAGCATTCGCAGCGAGTTGTCGTCGCAGACCGCGAGCGCGGCGGGCGGCGCCGAACCGGGCGTCGTATTCAGCGCCACCGGCCGCTACAAGGGCGAGCCGATGAAGCTGAGCGGCAGCGGCGGACCGGTACTGGCATTGCGGGACGAGACCACGCCCTATCCGCTCAAAGTCGCCGGCAATTTCGGCCGCACCTCGGCGCGCATCGACGGCACCATCACCAGCCTGCTCAAGTTCTCGGCGCTGGACATTCGCCTGGACCTGCACGGCGACAGCCTCGCCGAGCTGTTTCCGGTGATCGGCATCGCGCTGCCGAAAACCGCGGCCTATGCGACATCGGGCCGCCTGACGCACGGCGGCGGAACCTGGCTCTACGAGAAATTCTCCGGGCACATTGGCAACAGCGACATCGCGGGCACGCTGCAGTTCGATACTGCAGGCAAGCGCCCCTACATGCATGGCGCGCTGGCTTCCAAGCTGCTCGATTTCGCGGACCTGGGGCCGCTGATCGGCGCCCGCCCGGGCACTGTCGCACAGGCCAAGGCAGCGCCGGCCGCGGAGCAGGAATCGGCGCGCGTACTTCCGGATGTACCCTTCAACATCGCGCGCTGGGACAGCGTGGACGCCGACGTGACGTGGCGCGCGGGATCGATTCGCCGCGCCGAGGCGCTGCCGATCGACAATCTCGTCACCCGCATACTCATGAAGGATTCTGTGCTGTCGCTCAAGCCGCTGGATTTCGGCGTCGCAGGGGGCAAGCTTGCCGCTTCAGTCACGCTCGATGGACGTCAGGACCCGATCGACGCGCGCACCGCGATCAGGGCGAGCCGCCTCGAACTGCCCAAGCTGTTCCCGACGCTGAAACTGGCGCAGGCGAGCGTCGGGCGCATCGACGGCCAGATCGAGCTCGCCGGCAAGGGCAATTCGGTGGCCCGCATGCTGGCAACATCGAACGGCAAGGCCGGGCTGGTGATCAACGGCGGCGAGATCAGCAGCCTGTTGATGGAATATGCCGGCCTCGACCTGTACGGAATCCTCAAATTCAAGCTGCGCGGCGACCAGATCATCCGCATCCGATGCGGCGTGGCCGATTTCGGTGTCAATAATGGCGTGATGCAGGCCAACGCTCTGGTATTCGACACGGATAACACCAACATCGGCGGCAATGGCAGCATCGACTTGCGCGCCGAAACGCTCGCCCTGACTCTCAATCCGCTACCCAAGCACAAAAGTCCGCTCGTCCTGCGCGGCCCGTTGCATGTCGCCGGCACGCTCGCGAAACCGCGACTGACCGTGGATACCCGCACCGTGGCCGGGCGCGGCCTTGGCGCGCTCCTGCTTGGCTTTGTCAATCCACTGCTGACGGTGGTGCCGCTGATTGAAACCGGACCGGGACGCGACAGCGACTGCGGAAAACTGATTCAGCAGGCAGAGGCGGGACCGGAAACGGCCGCGGCGAAAGCGCCGCCTAAACCACAGCCCCGGGCTTCCAGGTGAAATCGAGTATCGGTTGAAGTACCGCGAGCTCGAGCGGCTTGACGAGGTGATGGTCGATGCCCGCCTCCGCGGAATGCAGGCGGTCGATCTGCTGGCCCAGGCCGGTCAAGGCCACGATCCGCACCTTCATGTCCGGGCTCTGCGCCCGGATCCGGCGCGCGGCTTCGTAGCCGTCCATGCCCGGCATGGCAATATCCATGAGGATGACCTGCGGCCGAAGCATGGCGGCGGCCCGTACCGCGGATTCGCCGTCGTTGACCACGTGTACATCGTAGCCAAGCCCCTGCAGCAGGACTTTCAGGCTGCCGGCTGAATCGCGGTTGTCTTCCGCAATCAGGATGCGGAGCGTCACGGCGTCAGCCAGGGGGTGCGTGCGCGGCGGCGACATGATTCCGGATGCAAATTTCGATTCTATCCGGGAATCAGCCGCCACCGGCGCACCCTGGATCACGAGCGGTTCGGATTGTCGGGACGACGATCGACGCGGTTCGGAACGCCGTCGCCGTCGCGGTCCCAGCGGGGGCCCGAATAGGCCCAACGACCGTCGCGCTCTTCCCAACGCGGCGCAACGTACACATGGCCGCGGCGGGTACGCTCCCAATGGCCAGCCACCCAGATGTGACGACGGCCGTTCCAGCGCCAATAGCCCTCTGCCCAGGTAAAGCCGCGCCGCTCATGGGTCGGGGCGCGCTCGACGCGCAGCGGCGGCGGGGCGACGCTGACGACGATTTCCGCCTGCGCGGGCGCTGCGAGGACGCCGAACGACGACGCCACGATCAAGCCAAGAAGTGTTTTCTTGAGGTTCACGATTCAATCTCCTATGTAGTTTTGGTAGCCCGAAGGGCATCCCATCGCCCATCGTATTGACCGGCGGGGGTCCTTCGCTATCGGCGGCCAAGGGAATATTGCGTAGGACTCCTCCTACAGCGGCGGGGTGCCGCTGACGCATTGAAAGGGCTGCGGCTGATATCCGCGGCCGCCTGTACGTGCGACCTTCCGCCCATGCTCCACCGAACCCTGCGCTGGGCGCTGATTGCCCTGGGCGCCTCGTGCGCGGCGGCCGCAACCATTGCGGTCGTCTACATTGCGTCGGTATTGCCGGACGTGCCCACCGACGAGGACCTCCTCGAGGTGCGCCTCGCCGAGCCCTCCACGCTGCTCTCGGCCGACGGCAAGCCGCTCGCGACGTACCGGCGGGCCAAGCATAAACGCGTGCGGCTCGACCAGGTCTCGCCGCACGCGATCCGGGCGCTGATCGCCACCGAGGACCGGCGTTTCTATTCGCACCACGGAGTCGATCCGCTGCGCGTCGTGATGGCGGCGCTGCAGACCCTGCAGGGCAACGTGCAGGGCGGATCCACCATCACGCAGCAACTCGCGCGCAACCTGTTCCCGGAAGAGATTGGCCGGGACCGCACCATCAACCGCAAGGTGAAGGAAATGATCACCGCGCTCAGAATCGAGCGCCTGTACGGCAAGCAGAAGATCCTCGAGACCTATCTCAACTCCGTCCCATTCCTGCACAACGTCGTCGGCATCGAAATGGCCGCCCGCACCTACTTCGACAAGAGCGCCGCCGACCTGGACGCGCTCGAAAGCGCGACCCTGATCGGCATGCTCAAGGGCTCGCGCGCCTACAACCCGGTTGTAAATCCGGAGCGTTCGCGCGCGCGGCGCAACGTGGTCCTTGCGAGCATGGTCGCGGACGGCAAGATGTCGGACGCCGAGCGCCGGGCGCTGCGCGACAAGCCCCTGCAGGTGCGTTTCAATCCGCAGCCGATCCCGCCGGGGCCGGCGCCGCATTTCGCCGAGCACGTGCGCAAATGGCTGGTCGACTGGGCCGACGAAAACGACTACGACATCTACGCCGACGGCCTGATCGTGCACACGACCATCGACTCTGCCCTGCAGGATGCCGCGGTGCAGGCGGTGTCGCGCCAGGCCGATATGCTGCAGACAATCGCTGACGTCGAATGGGGAAGAAAAGCGACCGGCGCTGCGGCCACCACGCCCGAGGCCTATGCCAAGCTGCGCGGCAAGGTCGTGCCCTTCGAGTACTTCTGGAAAACACGCGACGACCTTCTCGACAGCTGCGTCCGGGAGACGCCCGAATACGCCGCCGCGATCCAGGCGGGCGCAAGGGACGCCGCCGCACTCGCGAGACTGCGCGCCGACACGGAATTCATGGCGCGCGTGCGCAGCGCCAAGACGCGGCTCGAGGCGGGCTTCCTGGCGATCGAGCCCTCCTCCGGGGAAATCCGTGCCTGGGTCGGCGGCCGCAACTTCGAGGCCGACCAGTTCGACCACGCGGTGCAGGCCGAACGCCAGCCCGGTTCGACTTTCAAGCCCTTCGTCTATGGCGCGGCGCTGGAACGCGGCATCAGCCCGGATCGCACCTTTGTCGATGAAGCCGTGGGGATCGCGATGCCTGACGGCAAGACCTGGACGCCGACCGACATGTCGGGCGCGACCGGCGAGACCATGACCCTGCGCGACGGCCTGGTGCGCTCGAAAAACACGATCACGGTCCAGGTGATGCGGGAGGTCGGCATCCCGAGCATCGTCGGGCTCGCGCGCGCCATGGGCGTCGACCGCAGCAGGCTGGACCCGGTGCCCTCGCTCGCCCTGGGAACCAGCCCGGTGACGCTCATGGAGATGGTATCGGCGTACTCGACCATCGCGGGCGCCGGGCAATACCGCAAGCCGACTTTCATCAAGCGCATCGTCGACCGCAGGGGCAAGGTGCTGGCCGACTTCAGCGCCGACACCGGCCGGCGCGCGATGTCGGAGCGTTCGGCCGTGGAGCTACTCGACATCATGCGCGGCGTCGTGACGAAGGGCACGGGCCAGGCGATAAAGACGCGCTTCGGCATCGTCGCCGACCTGGGCGGGAAGACGGGCACCACGCAGAAAAACACGGACGGATGGTTCATCCTGATGCATCCCGGCCTGGTCGCCGGGGCATGGGTCGGGTTCAACGATACGCGCGTCACCATGCGCAGCAATTACTGGGGCCAGGGCGGCCACAACGCGATTTTCATCGTCGGCGACTTCTTCCGCGAGGCGCTCGCCAAAGGCTCGCTCAGCGCCAAAGCCCGGTTCCCGCGTCCGCCGGCGCCCGTGCCGGTGATCGTTGCGGAGCTCAAGAGCACCGATGAAGCCGAGATGCCCAAGGCGCGGGCGGGCGAAGAGAAAGTGATTCAAATCACACGGCGCGCGCCCGTAACCGCCGAAGAGCTCAGCCGGATCATGACCGGCATGGGGCGCGATCCCGACACCGGAATTCAGCTGCGGGCGGAAGCGGACAGCACGGATTCCCGGAACTAGAAAAGAAAAAGGCCCGCGCGCGGCGGGCCTTGTTCCAATTGCGCTCGAACGACCGGTCAGGTTCTCTTCACCACGAACCAGACCAGGACGCCGATCAGGATCAGCAGCACGAGGCCGGTGCCGTCCGCACCCGCGGGCAGGCTGTTGATGCGCTCGGCGAGCTGCGCCGCTTCCTCGTCGGTCAGCGCGTTGACGCGGTCCTTGGCGGTCGCCGGATCCAGGCCCAGGGCCTGCATCTGGCTGCTCAGGTCGGCGCGGTTGACGAAATTTCGGATCGTGTCGCGCGCGGCACCGGCCTGCTGCGCGGACACCACGGTGTTGGTGCCGATCAGGTTGGCATTCGCGGTATAGGGCACGGCAAGCAAGCAAATGATGAGGAAACGGCTGATGGTTCGAAACAGGGCATTGCTCATGAGGCCTCCGGTGTGATTATTGACGACGACTGTTGAAAGCATTTTTGTCCTGCCAGACCAGGTGCGGTACAGCCACAGGGTCGAAATCGGTCCATTGCCCGTCCTGCCATTCTCCCCGCGCTTCCTCGACCACGAGGGGGGCGTGCGCGCGCAGGATCGCGATCACCGCATCCTGCGACAACGCGCCATCCAGTTTCACGGCGACCATGATGCCGGCCGGCCTGCGCGCCATCGGCGGCGGCAGCGTGCTCTCATCCGCGGGATCCTCGCCCAGGCCGGCCAAGGCGCCGCCCAGAGCGCCGGTGTAGGCGCCGACGCCTGCGCCCGTCACGGCACCGATCGGTCCGGCGACCGCCGCACCAATCCCCGCGCCGATCGCAGTGCCCGCAAGCGCCGTGGTCATCGCACTGCGTGCCGCCCCGCGCGAGTCGGGATCCGCATATTCGTCCCCGCCGATCGGATACATCCCGTGCTGCCCGGGAGCGTTGTTGTGGTAGATGCTGACGGATTCCTCGGCAATGCCCGCGGCAAGCAACTCGCGCAAGGCCTCATCGGCCTTGACGGACTCGTCGAAGATGCCGGCGACGATATTTGCCATGCCAAGGGGGCAGCAACATGCGTGCCAACGGTCCACGGCGAGCAAAGGGCAAATCGCAGTCCGCGGCGTGTAATTCCTCTACGGACCTGTAACAGCTACCGTATTTTCTCGACTGGAGCCGTTACCTTCACTTCAGTGCCTCGTCCGCCAGGACCGCTGCCGATGGCAGCGGTGCCGCCCAGGGCGATGGCACGCTCGCGCATGGCGAGCAGGCCGTGCGCCGGGCGATCCGCGCCGTTCGAGCGCGGCGCGATGCCCACGCCGTCATCCACCACCGCCAGGATGACCTGGTCCTTCTCGACTCGCATCGACAGCCTGATGGCGCTAGCGTTGGCGTGCCGGACCGCATTGGTAAGCGCTTCCTGCGCAATTCTAAAAAGGCCAATGGCGGCCCCCGGAGGCAGCCCGGGTATTTCGTCCGGGGTGTCGATCGCCAGCGGAATGCCGGCTTGCCCGGCGTAGTCCTTCGCCCAGGAACGGACCGCCTCGCGCAGGCCCAGGCTCTCGAGCATCGAGGGTCGCAGGTCTTCAATGATTCGCCGCATGCCCTCGACCGTCGACTTGAGGGTGCTCGAGGCGCGCGCCAGCCGCTCGGCGAGCGGCGACTCTTCTCCCAGCCGCTGACGCACCGACATCAGATCCATGTTCACGGCCGTCAGGCTGCTGCCCATCTCGTCGTGCAGCGCGCGCGCGACGCGCGCCTTTTCCTCCTCGCGCACGGTCATGAGGTGGCGCGCCAGGTCGCGCAGCTCCCCGGCGCGCCGCCTGAGCTCTTCCTCGAGTTCCTCAGAGCGGTCCCGCATCAAAATGATGTTACCCGTGATTTGCGGCCGCCATGCGGGCCGCGGCGCGATCCCGCGCCTGTAAGCCTTACAACGCCGAGGTGCTAGCGATCCCTCGCCAGTAGGCTGCCGATCAATTCGGGATCGAGCGGCTTGACGAAATGGGCATCGCAACCCGCCTCGATGGACCGGCGCGGGTCCTCTTGCGCGCGCCCGGTCACGCACACGATATGGAGATCGTTGAGGCCGGCCTCCTGCCTCAATTTGTCGGCCAGCAGGCGGCCGTCGCCGTCGGGCAATCCCACATCCAGCAGCACCGTGTCCGGCCGGAAACGGCGCGCCACGGACAGGGCGACCGTGGCGTTGATCGCGAAGTTGGCCTCGTGGCCCATGGCGCGCAGCAGCAGCGTCATCGAACGCAAATAGTCGAGGTTGTCGTCCACGATGAGCACGCGGCGACGTGGCGCAAGCGGCTGCTTCTTCAACTTGTGCCGCCCAGCCTTCGCTAGCGGTTCAACATGTTCCAATTTCTATTCCGGCGCATGAAATCCTCCAGCTGTCGCGAGAACTCCTCATGTGAATTGCCGCGCCGCTCCTGGATCCGGCCGAACAGTTGATCGCGCCTCCCGGCGTCCGCGATGAACGGGTCGCGCGCGAAGTACCCCCAGTGCTCCTTCATCTTTCCAGTGGCCTGCCGCAGACGACCTTCAACCTGATCGCGATTCATGTCGATCTCCCATGCACGAAAACGCAAGCTATAGGAATGCATGAAGCCCGGCAGTCGGACGCCTGCTTGATATTTTGTCGGGGTCTGTCCTACATCCCTGCGGGAGGGTACCCCTGGGACTGGCGGATGCCGGCAGTAGGCGATGGGAGAAGGGAACTGCACGTCCAACCCCAGCCCCGGGGGAATGGCCGCAAGATAGCGAAGACGCCCCGCAGGATGTATCGGACAGCGGCTCGACGTTCTGTCGGAGTTTGTCCTACGTCGGAACACGATCACGCCGCGCGCGAGGTGTTGAACGCGTCGGCGTCAAAAAACGATGACGCCGCGCGCGTTTTTCCCGGATTCCAGGTCGGCGAAGGCTTCGGGCGCCTCGTCGATCTTGTAGCGCCGGGTGATCAGCTCGTCCAGCTTGAGCCGGCCCGCCATGTAGAGCTGCAGCATGCGGGGAAAGTCGACGCGCGGCACGCAGGAGCCGAAGTAGCTGCCCTGCAGGGTTTTTTCCTCGAACACCATGCCCATCGGCTTGATCGAGGCCGCGTCGGTCGCTCGCGCCACGCCGACGATCACCGCCTTGCCGCCGCGCCGGATCACCTTGTAGGCGAGTTCCGCGAGCGCGCCCGAGCCCACGCATTCGAAGGCGTAGTCGGGCCCGCCGCCGGTGAGCTTCTTGATGTCCTTGGTCGGATCCTGGCCGGGCGCGGCGAGCAACACGTCGGTGGCGCCGAATTTCTTCGCCATCTCCAGCTTCGAGGCCATGGTATCGATGGCGAGGATGCGCTCGGCGCCGGCGATCGCCGCGCCCTGGATGGCGTTCAGCCCGACGCCGCCGCAGCCGAACACCGCGACGCTGGACCCCGGCTCCACCCGCGCGGTATTGAAGACCGCGCCTACTCCCGTCGTCACCGCGCAGCCGACCAGCGCCGCGCGATCGAGCGGGATTTTCGGGTCGATCTTCACCAGGTTATCCACCGAAAGGGTGGCGTATTCGGCCATTACGCCGCAGCCCGAAAAGATGTTGAGCGGCTTGCCGTCCTCGTCCTTGATGCGCGGCGTGCCCTCGGGCGGCGTCAGCAGAGCCTTGCCCTGCTCCACGCACAGCACCGGACGCCCGCCGGAGCAGAAGCGGCATTTGCCGCACATGTAGATGAACGAGGTGACGACATGATCGCCCACAGCGAAGCCGCCGGGTCCTCCTGATATTCCTTCGCCGACTTCGACGATTTCACCCGCGCCTTCGTGGCCAAGGACGAGGGGCGGCGGCAGCGGGATCGTGCCGTTGGTCGCCGAAAGGTCCGAATGGCACACGCCGCAGGCGGCGAGCTTCACCATCACCTCGCCGCGCTTGGGACTGTCCACGGAGATGGTCTCGACGACGACCGGTTTGTTCAATTCGCGGCAGACCGCCGCCTTGCCGTTGCGTGCCATGCGGTTTCCTGAGGATGGTTCGGAAAGCGAAGTATAGCGACCGGTACCGCGGCCTCAGCGAACCTCACCGGGCGGACGGGATTTGGGCGGCTCTCCCGGCGCCGGCATCTCGCGCGTCAGGCGCCAGGCCATGCCGACGATCACCAGCACGGCAAGCAGCAGCGAGCCCCAGAGCCAGAGCTTCTTGCGGTCCATCTGCTCGACGTAATCGCGCGCCGCGACGACCGGCGTTTGCGCCGGTATTTCCCT
>Ga0134121_10002440_pt1 | contig 16079 bp, 12 predicted proteins | sample KB301_FD_96463 | JGI IMG/M metagenome (GOLD analysis project Ga0134121, IMG submission 96463) | Terrestrial soil microbial communities without Nitrogen fertilizer from Kellogg Biological Station, Michigan, USA - KB3-0-1 | ecosystem: Environmental > Terrestrial > Soil > Unclassified ... | reverse complement strand
CGGTGTGAGTGGATCCAACGGTTGATTGAGCTGGAGATTGCTGGTGTCCACAGAAAGCTTCCCGGCACCGCCCAAAAGAAATGGTATATCGCTTTTTTGGAATGAGATGTTTGGCATATGGCCGATTCCCCTTTCACGCGGTCCATTGGGAACTGCCGCTGTGTTCAGCTGTTAGCTCCTCGAGAATGCATGGCGTTGTAACGTACTCGAAAACAAAACACAAGAGCGGACTGCATCTGCTGGCATCGGCGTTTGCATCGACTGGCCCCTGAATCCTGGAATCGCCTTCGAGGCGCGTCGGCGAGAGACGTCTGGGGACAATGGGTGGACCAGTAGAACGCAGTACTGTATGTTGTGCAAAACGGATTGAACAATGGAATTTCCGTTAGGAGGATGGCAGAAACGGCGATGAAGGCAACGAGTTCGATCATCGTCAGGCTCGCTTTCGTTGTCTGCTTCGGTGCGGCTTGGGGATGCGGTTCTCGTACTGTTTCGCGGGCACCGGCCCCGCCTCCATCCGTATCCCAGCCGTCTGAACTTTCGCCTGCATCGACGGCCGCAGGCAACTGCGGATTGTTTCCCGGACAAGGCGAATCCACCGATGCGATTTCCACTATTGGGATTGCCGAGCGGGTGGATCCCGCCCATGCGCCGCATCCGTTGAACGAGAGCGAACGACTGCTTTTTCGCCAGTTATACGAAACGCTGATCCGGGCGGACTGCGAGGGGCATGCTGCGCCGGGTTTGGCGAGCGCATGGCGTCTTGATGCCAGCAGGAATACCTGGATCGTAACAATGCGTCAGAACGCCCGGTTCTCCGACAACGCACCGGTCACGGCGATGGACGTGGTGTCGAGTTGGATGAGCGTCGGAATTGGAAGGGGCAATGAAAGTGAGTTGCGTCCGGAAGTCCGCCGGCTTGTGCGATCGATTGTGGCTGTGGACGATCGAACTCTCGAAATCGCACTGCAAAGCCGGAGCGCCGACGCCATTCTGGCGCTCGCCCACACGGATCTTGCAATTGCCGCCCCCGTCCCCGGATTTCCTTGGCCGATGGGAACGCGAAACGCCAGGATCGAACCCAGCGGTTCCTCCGAGATCACGCTGACTCGTCTCTCTGGAAACTCGTCCACTCGATTTCTCGTCGCTCCGGGCATTGATAGCCGGGACCTCCTGGATCGAGGCGTGGATCTGCTCCTGACTCGGGATCCAAGGACGCTGGAATACGCGGCCACACTTCCACAGTTTCAGACGGTGCCGCTGCCCTGGCAGCGGACGCACGTGCTTCTCACGCCGGGACGTGTCCGTACCGCCACTTCGCTTTCAGCAGAAGAGCGCCGAGCTCTAGCCCAGGACGCCGTTCGTGGCGAGGCGCGGGGAGCCGAAGGTCCGTTCTGGTGGGAATCGTTGTCGGATTGCGAACTTAAGGCTGCGCAAATTCCGTCCCAGGCGCCGAGCAGGACCGCACGCATCGTTTACGACGCGGGCGACGCTGCCGCGCGCGATCTGGCCGAGCGCTTTGTCGGCATCGGAACTTATCCACGCGCAAATGGACTTAGCGGCGAGGCGCTTGCTCAGGCACTGCGGCGAGGCGACGAGTCCGGCTACATCCTGTCTCTGGAACGACGTCCGCTCGACCCGTGTCGCGAGATCAAGGTGCTTGTGGACAACGCGGGATGGATCGACCCGCAGACCATTGTTCCGCTCGTGGACACACGCCTTCGGGCGATCGTGCGGCGCGGACGTTCCGGTCTGATTATGGAGTGGGACGGGGCGCTTGCCTTTGCTATGAGAGACTGAATCATGAAGCTGCGCACGCGTATGTCCCTCGCGTTTGGAGTCGTTGTTCTGATCCCGCTTGCGCTTCTGGCATTCGGGCTCCGGCATGAAATGACCAGCCGGCTCACGGAGGAGTACCGGGTGCGGGTTAAGAGCGTTTTCGCGGTTATCGAAGAAGACCTGCAGCGCCAGAGCGCCGATATCAGCGTACGGCTAATCTCATTAAAGAGTGCGCTCCTGAATGACAACCACTTCCGCCTGGCCGCGATTGCCGGCGTCGAGTCGGAACGGACCTATCTGCTCGACTACGCGGCTTCGGCGATGCGCCTCAGCGGATTGTCGATGTTGCAGATTGAGGATGAGGACGGCCGTATCGTCAGCTCCGGTCACTTCAGGAACGAACACGGGCGCGTGGATGCGGGGCTGGCGGAGACGCTGACGACGACGCTGAAGCATTCGCCCGACGGCATCACCTTCTTGACGACGCGATCGCCCGAAGGTGATTTTCTATCAATAGTGCGCAGCGAACGGTTCCAGCTTGGCGGACGGACATTCACGCTCATCGGCGGCGAAGCCGTCGATAAATCGTTTCTCACCCGCCTCACCCGCGATCGCGCAATTGTCGTATCGATGCTCTACCCCGGAGGTGGATTCTCTTCTGGGTCCGAACCGGAAAATGCAGCGGAGGCTGCTGTCAGCCCGCTGGAGATTCCGCTGATACGAATGGGAACCGCGGAGCCGTTCGAAGTGACGACCGCCCGGCTGCAGGTGACTCAATCTCTCGCGCCGCTGCGGGATCTTCAGCGCCGCGTGGATCTCTGGTTTCTGGTGACTGCCGTGAGTGCTGGAATCGCCGCGCTTCTGCTTGGAGTGTGGCTGTCCTCACGGATCAGCAGACCGCTCGCCGACCTTGCCGCGAAGACGGCCGTACTCGATCTCGATCGCCTTGATGTGCGTTTCGGCGGAGGCACCGATGAAGTCGGGTCTCTCTCCCGTGTGCTGGGCGACCTTACATCCCGCTTGCGCACAAGCACTACTCGCATGCGAGATGCCGAGAGACGCGCCACCGTCGGTGATCTGGCTCGCCAGATCAATCACGACATCAAGAACGGTCTGATTCCGCTTCGCAACGTGATCCGGCATCTGGAGCAAGTCGAGAAGGACGCGCCCGCTTCTCTCCCTTCTGTTTTTGCCGAGCGCCGCCCGACCGTCGATGCCAGCATCGTGTATCTGGAGACTCTGGCCACCAGCTACCAGCGGCTGTCGCCCAGCCTCGTCCGGCGAAACTGTGATGTGAATGCGCTGATCTCGGAAGTGGTTCGCGCCGAGCAGGGACGTGATCGCGCGGAGTTTACGATGCAGCTGCGGCAGGATCTGCCAACGCTGTCCGGAGATCCGATCGCACTGCGGCGCATCCTCGAGAATCTCACGGTGAACGCGGTGGAGAGCCTGGAGTCGAAACCGGGGCGCGTCAGCGTCTCGACGGAGACCGTCGAACGAGACGGCGAGCGGCGAGTACGGATTACGGTCGCCGACACCGGCTGCGGAATGTCCAAAGACGAGACCGGCCGGATTTTCAATGATTTCTACACGACGAAGGAAGGCGGCAGCGGTCTTGGTCTTTCCATCGTGCGTCGGCTGGTCATGGATCTGGGCGGCGCAGTCGCCGTCGAAAGCGAGCCCGGAAAAGGAACTCGCATTATGGTCGACATTCCTTCCGGCAATCTGGAGCGCAAATGACAACGCAGGTTCTGCAGGTTCTGGTTGTAGACGACGTACCGGCGATGGCCGAGCAATACGCTTACGATCTGAGGCGCGTGGGGAAATATGACGCGCTTGTCGCATCCGGTGGCGAACAGGCTCTCGACCTGCTGGCCCGGGAGCCGATCGACTGCGTCGTGCTCGATCTCGAGATGCCGGGAACCAATGGCTTTGCCGTGTTGCGCAGTCTGCAGCAGCGCGGGATCGAAACGCCGGTCATCGTTTACACCGGCGCCGGCAGTTATGACCGCTGCGTCCAGGCCGTGCGTCTTGGCGCTTATGGGTTCGTCGATAAAGCGGAACCCATCGAGCGCGTCGTTCAGGAAATCGAAAATGCGGTCTCGCGCGGGCGCATGGCGAAAGAGCTTCGCTCTCTGCGCACCCGATTCGACGGCGAGACTGCGCTGATCGGCGACAGCGCGCCCATGCGGGCGCTTCGTTCGGCGATAGCGCGTGTCGGGCAGGTTCCGAGCGGTGTCCTGATTGTTGGCGAAAGCGGCTCCGGCAAGGAACTGGTGGCGCGTGAGCTGCACCGCCTGGGACCCGGCGCGAAAACACCGCTTGTCGCAGTGAACAGCGCGGCGCTGCCCGAGCAACTTATCGAGAGCGAACTCTTCGGCCATGAGCGCGGTGCATTCACCGGCGCGGACCGTCTGCGTCGAGGAGCCTTCGAGACGGCCGCAAATGGAACGTTGTTTCTCGATGAAATCGGAGAACTGCCGCTTCAGGCACAGGCTAAACTGCTCCGCGTTCTCGAAGACCACCAACTGACGCGGCTCGGCGGCAGCCGTCCCATCGAGATCACGGCCCGCGTCGTCGCCGCGACGCACCGCGACCTCGAGCAGGATGTCGCAGGAGGCCGCTTCCGGCAGGATCTCTACTACCGTCTCAACATCCACACGCTGCGCGTGCCTCCGCTACGCGAACGGTTGCCCGACATCCCGGTACTTGTCGACCATTTGCTTCGCTCGATTGCCGAGCGCCTCCGCGTGCGGCCAAAGTCCGTGACGCCGGATGCCCTGATGTTGCTCGCGGCTTACGATTGGCGGAAGAATAACGTTCGCGAGCTGCGAAACTGCCTGGAGCGGATGGTGATCGCGTCCGACGCGTCCATCATTGATGTTTCCGATATCCCTCCAGAAATTCAGGGAGAGGATCGCGACGACGTCTCCGATCCGGCGGCGGCGCCCGGTACATTGAAGGCATTGAAGGCCCAGGCCGAACGCCAGATTGTTCTGGCTGCGCTGGAGAAGCACGGCTGGCAGGTTACCCGAACTGCGGAGTCGCTTGGTCTTGCCGACCACTCGAGCCTCCTGAAGATCATGCGCCGCCATGGACTCAGCAAAGCATCGAACAGAGAAACGTAATTCGTTTTAGACGACAATTCGGGGCCGTGCTACTCGAACCCCGAATTCGGCTCCGCACAAACCATCATTAAGGTGAATCGGGACGAAAGAGCGTTCGCGGTCATAGACTGCGCCTACAGCTTTCGCTCTGCTTGCAAAGGTTCTTGCGCAAGGTGTCCGGCCGGACACGAAGCCTTGAAGCACGTGTCCGGCTGAACACGGCCGGCAATGAGTTCAGCCGCGGCATCAAGCCTGATCCCAACTCGCAACCCATTGTGTTCTATTTCTTTAGAGTGCAGTCGTCCAGCCCGCTGCAGTGTGGCCACGCGCTTGCGTTAATAGCTTTCAAAAGATCGACCGCGATAAAGCGGCCGACCACTAAGGAGGCCACATGACACGCAATGCAAAGATCACAGCAGCCGTACTCGTGGCGGCACTTGCCGCCGGTTGCTCCAACGACAAGACATCACAGACGAACGACAGGGAGACGCAAAACTCCGCCAGAGCTTTACCCGTTTCCATGACCAAACCCGCGGGAGATAAAACATTCGGAACTGCGCCGAAGATCGCCGGCCCCGTATCGTTTGCCGATGGCGAGGCGGCGTACCAGGCGGGCAAGTACGTCGAAGCCACGCAGGTGTTCGAACAGTACACGCTTGCAAAACCGGACAACGCATGGGGGCACTACATGCTCGGGCTCTCCGCGTCCAAAGGCGGCGATTTGGAGAAGGCGGAGAAGGCATTTGAGGAGGCGCTTCGGATCGACCCGGATCACCTGAAGAGTCTTTTGAACCTGAGCCGAGTGATGATTGACAAGGGCCGCTTCGATGATGCCATCGTCAAGCTAGGGCGTGCAGGAGAAGTCGAGCCCAATTCTGCGGAAGTGCATCGCTTGCTGGGCCGCGCCTATAACGGCCAGAAAAAGACTGACGATGCCGTCGACGCTTATCGTCAGGCGATCGTGCTGGACCCGACGGATGCGTGGTCCATGAACAACCTGGGATTGATATTGATCGAACAAGGGAAGTCCAATGAGGCGACCCCTCTGCTTGCCAAGGCTGTGGAGTTGAGGAAGGACGTCCCGGTGTTTCACAACAATCTGGGCATGGCCCTCGAACAAACAGGACGTTTCAAGGCAGCGGTCTCGGAGTACAACGACGCGCTCGCTGCCGACGCCGGCTATGAGAAAGCAAAGCGCAACCTGGCGCGCGTCGAAGCCGTCAAGGCAGGTTCTGAAGAACCTTTCGACAGGGAAGCGGAGGCAAAGCGCGCAGTAGAGGTGAAGCAACCCGCAACCGATTCCGAAACTGTGACGAAGTAGGCAAGTCATGACCTCGGGCCGGAGGCGCGGCTCAATCGACGAGATTGAACACGCCCCGGCCCGAGGATTTTCAATTCAGGACGCCTCGTCCAACGACGCACTCAGCCGCCTCAGCCCTTCCAGGAGCATTTCCGTGGGAATACCGAAGCCGATTCGGAAGTGATCGGGCATTTCAAAAAAGCGGCCGGGCACCACGGAAGTTTCATACCTATCGCGAAGGCGTGTGCAAAGTGAATCCACATCGCCGTTCTTCAGGCGCGGACTGCACATAGTTCCGAAGGCCGGTCGACCGGCTTCGAGGTCCTCGCGCGAGTCCAGGAATCGATGCACCAGAGGCCGATTCGTATCCAATAGTGTTTTGGCTCGTGCCGCGATGCGATCGAGGTTCGCCAAAGCGATGACGCTCAGTCGTTCGGCTGGATGAGCCGCAACAACGCCGAAGAGATCCTGCAGACGCCACAGCTTTCGCGCCAGGTCCGGCTCCGCCAGTATCCAGCCGCAGCGCAGTCCGCCGAGACCGTAGGCTTTGGTCAGGCTGCTTGTGGTTACAAACTGGGGACCGAGTTGAAAGCTGCATGGACGCGCACCGCCGAATACCGCTTCGAGATAAACCTCATCGGCGAGAACCTTCGCGCCGGCCTCGCGTGCCAGTTCACCGAGCCGCTTCATGGTCTCCAGATCGGTCAGCGCTCCGGTTGGATTGTGCATGTTCGTCATCACGATCAACTTCGTGCGGCGCGTCAGCGCGCGTTCAAGAGCGCCGAGATCCAACGCGAAGCCGTTGTCGCGATCGCGCTGGAAGCGCTTGACGGTTGCGCCGAGATAGTTCGGAACCGCGAGCAGTGGATCGTAGGCGGGATGTTCGACGATCACTTCGTCGCCCGGATCGAGAATGGCCGCCATCGCCAGGTGATTGGCCATCGATGTCCCCTGAGCATGCACCACGCAATCCTTGTCCACGCCGCATTTTTCCGCGAGCGCCTTGATGAGAGGCGCATAGCCGTACAGGCTGTCCCCATTGAGTTCGATGTCCGCCAGTGTCACCGGCAATTCCGCAAGTGGATAAGGCAGAACGCCACTGTGTGCCAGTGCGAACCGCGCGCTGCTCCGGGTTTTCGACCATTCAATGTAGGAAGAATATGTCACTCAAATGATTATCCGAAACGCCATCCAGTACGTTCGCAGGTCGTAGTTATCGAACGGCAATGGGGCTACCGGGAGAACCTGTCGCGCCCTTGAGCGGCAGCGGCACAAAGACGTAGGCGAACTCGTAGACGTTGTCGCGTGCGAGATCGGCAGTGTTCAGGTTCTCGTGCAGATAAATTCCGTTTTTTGTCAGCAGCAACTGATGCACTGGGGCGCCCAGCGACGCATTGGGATTCGGATTGACTTCAACGCTCCAATTGTCTGCGCCCACAACGGTGACTTCCTTGTCTGCCAGAAACTGCGCCGCTGCGACACCGATTCCAGGACAGGTCTGGCCGTACTTCGCATTGTCTTTCATCCAAAGGGCGCCCCAGCCCGTATGAATCAATACGACGTCACCGGCGCGAATCTGCAGACTCTGCTGTTGCAGGGCGCCCTGAAGATCAGCAGCCGTAATCTCGTAACTCGGCTGCAGCTGCGGAACTCCCTTGTAGCGGGCCACATCGATGAGCACACCGCGGGTGAACAGCGGCCCGACATTTTCGATACCCAGCTTCGTTAGTCCTTCGGGCTTCGCAAAGTCAGCGCGGTTATTGCCGTTATAGAAAAGTTCGCCGATTCCAAAGTGGCCAAGGCCATCGAATTGTGTTCCGATCTGGCCGAGCTCACCGCTGACAAGCTCGTCATGATAGATAGGTTGGTTGGTGCCGGTAATTTTGAACGCCTGCGGTATTCGCAGACTGTAGTGCCGCGTTCCAAACATCGGCATTCCGGTCTCGTACACACGCCCAAGCGGGTAAATGGTTCCCCGCGTGATGAGGTTTTTCGCTTCCAGAGTCTTCTCGGGCGTGACTCGATTCGCTGCACCACGCTGGTCATTCGCGCCCCAGCGCGATGGGTACCAGCCATCTGTTTGTTCACGCAGGATCGTGCGCCCCAGGACAAGCCCGCCCAGGATCAGCGCCGAACCTGCAATGACAGAAATCCAAACTCGCTGTTTCTTTCCGCTCATGGCAACCTCCTGTTTACGGCCGTGGCCTGTAGGTCTTGCTGAAGCCGTTGCGCGTATTGGTCACCGTAAATGTGCCGTCCTGCTGAACGGAGACCTTGATCAAATACGCGGGCGTGTGTGCCGCAGCCCCGCCACCACCGATTCCTCCACCTGGGCCGCGCTGTCCGGGCGCCGCCGGCGGCGGTGCCAGCACGCCGGCGATGGTGGCGTTGTCCTCGACGTTTGCGATGAAAGTTACCGGGGCGTTGTCGAGCCCCGCGTTGTAGGCCCAGTGCAGCTGCCAGAGATCTTCCAGACCCTGGGCTTCGTGAAGCACACGGAATGTATCCGCTTCCCCGCCTTTGCGCGTGCCGTTGTTCATCACCGCAACACGTGGCTGCAATCCATGCACGAGAGCCGGCGAACCTGATTTGGCCAGCCCGTGATGTGACGTCAGGTACAAGTCCACGGTTCCGATTCGATTGACCGGGCACATCAGATCGATCTCACCGTTCCACGTGAGGTCACCGAGATCGACGGTTCGAAAGCGTCCATAAGCGAGAACGAAGCCTGCAGATTCGCCGTTATCCGGATCCGTATAGGCGGACTCATCTTTTTGCTTCACATTGGCGCATGCCGCATTCTGGCGGCCGCCACCCGGCAGATTGGTGCGGATAAACTGATTGGCCGACGCCATGGTTGTAATATCCAGCCCGGTCATCTTCACCTTGTCGCCAGGCTTCACCGTGGTGCGCTTGCCCTGGCTGAGCTCTTCATAGGACGGAAGGAACGCTGCCGAAACCACGCGGTCATTCGGGTGGGTCTTGCCATGATCGTAGAAGTGCATGATCGGAACCTGCTTGGCGAGGGCGAGCAGCGACCCGACGTGATCGCCATGATAGTGTGTCGTCCACATGTGATCGATCTGTTTGACACCGGCAGACCTGACCGTCTCGACAATGCGGCCGAGATCTCGATCGCCGGCATTGCCCGTGTCGACCAGGAGCGATTCGCCCGACGGACCGACGAACAATGTCGACTGGCCACCTTCGGTGTCGATGTAGTAGATGTTCAGCGTTCCGGTTCCGGTCTGGGCCAGCATTCCCACAATGCCGGCCATAAGAAATAAAACCGTCAAGAGGACTGCGCGCATATGGAAACTCCTTGTTTGTGGCGCAGTATACGCCAGTTTGATTGAGTAAAAGGAGTTGCCAGGAGAGATCGCAGTGTCTGAGCTTGAATCATGCGAGCTTTTCACCGCGAGCCGGCGCACCAGACAAACCCTGCCATCGAGCGCCGATTATTTTTTCTTGACCTAGGAAATCCTTCCTAGTAAAACCTTCCTACATGCAGACCAAAACGTCCGGAGATTTGCCGCGGCCAACAGAGGCTGAACTTGATATTTTGAATGTGATGTGGCGGCTGGGCCCTTCCACAGTGCGGCAAGCGCACGAAGAATTGTCTGTTGTGAAGGCGTGGCAGTACAGCACCACATTGAAGTTGATGCAGATCATGGCCGGTAAGGGCCTGTTGAAGCGTGACGACAGTGAGCGATCGCACGTGTACCGCCCGGCAGTCGCACGAGAAGAAACGCAGCAGCAGCTGGTTCGAAGATTGATCGACCGCGCGTTTGGCGGATCGGTTCGCAGTCTTCTCGTGGGTGCGCTGGAAGCCAAGCGCTCCTCGAAGCAGGAGTTATCGGAATTGATGCAGATGATCGAAAACCGCACGAAAGAGAGGAAGCGATGAACGCGTGGTGGAACTATTCGGAATGGCTCGAGAGGCTGGCCGGGTCGTTGCTGCATTTCCTGTGGCAGGGCGCACTCATTGCTTTCGTTTCCGCGATTTTGCTGCGCCTGCTGGCGCGGCGATCCGCGGCATCGCGTTACGTCGTTGCCGTTGTGTGCCTTGGATTCATGTTGCTGGCGCCCTGCGTCACGTTCATCTTCTACCCGGAGACCGGCGGTGCGGCGTTGCGCGTTTTGCAATATCTGAACCGGTCCGCCGCCGAGGCGGGAAAATCGGCTGGCGCTGGCGGGGTTGTGCTGTGGACCGCATGGATCGTACTGGCGTGGTCGGCCGGCGTTTCCGTTTGCGGCGTTCGGCTGTTAATGGGATGGATTCTTTCCCGCAGCCTGGTCCGCTCGGCGCGAATCGCGATCCCGGCGGGCGTGAGCCAATTGATGGAACGGGTCTGCAGCAGTATGTTGGGATCCCGTCAGGTTCGCCTGTTCGTCGGCGAGCGCGTGGAGACTCCGGTCGTTTTTGGATGGATACGGCCGGTAGTCCTGCTGCCCGTCGCAGTAGTGACAAGGCTGAGTGAGAATCAATTGCTGTCCGTGCTGGCGCACGAACTCGCTCACATCCGCCGGCACGACTTCCTCGTGAACGCACTGCAACGAGGGGTGGAGTCCGTGCTGTTCTATCATCCTGCGGTCTGGTGGCTTTCGTCCAGAATCCGCGCCGAACGAGAGCACTGCTGTGATGATCTGGCAGTGCAGGTTTGCGGCGATCGTTTCGTGTATGCCGAGGCGTTGATCGAACTTGAACGAACGCGTGCCGCTGTACCGGCATTGGCTATTCCTGCAGCAGCGGGGAGATTGGGGGAACGCATCCGCCGCGTGCTTGGCGTCAACAGCGTCAATCGCGACTGGCAACCTGCCGCCGCGGCGCTCCTGCTTGTTGCCGTGTGCGTGCTGGCGGGCTCCTGGCAAACCGAAACAATTGCGGCGACATCACTCACAGTGTTACCGCCAGCCGCGGGCCCAGCCCGCCCTGCCCAATTGGAGAGTCCATTGAATGCGATTACTGCAATTGTGACCGCGCAAACACCGCGAGCGATAACACCCGCCGCACCGCAATCTCCGCCGCAGTCCGAAACGCCGGAAATCGCTCCGGCTCGCGCCGCAGCACGCAAGGAATTGGGCCAGCTTCTGGTGCCATACAGCGCGGAGTCGTTTGTCAAGCAAGCGGGGGAGGGCGATAGCATTGCGGTGCGATTGTTCCTGGCTGCGGGCATGAATCCAAACGTCAAGGCTGCTCTCAAATCAGGGGATACTTTCTACGAGGCCACCGCTTTGATCCGTGCCGCCCAGGAGGGCCAAACCGAAACAGTGAAAGTCCTGATTGCGGGTCGCGCCGATGTAAACCTCATCGCCAATGGCGAGACGCCTTTGACGGCAGCTGCCGTCAAAGGCACCGTTGAAATGGTAAGGGCCCTGCTCGCCGCAGGGGCGGCTGTGGAATCCAAAAGCGGGAGCCGTACAGCCCTGATGGCGGCCGCCGCTGCGGGCCGATCCGAAGTCATGAAGGCACTGCTGGAAAAAGGAGCGGATATCCGGGCCGGGGGAACCACGGCCCTCTTACTCGCCAGCTCTTACGGCGGTAACGTCAACGCAATCCAAACGTTACTGGATGCAGGCGCGGACGTGAATGCGCATAGCACTGACGGGGCAACGGCTTTGATCATGGCCTCAAGCCAATTGGGCAGTGATGCTGTCAAGCTATTGTTGGATCGTGGCGCGGACGTCAATGCCGCGAAGAATGACGGAACAACGGCGTTGCTGGCTGCTAATCTGTCGATACCGGACACCATCAAACTGCTGCTCGACAAAAATGCCGATGTGAATGCCAGAGGTACACGGGGGGGCACGACGATGCTGTTGCGGGTGCTGTCCGAAGGGAATTATTCAGACTCGATCAGGACGGATTACGTGAAGATGCTCGTGCTTCGAGGCGCGGACGTGAATCTCAGCGATGACAGCGGGTGGACACCTCTAATCGCGGCGGCTCAGATCGGGTCGCTCGACGCGGTGAAGACGCTCTTGGACAAGGGTGCCAACCCGAATGGGAAGACCCGCTCGGGTCAAACGCCATTGAAGGCCGCGGGCGCCCGCACCGACATCGTTCAATTGCTCCTTACTGCCGGCGCCAAGTAATAGGTCATCGAAGCTGACTTAAAAGTTCCAGGTCTATCCGAATTCAGTTTCGGCGACGTTGATAAAATGCTTGCCGTAAATGGCCCGCGCAATATCAGTTTTTGCAAATTTCCCTCGAATGAAAGAACATGGCCGCATGAAACGGCGCGAGTTTCTAAAGGCGAGCCTCGGTGCGGTAGTTTTTCTCCAGAGCCCTCCACAACCGGATCTGGTCCTGACAAACGGAAAGTTTGTCGACGGTCGAGGCGTTGTCGGGTCGACATTGACGATCAGAAACGGACGCATCGCGAAAGTCGGGCAGGCGATGCAGCTCGCTCCTGATGCACAGCGGATCGATCTCGGCGGGCGTACCGTCACGCCCGGTTTTTTCGACGCGCACGCCCATTACACGCGTACGGGAATAAACCCCGGCTACGAAGCGCGTCGCATTGAGCGCGCATTCTCGGTTGCCGAACTTCAGGAGGCTATCGCGCGCCGTGCCGAATCCGTTCCGGCGGGACAGTTCATTACCTGCATCGGCGGCTGGAACCATACGCAGTTTGCCGAAGCACGGCGCCCGACAAAGGCGGAGCTGGATGCGGCGACTTCCAGGCATCCCATCTATATCTCGGGCACCGGCGGTGGAACCGGAGCGATGACCAACAGTCTCGGACAGGCGTTCTTTACATCGAAGGGCGTGATGGTGGATGCCGGAAACGGCACGGTCCCTCAGGCGAACGCCGCGCTGGCGGCTCTCCAGGCGCTCCAGACAGCAGAAGACAAACTGCGTAGTACCGCAGACCTGAATGCTCACGCCAACAGTCTCGGACTTACCGGTGTGATCAATGCCAGCAATATCGAGGATCAGGAGTATCCCCTCAAGCTCTGGCGCCAGGACAAGCTCACCGTTCGCATGCGCCCTCTTTTCCCCGCGGACACGCCCCAGGATGTCGAGACGCGCGTCGCAAACAACTTCAGCCAGGGAGGACGCGCTGTCGGCGACGACCTGTTTCGCGTTCCGGGCTTCGGCGAAAGAATCGGCGGCAACAACACGACTTCGCCGCAATTCGAGCCGACGGCGAGGGTGATTGCAAAGAACCGCTGGTTGCTGCAGCAGCACTCCATTACGACGATGGAAAATGATTTTCACATCGCGGCGTTCCGATCCATTGCCCGCGAGTATCCCATTGACGGACTCCGCTGGTCGATCATTCACCTCCAGTCGATCGATTCGCCTCGTCTAAAGGCGCTGATCGACCTCGGCGCCGGCGCAAGCGCACAGACCTGGACTTATCTTGGCGCCGGCGGAGGCCCGCCATTCCGCAGGATCGTGGATTCGGGAATTCATGCGGGTGTCGGAACCGACTCCACCAATGTGTCCGCGCTGGACCCCTGGCTGTCGCTTTTTTACATGGTGACGGGACGCAACCTTACCGGTGCTCTGACCAACGATGGCCAACAGATCTCACGCACTGAAGCACTGCGGTTGTATACGGAAGGGAGCGCATGGTTCTCCTTCGATGACCATCAAGTAGGCTCATTCTCGGAAGGCAAGTATGCGGATCTGGCCGTGCTGAGCGCGGATTACCTTACCGTACCGGATAACGCGATTCGAAAGATCCAGTCTGTCCTGACACTGGTGGGCGGTCGCGTGGTGCACGCCGCGGCACCGTTCACTGCACTGATACGCCGTGAATAACGAATTATCTACGCCTTCTTCTTTTTTGCCGCAAGCTCCCACGCCTTGCGCATATGAATCTCCAAGGCTTCGTCTCGGATTTGCGGGAGCTCAATTCCGACCCACCCGCCTACCCCCACGTACGGCGGCTTGAAGTAGGTTTCGGGTGCATCTTCGATCAGTGCTGCCTGAAGTCCTGCAGGCACGGGCAGCCACACGGCAAGATGTCCATCGTCATGATGACTATCGGCGAACACGGTAAACACGCCTTTGTCCTTCTGCACGAAAAACGTGGGGGCGCCATGCGACAGCTTTTCAAACACACTGGGCAATGTCGCGCATATTCGTCGAACTCTTTCCAATTGCGCTTTCGGTCCATTCTTGTGCGCACCCTTTCCTTTTTCGCGACGAGTCAGCTCCCTGGCCCGGAACCTGGCGATCCGTTCGATCAGTTGTACCGGAACGGGATTGGTAAACGGGAATCGGATGGTGCCCTTACTACGTTCATATTCCTCAAGCTCCTTCTTGAACTCCGCGGCAAGGGCGTCATTGGCGGGATAGATTGAGAAGTGTTTTTTCCAGCCGGCAAAATACAGCAATGGGGAACCGTCGAGTTTGAACGCGGGAATCTGGTACGAGATGGATTCCTCGGCTTCAGGAACAGCCTTGCGAATGGCCCGGTACACGCTTTGCAATATCATCTGCGTGTCTTTAGGCTTCGATGCGATGTAATGGCGGATCGATTTGAAATCGGTTTTGGCCATAGACTGATGCCAATTTTAGAGGAAATTCCGGGACGAGCCCCGAATTAAAATAATTCGGGGCTCGTCCCGGAATTTCGATGTTGAGAACAGTGACGGTCGTTCTGGCGCTCCTCTTACAGGGAACAGGGAATCCCGCGCAGCAGCCGGCAAGAGGTTCGATTGAAGGCGCAGTGTTCCAGTCTGCGACAGGCGAGACATTGGATCGAGCCCGACCAATGGGCCGATAACACCCCAAGCGCAAATTCCACTTGTCCAAACAGAGAAAGACGGCAAATTCAGTTTCAAGGATCTCGATGCGGGTCAATACCGCTTGAGCGTGCGCGATGGATGCGTGGCGCCATCGCGCGGCATTGTCGAAGGTGTCATTTCCCCTCTCCACCGCCGCAATAATGCTGGTCGTTGAAAGCTGATAGTCGGTGAAGCGTTCGATGGTCATGCAGACGTCGTTCGTGAATTCATCTTCACATAGGCTGAACATGATAAGTCGGATCGACTGCAAAGTTCCGGTTTGCCTGTTGATCGTGGTAAGACAATATCTTACGAATATGAAAACCACCGTTTCCTCAAAGGGACAGATCGTATTGCCTGCTGAGCTTCGCCAACAGGACAACATCGAGGCAGGACAGGAATTTGAAGTCGAGCGTCTTGATCGCGGCGATTACCGGATCGTTCGACAAACTGTGCCGGCTAATGAAGGGCTGGTCGATTGGCTGTTAGCTTGTCCCGAGAAGGACTATTTCATTCCGATTGAATCCGAATCCACCGACACGCTGTGAAATATCTCGTCGACGCGAACGTCCTCAGCGAGCCCACGAAGGCAATCCCAAATCTTTCGGTTGTCGCGTGGCTCCGAAAAAATGAACGCGAAATTGCCATCGACCCGATTATTCTCGGTAAAATTCAATTCGGTATTCATCTTCTGCCAAAAGGAAAGCGCCGGAGCCGACTCGAGAAGTGGTTCCAAGAGGGCATACAAAAGGTTCACTGTTTGCCGTGGGATCCTGAATCGGGATTGCAATGGGCCGCATTGCTCGCCCGGCTCCGCAAGTCTGGATCCTCGATGCCGATCAAAGACAGCCTCATCGCCGCAACGGCCATGGTGCATGATCTCGTTATAGCAACGCACAATTCTGCCGGCTTTAAGAATGCCGGCGCGGACATCATCGATCCGTTCGAGAATAAGTGACGATTTCGCTTGGACTGAATCCACAACTTCCACAATCCGTCCAAGGAGTCCCGCCAATGCGTGGGAAGAGGAACGTTGAAACTCACTGAAGGAGTCGCTGGCAGGTTGCAACAGCATGCTGTTGTGGACGGTGCCCGTATTGCCCAATGTCACGCCATCCAAATCCCTTTCTCCCACTTCGACGAACCCT
>Ga0134121_10002439_pt1 | contig 16079 bp, 11 predicted proteins | sample KB301_FD_96463 | JGI IMG/M metagenome (GOLD analysis project Ga0134121, IMG submission 96463) | Terrestrial soil microbial communities without Nitrogen fertilizer from Kellogg Biological Station, Michigan, USA - KB3-0-1 | ecosystem: Environmental > Terrestrial > Soil > Unclassified ... | reverse complement strand
GCTCGGCTTCACCCGCGCCGTGACTCCGCTGATCAGCGCGCCTCTGGAACTGCGAAAGAACTCCATGGAGATTCTGCCCGTTCGAAACATTCAGGAAGCCCAGCCCGCCTTGTTTGGTTAGCAGCGGACTTCAGCACTTCGCGATCCGGCTCTGGCGTGGTTAACCTGGTCGATCAGAAGTGGGTTTCGATTCTGGCGCCCGGCCGCGCCGCGGCGCTGCCTCCCAAAAGAATTCCCTTCCGACCACACACTCTCTATTCTTAGGGCACCGAAAGCAAACACGATGGCCGCATGTTCAAAGACCATCCATTCCAGGTGTTCACGAACGAACGATTAAGGAGAAAACACGATGTTCCCCAAAAAGAAGTGGTCGAACTTGTTTGTTGTTTCCGTACTCGCGCTTGTTTTGCTTGCGCCGCAATCTGCTCCGGCACAGGGCGGGTCTCCATCTGGCGTTTTAGGACCGGCTCCTCTTAGCGCACTCTGGTGGCAGTGGGTGCTTTCAATTCCCGCTAGCGTCAATCCCCTTATCGATCAGACGGGCGCCAATTGCGGCCAAAACCAGGGCGTCTTTTCGGAAAGGGTCTTTTTCTTGTCTGGTACGTTTAACGGTTTTGATGCTAGAACGTGCACGATTCCGGCGGGGAAAATTCTCTTCTTCCCCGTACTCAATGCCTTCTGGACTTGCGATTTTCCAGCGCCTGCACCTTGCAACTATACGGTCGGCCAGTCGCGGGCGATAGTCGCAAGCCAGACCGACCAACCGCTGGTGCTCGAAACCACTGTCGACGGAGTAGCCATTAAGAATCTCGGCAAGAATCGGACGAAGTCGCCCGTGTTCAGCCTCGATCTGGCTCCCGACAATCTCCTTGGGTTTCCTCCGGGAACCTATGAGCCCGCAGTGGCTGACGGGTACTACGTGCTTGTCAACCCGCTTGCTCCGGGACCGCACGTCATCCATCTCAAGGGCGTGAGTTCAGATGGGCTTTTCACGACGGAAGTCATCTACTATCTCAACGTTCAACCGTGAAGATGGGGGACAGACGCCGAACCCTGTCGCTTGACTTCGCAGCGGATACACTGCTCCCCCCTTAAATATGAATGCGGTGGCGTTGATGGAAATCGCACAGCGAATTCCATCAACGTCACCCTAATTCAGCGGATCTCGCCATTATTACTTCAATACTTTCGAGCCTGGTCTACAAGCCCCGAATGCCTTCGACCGTTGCTTTCGGTGAGATCGGCCTGGACGGCGAAATTCTTCCACCATGTTCATCGAGCTTCGTCTGAAAGAACCTTTAATGCTCGAATTCACCCGCGCGACTCCGTTGCTTACTGCACCACTCGAACGCGTAGCGGCAAGACCTCCGGTGCCGCCTGTATACAACGGCACAGCTTTCATTCCCCTCCTTGTTCATAGTGGACTGACCTCTGGAGGAGACATGTTCGCTGGCGACCAGTTGTCGTCGCCAATTCATCAAACGCAGTATCTACGCGAAACCCGCATGGAGATTCTGAACAGAAGACGCCCTCATTCTTACGGTCCGGTACGGTTGCTATTCATGGGAATCGTCATCACCTTAGCGGGCAATGTCTTCGGACAGAGCGTGGAAGAATACGCACTCAAAGCCGCCTTTTTGTACAACTTCACCAAATTCGTCGAGTGGCCGCCGGCGAGCATGGCCGGCAAAACTTTCACTATCGGAATTTTCGGTGATGATCCGTTCGGACACGTGATTGACGATGTAACACGTGGAAAGACCGTAAGCGGGCGTGAAATCCGAATTCGACGGCTGAAGGAACCGGCGGAAGCACGGGAATGCAACATTGTTTTTGTCTCCTCGACCGACAGGAAGAAGATTCAGGAGCTGCTGGATGCTACCAATGGTCCCGCGGTCCTGACAGTCGGCGAAAACAGAGAATTCCTCATTCAAGGCGGGATAATCCATTTTTCCATAGAAGCCAATCACGTCGGAATCGTCATCAACAAAGCCGCCGCGGCAGCCAGAGGCCTCACCGTGAGCGCGAAGCTGCTCAGCCTTGCGAAGATCTACGACAAGGCCACGGAGAAGTAGTCATGCGGAAGTTGCCCCGCCATAAATTCTCCGAGTCGCGCCGCCAGCTGCTTCCTGTGTAGAACAGCACAGCCTTACACGTCCGCGTTCGTTCATAGTCAACTCGTCTCACCGTCAGGAGGGGACATGGTCGCTTCACGTTTCATTCGGATCGTTGTCATTGGCGCGATGCTGCCGCTTGCCGTTTCCGCTCAACAATCCATACCGGACCTGACTACAGCCAGCCTGGAGGACCTTTTTTCAATGGAGGTAACTTCAGTATCACGTCATCAGGAAGAATTGAGGAAAACTCCGGCGGCCGTATATGTCATCACACAGGAAGACATCCACCGGTCCGGTGTGACAGACGTTGCCGAGCTGTTTCGGATGGTTCCAGGAATCCAGGTTGCACAGATCGAGAGCAGCATCTGGGCGGTCAGCGCGCGGGGGTTTAACGCGGAGTATTCAACGAAGCTCCTGATTATCGTGGATGGGCGCACTGTTTACGATCCAACCTTCTCAGGTGTGTACTGGCGTCTGCAGAACTTCGTACTGGAAGACATCGAGCGTATCGAGGTCATTCGCGGACCCGGGGCGACGATGTGGGGTGCGAACGCAGTTAACGGCGTGATCAGTATTACAACGAAACGCGTAGCCGACACGCAAGGTGGCTTGCTGGTTGCGGATGCTGGAACCGGCCGTCCTGCGGAAGGCTCGTTTCGCTTCGGCGGATCGTTGGGCAGTAAGGCTTTGTTTCGCGTGTTCAGCCGGCAGACGACGCGCTCCAGCCTCACGGATGGTTCCGGCGCTAGTGGTGGTGATTCCTGGAACATGACCGACGGAGGTTTCCGAGTAGATTGGAATCCGTCGAAGACGGACTCGGTGACCGTCGAGAGCTCCACCTATCGGGGAGTCATCGGCCGCAACCAACCCAAGCTCGTATCGTTGTCGCCGCTCACCTATGAAGTAGGTGGCCTGAGCAGCAACACCGGCGGACACATCCTGGCACGGTGGAATCATTCTTTCGCAAACTCGTCGGAGCTCACATTTCAAACCTATTACGACAAGAGCCACACCAGCGGGTTTGATCACGACGACATCCACACCTTCGACTTTGATCTCCAATACAGCTTCAAAATCGGCAGCCGGAACGACGTCATGTTGGGTTTCGGCACGCGCCATTACAGAGATGACTTCCACAACGATTTGTTCCTTAGCCTGACTCCATCACGCGAAAGCATTGGTATCACCAGTGGGTTTGTGCAGGACGAGATCACACTGGCCAGAAACCAGCTGTACCTGACTGTCGGAACCAAGGCCGAGCACAGCAGTTTCAGTGGAGACAATGTTCAACCCGCGTTGCACCTCGCTTGGCTTCCTGCGGCCCGGCAGTCCGTTTGGGCGTCCGTGTCGCGCTCCGTTCGAACTTCCAGCCGCGCTGAGCGCGGAGTGTCTGCGAACGTCGGTTCATTTCAGGCCGGACCGCTACTGGGGCTTGCGAATGTGTACGGACAGGAGGCTAACCGGTCGGAAGGGTTGAACGCGTATGAAGCGGGCTATAGGTACCAGGCCAATTCCAAGTTGTGGTTGGATGTCGCATCTTTTTTCAACGTCTACGACCATCTCAGCACCACGGAGCAAGGCGCCACTTTCTTCCAACCTGAACCGGTGCCGCACGTTGTTGCACCCGTGTATTTCGGTAATGGTATGAAAGGGAAGACTTACGGAGCCGAAGTGGCAGCCAACTACAAAGTCACTTCATTGCTCTCGCTGAAAGGAAGCTACAGTCTTCTTCGTCTCGCATTGCACGGCTACAACGGAACCGTGGTATCGGAGAACGCCGAAGGCCAGAGCCCCCGGCACCAGATATATATCGGATCGTTTTTGAGCCTGCCCAGGTCATTCCAGTTGTCCGGTCACGCCTACTTCGTTGGCTCACTTCCGACCTTTCCGACGCCTGCATACACAAGGATTGATTTAAACCTCGGATGGAAAGCGCTGGAGCATGTCGAACTGAACCTGGTGGGACAGAATCTTCTTGGGTCCCACATGGAGTTTGGCACCCAGGGATCGCCTTCCAATGTGGTCAAGCGCAGTATGTACGGCAAGGCCACATGGAGATTCTAGTTCGTGAGGCCAGGAGTCGTTCCGGCTCAGCGCCGTGGTTCCTTTGGGGTCCGTTAATGAGATCCGCGGGAATATTCTTTGGAGAAGCGGTTGAAGAATACGATATCAAGGCTGCCGTCTTATTCAATTTCAAAAAATTCGTCGAACGGCCGTCCTCAAGCCTTTCAAGAGGAAATTTCAGTATCGGGATTTTTGGCGATGATCCGTTCGGACACGTGATTGACGACGTCATCAACAAGGCTGCGGCGGCTGCCAAAGGCTTCAGTGTGAGCGCGAAACTGCTGAGCTTTGCGAAGATTTCCGACAAGGTCAGAAATAAGTAGTCATGCGTCTAATCAACGACCTTGCCATCAAGCGCAAGTTAATCCTGATCGTGATGTCCACGACGACAGTGGCTTTGACCGTTGCTTTTGCGGTGGCTGTCATCCTCGACCTTGTCGGCGAGCGCAGCACGATGTCTCGCAGTCTCGCCATTATGGGCGACATGATCGCGAATAACAGCACGGCGGCTCTGAGTTTCAAGGACCCCAAGGCCGCCGCAGAAGCGCTCGCGATCCTGAATGCCGATACTCATATTCGCGCAGCCTGCATTTACGACATGTCGGGAGAGACATTTGCCTGCTACTCGTCCGTGGCGAACGCCAAGCTGAAATTGCCGGGTGGGGCTCCCGGCAATCAGACATGGTTTGCCGACGATCGATTGTTCACGTCCCGAACGGTATTCCTGCAAGGCGAGTCTATTGGCACTGTCCGCATCGAACGCGATCTAAAAGAACTCTCGTCGCTCATCAAATTGGACTTGAGCGTGATGTCCATAGTTGGATCGGGAGCTTTGTTTTTAGCCTTTGTGATTTCCTGGAGGCTGCAGAAACTCATCTCTGGCCCGATCCTGAAACTGGCAGAAACTGTAAAGGTCGTTTCCGAGACCGGGAATTTCACGGTCCGCGCGGAGAAGGCTGGGTTCGATGAAATCGGCACGCTGATCGACGGATTCAACGGAATGCTGGGTCAGATCGAACAGCGTGACGGGGAACTACGCCAGCATCGCGATCACCTTGAAGTTCAGGTCCAGAGAAGGACGCTCGAATTAAGTGCGACGAACGAAGAACTCATCGTATCCAAAGACAGGGCCGAAGAGGCCAGCCGGGCGAAGAGCGAGTTCCTGGCGAATATGAGCCACGAGATCCGGACGCCGATGAACGGCATTCTGGACATGACCGAACTTATGGCGGACACTCCGTTGAACCCGGAGCAGCGGGAATATCTCGGCATGGTAAAGAGCTCCGGGGACTCGCTGCTCACGCTGATCAATGACATTCTTGACTTCTCGAAGGTTGAAGCCGGCAAAATCGACCTGGACTCCATCGATTTCAATCTTCAGGACTGCATTGACTCGGCTCTCCGGCCCCTGGCGCTGCGCGCACATCAAAAAAATCTGGAACTGTTGACGGAATTTGCCGCCGCTCTTCCGGAAATGGTTGTTGGCGATCCCGGCAGGTTGCGGCAGATTGTGGTCAATCTTGTTGCCAATGCCGTGAAGTTTACAGAACATGGAGAAGTCGCTGTCAAGATCGCCAGGGAGTCCGAATTAGATGGGAATCTAATTCTGCATTTCACCGTCAGCGATACCGGTATCGGCATTCCGGAACAGCAGCACCTTGCCATCTTTGACGCTTTCACGCAGGTCGATGGATCGACGACGCGCAAATACGGGGGGACCGGTCTCGGCTTGACCATATCCTCGCGCCTCGTTTCGCTGATGGGTGGCAAAATCTGGGTCGTAAGCGAGATTGGCGTGGGGAGTCACTTTCATTTCACGGTGAAGCTCAAGACCGCCGTTGATCACGTCCGGAAAGCCCTCGATGAGACCATCGAACTCAAGGGGCGGGGCGTACTTGTCGTCGACGACAACTCCACGAACAGGCGGATTCTCAGAGACGTCCTGCTGAACTGGGGGATGGAAGTAGCTGTTGTCGACAGTGGAGTGGCTGCGCTGGGATTGATGGAGTCGCAACGAGCAGCCGGCCGACAATTTGAAATAGTCGTTCTCGATCGTAACATGCCGGACATGGATGGGTTCGAAGTGGCGGAGCGGCTTCGTGACCAGGAAGGTTCGACGAGCCCCGTGATTATGATGCTCACCTCGTCAACTCAAAGCGGCGATATCGAGCGCTGCCGCGAGCTCGGAATTGCAATTCACCTTATGAAACCCATTCGGCAGCGGGAACTCCATGAAGCCTTCCTGCGCGTCTTGTCTGGGTACAAGTCCGCACCGGCTGTGTCTCTGGTGCCCCTCACCAGCGGCGCCGGCGGCCTTCACCTGTTGCTTGCCGAAGACAACCTCGTAAATCAGAAGCTCGCTGTTCACCTCCTCGAGAAACAGGGCCACACCGTTCATGTTGTAGGAAACGGCAAATTGGCGTTCGATGCGCTGAGGGACCAGAAATTCGACGCCGTATTGATGGACGTTCAGATGCCGGAAATGGGAGGCTTCGAGGCGACAGCGCTGATTCGGCAGAGGGAGCTCGTCACGGGTCAGCACATTCCGATCATCGCGATGACGGCGCAGGCCATGCTTGGCGATCGGCAAAAATGCCTCGACGCAGGAATGGATTCGTACCTTTCCAAACCCATTTCGGGGTTGGAGCTTGTCAACGTGATTCGTTCCGTCGTCTTGCGAGCAGCCTGAGCACATCGGTCATCGAGCAGGGAGTTCCGCTCATCGGCTCTGCCGGGTTTGTAGTGGGTCAAGGAGGCAAGTTCAGCGACCGGCCTGAGCGGGCTGCGTGAAGGTTACCCATGCCACCGCCTAAAGATAAGGACGAACTGCACCTGCGCATGAATAAGTGAAGCGGCTCATCGTTTATGTGAAAACTTGAATCGATGAGAGTTGCATGGGATTATTCACCGGCAACCTGAGAAAGGAATCCCCTCATGCACCCGAATACCTGTAGCCGTCCTGCGCGCACTGGCCGCGTGCTGTTAATTGCGACTGCACTCGCCCTTGCCGGACTTCTGGCACTGGTGCCTGCGCGGTATCTGGTGTCGGCGCAGCAGCCCCTGACCACAATTACGGTCCGAGCCGATCAGCCTGGCGCGAAAATCGATCCGATTTTCTACGGATTGATGACCGAGGAGATCAACTTTTCCTATGACGGCGGCCTCTACGCAGAGCTGATCCGCAACAGAACGTTCCGCGACAACGCGCAGAATGCGGTGAACTGGTCCGTTGCGAAGTACAACGGGGGCGATGGGTCGATTGCGCTCGAAGACAATCCTGTTCCTGGCACGGCGCTGACAAAAGCGCTGAAGCTGGATGCCAGTTCGATTTCCAGTGGTCAGCGCGTCGGCGTCGCGAATGAGGGTTTCTGGGGCATCCCGGTGAAGCCCGATACGACGTACCGCGCGTCGTTCTACGCGAAAGCCGGCGCAAACTTTAAAGGGCCGCTGAATTTGGCAATCGAGAGCAACGACGGCCAGACGGTGTTTGCGAAGACGGACGTCTCGGGACTTACGCAGGAATGGAAGAAGTACACAGCGACGCTGAAGACCGGCAAAGCGACTCCTTCGACGACCAACCGATTTGTGATCTCCACGGGAACTCCTGGAACGATCTCGCTCAGCCTGGTTTCGCTCTTTCCTCCAACCTACAAGAATCGCCCCAACGGCAATCGCATGGATCTCATGGAACTGCTCGTGAACATGAAGCCCGCGTTCCTGCGTTTCCCCGGCGGCAACTATCTTGAAGGACCGAACTACGACAATCACTTCAAGTGGAAGGAAACGATCGGCTCGATCGAGCAGAGGCCGACGCACATGGGGCCCTGGAGCTATCGATCGTCGGATGGCATGGGCTTGCTCGAATTTCTGGAATGGGCAGAAGACATGAACGCGGAGCCGATCCTTGCGGTCTATGCCGGCTTGCACATCGACCGCGGCGCGAAAATCGTCACCGGTGACGAACTGAAACCCTATGTTCAGGAAGCGCTGGAGGAAATCGAATACGTTACCGGAAGTACCAGCACGGCGTGGGGCGCGCGGCGCGCCAAGGATGGCCATCCGCAGCCCTATAAACTCCGCTTCGTCGAGGTTGGCAATGAAGATTGGTTGAACAATGGAACAGCCAGCTACGACGGCCGCTTCACCATGTTTTACGATGCCATCAAGGCGAAGTATCCCGATATCAAGATCATTTCGACGATGCGGTCTCAGGACAGGAACTTCGTTCATACGCGTAAGCCCGATTTTCTCGATGACCATTTTTACGTCAACATTCCCACTGCGTTGTCTCAGGCGCACCTCTATGACAAATACGACCGAAGCGCGACGAAGATCTTTGTCGGCGAATGGGCGACGAACAATCCTCGCGTCGGCGACACGCCGATGATGGCTTTCGCGTTGGGCGATGCGGCCTGGCTGACGGGACTGGAGCGCAATGCCGACGTCACGATCATGAATTGCTATGCCCCGTTGCTTGTGAACGTCAATCCGGGAGGCAGACAGTGGGCGGTGAATCTTATCGGCTATAACGCGCTCACGAGTTTCGGTTCTCCGTCCTACTATGTGCAGAAGATGTTCTCGAATAATCGAGGTGACGTGGTGCTGCCGGCGAAGATCGATCCGCTGCCGATGCTGACAACGGAGACGATTCCGATCGCGCCGCAGCCACCTCCACCTCCTGGCGCCCCGGCACGTGGCGCTGCAGGCGCCGCTGGCCGCGGCGGGCCGGCTGGACCCTTCGATGGTATCTACGTCAGTGCGACGCGCGACAACGCCAGTTCGGATGTCATCCTGAAGCTTGTCAACATTCAGGACAAGGCTCAGCCGGTGCAGATCGATCTTCAGGGTGTCGCAACCGTGAAGAAAGATGTGACGGGGCAGATGATCACCGGAGAATTGGGCGGCATCAACACCGTCGCCGAACCGATGAAGGTTGTGCCGAAGTCAGTCAACATCAACGCCTCCGGGCCGAAGTTTGCTCACGAGCTTCCGGCACATTCGGTTAGCGTTCTCCGGGTAAAAACAAAATGACGCGCGCAGCGCGCGCGGGGCTGGCGGCCTGTCTGCTGGCCGCGCCGCTGTTGGGGGTGCTTGCGCAGAATCCTGCAGCGGGCGCGCGCGGTGCAGCGGCCCCGCCGGCAACGCTGGGCCTCGAGCAGGGCGTGCTGGAGTTCAGAACTCCGGAGTTCACGCTTAAGCTGGTGAAAGCGTCTCAGACCGTCGCCGCTCTGCAGCCCAGGGGCGCGGAAGGTTTTGATTTCACTCCCGCGGATCGACTGGAAAACCGCTCCAGCGATCGGTTCCATTCTTTGGGTGACCTGACATTTCGAGCGCGGTCGGGTAATTCCGGCGCCTGGCAGGATTACTCTACTGCCGCAGCGCGCCGTCCCGTGGAAGCTCTGCCGGTAGTTGCTCCCGTTCTTGCCGCTGCCAATCTCGCGCCGACTCTCCCCGCAAATTGTCCTTTTCAGGTAACTCGCCGATGGCTTATCGACGGCGACGGCCGCCGTCTCGTGTTGAGCTTCGACCTGAAGAACACGACGCCGAGCCCCGTGCAGATCGGCGCTCTGGGACTGCCGATGATCTTCAACAACATGCTCACGGGCCGGCAGCTCTCGCAGATGGAGCAGGTGAATTCGTTCTATGACCCGGCCATCAATGAAGATGGCGGTTACCTTCAGGTCACGCGCTTGAACGGCCACGGTCCGGCACTTCTGGTGGTGCCGGACGGCCACACGCCTTTCGAAGCCTGGCGCCTCCTCCCCGAACCGAACGGCCCGAACAATATGTTTTCGCGCGGCAATCCGTATGAAGGCTCGTTCGAATGGATGGCGCATTCCGCGGCGTACGCTGAGAACGAATGGAAGGGGAAGCAGCAGTGGAATCCGCCGACGATGGCGACGCTCGCTCCGGGCGAAACTCGAACCTATGGCGTCAAGTTTCTGGTGTCGCCGGAGATTCGAAGTATCGAGCAGACGTTGATCGATGCCATTCGTCCCGTCGCCGTCGGCATTCCCGGCTACATCCTACCGATGGACATTGAAGGAAAGCTGTACCTGAACTATCCCGCGAAAGTCAGGACAATCACGAGCGAGCCGGCAGGCGCGATCGCGATTGAGGCCAATGCGGCCAAACAGGATTGGCGGAGCTACACGCTTCGCGGCAAGACCTGGGGACGCGTTCGATTGTCGATTACCTACGCAGACGGTACGAATCAGTCACTGAACTACTTCGTGACCAAGCCCGCGGCAGAAGCTGTGGCGGATCTCGGCCGTTTCCTTTTCACTCGGCAGTGGTATGTCGAGCCGAGGGATCCGTTCCATCGCAGTCCTTCTGTGATGACCTACGATCGCGCGAACAACCGCATCGTCACGCAGGATGCGCGGGCGTGGATCGCCGGCCTGGGCGACGAAGGCGGCTCGGGCCCGTGGCTTACGGCAGCGATGAAGTTGTCCGGCCAGCCGAAGAAGGACGAGATCGAAAAGTTCGAGCAGTTCGTCGATGGTGCCCTGTGGGGCGGGCTGCAATACAGCGAAGGCCCGCGGCAATACGGCGTGAAGAAAAGCCTGTTCTATCACGACATCACCGCGATGCCCGACTTTCCTTACGACACGGCTATCAACTGGGGGTCGTGGACCAGTTGGAACAAGACCGCGGCGGAGGCGGTCAATCGCGCTTATGACTATCCGCACGTTGTTGCAGCGTACTGGTCGATGTATCGCGTCGCGCGCGATTATGAAGGACTTGTCACTCATCATGCCTGGGACTGGTATCTGAAGCAGGCTTTCGAGACGGCCAACTATCTGGGCACGCATGCGAATATCGGCAACAGCCGGGACGGTCTGATGGACGGCACGATTTTCCTGATGCTGCTTGAAGACCTGAAGCGTGAGAACTGGCAGACCCAGGCGGCCGCATTGGAGGGCCAACTGAAGGCGCACGCCGAGGAATGGGACCGCCGTCCGGTGCCGTTCGGAAGTGAGATGGCGTGGGACTCGACGGGACAGGAACAAATTTACGGCGTCACGAAATACTTCGGCTACGACGACAAGGCGCAGATAACGCTTGATTCGGTTCTGGGGTACATGCCGTCGATTCCGAGTTGGGGCTACAACGGCAACGCGCGCCGCTTTTGGGATTTCTTTTACGGTGCCGCTCCCGGCGGTACAAGCGAGCGGCAGATCCATCATTATGGTTCGGGCCTTAATGCCATCCCTGTTCTCTCTGCGTTCCGAAGCAATCCTGATGATTCTTATCTCCTTCGCGTCGGCTACGGCGGGGCGATGGGCGGGTTAACCAATATCGATCAGGAAGGTTTTGCCAGCGCTGCCTTCCATTCGTTCCCGCAGAACATGCGGTGGGATACGTACTCGGGCGACTACGGGCCGAACTTCTTCGGCGTCGCAACGAATGCTGGAACCTACATCGTCAACGATATTGGGTTTGGCTGGGAGGCTTTCGGCGGCAACGTCAAATCGGACGGCGCCTGGGTGAAGGTGAAACCTCTCGATGCTTTCCGCCAGCGCGTCTACATCGCTCCCCGCGGCTTGTGGTTGACCCTCGACTCTGGAACCTTTGATGGCGTCGAAGTGAGCATCAGAACTCACGCTGTACGAGTGGGAGTTTCTCCGGCGACCTCTTCCGCGCCGCGAGCTCGGCTGCGGGTCGCGCAACCCGCGAAAGTCGCCGGCGTCGGCGTATATCATCCAAATGGGACGTTCTCCACCGAGCGCGGCGCATTCGTTGTGTCTCTTCAGAATAAGGTGACTTGGATTGAGCTAGGCGATTAAGCCGTGATCTCCTTCAATTTCGCCGACGGTAATCTGATCAGTTTTTCGTTCTTTGGATCGACAACAATTCCCACGGACTCGAGCATGACGACACCAAGAAGAGGCTCGACGCCGTCCGGGCCGAAGAGGACCCTTCCTGCAGTAACAGACCCCATAAACGAAATTTCGGCGAGGCCAAATTCGTACTCCTTAAGGGATCCGTCAGCCAGTTCGTAGGCCTCCTTCCCAACCGGCTTCACTCCGATTTTTCGCAGTTCCGATGCCGGAGCCATCGTGTCTTTGGCTCCGGTATCGACGAGGAAAATTGCGTCGTATTCCTTTCGTCCGCCGAGAGCTTTAACCGCGACCGTTACGTAAGTGAGCCCCATACGTCTTTTCTTCGCGATTCGCATGACAGGAGCATATAGCAGATCGTGCTTATCGAAAACTCGCCGGATCCTGCCGCGGCGAAGCGGCGATCGTAGTTACGATGAGGGAAAAAACTTGATGCCCGTTTTCGAGTCGCTCGATTCTCTCGGGATAGGCGGAGCCATCGCCACTTCGCCAGTTCGAGAAGCGCGTTTCGACGCCCATCGGCGGCGAGAATGTTTCATCAAGATACTGAGTGCTGGCGAGCAAGCCGGTTTCGGAATCGAAGAAATACCGCTTCAGACGTTCCAGGCCTGTCGCACTGGAACGGATGGGCGCGGAGACCTCATAGATGTCGTAGGGAGGCGACGCGTTGTCCTGGCGCTTGGAGGTACCAGGCCCCACTCTGCGGGCGATCAATTGGACCGCCGCACCTTCTTTGATCGCGGAAAGCATGCCTTCCGCGGTATCCGATGTAAAAGTTTCCAGAATCGCTTCTTCTCTGTGCGAGTTTCGAAGGGAACGTGTCTCGCCGTCGAAAGTGAGCGGAGGGCCATCGGGAGTCAGACCTTCCAGGCGCACCAATCCAGGAAGCTGGAGGGTGAGTCGTACCGCAGAACTCTTTCCCGTCTCATCGACGAACTGTCCGGTGAGAACAGTTTTCTCTTTCCCGGGAACGAGAACCCGGTCGCCCAATGCCGCGGTGTGGGGATTGAGCGCTGTGGGAAGATTTCGCAGAAGATGCGGCGAGGCAGCCTCAACATTCGTGCGCTGCCGCGCGTGGGATGAGGGCAGCACGACAACCAGAAGGACCAGAACTAAAGCTCGCACTCGGACGGGACGCATAGACGCAACTCCTCTCAAGGTTTTGAAGTTCATGGAATCACCGGCAATGCTTGGTGTACCGGCAGACTACAAGGCAAGCCAAACGCCAATCGAATTGAGCGGCAGAGATTGCGCGGACTCATGTTTCTGCGGCAAGGCTTTCCGGAAGTCGCGGATTTCCCGGACTATTTGTCGCCTTTTCCGCGAACTCCTTTAAGATTCAGGAATCATGAGTGGTGGAACCAAATGGGAGGAACGCTGGCATCCTCTGCGGGAAGAATGGGTCATCATTGCTGCGCACCGGCAGGATAGGCCCTGGAGCGGTGAGACGCTTGCCGGAACAACAGGATCTGCCGCCATCCCGGAATATGTACAGGATTGTTATCTCTGTCCTGGAAACTCGCGTGTCGGAGGCCGTCGGAATGAAGATTACTCGAGCATCTTTGTCTTCGATAACGATCATCCCTGCGTGGGAGAAGGCGCGCCCCTGGAGCTTCAGACGGCGACTGGCATCTATCGGAATCGTCCCGCAAGCGGCCTTGCCCGCGTTCTTTGCTACAGCCCGAAGCACAATTTAGCGCTCTCAGAGCTCGAATCGGCCGAGATCGAGAATCTGCTTGTGGCCTGGCGTGATCAATACGCAGATCTTGGATCGCGCCCGGAGGTGAACCATGTGCTGATCTTTGAGAACAAGGGCGAGCTTGTCGGCGTTTCCAATCCGCATCCGCATTGCCAGCTTTACGCGACAAACTTTGTGTTCAAGACCATCGAGAATGAAGCGACCGTGTGCCGCAAGCACTTTGAGGCAACTGGACGTGTGTTGTTTCAGGACATCTTGAATGCGGAACGTGACGACGGCCGTCGCGTTATCTATGAGAATACCTCGGCTATTGCCTTCATGCCGTACTTCGCGCGGTATGCCTATGAGTGTTACGTCGCGCCCAGGGAAACTCATTCGAGTTTGACTGGCTTCAGTAAAGACGAGTTGCGAGATCTTGCCGAAGCCCTGAAGAATCTGGTCGTGCGGTACGACAATCTGTGGCGGATGCCGTTCCCCTACGTGATGACGCTGCACCAGGCGCCGACGGATGGCTTGGACTACTCGAGTTTTCATTTTCATATCGAGTTTCACCCGCCATTGCGCAAGCCGCACCTCTTGAAGTACCTGGCGGGGCCTGAAATTGGCGGCGGTAATTTTCTGAGCGACACGCTGCCGGAAGAAAAAGCCGAAGAACTCCGAAATCTGACGGCCAGGCATTACAAGCGATGAGCGGCTGCGAATGCAAGCCCGATAGGGCGCAGCCATCAAGGATGAGCGGCTGCGAATGCAAGCCCGATAGGGCGCAGCCATCAAGGATGAGCGGCTGCGAATGCAAGCCCGCGCGGAGCGTGAGCGCGATAGCGCGAGACCTCAAGCATAGGGCGCAGCCATCAAGGATGAGCGGCTGCGAATGCAAGCCCGCGCGAAGCGTGAGCGCGATAGCGCGAGACCTTAGGGTTACGGCGCAGCCATCAAGAGGCGGTCGGGTATGACGGAGATTCTCTCCCTGCTTGACCCGCTTCGCAACCTGCAGGAGCGCATTCGCGACGCGGTTGTCGAAGCGACCGAACGACAAAATTCTTGTGAACTCTCGCAGGTGAGCAGGGAAGAGTCGAGCGATACGATTTATGCGATTGATGTCGTCAGCGAAGACGTGCTGCTCAGTTTCTTTGAAAAGCTGTCTCAGCTGCACTCCTTTGTCTTGATCGCCGAAGGCCTGCCCGAAGGGCAGATTATTTTTCCGCGAGGCACAAGCGAAGCCAAGGCAACCTTTCGCATTATCGTCGACCCGATCGACGGGACGCGTGGGCTGATGTATCAGAAACGAAGCGCGTGGGTGCTCACAGGCGTCGCGCCCAACTGCGGCCCGGAGACATCATTGCGGGATATCGTGCTTGCCGTCCAAACAGAAATCCCGGTTGTGAAGCAGCATCTCTCGGACCAGTTGTGGGCAATCCGGGGCCAAGGAACAAAGGCAGAGCGCCACAACCGCCTTACCGGCGAGAGTGTGCCGCTCCACTTACGCGCGTCGACGGCCACCACGATTGAGCACGGATTCGCCATGATTTCGCGGTTTTTCCCCGGGGTGCGTGACGAACTTGCCGCCATCGATGAAGAGATTGTGAGGGACGCCCTCGGCCCGCCGCGGCCAGGTAAGGCCCAATGCTTCGAAGATCAATACATCTCGAGCGGAGGGCAGCTCTACGAACTGATGGCGGGGCACGATCGATTTGTCGCCGATCTGCGTCCATTGATGGAGCGGGTTGCCGCGGCGCGCGGGCAGCGATTGGGCATTTGCTGCCATCCGTACGATCTGTGCACCGCGCTGATCGCAGAAGAAATGGGCATTTCAGTTACGGACCGGCCGGCGACGCATTGAATGCTCCGTTGAATGTCACGACGGAAGTCGGGTGGGCTGGCTACGCAAACAATCGGATCCGGCAGCAAATCGAGCCTTTGTTACAGGAGGCCCTGCGACGGCGCGGATTACTGTAGTCGTGTGCGAAGATCTCGTGGGGACATGACGGACTTATCGACATTTCTTGAGGCGGTTAAGACGCATCCTCTCTTCGATCATGCTGTACCTGTGACGGTCGCTCGGGCTCCAGGTCGTCTTGACGTCATGGGTGGGATCGCGGATTACTCGGGCTCTCTTGTCTTGCAACGTCCCATTGCCGAGGCCACGTTTGTCGGTGTTCAATCTACGGATGGGCCGCTACTCAGTATCGTCAGCGGAAATGACAGAATTTGCACGGGCGAGCTTTGGCCAATCGCCTATGACGATGCGAGGAAGATGTTCCTCGATTCCGATCGCTGGGCATCTTACGTCGCGGGAGTGTTCATTGTATTGATGAACGAGCGTGGCGTGGCGTTCTCTCAAGGCGCGAGGGTCCT
>Ga0134121_10002438_pt1 | contig 16083 bp, 16 predicted proteins | sample KB301_FD_96463 | JGI IMG/M metagenome (GOLD analysis project Ga0134121, IMG submission 96463) | Terrestrial soil microbial communities without Nitrogen fertilizer from Kellogg Biological Station, Michigan, USA - KB3-0-1 | ecosystem: Environmental > Terrestrial > Soil > Unclassified ... | reverse complement strand
TTTATTCCTGACTACTTCGGCGGGCAGTTTTGGGAAGCGATGGATCTCTACCAGAAGCACTCGCCGATATTCAACGTGAAGAACGTCACGACGCCGACGATGATTCAGCAGGGTGAGGCAGACGTCCGCGTCCCGATCTCGCAGGGTTACGAGTTTTACAACGCGCTGAAAGTGAAGGGCGTGCCGACGCGCATGCTCGTGTTGCCGCGCCAGCCGCACGGACCCAACGAGCCGAAGATGCAACTCGCGGCGATGAAAGCGAATCTGGAGTGGTTCGAGAAGTACATCGGATCGCAGCGCGAGACCTCGAAGAATTAGAACGCGGATCGGGTTTTGCAGTTCGTACCGGTGAGTGAAGATTTTTATCGGCACTTCCGGATGGCACTATAAACACTGGCTCGAGGGTGTGTTCTATCCGCCCGGCACAAAGAGCGCGCAGATGTTTGATTACTACGCGCGTCACTTCAACACCGTCGAGATCAACAACAGTTTCTATCGACTACCAACGGCGAAGACTTTCGACAACTGGCGCGAGTCTTCGCCGTCGAACTTTGTTTATGCGGTGAAGGCGAGTCGCTTCATCACTCACATGAAGAAACTGAAAGATCCGCAGCCGTCGTCGGAGAAGTTCTTTCTCGTGGCTGAGCGTCTCGAGAAGAAGCTCGGACCGATTCTGTTTCAACTGCCGCCGCGCTGGAAGCTGAACGTCGAGCGCTTCGCGGAGTTTCTCGAATCGCTGCCGCAGCAGCACAAGTATGCGTTTGAGTTTCGCGAGGAGAGCTGGTTTGCGCCGGAAGTTTACCGGCTTTTGCGGAAGCACAACGCGGCGTTTTGCATACACGACTTTGCGGACATGAAAGTACCGAATGAGATCACTGCCGGGTTTACTTACATCCGCTTTCACGGGCCGACGAGCGCGAAGTACTGGGGATCGTATTCGGACGAAGAGCTGCAGCGATGGGCTGACCGGATCGAGCGCTGGCGCGAGCGATTGAAAGCAGTTTACGTCTACTTCAACAACGATCCCGAAGGCGCGGCAGTGCGAAATGCTCTCGCGCTCAAGTCGCTGGTACGTTAGTTGCCAATTCAGGCGTTGAAATTAACGAACAAGGGGAAGGTATATGGCTTCAATAACAAATGGACATGGGCTGGCGATGGTCACGGGCGCGTCGTCAGGCATTGGTTACGAACTCGCAATCTTGTGTGCACATAATGGTTTCGATCTACTGGTGGTGGCTGACGACCCGAAGATTGAAGAAGCGGCCAAACAGTTTCAAAACTACGGCGGGGAAGTTCACGCGGTGCAGGCTGATCTTGCGACGCGCGAGGGTGTCGACAAGTTTTATGAAGCGGCGCAGGGCAGGCCGGTCGATGCGCTTTTGGCGAATACCGGACACGGGCTCGGACGATCCGGTTGATGTAGCGAAGGTTGGTTTTGACGCGATGATGAATGGCGAAGGTGATGTGGTGAGCGGGTTCAAGAACAAGGTGATGTCGACGGTAGCATCGGTGACACCATCGGGCGTATTGGCGGAGCAGCACCGCAAGAAAGCAAAACCCGGATCAGCAAACGAGTAAAACCTTAGACAGGATGACAGGATTTACAGGATTCACAGGATTTATCATGCAAATCTTGTAAATCCTGTAATCCTGTCAAAAACTTACTTCAACATCACACGCACGCCGCCTCTCACAAGAACCGGCGGGCCGACAGTGAACACTGGCGTACTACTTACTTGATATCGGCCCCCCGTCAAATTCTGCACCGCCACAAACAACCGCACCTTCTCAGAAATCCGCCGCGTCAAATCAGCATCAACCGTGAAGAACCTCGCGAGCGGCAATAGATTTTGATCGTCATCAAACTGCCTGCTCACGAAGCGTCCCTGTGTCGCCACCAGCCAGTTAGCACTGGCGTACGTCACCTGAAAGTTAACTTGATGTCGCGGCACCTGCGGCACCATCAATCCTTCTAACGCTCGATTCGCCGGGAAACGCAGCACCGTGCTGTCCGTCAACATGTACTCGCCAGACACTTCCCAACGGAAACTCAACTTCATCACCGCCGACAACTCAACGCCACGCGCACGAATCGCACCGAGGTTTTGTCGTTGCCGCGTAATGAGCGCGGGCGTTGTAGAAAGAGTGACGTTCGCGATCGAATCATCGATATCACTCCAGAAAACATTCCCACGCACAAACAGTCGCTCAACCGGATTGAAACCGATCCCAGCTTCACCGCCCGTGAGCCGCTCGGCACTCAAACCGGCGTTCGCGTTTGTCACCACATTCCCAACACGAAAGTTTCGATAAAGCTCATTCAAAGTAGGCGCGCGAAAGGCTCGATACGCCGACGCACTCACTTCAACACCCTTGTCGAAGCGCTTCGACAACCACAGGCGCGGGCTAAACGCATTCTCTGATCTATCGAGAAACGTGTTCAGCGACGGACTACCAACCACCGGCGTGCGATTTGAAAATCCACGACTGTTGAGCCAGTGATCTAATCGTCCTCCGAAACCAAACTGCCACGTTCCGATAGACACCGAGTCACTCGCAAACACTCCAACCGATCTTTGCCGTCCACCCGCATCGACAAAAGCCGTGACTCTCGAATTATTGAACGTCGTCTCGGCACTGTGCCCGCGCACCTCGCGACCTTCAACACCGAGCCGCAGCACCTGGTGATAACCGACGTTCGGCGTCGCCTGAAACACGAAGCCCATTTGCTGCGACGGATTGCGTTGGCGATTAGTCAACGATTCGCTATTCCGATCAGCCGCAACGGCGGAAAAATTCTGATTAAACGTCTCACTCGATCCATACAGGCGAACCAAAACCGCACCGACCTTCGGAAGCGTCGAGTCGAATCCCAGATCGATCGACGAGATGCGCGTGTCGTTTACCTGGACCGGCGTGCCGTTCTGACGACTCTCACCAAACGAGCTGAGACGCAGGAATGAGAACCCATGTGCGACGTTTGAAACTGTAACTGAGCCACCGAGATCGCCTGTTCCCGCAGCAGTATCGACCGCGCCGCGTTGGTTCTCAGGCACGAGCACATATCCGTTCGTGTATAGCGCTTCTCCTGCGGCGACGATCGCCCAGTCGCCAAAAGTTTTTCCGCCGCTGAACGACGTGACGGCAGCGCCTTTATTGCCGGCAGAGGCTTCAACCTCTAGCCCTGTGTCGCGGCGAGTGTCGCTGGTGATATTCACAACGCCGCCGAGCGCGCCGCTGCCGTAGAGACTGGAGGTTGCGCCGTTCTGTACGGATACATTCTCAATGTTCACGCGCGGTACGCGATTCCAGTAAACCCAGCCGCCGAACGGACTATTCAAAGGCACGCCGTCGAGCAAAACGAGCGCGCGGCTCGCGCCACTCGCGCCGACGCCTCTGAGCGAAACACCTTGCGCCGTCGGGTTCGTCGTCAATCCACCTGAGCGACGGAAAAGAGAAAACCCCGGGACTTGCCGGAGTATGTCGTCGAGCGTGAGCGCGCCTGCCGTAGCGATCTCGCGTGGCCCAACATTGAATTGACTCGCTGACGTAACCGGAACGCGCTCTTCGTAAGTGACGGGCGCGCTGACGACGATGCGCTCGTTTATAACCGCGGGATAAAGTTTTATGCGCAGAGAATCATTCGCGGTCGTGACTTTTACTTTGAAGGTGCTGAAACCTGGCGAGCTGATCGAGAGTGTTCCGTACGCTCTCGTACTCAACACCGTAAAATCTCCGGAGAGATCGGTGAGTGTGTTAGTGGTCTTCCCGTCTGATTCAAACTCAACTGTGGCGTGTTGGATTGCGTCGCCGTTCGGATCAGTAACGGTGCCGTGTATTGATGTCTGCTGGGCCGAAACACCAGCAACGCCGATCGCGATCCATACCAACACGAATGCGAAGCGTTTTTTTCTCATACACAGGAGAGTCGATAATGTTCTGTTTCTCACTACTGCGATCAACGCCCGTCAGACTCAGCCTCGCGTGAAGCAACGATAATACCTGCACTTCCGACAATAGGACCAACTACGATCGAATTGCACGACACTTGTATGTAGTTCTGCGCTTATACACATACGAACCGGGGCGGGGAAGTGAAACATAATCTGTCAGTCGGTTTCCGCGGCGCGGCTATCGTTGCTTGTGGATTTTTACTCGTCGCTGCCTGCAACAAACAAAACTCACCACTAAAGCAAAGCGCACCCAACCAGGTACTTACGGCGCCCACTGGCGCGACTATCGCCGTCGAGCCGGAAGACGGGCAGTGGACTATGCCCGCTAAAAACTACGCCAGCACGCGCTTCAGTAGTCTTCAGGACATCAACACCGGCAACGCCGCCGCACTGAAGCTCGCGTGGTCCTTCTCGACCGGCGTCGTGCGTGGTCATGAAGCCGCGCCGATCATCGCGAACAACATGATGTACATCATTACGCCGTATCCAAACATTGTGTACGCGATCGATCTGACGCAGCCCGGTGGTCCCGTCAAATGGAAATATGAAGCGAATCCCGCGTCGTCGTCTCAGGGCGTTGCGTGCTGTGATGTCGTCAATCGCGGCGGCGTGTACTCGGACGGAAAGATCTTTTTCAACACGCTCGACAACAACACGATCGCACTCGACGCCGCCACCGGAAAAGAGATCTGGAAGACGAAAGTCGGTGACATCAATCTCGGCGAGTCGATCACGATGGCGCCGCTCGTCGTGAAGGGGAAAGTGCTGGTTGGCAACAGCGGTGGCGAGTTTGGCGTGCGTGGCTGGCTCACAGCTTTGAATGCGGTCGACGGAAAGATTGCGTGGCGCGCTTATCACACCGGACCGGATGCAGATGTTTTGATCGGTCCAAACTTCAAGCCTTTTTACCCGCAGGACCGCGGGAAGGATCTCGGTGTTACGAGCTGGCCGGCTGATGCATGGAAGATCGGTGGTGGCACGATGTGGGGCTGGATCTCTTACGACCCCGAGCAGAACCTGATCTTTTATGGTACGGCGAACCCTGGTCCATGGAATCCTGATCAGCGTCCGGGCGACAACAAGTGGACGTGTGGCATTTTTGCGCGTGACGTGGATACCGGTGAGGCGCGCTGGTTTTATCAGTTCACGCCACACGACCTGCACGATTACGACAGTATCAACGAACAGATCCTGATGGACATGCCGGTGAATGGCCAGACGCGCAAGGTTCTCGTGCGGCCCGAGCGCAACGGTTACTTCTACGTGATGGACCGCACGAACGGTCAGGTCCTTTCTGCAAATCCATTCGGATACATCACGTCTTCGAAAGGTGTTGATCTCGGTACCGGAAAACTAATCGAGAACGAGGAGAAGAAGCCGGAAGTTGGCAAGGTCGTGCGCGAGATCTGTCCGGCGGCGCCGGGCGCGAAAGACTGGCAGCCGTCTGCGTTCTCACCGCGCACGGGGCTCGTTTATATCCCGCACCAAAATCTCTGCGAGGATGCTGAAGGACTTGAAGCGAATTACATCGCGGGCACGCCTTACGTTGGAATGAACGTGCGGATGTATGCCGGGCCGGGCGGGAATCGTGGTGAGTTTCTGGCGTGGGATCCGGTGAAGAACCAGAAGGTGTGGGCCGTCAGTGAAAATTTTCCGGTGTGGAGTGGAGCGCTCGTGACGGCCGGCGATGTGGTTTTTTACGGGACGATGGATGGGTGGTTCAAAGCGCTTGATGCGAAGAGCGGGACGTTGTTGTGGCAGTTCAAGTGCGGCTCGGGAATCATCGGGCAGCCGGTGTCGTATCGCGGGCCGGATGGGAAGCAATACATAGCGATACTGGCGGGCGTTGGTGGATGGTCCGGGGCGATCGTGGCGGGCGGCCTGGATCCGCGCGATCAGACTGCGGCGCTCGGGTTCGTGGGCGCGATGGCCGATCTGCCGGATTACACGACGAGGGGAGGCATGCTGTATGTGTTCGCGCTTCCTTAGTCCGAAAAAAGATTACTCCCGCAGCGGCGCAACGGCGCCACGGAAGACGCTGCGCCTTTGCGCCGCTGCGGGAGCAATTCTTTTGCTGGTCGGTTGCACGAGTAAAAAGGATTCCACAATACCTGTCGCCGCGGCGCAAACGATCACGCGACCTGCCGGTGTGCTCCGTGTCTGTGCTGATCCGAATAATCTTCCGTTCTCGAATCAGCGGCTCGAGGGTTTTGAAAACAAGATTGCGGGCCTGTTGGCGCAGGATCTCGGCGAGCGCGTTGAATACACGTGGTGGGCGCAGCGTCGCGGGTTCTTCCGCAACACTCTAAAGACTGGTATGTGCGACGTCGTGATCGGCGTGCCTTCCGGTTTCGAGATGGCGTTGACTACCAAGCCGTACTATCGCTCCACCTACGTTTTTCTTTCCCGCAAAGATCGTCACGTTGAGGTGAAGTCGTTTGACGATCCCGAGCTCAGGAAGCTTCGCATCGGCGTGCAGATGATCGGTGACGATCAAAGCAACACGCCGCCTGCGCACGCGCTCACGAAACGCAACATCGTCGATAACGTGAAGGGCTACACGCTCTACGGCGATTACAGCCAACACGATCCACCGGCGCGCATCGTCGATGCCGTGACGCAGGGCGACATCGATCTCGCGATCGTGTGGGGACCGCTGGCGGGTTACTTCGCGAAGCAATCGCGCGTGCCGCTGGAAGTCGTGCCGGTGTCGCCGCAGATCGATCAGCCGTTTCTGCCGTTCGTGTTCGATATCTCGATGGGCGTGCGACGCGGTGATCAGGAGCTGCGGGATCAAATCGATCAGTTCTTGGAGAAGAGGCGTCCGGAGATTGAGCAGATCTTGAAGGATTACAGGGTGCCAGATGTTGGAGGAGTTATCGGTGTTTAAGAGGATTTCTCGCGCGGCGGCGCAACGGCGCGACGCCTGCCGGGCTCCAGGCAGCGTTTCTTTGCGACTTTCCGCTGCGCCGTTGCGCCGCTGCGTGAGCCTTCTTCTGTGTCTTCTCTGTTTCTCCGCCTGTAAGCGCGAGCAGCGGCAGTTCACAACACCGCCCGCGACCTTCAAGTCTTACGACGTCACGATGAGCGACATTCGTCCGGGTGTCGGGGGCCTGCCGATGCCGGTGCAGAACCCTGCGGACCAGCACGCCTTCGACACTAACGAAGGCAAGCGTCTCTTCACCCAATACAACTGCAGCGGCTGCCACTTCAACGGCGGTGGCGGTATCGGACCACCGTTGATGGACGAGAAATGGATCTACGGCGACAGACCGGAAAATATCTACTCGACCATCGTCGAAGGCCGCCCGAATGGCATGCCTTCGTTTCGCCAGAAGATTCCCGACGGCCAGGTGCAGCAGCTCGTCGCGTACGTGCGCTCGATGAGCGGCCAGTTGCGAAAAGACGTCGCGCCGACACGCAACGACTCGATGAACGCGCGTCGCTCGGAACAACGCACCGAACGGAAAACACCACAGCAAACAACGGCGCCACCGCAATGATCGAAACCACCCGCACAATTCCTCGACTAATCGCAACGCTCGCAGTGGCGTTGTGCGTCTCTTCGTGCGGGGGCATTCAGAACGCGATCAACCCCGCTGGTCCAAACGCCGCGAACATCAGCAGGCTTTGGTGGCTGATGTTCATCGTCTGTTCGATCGTGTTTGTGCTCGTGATGATCGCCGTGTTGCTGTCGCTTCGAAAGCGAACAACAGAAGCTGCTGACCGAGTTCCGATCATCGAGCCGCCGGCAGAATCAGAACGCCGCCGCCGCAACGTCGTGATCAGCCTCACGACGATCACCATCGTCATTCTGTTCGTGTTTTTGATCGCCAGTTACTCATCGGGCCGATCGCTACGCTTGAACGATCCAATGAGGAACGGTTTGTCGATCGAGCTGACCGGACATCAATGGTGGTGGGAAGTTCGTTACAACGATGTCGACGCGAGCAACATCTTCACGACCGCCAACGAGATTCACATTCCCGTGGGCGTGCCGGTGTTGTTCAGCCTGCGCGGCGCTGATGTGATTCACAGTTTCTGGGTGCCGAATCTCGCCGGCAAGAAAGATCTCATACCGGGAAAGATCAACACCATCTGGATACAGGCTGATAAGCCGGGCGTCTATCGCGGGCAGTGCGCCGAATACTGCGGGCTCCAGCACGCGAAGATGGCGCTCTGGATCGTCGCCGAGCCGCAGGAGCAGTTCAATGCCTGGCGACAAAACCAGACGCAGGAGGCTGTGGCGGCTGCAAGTGACGCGCAGAAGCGTGGGCAGCAAGTGTTTTTTTCATCGACGTGCGTGATGTGTCACGCGATCAATGGGACACCGGCGGGTTCGAACATTGGACCAAACCTTACGCACGTCGGCAGTCGTCACATGATTGGCGCGGCGACGCTCGCGAACACGCGCGATCATCTGGCGCAGTGGATCAAGGATTCGCAGACGTTCAAGCCGGGAAACAAGATGCCGCAAAACAATTTATCCGACGCTGATTTACAGGCGCTGGTCGAGTATTTGCAGAGTTTGCAATGAGCCACGAAGAGAAAAACATTAGCCACGAAAAGGCACAAAAAGCACTAAACGAGGTGCCCACGGGCGCCCCGTCAAAATCTTCGATCGCGGATGAAGAGCTGGCGGAGGAGATGCGGCGCGAGCGTGCGGAGCTCGAGAAGACGTGGGCGCGCCCGGGTGGTCTATCGGGATGGTTTCTTGATACCGATCACAAGTCCATCGCGAAGCGCTATATCGTGACTGCGTTCGTTTTCTTTCTGCTCGGCGGTATCGAGGCGGCGCTGATGCGGATTCAGCTCATGTTCCCGGAAAACCACTTCCTCAATCCCGATCGTTACAACCAGGTCTTCACGGTGCATGGCTCAACGATGATGTTTCTTTTCGCCGTGCCGATCATGACCGCGATGGGGATCTACTTCGTGCCGCTCATGGTCGGCGCGCGTGACGTTGCGTTTCCACGACTCAACGCGTACGGCTACTTCGTCTACCTGATCGGCGGCCTGCTGCTTTACACCGGGTTCTTGCTGAACACTGGACCAGACGCCGGCTGGTTTTCTTATGTGCCGCTCTCCGGGCCTGCGTTTTCACCAGGAAAACGCGTCGATATCTGGGCGCAGATGATCACGTTTACTGAAGCTTCCTCGCTCGTCGCCGCGGTAGTCGTCATCGGTACTGCGTTCAAGATGCGCGCGCCCGGCATGTCGCTCAACCGCATACCTTTGTTTGTTTGGGCGCAGGTCGTTACCGCGTTCATGGTCATCTTCGCGATGCCCGCAGTGATGCTCGCGAGCAGTTTTCTCGCCAGCGATCGGCTCATCGACACGCACTTCTTCAATCCCGCGGAAGGCGGTGACGCGATTCTTTATCAACACCTGTTCTGGTTCTTCGGACATCCGGAGGTCTACATCATCTTCATTCCCGCGCTGGGATTTATCTCCCCGATCATCGTCACGTTTGCGCGTCGAAAGATCTTTGGTTACGTCGCGCTCGTCCTGTCGCTGATCTCGACGGGCTTCATCAGGTTCGGACTGTGGGTGCACCACATGTTTGCGACGCCGATACCGCAGATGGGCCAGAGCTTTTTCACTGCCGCAAGCATGATGATTGCGATCCCGAGCGGCGTGCAGATCTTCTGCTGGATCGCGACGCTCTGGGGCAGCAAGCTCAATATCAAGACGCCTTTGCTCTTCGTGCTCGGGTTCTTCGCGATCTTCGTTCTCGGTGGTCTAACGGGAGTGATGCTCGCGTCTGTGCCGCTCGACTTGCAGATTCACGACACGTTCTTCGTCGTCGCGCATCTTCATTACGTCTTGATTGGCGGCTCCGTATTTCCGCTTTTCGGCGCGTTTTATTACTGGTTTCCGAAGTGGACCGGGCGCATGTTGAGCGAGCGCGCGGGGCATTTGAACTTCTGGCTGATGTTCATCGGCTTCAACCTCGTCTTTTTTCCGATGCACCAGCTCGGGCTCAACGGCATGCCGCGACGCGTCTACACGTACCTGCCCGAAACTGGTTGGGGCACACTGAATATGATCGCGTCGATCGGTGCGTTTGTGCTTGCGGCCGGCGTGCTGGTGTTTATCGTGAACGCGGTTTGGGCGCTGCGCGCGGGTGTCGTCGCGGGCGACAATCCGTGGGGCGCGGATTCGCTCGAGTGGAGCATTCCTTCGCCGCCGCCGAATTACAACTTCCACAACATTCCGGTGGTCCAGGGCCGCTACCCGATCTGGCAGGCGACTGCGGACGCGCCTGTTGTTCGTGGTCTGAATACTAAAAAACGCGAGACGCTCGTCACGAGTGTCATGGATGCGCAACCGGAGCTGCGGTTCGACATTCCTGGTCCATCGATCTGGCCTTTGATGGTGGCGCTGGCAACAGCCGTGGCGTTCATCGCCGGCATATTTACGCCATGGGCGTTCCTGGTGGGCGCGATACTCGCCGGAATCGTGCTTACCTGCTGGTTCTTTGCTGATCCGAATTATGAAAACAAACATGCGCGCGAGACAGGTGAAAAGTCGGAGAAAGTTGTGCCTCGGGTAGAACTGCAGCCGAAAGAAATATGAGCACACGAGCTGTAATCGATATCACGGAGCTGCCGCACCACCAGTTCGACACGTACGACCCGGTGTGGTGGGGAAACAACTTGCTGTTGGCGATCGAGACGTCGATGTTTGCGATCCTGATCGCGACGTATTTCTATCTGCGACAGAACTTCGCGCAATGGCCGCCGCCGGTGGCCCAACTCACCGCGACACTCGATCCGCTTCCGCAACTCACTTACGGGACCTTGAACACATGCCTGCTCGTGTTGAGCTGTGGGCCGATGATCCTGACTGACAAGGCAGCGCGACAAGGCAATAGGGGCGTGTGTCAGTTCGGACTCGTCATCTGTGTGCTGTGTGGATTGGGCGCGATCGTTCTGCGCAGTTTTGAGTTCTCGGCAGTTTACTTTCGCTGGGACAGCAATGCTTACGGATCGGTCGTGTGGTTCATGTTCGGCATGCACATGTTGCATCTGCTCGTGCTGACGACCGAATCCGTGTTGCTCACGGTCTGGATCTTCGTGCGCGAGTTCGACATGAAGCACCGCGTGGATATCGTGACGGTGGCCGTTTACTGGTACTGGGTGACGGCGAGGTGGATTTTGATTTACGCGATCATTTATTTCGTGCCGCGACTGGGTTGAGATGAGCGAAGAATGCGCAACAACTCCGAGAGCATTGTGGCTGCTGTTGATCGCGGGGCCGGCGATAGCAGCCGCGGAACAGCAGGCGAATTTTGTCCTCGTGCGACAAGCGTGTTCGATGCATCGCAACATTGCGTTGTATGCAGTGGTCGTTGTCGCGATCTTGCTGACGATTGCGACGGCGATGATTGGCGTTTCAATCTGGAGACGAACCGGGACTGACTGGCCGACGGAAGCCGGTGATCTCGCAAACCGGATCCGGTTTATCAGCGTGCTGGGGATCTTGAGCAGTGCGATGTCGTTTCTGGTGATCGTCGCGCAGGGAATTGCGACGGTAAATTTTGATCCGTGTCAGTTATGAGGAAGATTTCTCACGCAGCGGCGCAACGGCACAGCGAAAGAGCGCAAAGGAGCCCGTCAGGCGTTGCGCCGCTGCGCCGCTGCGTGAGTCCACTTCTCATCCTTCACGGCGCTCAACCACATGACTGGCACGACCTCGTGCGCGCCTGGAGCTTCGAGCCTCTCGTTGTGATCTCGCTTGGATTGACGGGAATCTTATTCGCAATTGGCTTACATCGTCTCTGGCGTGAAGCACCAAAACGACGCTCGATTCGTACGTGGGAAGCACTCTGTTTCGCCGGCGGCTGGCTCGCGCTCTTTATCGCGCTAGTCTCGCCCCTGCACGCATGGGGACGGGTCCTCTTCTCAGCGCACATGACTCAGCACGAAGTACTGATGCTCGTCGCCGCGCCGCTACTAGTTCTCGGACGACCACTGATCGCTTTTCTCTGGGCGCTGCCTTTGAACTGGTCGCGACGCCTCGGCAATATCAGCAAAATCAATGCGATTAATCGCACCTGGCGAACGCTCACGATTCCGCTCGTCGCCTGGCTGCTACATGCAATCGCCTTGTGGACGTGGCACATTCCCGCGCTGTTTGAAGCGACGTTGTATAGCGACACAGTGCACACGCTGCAACATCTCTCGTTCCTGCTCTCCGCGCTGCTTTTCTGGTGGGCGCTCATTCATGGACCACAGGGCGCGATGGGTTACGGCGCCGCGGTGCTCTATCTCTTCACCACCTCAGTTCACAGTGGCGCGCTCGGCGCACTCATCACTATCGCCGGATCAATGTGGTATCCGTCGTACGCACCTCTCACTACGTCGTGGGGACTCACGCCGCTCGAAGACCAGCAACTCGGCGGACTGATCATGTGGATACCGGCGAGTCTGGTTTACGTGATCGCCGGCCTCGCGCTCTTTGCCGGTTGGCTGCGTGAAGCGGAGCTTCGTACCGCAGGGCGAGAACGTCTGGAGCTGGCTCCATGAAAAAGGTCTTCGAGATCGCACTCGGGATCGTGACGAGTGTCGGCGGCTTTCTCGAGATCGGATCGATTGCGACCGCCGCACAAGCCGGAGCAGATTTTTCGTTTCAACTGATCTGGGCCATTCTGCTCGGCGGTCTCTGCATCATTTTTCTCGTCGAACAGGCCGGAAGATTCTCGGCAGTCAGCGGTCGCACGATCCCCGACGCGATTCGCGAGCGCTTTGGGTTCAACTACTTCGCATTTCTCTACATCGTTTTGGCGCTCGTGACTCTGCTGGTGCTCGCGGCGGAGATTGGCGGCGTCTGCATCGCGCTCGAGCTTGCTACCGGAATTCATTTTCAGTGGTGGACAATCCCGGCCGCATTCCTGATCTGGCTCGTGATGTGGAAAGGCACGTTTGGCGTGATCGAGAAAGGCGTTTCGCTGCTCGGCCTCGTCACGCTTTGTTTCGTCGTTGGCGCATATGTGATCCATCCGCCCGAGGCGCAGGTGCTCCGCGGTGCGTTGCCGTCGCTGCCGCAACACAATTCAGTCCATTACTGGTTTGTGGCAGTGTCGATTCTCGGCGCGTCGATCTCGCCTTACCTGTTCTTCTTCTATTCGTCCGGCGCGATCGAGGATGAATGGAACGAAGGTTATGTCGGAGTCAACCGCATCATCGCGACTGGCGGCATGACGTTCGGCTCTGTCATCTCGATCTCAGTGTTGATACTTGCCGCGATGATCTTTGCGCCGCAGGGAGTAAAGCTCGAACATTACACTCAACTGCCGCAATTGCTCGTTCCGGTCTTTGGTTACCGGGGCTACTGGCTGTTAGTCGCTTCGGTCGGCATCTCGTGCCTGGGCGCGGCGCTTGAGATCACGCTCGAGATCGCTTACTTCACGGCGCAGGGCTTTGGCTGGAACTGGAGCGAGAACCAGCGACCACGAGATGAAGCGCGTTTCGCTGCTGCTTACACGCTAACAATCATCCTCGCGGCGTTGATTACGATCACGGGCATCGATCCGTTGACGATCACAATCTTCTCGATGGCGCTCACCGCTGCGACGCTGCCGGTATCGATCGTGCCGTTTCTGTTTTTGATGAACGATTACAGTTACGTGCGTGTGTATCGCAATGGCTGGTTTTCGAACGCGGTTGTGGTCGCGATCATCAGTATCGCATTTGTGTTGGCGGTGGTGTCGATTCCTTTGCAGATCTTCGGAGGTAGCTGATGAATCTGGTTAGGGATTGTCTCGACAAACAGATTGACGATCGCAACAAACGCCGGATGGGGCGCGTGGATGGAATAGTACTTGAAGTCGAACCGGGACGTCCGCCGCGAGTGGCTTATGTCGAGCTGGGAGTTAAGACGCTGATGATGCGTTTGAGCAGCCGGCTTGGAAACGCGATTGGTCACTTTATGGACAGCCGGCGCATCGAATCAGCGCCTTATCGAATTCCGTGGGGGAAGATCAAAGTGGGGCTGAACGAGGTGCGTGCGGATGTCGAGGCGGAGCAGACGCCGGCGCTTGAATGGGAGTTGTGGTTGCGAAAGAAAGTGATTGGACGTATTCCGGGGGCGTAGATGACGAGTCAACAGTTACATGCAGAGCTTTTGCTGGGAGAGAAAGTTTTTGGGCTGAATGGATTGCCGATTGGCCGGCTGGAAGAGATCCGCACCGAGATCAATAAAGGGCATTGTTTTGTGTCGGAGTTTCTCGTGGGGAGTTATGCGACGCTGGAGCGTTTGGCTGCGTGGCGCATCGGGCGCGCGTTGTTGCGGGTGTTTGGGGCGAGGCGCAGGGAAGGTTACCGGATTCGTTGGGACCAGTTGGATCTCTCGGATCCGCGGCATCTGCGGTTGTTGTGTGATGTGGAGGAGTTGATGCCGTTGAGGGAGGAGCAGTATCCGACATGAAATTACTCACGCAGCGGCGCAACGGCGCAGCGCCTGCCGGGCTCCAGCGAGAGTTCTTTTCGTCTTCCGTTGCGCCGTTGCGTCGCTGCGTGAGTATCTTTTTTCTGGCCTTTGCGCTTGCCGGTTGCACTTCGAAACCCTCCGGGCCGCTCGCGTTTGTCACCAACGAAAAGGACGGCACGATCACAGTCATCGATACTGGCGCGGATCGAGTTTACTCGACGATCAAAGTCGGCGGGCGTCTGCGTGGGATTCGTCTCAACCCTGATCGGACGCGAGTCTGGGTTGCTATCAGTTATCCGAGCAATCAATTACAGGGCGAAGACAAGATTGCCGAGCTCGATCTCAAAGGCAACGTCATCGCGAAATACGAGGCGGGCACCGATCCCGAGAACTTCGTCGTCAACGATCACGCCACACTTCTCTACATCGCCAACGAAGACGCGGGCACCGCCTCGATCACAGACGTCAAAGCGAACCGCGTGATCGCGACGATGCCCGTCGGACTCGAACCCGAAGGCGCCGCGATCAGCCCGGACGGACGCTGGGTGTACATCACTTCCGAATCGAGCAGCAGCGTCAGCGTCATCGATACGAAGACCGGACAGGTAGTGAAGCAGTTTCTGGTGGGCGCGCGTCCACGCGAAGCGGTCTTCAGCCCTGATAACACGCGGGCTTATGTGACCGCGGAAAACGGGAACGTCGTTTCAGTGGTTGATACACGCGATCACTCGGTTATCAAAACAGTCGACCTGCCGCGCGGTGAGGGCTCGGCCCAGTTAAAACCCAAAGGCGTCGCGGTTTCGCCGGATGGGAGGCGCGTCTACGTCGCGACCGGCCGGGGAAACAGCGTCGCCGTCATCGACAGCCAGCAGCTCAAGTTGATCACCTTGATTCCCGTCGGCCAGCGACCGTGGGGCCTCGCGCTCACGCCGGATGGACGAAAGTTATACACGGCAAACGGTCTCTCCAATGATGTGAGCGTTATCGATACAGCGACGAATAAGGTGATTGCGACGATCAAAGCCGGCGACGGTCCCTGGGGTATCGCCCTTTAGAACGCGTCTACCGTAAATAAGGCCAATTATGTTATAAATTGCTTCCCCTTTTGTCCTACTGTACCGACCCCTTAAAACCCCTTTTGCCTGAAGTCTCTATCTGCTGTGGAGGAGCATTAGTGTCGAGACAGAACCGTCGTAATTCCCAGTCTCTTAGAGCGTTACAAAAAGAACGCACAGGCATTTCGGGCTTTGACGAAATAACTCGCGGCGGCTTGCCTGCGGGGCGGCCCACGCTCGTGTGCGGCAGCGCCGGCGCCGGTAAAACCCTTTTTGCCATGGAGTTTCTAGTCCGTGGCGCGACGCTTTTCAACGAGCCGGGCGTCTTCATGTCGTTCGAAGAGTCGAGCGAAGAGCTGGCTACAAATGTCGCGTCGCTCGGCTTCGATCTGAATCAGCTAATCGCCGACAAAAAACTTTTACTCGACTACGTCTTCATCGAGCGCTCCGAGATCGAGGAAACCGGCGAGTACGACCTTGAAGCACTCTTTCTCAGGCTCGGATACGCCATCGATTCCATCGGCGCGAAGCGAGTCGTTCTGGACACGCTCGAAGCACTCTTCTCCGCGCTGCCTAACGAAGCGATCGTCCGGGCCGAGTTGCGTCGCCTCTTCCGCTGGCTAAAAAAAAGAGGAGTGACG
>Ga0134121_10002437_pt1 | contig 16083 bp, 12 predicted proteins | sample KB301_FD_96463 | JGI IMG/M metagenome (GOLD analysis project Ga0134121, IMG submission 96463) | Terrestrial soil microbial communities without Nitrogen fertilizer from Kellogg Biological Station, Michigan, USA - KB3-0-1 | ecosystem: Environmental > Terrestrial > Soil > Unclassified ... | reverse complement strand
TCGGAGAAGATCCGCACCTACAACTTCCCCCAGAGCCGGGTGACGGACCACCGCATCGGCCTCTCCATCCACCAGCTCCCGACGCTGATGGAAGGACATCTCGATCCCCTGATTGAGCCGCTGATCGCCCACTTCCAGGCGGAAAAGATGGAAGCGAACGCCCGCACGGCGCATTGAGGGCAGGTTCCCCCGAACCGCTCTCCACGGTTTCTCCTCATTGAAGCGAAATCTTTTTGGCCTGTCCGTCACTCCTCCTTAGACGGTAGGCCCCAGATTTCCGTATACAGCTTCAAAGAGGAGAAACAGCACATGAAAAGCATCTTCATCGCCGCCGCCCTCGTTCTGATGTTCACCGCTCCCGCCGCACCGCAAGGCGGCTCAGTCACCGAATCGATGGGCAGGTATCACTCCGCCGATGAGAAGGCCATGGCCTCCTACTCGCGGGGCGTGAGCCTCAAGCGAAAGGCCGAAGGGGAGAACGATCTCGCGAAGAAGGCCAAGCTCTATGAAAAGGCGAAGGACGAGTTGGCGAAGTCGCTGGCGTATGCGCCGAGCTACGACAGCTACCTCGCGCTGGGACAGGTTTACCTCGCCCTTGGAAAGCGGGAGTCCGCCTTGGGCGTCTGCGTGCAAGCCCAGGCCCTGAAGCCCAGCGACCAGCCCGCCAAGAGCTGCATCGAGGAAGCTCGGAAGCCGGCCGAGAAGGTCGACGCCCAGCAGGCGAAGACCGACGGGGGCCGGTAGGGCCGCTTACCGCGTCTCCGCCTCCAGCTTCCACACCGCGGCGACCGTCAGCTCGGCGATGCGGTGGAGCTCCTCGGGAGTCAGGTACTCGTCGACGCCATGGCCGCGGTATTTGGCCATGGAGTCGGCGGGGCCGAAGTCCACGCCGCCCTTGAAGAGGCGGGCCTGGGTGCCGCCGCCGATGGCGATGGCCTTGCCCGGGGTGCCCGTGACTTCCTGCCAGGTGGCGAGCAGTCCGGAGACCAGCTCGCCCTCGGCGGGCTCGATGTGCGGCTCGGTTGACAGCACCACCTCAGGGACGATCTGGGCGGCGGCCCGGCGGGAGAAGACGCCCGTGCGTTCCGCCACCTGCTTTTCGATCTGCTGCCGGGTGATCCCCCGCGGCACCCGGATGTTCACCTCGGCGAGGGGCGTGCCCTTGTCGTCGCGCAGGAAGGCGAGGCTGGAGGTCAGCTCGCCCATCACCGCGTCGCGGTGATCGATCCCCAGCGAGCGGCCCGTCGTCTCGGTGCCCACGGCGACGCCGGTGAACGAGGCGAGGGCTCCCCAGGCGTCCAATCGCAGGTCCAGGGTGGCGAGAAACGCGGTGAGGTCCCCCAGAGCGTTGTGACCCGTCGTCGGCTCGGAAGAGTGGCCGGCGTGACCCTCGGCCTGGACCTTGAGCAAATCGCCTTCGCGAGTCACCGAGAGCTTGGCGGGCGGATGGGCCTTGGCCCAACTCGCGGCATTGCGCGCGAGGTCCGCCTGGGCGCCGCTCTTCTCCCGGTCCGTCTTTTCGCGGTCAGACCCGAGGCGTTCGAGAATCGCCTGGCCCTTCTCGGGGATGATGGACATGCCGCTGCCACCGCTGAGGCTCACCACCCGCCACTTTCCCGGCTTCGGCTCCGCCACCGGCTGCCCGCGGAAGCGCAGGATGCCGTAGCCCTTCTGGGCATTGACGACGGGGTAGGCAGCGTCGAGACCGATCGTCCGGTCCGGCATGGGCGCCCGCGCCAGATAGTAGGGAATCTCTTCCCAACTCGTCTCCTCGCCATTGGCGGCCAGGAGACGGACGGTCGACTTCAGAGGCCAGCCGCTGTCGCGGATCGCCGCCATGGCGTAGAGGGCGGCGATCAAAGGCCCCTTGTCGTCCTCGGTGCCGCGGCCGACGATGCGCCCGGCGACCAGCTTGCCCTCGAACGGAGGCGAGGTCCACGTCTGGTTCTCGACGCCTTCGACGTCGGCGTGGGTGAGCAGGGCGAGCACGGGCGCCGGGCCCTGCATCGTGATCTCTTCCACCCGCCCGTCGTAGCTCTTGAAGTCGAATCCCAGTCCCCGCGCCCGCTGCTCCAGCCACTGGCGCTGGCGGACGAACTCGGGAGCGTCCCAGTTCTCCTTGCCGGCGACGGCGAAGGTGCGAAAGCCCACCATCTCCTGAAGGTCCTTCACCATCCGCTCGCCGTAGCGGGCGAGAAGGTAGCTGCGCAGCATGCACGACGCCAGCGTCTTGTCCGCGGCGGCGACCGGCACGCCATCCCGCAGACCGGCAATCCGCGAACCGAGGTCCGCAATCGAAGCACCCGCCGCACTGGAGGCCACCTGCCGGTACATGACGAAGGCCTGGGAGCCGTTGGATTCCGGCCCGACCATCATGGAGCCGGCGATCTTGAAATAGGGCTCGAAGTCCTTGCAGCTGGAAGGCTCGGCCGCGAAGGCTGCGGATGCGATCAGGAGCAACGAGCTGAAGAGCAGGAAACCTCTTCTCATGGTGTCCTCCGGGAAAAAACGATCGACGCTCTTCTATCACAGGCATGAGAAGGTAGAATTTCAGCAAGGAGGCTCCATCGTGCCTATTCCCTGGCTTCTCGCGTGCCTGGCTATCGCTGCCGCCCTGCTGCCGGCGGGAGCGCTGATCGAGGGCCGGGTGACGGACACGCGAGGCGCACCCATCGCGTCGGCGAGCGTTTGGATCAGCGATGCGGGCGTAGCGCTCGGGGAGGGAGAGGAACGCACCGAGCCCGCCGCGAAGACGGACGCCGACGGACGCTTCCGCCTCACCGGCCTGCCCGCAGGAGCGCAGGTCCACCTCCGGATCGAGCACGACGGCCACGTTCCGTTGAAGGTCCCCGGCGTGGAAGCCCCCACCCGTGAGGCCCTCCATGTCGAGATGAAGACGGCCCGCGGCATCGCCGGCCGGGTCGTCGGAACCGACGGCGAACCCGTCGCGGATGCGACTCTAAGGCGAGGCGGATTTACCCCGATGGACTCCAACCTGTCGAGCTCCGCGCGCCCCGTGCTCGCCAGAACTGACCTCCAGGGAGCTTTCCGCATCGCCGGCCTGGAGCCCGGGCCGGCCGATCTCAGCGTTGCTGCCCAGGGCTACGCCACCCAGACGGTGCACGGGATTCCCATCCCGCAGGACCGGAACCTCGAAGGGTTCGAGATCGTTCTCGAGCGCGGGACCGTCCTGGAAGTGCGGGTGCTCTCGCCCGAAGGTACACCGGTCGCCGGCGCCATCGTGGCGGCGATGCCCGAGGATCCCCGCATCTTGACCTTCGCCGACCTGGATCAGACGGACTACCTGTCAGGCAGCACCACGGACAAGCGGGGAATCGTCCGGCTCACGGTCCCGAGACCCGCACCCTGGCGGGTCATCGCCTCATTGCAGGGAAGATCCGTCGCGGCCCTCGTCCAGGCGGGCCAGGGGACGACGCCGGTGGAGCTCCGCTTTCCGTCCGGTGCCGAGGTCTCCGGCCGGGTCATGGATCCCCAGGGCCGGGGGATCGGCAATGCCACCGTGGAGCTGACGGCGGAGCCGAACGCTCCGCGGAGCACCTTCACGCGGGAGGACGGCGCCTTCGTCTTCCAGCAGGTGCCGGACGGCATTTTCCGCCTGACGGCCCGGCGGCTGGGCTTCGTCCAGTCCGGTGAGCCGCGCGAGGTCGCCATAGCGGGGAGCGGCGTCCGGGATCTCGGCATCCAGCTCGAACCGAAGGCAGGCGTCACGCTCACCGGGCGACTTATAGGCCTGAAGACCAGTGAAATCCAGGCGGCAATGGTTCACGCCTTTGGAGACCAAGGCGTGGCCACCGCGACGGTCGGTCCCGACGGCCGCTACGAGATCCGGGACCTTCAGCCGGGAGACTGGAACGTCGCCGTCGTGGCCGGGATTCACCGCCAGATGCAGCAAACGGCTCAAATTCAGGCCGGTGACTCCAACCCGGTGCTGAACTTCGATTTCGGCAAGGGTTTCACCCTCGCGGGCCGGGTCGTGATGGACGGTGAGCCTTTGAGCGGCGCGATGGTCCAGGTGGTGAGCCGGGCGGCGGGGAACGAATCGGCGCAGACCAATTTCGAGGGCCGGTTCCAGGTCCGCAATCTCGCACCGGGCGAGCACGTCGTCCTGGTCTTTGGCACCCGCGGCATCACCGGCTACGGCCAGCCGGTTGACGTCGAGGGCGACACCGACGTGACGATCGACATCCCGGTGGGCGTCCTGCGCGGCCGAGTGGTCTCCTCCGTCTCGGGAGAGCCGATCCCGGGCGCCACTGTGGACATCACACCTCAGACTCAGGGGAGCCAAATCCCTCCAGCCTTTTCGATCGCTGCCATCCGCAGCGGCGTGGACGGCCACTTCGAGTCGCGTCTGGCAGACGGGGGGTACCAGATCCTCGTTCAGAAGGAGGGCTACGCTCCCGCGGAGGCAACGGTGGAGGTCCGCCCCACCGCCGGAGCGCCGGTCGAGATCCGGCTGAAACCGGCCGGCCCGCCGTAGTCGCTACGCCGGATACACTCCGCGAGGTGCCCACCCTCCGCCAGCTCCTCGCCGAAGCCCGCCCGCTGCTCGCGGCGACGCCCTTCGGCGCCCCGCCCCGAGAGGCGCTGCTCCTCCTGGGTCACGTGCTCGGCTGGTCGGAGGCGCAGGTGCTGGCGCGAGGGGAAGCGGAGGTGCCGGCGGCGGAGGAATCACGATTCCGTGTGCTGTTGGCACGACGGCTAACGGGCGAGCCCACCGCCTACCTGCTGGGCGAGCGTGAGTTCTGGCGGCGGCCGTTCCACGTCGACTCGCGGGTGCTGATTCCACGGCCGGAGACCGAGCACTTGATCGAGGAAGCCCTCGCCGAACCGCTGCCCGCGCGGCCGTGGATTCTCGACGTTGGCACCGGCTCAGGCATCCTCGCCGTCACCCTGGCGCTGGAAATCCCGAGAGCGCGAGCGGTCGCCACGGATCTCTCTCCGGGAGCCCTGGCCGTCGCCGCGAAGAACGCCCGGCGGCTCGGTGCTCGGGTCCGGCTGGTGGGAACGGATCTCACTGCGGGCCTCGATCTCGGGCGCTTCGACCTGGTGGTGAGCAATCCGCCCTATATCGATCTCGCCGAGGCGCCGTCGCTGTCCCCTGAGGTCAGCGATTTCGAGCCGGCGCTGGCCCTGTTCGCTCCCGGTTCCGGCGACTCCGTGCTCGCCCGTCTCTTCGCCCAGTGCGCGGCGCTGCGTCCCGGGGTTAGACTGGCGGTCGAAATCGGCTTCGGACAGCTCGGCGCCGCCCGCCGCCACGCCGAAGCCTCGGGTCTCGAAATCATCCGCGTGCGGAACGACTACGCCGGCATCCCGCGGGTTCTGGTGCTGCAACGACGGCGGGAGGAGAGAGGTTAGGAATGGACAAGTTTCACATCGTCGGGCCGACCCGCCTTGCCGGCCGGGTCACGGCCTCCGGCGCCAAGAATGCGGCGCTGCCGGCGCTCACCGCCAGCCTGCTGACCGACGCGCCCCTCACCCTGCGCCGCGTGCCGCACGTGCGGGACATCCGCACCATGCAGAAGCTGCTCGACCATCTCGGTATCGTCACCGAGGAGCGGGGAGGCGCCATGATCCTCCGCCGCGAGCGGCCGAATCCGGAGCACGACGCGCCCTACGATCTGGTGCGGACGATGAGGGCCAGCGTCCTTGTCCTCGGACCGCTGCTGGCCAAGGAAGGGCACGCCCGCGTTTCGCTTCCCGGCGGCTGCGCCATCGGTGTGCGCCCCATCGATCAGCATCTCAAGGCGCTCACCGCCCTGGGAGCGGAGGTGGTGCTCACCCACGGCTACGTCGAGGTGACGGGTAAGCTCACGGGCACCCGCTTCCGCTTCGACCTGGCGACGGTGACCGGCACGGAGAACGTGATGATGGCCGCGACGCTCGCCCGCGGCACCACCGTGCTGGAGAGCTGCGCCTGCGAGCCCGAGGTGGTCGATCTCGCGAACCTGCTCAACGCCATGGGCGCTCGGGTCTCCGGCGCCGGCACGCCGACGATCGTCATCGACGGTGTCGAAAGCCTGGGCGCCGCCGAGCACTCCATCATCCCGGACCGCATCGAGGGCGGCACCTATCTCGTCGGCGCCGTGATGACCCGTGGCGACGTGCTTCTCGAAGGCGCCAGCGCCGCCGATCTGGCGCCTCTGCTGGACAAACTGGCGGCGGTGGGCGCCAGCGTCGAGGTGAACGCTGAAGGTATTCGCGTCCATTGCGCGGGCGACATCCAGTCCCTCGACCTCGAGACCTCGCCCCATCCCGGCTTCCCCACCGATCTCCAGGCCCAGTACATGGCCCTCATGACCCGGGCGGACGGAGTCGCCACGATCAGCGAAACCATCTTCGAGAACCGCTTCCAGCACGCTCCCGAGCTGGCGCGAATGGGTGCCGACATCCGGGTGGACGGCGGCCGCGCCCGGGTTTATGGCCCGAAATCGCTGACCGGCGCCGGCGTGATGGCGACCGATCTGCGGGCTTCCGCCTGCCTCGTCCTGGCCGGCGTGGCGGCCGAGGGCGAGACGGTGGTGGACCGCATCTACCACCTCGATCGTGGCTATGAGGGAATGGAACTGAAATTGCAGAAGCTCGGCGCGCGCGTCGCACGCTGGTCCGTTCCCATGGGCTGACTCTCCGGGATTTCCACCGCCGGCGCCGCAACGGCCCCCGGATGTTCGGCACCCTCACTCTCGCCCTTGCTCTCACCGCCGCGGATCCGCGGCCGGAGCTGTTGGAGTTGCAGCTCGCCGGCAAGACCCAGGAGGAGTTGGGGCGGGTCGAGCAGGAGCTGCAGGAGAATTCAGACGCGTCCCACCGCTTGGGTCTCGATTATCTCCACGGCTACCTCCTCGACCTTGTGAACCGTCCGCGCGAGGCCGGCGACGCGTTCGCCCGGGGCATGGCCCTCAACCCCACGCTGGCTCCCTACAGCCGCTATCGCATGGCCGTCGATCAAGTGAGCATCGGGCATCCCGAGGTGGCTGCCGGCCTCGTCTCCACCGTCGTCGCCGGCGATCCCGGCTCGCCTCTGATCCCTGCCGCCGTCCGCCTCTTCGCCCAGGTGCTTTCCAAGGGAGGTGAATGCCGGCTGCTGGGCGGCATGCGAGCGGAGGCGCTGCCGCTGCCACAGCGGCGCGAGATCCAGCTCGCTCAGGCGAGATGCGCTCTGCAAACCGGCTATCGCGATCTGGCTCGCAGCCTGATGATGAGCCTGCTGGAGGAGAGCCGCGACGACGAGCACGCTCGCGTCGCCGCCGAATTCCTGTCGCAAATGATCGCCGGAGCCGAACGCGGGCGTCTGCCCATGCTTCTGGGGAGGACCTTCGAGCAGCACAAGGAATTCGATCGCGCCCTCCACCACCTGAGGCAGGCGGGTGACCGCAAGTCGCTCTCGGCACACGACGCCTTCGAGACCCAGGTGCTCATCGGCGCGGCCCTCCTCTCCCAGCAGCGCTATCCCGAAGCCACCGCGGTCTTTGTCGGGCTGGTCAACCTGGCGCGGACTCCCGGCGAAAAGGCTCGCGCTCTCTACCTGGAAGGGCGCGTCCACGAGTTGCGTGGCGCGTGGACCGCCGCCATCGCGGGCTACCGCCAAGCCTGGCAGGCCGACTCTCAAGGTCGGGATTGGGCGGCCCCGGCGCTTCTTGGAGCCCTGCGCCTGGAGTGGCGAAGCGGCTCCGAGGCTTCAGCTCTGAAGCTTTACGACCAGCTTCTGATGCGGCCGGAGTGGCACGGGGAGGCGTCTCGCGCCGCACTTTTCCTCGCCGCTTCCGATCTCGTCCGCGGCCGGCGCGATCGCGTCCGCCCCTGGCTCAATCAGGTCGTGGGACCGGCCGACCGTCTCGAGGTCACCTACTGGCGCGGCCGGCTGGCCGAGCTGGAGCACGATCCGCGGCAGGCCGTGAGCCGCTATCTGGAGGTCATCCGCAGCGAGCCCTACCATCCGCTCGCCCGCGCCGCCATGGCCCGCCTCGCCACCGAGCCTTTGAATCCTACGGCCGAGTCTGAAGGCAGGCGCCTTGCCGCCTCGGGCCGGACCGAGGACCTGCAGGGAGCCTGGCTGCTGCTGGGCGTCGACGATTCCGCAGGACGGACCGCTCAACTGAAGCTCGAACAGAGGCTCCTGGCGGACCGGGCTGCAGCACCCTACCTCAGGCTGGCCGACGTGCCGGTGCGACGCTGGCCTCTCTGGAGCCACCACCTCACCCGGCCGGAGGAGATGCTCCTCGCCCTCGGCATCTGGCGCGATGGGGCGCCTGCCGTGCGCGCACACTTTCCCGCCTCCGACCCCAACCTCGCCTACACGGGCTGCCGCCTGCTGGCGGCGGGCGGCGACTACGCGCGTTCCATCTCGCTGGCCGAGGCGCTTCGCGAACGCGCGCCGAAGCGGCTACCGCTCGCCTTGCAGCAGCGGGAGTTTCGCCGGCTCCTTTACCCTTTTCCATATCAGACGACCATTCTTGCCCAGGGGCGGATCCGCGGCGTCGATCCCCATCTCCTCACCGCTCTCATTCGCGAAGAAAGCCACTTCGACGCCTCGGCTCTGTCCCCCGCGGCCCGGCGCGGCCTGACCCAGCTCAGCCCAGCCACGGCCCGGCAATTGAGCGGTCAGCTCAAGCTGGAACGGCTGTCGCCTGAGGCACTCTACAACCCCGACGTCTCGATCGCCCTCGGCGCCGCCCAGCTTGGCGCGCTGCTCAAGGTCCTCGGCAACTCCGCCGTGGCAGCCGTGGCCGCCCGTCAGGCCGGCGAGTCCCAGGCCCAGGTGTGGAAAAACTGGTGCTTCTCGCAAGATCCCGACGAGCTCTTCACCAAAATCGGATCCGCCGAGACCCGGGATTTCGTCCGCCGGGTGCTGATGGCGGAAGGGCAGTACGCTGATCTGTATTAGGCCCTCATCACCCCGGCCCTCTTCTCCCGCCCCCTCCCACCCCCCACACCGGGAGAAGAGGGAGACAAGCAAGTAAACGGTTCGCATTGCATTCCCCCTCTCCCGGTGTGGGGGGTTGGGAGGGGGCGGGAGAGGGGGCTAGGGGGTGAGGGTTTTGGGTGGGGGAGTCTGGCCGAAGAGACCGCTCCGCCTTCATCACCCTGGCGGCTTGGACGCGCCTTCTTCGGCGGCGCGCTCTTCGTCTCTTTCTTCTTGGTAGAGGCGTCCAGCTTCTTCACCACCGGCGGCAGGGGAGCGCCGGCGGCCTGCTCGGAGTAGATGACCACGTCGGCCTTGGTGCGCAGCTCCTCGGTCCAGGTCTGCAGCTCCTGGGTGAGCTTCTGCTGCTTCAGGACCTCGCGGATGTCCTCCCGCACGTCGTCCAGAGGCGGAGCGGGCTGACCCTTCTTCTGCATCTCCGGCGTCAGCACGGTGCGGTAGTACTTGGTGATGTCGTCGAAGGTAACGAAAACCCGGGGACCCAGGCGTTCGTCCACGTAGGTGAGCACCAGGAGCTGGCGCGCCATGAGCTGGCGCAGCCCCTTCGGCGTCAACCCCACGTCCTTGATCGCTTTCTGAAAAGAAGCCTCGTCCTTGAAGCCGGCGCGGACCTTGGCGACGGCCTTCTCGACTTCGTCCACCGGCACCTGTTCCAGACCGTAGCGGTCGATCTCGTGAAACCGCAGGCGCTCCTCGACGAGGGCATTGAGCACCCGCTTTCTGAATTGATTGTCGATCTCCCCTGGATTTGGGGCCTGCAGGCCCAGCTTGATGACCCGGTCCACGTCCGACGCCAGGACAGGGTCCTCGTCCACCACTGCCAGCACCCTGTCCTTGAGGACGTTCTTGGCCGCCGGAGCCGTCGCGGCGGGTGGAGAAGTCGAAACGGGCGGCTTCTTCGCCTGCGCAGCCAGGGCCGATCCCGACAGCAAGGCAGAAGCGGCGACAACCAGGGAGGCCGCGAAGAACAGGGTGAGCGGTGTCGGGTCATTCCTCATGGAGGCTCCATGCTAGCATCGCCTCGGATGATGGCCGAATCCCCTTCCACTCTGCTCAAGATCGGTTTGGCGCAGATCGACTGCCGGCTCGGCGACGTAGAGAGCAACGCCGAACGACATCTCGATTGGATCGAGCAGGCGCGGGCTGCGGGTGTGGACCTGCTGGTCTTTCCCGAGCTCTCCCTCACCGGCTATCGCCTCCTCCACCTGACGCCGCGAGTGGCACTGCCGCCGAGCTCGCCGATCCTGCAGCGGCTGGCCGAAGCCGCGCGACCGATGCGCGTGCTGCTCGGCTTCGTCGAGGAGGGAGAGCGCGGGGTATTGCACAACAGCGCCGTCCTGCTTTCGGATGGCAAGCCGTCCTACCTCCACCGCAAGCTCTACCTGCCCACCTACGGCATTTTCCAGGAGGAGCGCTTCTTCGGCGCCGGCAGGCGGCTGGAGCTGGCAGACCTGCCCTGGGGCAAGGTGGGCGTGCTCATCTGCGAGGATCTGTGGCATCCGGAGCTCGCCCGCCGGCTGGCCGTGGCAGGCACCCGGCTGATCGTCGTCCTTTCGGCGAGCCCCGGCCGCATCGGCGCCGGCGCCCTTCCCGAGAGCCAGGAGAGCTGGGAGACGCTCACCCGCTCCACCGCCCTCCTCGACACCTGCTGGGTAGCCTACTGCGGTAGGGTCGGCTGGGAGGAAGGCTCGTTCTATCCCGGCCTCAGCCACGTCATCCGCCCCGGCGGCGAGCTGATGGAACGGGCTCCCCTGCTTGAGGAGCACCTGCTGGTAACGGAAATCGACCTGCGCGACTCAGACCGCCTGCGCTGGCGCCTCCCCCTGCTCGACGACGAGCGGTTCGATATTCAGGGACCAACGGAGGGAGCGGTGCGGTGATCCGGCGCGATCAGGTCAAGGCGCGTCTGACGCTGAACGCTCCGCTCGCCGAGGCGGTGCTCACCAGCTTCATTCGCGACGCCGTGGACACCTCAGGGACGCAGGGCGTCGTCGTAGGACTCTCCGGCGGCGTCGACTCCTCTCTCGCCGCCGCCCTGGCCGCACGTGCCCTGGGCCCCGAACGCGTCCACGGCTTCCTCCTTCCCTACCGGACCTCGAATCCCGATTCCGAGCGCGACGCCCGTTCCGTGGCCGAGCATCTGGGAGTGCCGCACCGGGTGATCGACATTTCGCCGATGGTGGACGCCTACTTCGAGCAGGAGTCCGACGCGGGTCCCGACCGCCGAGGCAACAAGATGGCTCGCGAAAGGATGACCATCCTCTTCGACCAGGCCAAGAAACTGGGGGCCTTGGTCCTCGGCACTTCCAACAAGACCGAGATCCTGCTCGGCTACTCGACCATCTTCGGCGACAACGCCAGCTCCCTGAATCCCCTGGGCGACCTTTACAAGGGACAGATCTGGCAGCTCTCGCGCCACCTCGGCCTGCCTGCTCAGGTGATCGGCAAGGCGCCCTCCGCCGACCTGTGGCCCGGCCAGACCGACGAGAGCGATCTCGGAGTCGACTATGAAACGGCGGACGAGGTGCTCTATCTCCTGTTTGATATGGGGCTGCGGCCGGAAGAAGTGACGGCCCGCGGCTACGATGAAAAGATGGTGGGCCGTCTCGTCGCCCTCGAGCAGCAGTTCCGCTTCAAGCGCCGGCTGATGCTGATCGCCCGGCTCTCAGGCAGCGCGGTGAATCTGGATCAGGAGATCCCGCGAGACTGACGGAAGCGAAGATCTTTCACCGTCCGCCCTGGAAAATCTTCCTCACCGTTCCGATCGTGTCCGCTTCCGAAGCGGTTTTGTCCTCTCTGTAACGCTTGACGCGGGCGAAACGGAGTGCCATGCCGCCTGGGTACTGCGAGCTCTCCTGGACGTCGCTGAAGGCCACTTCCACCACCAACTCGGGGCGGACGTGCACGGTCCAGCCATCGGTGCCGAGGGCGATCTCCTGGAACCTCTTGGTCTGCCAGGCGAGCATTTCGTCGGTCATTCCCTTGAAGGTCTTGCCCAGCATGACAAAGCCGCCGTTCTCTGGATCGCGGGCGCCCAAGTGGAGGTTCGACAGCCAACCCTGGCGCCGGCCGTGACCCCATTCGACGGCGAGAACCACCAGGTCCAGCGTGTGGGCAGGCTTGATCTTGAGCCAGGAGAAGCCCCGGCGGCCGGCCTCGTAGGGCGCGTCGAGGGCCTTGGCCATCATCCCTTCATGACCCCGCTGCAAAGCGTCCGCGAAAAAAGCATCCGCCTCCTCGGCATCGGCGGTGACGATGCGCGGCGCCGTGAGCCCCGGCACAGCCGCGCTGAGGGCGGCGAAACGTTCGCTGGCCGGCCGGTCGAGGAGATCCTTGCCGTCCAGGTGGAGGACGTCGAAGAAAAAAGGCGTCAACGGCAGCTCGCCGCGCAGCCGGGCGACGTCGAGCTTGCGGCCGAAGCGGCGCATGGTGAGCTGGAACGGTAGGGGCGCGCCGTCCGGCCGCAGGGCGATGACCTCGCCGTCGAGGATCATCTGCCGAGCGGGCAGTGCTTGGACGGTCTCGACCAACTCGGGCACGGCCGGTGTGACGTCGTTGCCCCGGCGAGAGAAGACGCGGATCTCTTCCCCCGCCTTGTGGACCTGGACCCGGGCGCCGTCCAGCTTCAATTCGAAGGCGGCCTCTCCCATCCGTTCCAGGGCTTCGGAAACATCGCTGGCGGGCGATGCGAGCATGGGTTGAAGCGGGCGAAGCAGCTCGAGGCGGAACCGATCGAGCCCGGGCCGCCCTTCGATGAGCGCAGCCCGCGCAACGGCCGTCAGCTCACCGGCAAGCATGAGCGCCCGGCGCACCTCGCAGGCCGGCAACGCCGCCGCCGCGGCGAGGGCATCGGCCATGAGCCCAGCGAGAGCGCCTTGCCGCAACTCGCCAAAGATCAGGCGGACAAGGAAGTCCCGCTCCTCCTTCGTCGCCCGCGCGAGAAGCCCGCGCAGAAGTTCCACCCGCGCCGCCGTCGAGCCCGCGCCGGTGGTGGCGGCGATGCGCTCGAACTCCGAATCGGCCTCGCCCAGCGTGAGAGTGGGGTCGCCGGCGGCCGATTCCGGCATGGACTCTCGGATCGCCGCGCCTCCCAGACCGATCCGTCCCTGCCGCAGATTTCCCGACAGCCACGCCACGGCGACATCGATCTCTTCAGGAGACAGACGCCGCAGCAAGTCCGCGAGCGCGCCTGTCTTCTCCGACCGCGACCGGGTTTCGGCAACGCGGCGGGAGGTGGCGACGAGGTCGGCGAGGCGCATAAGACCATGGTATAGGACACTGCTATTCTCGACTCCGACGTGAACCGCAAACGCCCGGGATCGGCCGCCCTTCTGGGGCTTACCTCCCTCCTGCTCTTCGGACAGGCGCCGGCGCCGTCCGCTCCGCCGGAAGGTCCTCCGGCCTTCTCCTTGCCCGTCGCGATGGTCGCAAAGCACCTTGCCGGCTTTGGGTTTTCGGTCACGACCGGGGCCGCGCCCGGATACGTCGACGAACGGTCGTGCGTTCTCTGCCATCTGAAGATCGCCGAGTCGTATCGCGAAAAGGGGATGGCCCGGGCCTTCCGTCGTCCGCAGATTGAGACGGAGATCGAAAACTTCTCGGCGCCGCCTTTTGTCCACGCCTCCTCGGCACAGAGCTTCCAGATGTTTCACCGGGACGGCCGGCTCGTTTTTCGGCGCTCGCAGCTCGACTCCGCCAGTCAGCCGATCAACGTCTTCGAGCAACCGGTGGACTGGATTCTCGGCTCGGGCGACCACGCCCGGACCTATCTCTATCAGACCCCGGGAGGCGAGATCTTTCAGCTCCCCCTTGCCTGGTACTCGCAGACTCGGAGTTGGGGCATGGCCCCTGGTTTCGACCGGCCGGACCACGAGGGAGTATTGCGGCGGGTGCGGCGCGAGTGCCTCTTCTGCCACACGTCCTACCCCGACGTGCCGGCCGGGGCCGACGCCTATGGCGCACCGCAGACTTTCCCGGCCAGCCTTCCCGAAGGCGTCGGCTGCCAGCGGTGCCATGGACCTGCCGCCGAGCACGTCTGGCTCGCCATGGGTGGCGTGGGTGTGCGGGACGAAATCCGCGCCAGCGTCTTCAATCCAGGGAAGCTCCCCGCGGCGCGGCGCGACGAAGTCTGTTTGGGCTGCCATCTGCAGCCTTCGGTGGTAATCCCCGGGGTGCGCCGCTTCGGCCGGAGCGACGACTCCTTCCGGCCTGGAGAGCCGCTCGCAGATTACCTCGTCCAGGTGGACGTAACCGAGGAAGGGCGGCCTTCGTCGGACCGCTTCGAGATCAATCATCATCCCTACCGCTTGCGCCAGAGCCGCTGCTTTCTCGCCAGCGGCGGCGCCCTCTCCTGCCTGACCTGCCACGATCCCCACCGCAGAATCCCCGCCAACGAAAAGGCCAGCCACTTCCGTGACGCCTGCCTCACCTGCCACGCGCCGGACGCCTGCCGCCGGCCTGGGAAGCCGAAGGAAGCGGACGCCAGCAACTGCGTCTCCTGCCACATGGCGAAACGGCGGACCCAGGACGTAGTCCACGTGGTGATGACGGACCACCTCATCCGGCGCCGCCCAGGAGGTCCCGAGTTGTTGGCCCCGTTGTCTGAAACCGAGCCGGTTCTCACCGGCCTCCACCTCCTCGATTCCAGCGCTCCTACAGGCGCGCTCGGCGAGGTGTACCGAGCGACTGCCGTTGTCCGGATGAGCAGCACGGAGGACGCTGTGACCTATCTGGACAAGATGCTGTCGGCGTCCCGTCCGGAAGCGATCGAGCCCTGGCTCGACCTCGCCCAGGGCCAGATCCGGCGCCGCCGGTTTGCCGACGCGGAGAAGACCCTCGCGACCATCCTGGTGAGACGGCCGGAGCATCCCCTCGCCCTCGAATGGCTCGGCCTGGCGCAGGCGGCCCAGGGGAGAACAGACGAGGCGACCGACGTCCTGGGAAGAGCGCTGACCGCCGGCGCCGAGCAGGCCGAGACCGAGTACAACCTCGCCCTGCTGTTCGCCGCAAAAGGCAGGGCCGCTGAAGCTGAGACCCACCTCGGTCGCGCCCTCACAGGACGGCCGAGCTTCCCAGCGGCCTGGTTCCAGCTTGGAGGAATCCGCGCCGCGCAGGCCCGGACGGACGAGGCTATTGATTGCTGGCGTCGAGCGTTGGAGATCGATCCCACCTACACCGCCTCCTACCTCGCTATTGGCAAAGCGCTGCTTGCCAAGGGCGACCGCACCGGGGCGATACGCTGGCTGCGCCAGGGAGCCAAGGTCGCCGCCAAGCCGGCCGAAGTGGCCGCTGCGCTGCACGCGGCGGGCGGCTGAGGCTCCAGACTCGGGGTGGTGCCTAGCCTCCGGAAGATGAGGTATGAAACTGCTCTCGCTTGAAGCCTTCTCCTTCGGCGATTGCCAGGGCCTTGTCAACGTCGTCCAGATCCTTCAGGAGGCAAGGCCCCAAGTCAAAGACCTTGGTCTCGAAACGCTTTAGCTCCCGAGGCCGATTGGTCTGGGAACGAGGCCTGCTAGGTTTCATGGCCTTAGCCTAACACGCAGGGATTTCCTACATAGCTCGCCCCAGCGAAACTCAGAAATGCACCAGAACAGCTCCGATATCGTTGCCAATCGTGACGAGGTTGCGCTCCATCAACCCTTCGTAGTCGCCACCATTGGCTCCGACTCCGGACCGCCTCTCCTGGACGAAGCGAAGCAGGACGGTTCCTGATGCCGCATCCGTCACTTCGCCGGAAATCTCCGTCTTCGCCGCTCCAGCGCCGAACCCCGCCCAAAAACGAGCAGCCCTGGAGCCCGGATCCATTGTAATCACCTTGCCGCGAATCACGAGGGTTCCAGGCTCGGCCGTCTCTCCCGGCTTCGCGCTTCGCGCCGCGAGCACAATGTCAGGCCTCCGGGGTTTTTCCGCGATCCCTCCCTCAATGCCTGCTGCAAAAGGCCGGGTTACGAGGGCAAGGACGTTCTTGACCGGAGCGTAGGTGTTGTCGTTCGACTCGGGCAATGGCGTCGCCGACGTATCGAGCGGCTCGACGATGATGTGATCGTAATCCGCGAGCTTGAAGGAGGCGACGATCTCCAACTCGTCGACCTCGCCGTTCCAATCCTTGTACTTACCTGGAGCCGTAGGGGCGGCTTTTCCCC
>Ga0134121_10002436_pt1 | contig 16083 bp, 8 predicted proteins | sample KB301_FD_96463 | JGI IMG/M metagenome (GOLD analysis project Ga0134121, IMG submission 96463) | Terrestrial soil microbial communities without Nitrogen fertilizer from Kellogg Biological Station, Michigan, USA - KB3-0-1 | ecosystem: Environmental > Terrestrial > Soil > Unclassified ... | reverse complement strand
GTTGATCTCCAGCCCGTCGACGCGCACGGTGTTGTGGGCGGCGGTGGAGCGGAACCGGTCGCGCTGCGCCAGGTCGGCCGTGTAGCCTCCGGTCCCCGGGTCGACGATCAGGTCCTCGCGGCCGGCCTGGATCTCGATCGACAGCGTGTCGTTGTGGGCGTGCCCGCCGTGGCCGGCGAGGCCGACGGGTCCGGCGTCGATCGCCGCGTAGAGATCGCCGTGCCTGAGGATCGCCACGCCGGCGTCCGGGAAGACCGCCCCGGTCGCGACCACGCGGGCTCCGGCCGCCCGCGTCTCGAGCGCCTCGAGAGCCGCGCCGCCGTGCAGCCAGAACGCCTCCTCCCAGCAGTCGCCGGCGAGGCGCAGGAGCGCGGCGTCGTCGAACACCACGGCGCCCACCGCCAGCAGGGCGCGATGATCCCGCCGGTCCCCTTCATGGTTCCCGAGAATCTGCAGCCGGCCGTCGTCGTTGTCGCCGATCTGCGGCGCGCGGCCGTCGGGCTTCACGTAGTGCGCGACGTACTCGACCATGCGGCGCACGCGCGCCCGCAGCGGCCCGGTCTCCCCCCCCTGCCGCTCGACGAGCATCAGCGCCATCAGCGCCATCTCGGTCATCAGCCGGTGATACGGGATGGACGCCTCGTAGTCGGCCCCGTCGGCGTAGGTCTGAACGGCGTTCTCGCGCTCGATCTCGGTGGTCGCGAAGGCCCGCCATCCATCCGCCTCGGGGGCGCCCTCGAGAGCCGCGCCGAGGAACAGGAGCCCCAGCAGGTCGGCGAAATAGTGGTTGCCGGTCGGACCGTGGCCGACCTCCAGGTGATCGCGGATGAAGCGGCCGTGCGCCAGAAGCGCCCGCCAGAGCAGGGAGGTGAAGTCGCGATCGGCCAGGATCTCGTCACGGAAGAGCGCGTAACCCCAGGTCCAGCTCGCGGCGCGCAGCGCCACGTCCATCGTGCAGGTCCAGTTGACGCCGTACCCGACCGGGTTCTTCGCGATCCAGTCGATCACCTCGGCGCGGAACTCGCGCGCCCAGGCTTCCCCGCCGTCGAGCCAGGCCGCCTGACCCAGAAGCGGCGCGTGCTGGAAGCGGGAGAGCTCCCACGGCACCTTGACGTCCCGGCCGCGGCCGAACTCCGACTCGTACCGGGCCCTCAGATCCTCGAACCAGAGCTCCGCGTCCCAGACATGGCCCGTCTTGAAGTCGGTGTGCCACGGGAGGTCGGCGCCCAGATCGACCGGCCCCGAGCCGAGCATCTCGAAGCGGTGCCGCAGCACGCGCTCGGCCGACAGCAGGAGCCGCGCGCGCGCCTCGGGATGCGCCGCGTAGCGCCGCCTGGCCTCCTCCGGCCCGAGACTCGGAGCCAGGAGCGGACGCGGCGCGGTGCGCGCGGCGGCCATCGCCTCCTCCACGGTGCCAAACCGCCCGCCCAGCGCGCGCAGGAGCCCGATCTCGTCGGGCAGGCCGAGACGGGCGCGATCCCGCAGGCGCCGCACGGTCCTGCCGGCCCGGCGGCGCAGACCGATGGCGGTCGCGAACGGGCGCCGGAGCGGGTTCAGCTCCATCGCAGGAGCCCCCTCTCGGCGAGACGCCCGGTGACGGCGCGAACGTTGGCCTCCCAGGTATGGCGCTCGAGCGCCCTGGCACGCGCCGCGGCGCCCAGCCGGGCGCTCAGCGCCGCGTCGTCGATCAGCCGCACGAGGGCGCCGGCCAGCGCCCCCTCGTCTCCCGGCGGCACCAGAAGCGCGGTGCGGCCGTCGTCGAGCACCTGGCCGATCTGCTCCAGACGGCTGGCGACGATGGGCCTCCCCATCGCCATGTACTCGAACAGCTTGGTCGGCGATCCGAAGAAGCGCGTGCCGTCGGGATTGGCGACGTGCGGCGCGGCGAGGATGTCCATCGCCGCGAGGTGCGCCGGCCCCTGCCCCTGGGGGACCAGCCCGGTGAAGACGGCGCCTTCCCTCTCTCCGCCGAGGATCGACTCGCACTCGGCCCGATCGCGGCCATCCCCGACGAACAGGAAACGCGTCGCCGGGCGCTGCGCCAGGACCCGGCGGGCGGCGCGCGCCAGAACCGGCGCGCCGTGCCACATGCCGAAAGTCCCGACGAAGCCGATCACCGTCCGCCCCTCGAGCCCGTGGCTCCGCCGCACCGCGGTGCCGTCGACCTCCGGCCGGTAGCGATCCGGGTCGACGCCGTTCGGGGCGACGAGGACGCGCTCGGGCTCCAGTCCGCGCGCCAAGAGCTCGTCTTTGAGCACGTCGGAGACGACCACGACCAGATCGGCATGAGCGAGATTGACGCGCTCCGTATCGACGAACAGGCGGCGCCAGCGGAACGGCCGGTCCCAGTGATCGGCGATCCAGACCTCCGAGCCGTTGAACTCCAGGACGAGCGGGACGCCGAACCGGCGCGCCAGGAGCACGCCGGCGTGGCTGGAGGGATCGAAGCGCTGATAGATCAGGTCGGGCCGGCTCCCGTCGAGCGCGGCCCGGGCGGCGCGCTCGAAGCGCAGGTTGTGCGCGAAATACGGGATCTCGTGGAACAGGTTGTACAGACGGCTCGGCGGCACAAGCCGCACCGGCGTGCGCGCCGTGTCGACCAGCGGCGGCGTGCTGGTGGCGATGAAAGAGAGTTCGGCGCCCCGACGCACGAAGCCGTCCGCCACGCCGGCGGTGTGGGCCACCGATCCACCCGCCGGCACTCCGGCCCAGAGATCGGAGCGCAGGAACACGACGCGCTTCCCGGTCGCAGGCAGCGGGCGATGACGCACCAGGCCGAGAAGCCGGTCGAGCGAGCGCCGGGTCCGTAGCAGGACCAGACCGCTGCCGCAGATCCCCGCCAAGAGCGCGGGGAGATCCCGGAACAGGAACAGGGCCGCCGACAGGACGAGACGCCGTCCGCGCAGGTCGAGCAGGTAGCGGCGCCTGGCCATCGGCATGGCGCCCAGCGCCTGCAGACGCCAGAGCCTCTCGTGCGCGTCGAGGTCGTCGGTCAGCATGACGATCTCGTCCACCCCCAGGGCGCCGAGCCGCCGCATCAGCCGCAGCGGCGACCCACGCAGCTCGTCGCGCCGCAGCGGACGCAGCGCGCGTCCGGGCAGAAGACGCGGCAGCTCCCGAAGGGCGGCGTCGGGATCGCGCACCAGGAGGAGGACCGCGGCGCTCGGCGAGCTCATCTCACGCCCCCTGCGGGCGCGCCTGCCCGAGCAGGCCGCGCACTTCCTCGCGGCCCAAAAGCAGGGTGCGGCGCCAGCCGACCCGTCCGTCGCGCAGAAAGGCGGCCAGGCTGAAGGCCAGCATGATCGCGTACGCGGCGCTGGAGGTGAGCGCCGCCCCGGCGATTCCGAAGCGCGGCACGATGGCGACGTTCAACGCGACGTTGAGGACGAGACCGACGAACGGCGCGGCCATGGTGACCGGCGGCATGCCGCGGGCGCTGAAATGGTTCATCAGCACGCCGTTCAGACCGAGCGCCCAGACGCCCGGGAGCAGGCACCAGGTGGTGAGGATCGCCCCCTCGAAACCGTGACCGTAGAGCAGACGGACGACCGGCGAGACGACGGCGGCCGCGGCGCCCACCAGGAGCGTCATCAGGAGCGCGGTGTGACGCAGGACGCGCGCGGTGATCTCCTCCGGTCTCTCCCCCTGATCGCCGGCGATGCGCGGCATCAGGATCATCCCGATGGTCACCGGGAGCAGCAGCAGGGTGTCGGCGATCTGCACCGCGATGGAGTAGACGCCCGCCTCCGCCGTGCCGCGGAAATAGTTCACCAGGAGCATGTCGGAGCGGATGACCAGGAAGGCCAGCAGGCAGGCGACGTAGACGCGCGCCCCGTAGCGGATCATCTCGGCGAACAGCGCGCCGTCGAAGCGCGGACGGAACGGCACCCGCCTCGCGCAGTACAGGGCCGAGGCCGTGCCGAACAGGACCGCCATGGCGGAGAACAGGACGACCGCCCCCGGGGCGCCGCCGCCCAGGAGCAGCAGCCACGCCGCGAGCAGGGCCACGGTCAGGATCTTGTTCCCCACCTCGAACAGGTTGAAGGCGGCGATCTCCTGCAGCCCGAGCAGCGTGTTCTGGTACAGCAGGATCATGAACTGGAACGGGAGGACCGCGGCGGTCAGCAGGATGAGCGGGCGCGGGATTCCCGGGAACCAGCCGGGCCGCAGGGCGGCGAGCGCCACGGCGACGACGGCGGCGAGACATCCGGCGACCAGCGAGACGATGAGCGTGTTCCCGAGCACGCCGGCGGTGCGATGCGGCTGCTTCGAGACGAAGTAGACATTGCCGGTGTGCAGACCCGGATTCCCGAACTGCAACGACAGCCCGGTCAGGACCGACAGCGTCGCCAGGATGCCCCGCCCTTCGGGGCCGAGGGTGCGCGCCGTCATCACGCTGCTCGCGAGGCCGAGCGCCACGGTCACGCCGCGGCCGACGAGGGTCACCGCCACCCGTCCGCGGAAGGCGAGCGCCATCAGGACCCCGCCTCGCCGGCGATCCAGTAGTCGTACCACCGGCTCAGGTTGTAGAGCGTCCAGAGGTGCCAGGAGTGATCGCGCCGGCCGTCGCGGTGGGCGTGGAACATCCCCTGCACGTGCTCGTAGTCGAAGAAGCCTTCCTCGCGCAGGCGCGAGTCGAGCACCCCCGCCATCGCCGGCCGGTAGAGATCGCCGCGGAACCACTCGCTGACCGGCGCCCCGAAGCCCTGCTTCGGGCGATGGATGATCTCGTCCGGCAGGATCCCGGTCATCGCCCTCTTGAGCAGGTACTTGGTGCGGCCTTCGCCGAGCTTGAGATCGGTCGGGATGTGCATCGAGAACTCGATCAGGCGGTGGTCGAGGAACGGCACGCGCGCCTCGATCGACGAGGCCATGGTGATCTTGTCGACCCGCATCAGCAGCAGCTCGGCCAGCCGGTTCTTCAGCTCGAGATAGATCATCCGCTGCCCGAAGTCGGCGTCCGGCTTCACCCGCAGCGCGTGAAGGTCGTGGTCGCGCACCACCTCGTGCGAGCTGAGCCCGGCGTAGCCGGCGAGCACGCCCGGCATCAGCAGGCGGTGCTTGTCCCCCTCGGTCCAGGCGATGGCGCCGCCCCAGAAGAGGATCTCGTCCGACGCCGCTTTGCGCAGGATCTCCAGGCGATCGCCGCCGCGTCCGAGGACGTGCGCCAGGCTGCGCGCCGCCGTGTAGGCGCCGCGGCGGACGCTTCGGGGCAGCCGGAGCAGGCGCTGGAAGATCTGCACGTGCTCGACGTAGGCCCGCCGGTACCCTTCGTAGCCGAAGAACTGCTCGTCGCTCCCCTCCCCGACCTGGATGACCGTGGTGCCGCTCCGGCGCGCCAGGTCGGAGACGAAGTGCAGCGGCACGCAGACCCAGTCGGCGATCGGCTCGTCCTGGTGGAACACCAGACGCGGCATCGCCTCGAGCAGGTCGTTCCAGCCGATCTCGATCTCGTGGTGCTCGGTCCCGAACAGGCGCGCGACCTTGCGGGCGTGCTCGAACTCGTTGTACGAGGGGTGATCCTTGAAACCGACCGAGAAGGTGCGCACCGGACGATCCATCAGCCGGCTCATCAGCGCCACGTTGGCGGAGGAATCGAGACCGCCGGACAGGAAGACGCCGAACGGCACGTCCGACATCATCCGCGCCTCGATGGCCGAGCCCAAAAGCTCGCGGATGCGCGTGGCGCAGGCCTCGGCGTCGCCGCTCGCGGCGATCGGATCGGCCGGCACGGCCAGCGGATCCCAGTAGGTCTCGGGACGGATCTGACCGTCGGCGTCGACCGTCAGGCGCGTCGCGGGCGGCAGCTTGTGCACTCCCTGGAAGAGGGTGCGCGGCGCCGGGGCCGCCACGAAGGTCAGGTAATGGTAGAGGGCGGCGCGATCGATCTGCCGCGTCATCCGCGGATGCGCGAGGATCGCCTTGATCTCCGAGCCGAACAGGAACGCCCCGGGGAGCACCGCGAAGTAGAGCGGCTTGACCCCCAGCCGGTCGCGCGCCAGGAGGAGCCGCCGCTGGCGCGCGTCCCAGATCGCGAAGGCGAAGTCGCCGTCGATCCGGTGCACCAGATCGGGCCCCTCCTCCTCGTAGAGATGGACGAGCGTCTCGGTGTCGGTCTGCGATCGGTAGACGTGCCCGCGGCGCTCGAGGTCGGCGCGCAGGTCGGCGTGGTTGTAGATCTCGCCGTTGAACGTGATCCAGACGGTGCCGTCCTCGTTGCACATCGGCTGGTGGCCGGCGGCCGTCAGATCGATGATCGACAGCCGCCGATGGCCGAGGCCGAGGGCGCGATCCGGAGCGATGTAGAGACCGGCGTCGTCCGGCCCGCGATGCGCGAGCGTGTCGCGCATCCTGGCAAGCGTCTTCTCATCAACCCGGCCCGCACCCGAGCCGAATTCAAGAATCCCGGTGATGCCGCACACGTCGTAGCCCCATCTCGAATGACATCAAGGACTTGCGTTGCGCCAATATAATGTCCTGACCCACGCTTGTCCACAATTTGACGGCGAAGGTCAAGTCGCTGCGGTTCAACGACTTGCCGCCACCGGGAGGGGGGCCGCTCCGGTCGGGCGGGCGGTCTCGATCCTTCTCCTGAGCGTCTCGTCATCGCCGGCGATTTCGGATGCGTACCCGCTGTCGGGCGCGTAACCGGCGAGCACGGCGTCGGTGGCGGCGAGGCGATCGAACGCCGGGCCCAGGTCCGTGTCGCGGTGCAGGCGAAGGAGGAGATCGATCTGCAGCAGCCGCGCCCGCCGGTAGTGCGGCTCGATCGCGAGGGCGGCCTCCGCCGCGTCGAGCGCCTCCTCCGGTCGTCCCCTGTCGGACAGCATGCCGGCCTGTTCGAGCCGCGGCCGCGGGTCGGTCGGCGCGAGGGCGGCGGCTTCCCGGTAGAGCGCCTCCGCGCGCGCCCCGGCTCCCGTGTCGGACAGCAGGCCGCCGCCGGCGCGCGCCTCGAGACGGGCGCGGTAGAGGGCCAGCCGTGAGTCGCGCGGAGCGCATCGGCGCGCGGCGTCGAGCTCGATGGCGGCGCGCGCGTAGCGTTCGGGATCGGGCGGTCCCGAGTTCAGCGTCGCCATCGCCAGGTCGGTGTGGTACTCGGCGTTCCACGGATCGAGACGCGCGGCGCGCTCCATCAGGGGCAGGCCCTCCTTCCCCGCGGCCCGCGCCCGGACGGCGCTCTTCCACGCGATGAAGGGCCCGATCACCCCGCCGGCGGCCATCCACAGGACGACCGTAACGAGGGAGGCGGCGGTCAGGGGGCGTGTCGCCGGGAGGGGCGTGGCCGGCATCTCCGGCGCGCCGCGAGCCCGCCAGCGTCGCGAGCCGGCCAGCGCGGAACCGGCCAGGAGCATCGCCGTCAGGACGATCGCCGGACGCTGCTGCAGGTCCTCGACCAGCGCCTGGACGAGAAGCGCCGTCAGGGCCAGCCCGACGCCGAACGCGACCGCCCCCGCGCGACCGGGTGCGGGTCCGGCCGCGGGTGCGGCCGCGTCCCCCGGCGTGCGGCGCAGAAGCGCGCGGATCCAGGCGATCGCGGCGGTCATGAGGATCAGGATCGCCGGCAACCCGGTCTCTGCGGCCGTGGTCAGCACGGCGCTGTGCCCCCCCTGGAACTGTCGTGCATAGCGGATCGGATCGCGATCGAGCGGGAAGTTGTGGCGGGCCGCCTCGTGGGGAAACATGCCGGGACCGATCCCCGCGATCGGATGCGCGCGGATCATCTGCACGGAGGCCTCCCAGATCCGGACCCGCGTGTAGCGATCGGGATCGCCGCCGGCGGCGAACCGGATCGCGACGAACAGGACGCAGCCGCCGATCGCCGCGGCGCAGCCGAGGAGCGCCGCGATCCGCGCGCGCCGCGACCAGGCCCCCCAGCGCAGCAGAAGGAACGCGAGCGCCGCCGCCGCGAGTCCCAGGGTCGCGCCGCGCGACTGAAGGGGCCCGATGGCGGCGAGATGCACCGCCGCGAGCAGCGCCCAGCCCGCCGCCGGGCGTCGCTCGCCACGCCGCGCCGCCGCCTCCGCCGCGGCCGCCGACAGCACGAGACCGACGCCCAGATAGGCCGCCAGGTGATTGCGATTCAGGAACGCGCGCCCGGTCGCCTCGATTCCACCCCCCCACATCGCGCCCAGAGCCAGCCCCGATTGAAGCGTCGTGGACGCCACCACGACCGCGCGCAGCCGCGCGGCGTCCTCCGGACGGTTCAGGAGAAGCGCCGCGCCGATCAGGGCGCCGACGGCGGCGAGCAGATCCATGACGCCGAGGAGCGCGGCGTACGGGTAGGCGGCCCGAAAAGCCGCCAGCAGCGCGATCGCGAAGAAGATCACGGGCCCCAGGAGCAGCCCGACTCCCTTCCCGCGGGGACGCCCGCCGCCGGCCGCGGCCAGAGCGGTCATCGCCGCAAGCAGGACGAGCAGCAGGATCGCGAGGTGAAGCGCCGCGAGCACGTCGGGCCGGCGCCCGCCCTCGCCGAACGGGGACAGCACGATGACGATCCCGGCCAGCACGAGCGCCGCGCGCTTCATCGGGGGGGCTCCGGGACGCCGGCATCGTGGTAGAGCGGCTTGAGCGGGAACAGGTCGTGGGCGCGGCGCTCCTCGAGCCAGGCGGCCGCCGCCTCCTCGTCCTGCGCGTGGTAGAGGGCGAGAACGTGATGCCGCACGGCCGATTCCGGGTCGAGCGCGGCGGCGCGATCGGCCGCCTCCCGTCCCTCCCGCATCGCGGCGGGATCGTCGCGCCGGTTCGCGATGACCAGCTCGGAGAGGAAGGCCCGGGGCTGCGGGTCGTCCGGCCGCGCCGCCGCCGCGCGACGCGCGCTTTGCGCGGCCGCGGCGAGATCCCCGCGCCCGGCGGCGGCGCCCGCCTGCTCGAGGAAGAGCCCGCAGCGCATCGCGATCACGGCATGCCCCGACAGGAGCGCCGCGAGGACGCAGCCGATCAGGACCCGGGCGGACCGCGGCGCACTTGCGGTGACGTCGTCGTCCGCCCCGGCTCCTGTGGCGCGCGCCGCTGCGAGACCGAGCAACAGGGAGCACGGCACCGCGACACCCGGCTGATAGAAGGTGAAATCGATCAGGTTGTGGGACAGGAACGCCACGCCACCGGCGATCGCCGCCAGCCGGCCGTCGTCGCCCCGATCGGCGCGGCGCGCGCGGGCCGCGAAGATCGCGATCGCAGCGCCGATCGGCAACGCGATCCAGAGACCCCAGGTCGCCGCCAGCTGGAGATACGAGTTGTGGGCGTAACGGGTCTCGTTCATCCCCTCCCGCATGTAACGCGGGTAGAAAGTGCCGAACGCTCCCGGTCCGACCCCGAACAGCGGATGATCGCGGATCATCTCCGCCGCGACGCGCCAGTTGCCGGCGCGCAGCGACACGGGATCGGCGCCGGGCGCCGAGGTCATCTCGCCGTGACGCACGCGCAGGAAGACGGCCGACGCGATCCCGGCCGCCAGGAGAACCGCGAGGGCCGCGGCGATCCGCCGGCCGGGACGGCCCGACCTCAGGCCGATCAACGCGACCAGCGCGCACGCGAGCGCCGCGAGCCCCCCGAGAGAGCGGGTCAGGAAGAGGGCGTAGCACTGCACCAGAAGCGCCGCGCACGCGCCGGCGCGCGCCGCGAACGATCCCCCGAGCGTCAGCAGCAGGCCGGCCGGAATGGAGATCGCGAGGAAGCCGGCCAGGGCCGTCGGCAGGACGAAGGGTCCGCTCGGGCGCCCCGACTCGAGCCGGACCAGCATCGCGTCGGTGACCACGTCGGCGGGCGGTCCTTCCGCGCGCAGCTGCGCCGCCACCTGCGGCCAGGCCCAGTGGTGCTGCGCGATCGCCTGGCCGGCCGCGAGCGTCCCCAGGACGAGGAGAAGCGCCGGCAGGGCGCGCCGCATCCCCGGGTCGTCCGCGATCGCCGACCCGAGCGCGACGAAGATGATGAACTGGCCCAGGAGGGCGGCGTCGTCGAACGCGCGCGCCCGGTTCGCCGCGAGCCGGACGGCGGCCGCCGCCAGCGGCAGCAGCAGGAGCGCGGCGCGGCGGGCGTCGGTTGCGAGGGAACCGGGCCGCAACGCCAGCAGAACCAGGGTGGCGGCCGCCAGGAGCTCGACGAGCGCCGCGGCCGGCGGCCAGACCTCCGGCGGGCGCAGCACGGCCACCACCAGGACCAGGGCCGCGACCGCCCACAGCCAACGCCGCGTCACGCCGCGCTCCCGGCCGCCGCCGCGGGACGCGAACAAAAGAAAAGGGCGGCGCCCGAAGGCGCCGCCCCAATCCGTGTACCCGAGCCGAGAACTAGGTCTGGGTACCCTGCAGCCACTGGAAGAACTGGCCGTTGGCGAACACGATGTCCGAGTTGAAGTCGGAGGTCGTGCCACCCGTGTTGGTACCCTGCGTCCCGTCCTTCGCGTACGACGTGATGGTGTACTGCGCGCCGTTGGCCGTCGAATCGACGTCCCACGCACCCTGCCAACCATCGGTCGTCGGCACGGTCTTCATGTAGATCGGCGACACGTAGCCACCGACCACAGCCGCACCGGCGTTGGCCATGCTCTTCGGGTAGAAGTTGTTGTCGACAGCGTACGACTCGATCGAGGTGCCGATCGAACGCATGTCGGCCATCGTCCTCTTCTGCTTGCCGCGGTCGATCGCGTTGAGCAGGTTCGGGATGGCGATCGCCGCGATGATACCGATGATCGCGACGACGATGAGCAGCTCGATCAGCGTGAAGCCCTTCTGTGTTCTCATCTGTGGATCCCCCTTTCGGCTCCCTTGGGAGAGCAAGTGGGATGCCACGTAGACGCGCCGCCAGGACCCCCTCCTGAACCCCTTGATTCATCGGCTGTTGCGGCGCCCGTCACGAGAGCGTGATCGGCGCGCACCGCGCCCGGAGCCCCGGGAGTAACAGTGATCGTCAGGCCGATTCCGCCGGGCTGACATTGCGCGTCACCGTCCGGAAGCGCGGCCCGCGGCGGCCCCGTCGGAGGGGGGGGCGAACCGCGCGAAGCGCTGCAGGAGGTCGCGCGCCCGGACGCAGCCCGGGTCCTCGGCCAGCTTGCGCTGCAGCTCGTCGAGGATCCGCCCGACCGGGATGCGGCCGATCAGCACGCCGGCGAAGGCGTACTGCCAGTCGTCCGGGTTCAGGGCGACGGACTCGCGGCGCTGGATGAGATCCGCGTGCTCCGGGGTCCGCCGGACGAAGATCATGGCGTCGTCGTCCCAGTAGACCAGCGCCCAGTCGGTGGCCGGGAAGTAGGCCGCGGAAAAAGCCCGCTCGCCGGTCTTCTTCGCCCCGTTCATCCCCGCGTAGACCACCTTCTGGAGCGTCGGAGGATAGCGCAGGAAGGCGGCGTCGATCTTCTCGCGGTCGATGAGCGCGCGCCAGGCGTCCGGCGTCGCCATCGCTCCCGCGATGTCACGCAAAAGGTCGCCGTAGATCTCGTTGCGGCTGTCGATGAACACCTGCGTGCCCGGAAAGCGGCGCCAGATGAGGTAGCCGCCGAAGCGGACGTCGTTGTAGACGCGGCCATCCAGGTGCTCGCGTTCCAGGAAGGAGGCGGCCGCCTCCGGCTCGTTCCCGGCCGCCACGCCCAGACCGATCGCCGGACGCGGCGGCAGGAAGAGCAGGAGCGGCACGCCGGCGATCAGCAGCACGGCGGCCACGATGAATCCTGGCCGGAAGGCTTCGCGGCGGGTGGCGCGGTCGTAGAGATCGGTTCCCTTGAGCCGGCCGATGAGCGCGCGCGCCGGACGACCGACGCCCCACGGCAGGAGCATGAAGAACAGGCCCACGTTGCGCGCATGCAGGAGCGCCAGCGCCGCCGAGAGCAGCCAGGCTGGCGTCGCCACGGGGTCGGCGTCTTTCAGACCGGCGATCACGATGAGCAGTCCGAGACCCAGGACGACGAAGAAGAGCGGCAGCGCGCCGAACTGCGGCGCCGCCCACTCGAGATTCGGCCAGGGCAGGCCCGCCAGGAGACGCCGCAGCTCGAATGGCACCTCGTAGAGCTTGAAGCCGTAGGGATTGATCCCGACCGCCAGAGCCGAGCCGAGCGCCGTCCACGCCAGGCGGCGCGCGAACCGCGCGCCACCGGACCGCTCCGCCGGCTGGCGCAGGAGTCCCGCCGCCGCGGTGCCGGCCGCCCCGGCCGCCAGCATCACCGGCAGCAGGACGATGCCGACGTGCATGTTGGCCCCGAGAGCGGTCAGGGCCACGACGGCCAGAAGCGGCGCGCGCATGCCGCGCCTCCGGGCGCGCAGGACGAGATCGATCGACAGCGGCAGGAGGATGAGGGTCACCAGCTCGGGGCGCACGTCGATGCGGAACGCCGCCCCGACCAGAGTCGCCGTGAGGAAGACCGCCACACCGGCCGGTCCGTGCCCTTCGAGCCGCAGGTGACGGGTCATCACGGCGCACAGCCCGATGACCAGCAGGACCTTGAGGAGCACGAGCGCCGACGGGCCGAGCCGCGTGTGACCCAGGTAGGCGGCGACCTGGAAGAGCCACTCGTGATCCACCCACGGCGTCCCCGCGGCGGTGAACGAGAACGGATCGGCGCGCGGCACGCTCCCCTGCTCCAGGATCAGCGCGCCGGTCTTGAGGTGCCACCAGTAGTCGTAGTTGCGGATCGGGCTGATGGTCGCGAGCAGCGCCAGAACGAGGAGGAGCGCGCCGAGCAGAAAGCGGTCGCCCCGGGTCGGCGCCGCGCCGGCGACGCTCACGCGCCCGCGCTTCCGGGCCGCGCCACCCAGGCCCCCAGGATGAGGAATCCGCACAGGGTCAGGGCGGCGCCGGCATAAAGGCTGATCGGTGCGTAGGCCATCTCGATCACGTGACGTCCGTGAGGCACCTCGACGGCGCGGAACAGGAGGTTCGCGCGCCGGATCTCCGCCGGCAGGCCGTCGACCGTGGCCCGCCACCCCGGCGCGAAGGCGTCGGCCAGGACCACCCACCCGTGCCGCGGCGCCTCGACGCTGATTCTGACCCTCTCCGGATCGTCCTGCAACAGCCGCGCCTCGGCGGTGGCCGCCGGACCGGCGTCGTCCCCTTCGACCGCGCCGTCGATCAGGACCACCTGGTCCGGGTCGAACGACCGATCGCACAGGCTGCGCACCGAGTCGGCCGAATCGATCGGCGGCCGCGCCCGCGCCACGAAGCGCGCCCGGGGCAGGACGTCGCGCACCTCGTAGACCCGCAGCGGCGGGCGGCTCAGGCCCTCGAGGACCGGTCCCGGCGACAGACCCGGGGCGTCGATCGCGTCCCACGACAGCAGGAACCCGGCATGGGCGATCCGCATGACCCGCACCTGGTCCTCGATCGGCAGCGACGGAAGCCGGGCGCCGAGCGCCGCCGAGCCGGCCAGGTCCATCCGGTCGGTGGCCGGATCGAACATGGTCGGAACCCGGTCGGGATGCCCGGTCATGAGGGAGTAGCTGAAGCGGTCGAATCGGAAGCCCCAGACCTGCTCGTCGGTCTTCGCCCAGACGCTCAGGTCGTCCGGCCGCTCGCGGTGATGGATGCGTGGCGCGTCGTCGCCGTGGCCGACGACCTCGCGCAGCGGGGACGGGTCGGCGATCCAGCCGGGCGCCGCGGTCGACCGCGCCGGCGCCGCCGCCCAGGCCATCGACAGGCCGCACGCCGCGGCGAGCGCCCAGGCGGAGAGGTCCGCGGTGCGCCTGCTGCCGCGCGCGATCGCCAGCGCGGCGACCGTCAGGGCGGCGGTCTCCGCGAGACACCACAGGATCGATCGCAGCGCCCCGCCGCGCACGACCGCCATCATGTCGCTGTCGATGAAGGCGCCCGGCAGCCGGAGAAGGGTCCCGAGCGCACCGTCCACCAGCGCCGGCCAGGCGGCGATCGCGGTGGCGGCGAGGAACGCGACGACGGCCGCCGCGCCGAAGCCGGCCGCGGCGCGCGAGCCGGAGCGCCGGCGCAGCAGGCGCTCGAGACCGAGGGCCGCCAAGAGAGCCACCGACAGCACGGCGCCGAGGAGGAAGCGCTCCGGGTAGCGCACCTGCCGCAGCGGCGGCAGCCAGAGATGCAGCAGCCGGAAGATCGGATCGTGCGCACCCAGCGCGAGCGCGACGAACAACCCTCCCGCCGAGGCGAGGGCGATGGCGCGCCGGCGCTGCCGGCCGGTGGCGAGCGCGGCGGCGGCGAGCAGGCAGGGGATCGCCCCGACGTAGATCGACAGGAGGAACGGATAGCCGCCCTCGAACAGCCACCGTCCCCACCAGGCGTTCGGGGCGAGCCGGGTCGGATCGCCGAGGAGGCCCGGCAGCATCATCTCCGCCAGCCGGCCGGGGGCGAGCGACCACTTGAGCGTTTCGCCGTCGGGCAGACCGGCGCCCCGCGGCGAAAGACGCAGCAGGGCCGCGGCGGGGACCGTCTGCACCGCCGCGAGAAGGGACGCGAGCGCCAGCACGGAGATCAGGAGGACCGCCACCGTGCGCGGCCGCGCCGGCATCTTCTCGCCGTCGGGACTGGCGGGACGCGCCACCGCGAGCGCGACCGCGAATCCCACCAGCGCCAGCGCGCTGGCCGCCTCGCCGGTGGCGAGGACCACGGCGGCGGGGAGGACCGCCAGCACGCGATCGAGGCGCCGTCCCGATTCGGGCAGCCGGTTCCATCCCCACAACGCGAGCGGCACCCAGGCCCAGGCGGAGAGGACGTTCTGCTGGCTCGCGAGCGAGGCGGCGGGTCCTGACACCGCCAGCACCAGCGCCGCGAGCGTGGCCGGGGCGCGCCCGACGGGAAGCGTGCGCGCCAGGAGGTATCCGCCCAGCGCCAGGAGGGCGAACTGCCCGACGATCGACGCCGTGAAGGCGACGTCGAACGGCAGGGCCAGAAACAGCAGGGTGATCGGGTGCAGGACCAGGTGATCGGGGTTCGCGAGGAGCGGCGTTCCCCCGCCGTGCAGCGGATCCCACAGCGGCAGCGAACCGGCGGCGAGGCGGTCGGTCACCAGGCGACGGACCGGCATGTGGTTCTGGGAGACGTCGCGCAGGTAGAAGAGCCGGCCCGCGAGCGCGCCCTGGAACGCCAGGGCCAGGATCGCGGCGATCAGGGCGGCGGGCGCCCACGCCACCGGCTCCCGCCGGGTCGTCTCCGCGCTCATCCCGTCACTTGCGTCAGCCCGCGCTGGCGCGCGGCTCGCCGACCACGGCGCGCAGCTCCCGCCGGCCTTCGATCAGGTCGTACTTCTTCGCGAAGTAGCGGAAGGAGCGAAAGCTCATCCCCAGGAGCTCGGCGGCGCGCGTCTGGACGCCGTGCGCCCGCTGCAGCGCCAGCTGCATGAAATGCTCCCGCAGCCCCTCGAGCTCGCGCTCCAGATCGATCCCCTCGTCGGTCAGCTCGGCCGGCAGCTCGCGCGCCGGCTTCTGCGCGGCGCCGAGGTTACGCGACAGCTCGGCGCGCGTGACGATCTCCCCCTGCGCCAGCGCGACCGCCCGCTCGATGACGTTCTCCAGCTCGCGCACGTTGCCCGGCCAGTCGTGCTCCTGGAGCTGCCGCAGGGCGTCGGCGTCGAGGCTGGTGACGCGCTTCGACATCAGCGCGCCGTACTTCTGCAGGAAGTGCGCCGCGAGACGCGGGATGTCCTCGCGCTTCTCCCGCAGCGGCGGCATCTTGATCTGGATCACGTTGATCCGGTAGTAGAGGTCCTCCCGGAACCGCCGCTCGCGCACCAGCTGCTCGAGATCCTGGTTGGTGGCGGCGAGCACCCGCACGTTCACCTCGGTCTCGTCGGTCCCGCCGACGCGGCGGATGCGCCGCTCCTGCAGAACGCGCAGCATCTTCACCTGCATCGCGGGCGTGGTGTCGCCGATCTCGTCCAGGAACAGGGTGCCGCCGTCGGCCACCTCGAACAGCCCCTTCTTCGCCGTGACAGCACCCGTGAACGAGCCGCGGGCATGGCCGAACAGCTCGCTTTCCAGGAGCTCGTCCGGCATGGCGCCGCAGTTGATCGACACGAACGGCCGGTCGTGACGCGGGCTGCGGGCGTGGATGGCGCGCGCCGCCAGCTCCTTGCCGGTCCCCGACTCGCCGCACACCAGCACGGTGCTGTGGGTCGGGGCGATCCGCTCGATCAGCTCC
>Ga0134121_10002435_pt1 | contig 16086 bp, 12 predicted proteins | sample KB301_FD_96463 | JGI IMG/M metagenome (GOLD analysis project Ga0134121, IMG submission 96463) | Terrestrial soil microbial communities without Nitrogen fertilizer from Kellogg Biological Station, Michigan, USA - KB3-0-1 | ecosystem: Environmental > Terrestrial > Soil > Unclassified ... | reverse complement strand
CTGATGGGTCTCGTGACCGCCGCTGTGCTGGCTCATGGCGACATGATCAAGTCGCTTGCCATGGTGGTGCTCGGTCTGTTGATGGGCATCGTCGGCACCGACGTCAACTCCGGCATGGCGCGCTACAGCTTCGGCGTGCCGGAACTCACCGATGGCATCGGTTTTATCGTCATCGCGGTGGGCGTGTTCGCAGTTGCGGAAATCGTCCTGAACCTGGGCGACCCCGAGGAACGCGCGGTGTTCACCAACAAGGTGACGGGCCTCATGCCCACGAAGAAGGATCTGAAAGACTCCTTCTGGCCCATCGTCAGGGGCACGGGTATCGGCGCGTTCCTCGGTGTGCTGCCAGGGACAGGCCCGGCGATCGCCTCGTTCTCCTCCTACATGATCGAGAAGAAGATGGCGAAGGACCCCTCGCGTTTCGGCAAGGGCGCGATCGAGGGCGTCGCGGGCCCCGAGTCCGCAAACAACGCGGACGCCCAGTGCAAATTCATCCCGACGCTGACGCTCGGCATTCCCGCGAGCGCGGTGATGGCGCTGATGCTGGGCGCGCTCACCATCCAGGGCATCGCGCCTGGGCCGCAAGTGATGACGCAGAAGCCGGATCTATTCTGGGGCCTGGTCGCGAGCATGTGGATCGGCAACGCCATGCTGGTGATCCTGAACCTGCCGCTGATCGGCCTCTGGGTCATGCTGCTGAAGGTGCCCTACCGCCTGCTGTTCCCGGCCATCATGGCGTTTTCCTGCATCGGCATCTACAGCGTCAACAACAGCCCGATGGAGCTCTACCTCACCGCGCTCTTCGGCGTTGTCGGCTTCGTGTGGGCAAAACTCGACATGCCGCCGGCGCCGATGCTGCTGGGCTTCGTGCTCGGGCCGTTGATGGAGGAAAACCTGCGCCGGGCGCTGCTGATCTCGCGCGGCGACCCCACCGTGTTCTTCACCCGACCTATCAGCCTCGGTTTCATGATCGCTACCGTGCTGATCCTGGTAGTTATGATGGCGCCCGCGGTGAAAGCCCGGCGCGCCGAGATCACGGATCCGACTCGCTGAAGTCGCGCTTCCTTTGTCCATGTAAAAACGGCGCCGGTCCCCCGGCGCCGTTTTTCTTTCCAGACCGGCGCGTATCTCAAGTGGCGTCCGGCGCGGATGAGCCGGTCGCGGCGCGGGCGAGCCGGTCGTTGATTGCCGCCCACTCGGGCGTCTGCGGAGGCCTCTCCACGATGATCGCGTCGCAACCCGCCTCATCGAGGCGGCGCAGGTTCGCGTAGAGGGCATGCGCGTAGCCAGCCGCGTCCTGCGCCGCCGCCGCCCATTCCAGTCCTTTCAGCATCGGCCTCTCCTTTGATCGCGCAAGCACTGCGACCCGCCGTCCCTGGCGCACGAAGCTCGCCGCGAGCTCGAGCGCGAGATCGCCTTCGGCGAGCGTCAGCGGCGTGCGCGGCGCGTAATGCGCGGCAAGCGAACCTGGCGCGCGCGGGGCGTCCGCCCCTGGCGCGGCGAGCGGCGTGCCGAGCGTTTTTTCGATCTCGCCCGCCGTGATCCAGCCGGGCCGCAGCAACGTTGCGCGCCCGCGCGAGAGATCGATGATGGTGGATTCGATACCGATACCCGCCTCGCCGCCGTCGAGCACGCACCCCACCGCGGCCCCGAACTCGCGGCGCACGTGATCGGCGGTCGTCGCCGAGACGCGGCCATGGCGGTTGGCGGAAGGCGCGGCAATGCCGCCGCCGAAGCGCGCGAGCAGCTGCTGCGCCAGCGGGTGCGAAGGCACGCGCAGCGCCACCGTGTCCTGGCCGCCCGTCACAACATCGCTCACCCCGCTGGCGCGGGAAAGAATGAGCGTGAGCGGTCCCGGCCAGAACTTGCGCGCCAGCATGTGCGCTGTCGCGGGCACTTCGCGCGCCCAGTTGGCAAGCTGCACAGCGTCGGCGAGGTGCACGATCACCGGGTGTGCCGCGGGACGTCCCTTGGTCTCGAAGATCTTGCGTATGGCGGCGGGATTTCCCGCGTCGGCGCCGAGGCCGTACACGGTCTCCGTCGGAAACGCGACCAAACCGCCGGCGCGCAGGACGGTGACCGCATGCTCGATGTCGCGGTCGCTGACCATGCGACGTGACTAATTTGTAAGCAGCTGCAGGACTTCCTGGTACTTCTCGGAGGTCTTCTTGAGAACGTCGGCCGGGAGCTTCGGCGCCGGGTGTTTCTTGTTCCACGGCTGGGTCTCGAGCCAGTTGCGCACGATCTGCTTGTCGAACGAAGGCGGGCTCATCCCGACCTTGTATTCGGTCGCCGGCCAGAACCGCGAGGAGTCCGGCGTGAGGATCTCGTCGATCAGGTAGAGCTTGCCGGCGGCATCGACGCCGAATTCGAACTTGGTGTCGGCGATGATGATGCCGCGGGTCCTGGCGTACTCCGCCGCCTCGCTATAGAGCTGTATGGACACTGCGCGCGCTTTCGCTGCGAGCGCGGCGCCGACGATTTTCTCCGCCTCGGCGTAGGAGATGTTCTCGTCATGCTGTCCGGCCGGCGCCTTGGTAGCGGGGGTAAAAATCACTTCCGGCAGCTTTTGCGCTTCCTTCAGTCCCGCGGGCAACTGGATGCCGCACACTTTCCCGGTGTTCTGGTAGTCCTTCCAGCCCGAGCCGATGAGGTAGCCGCGCACCACCGCCTCGATCATGAGGGGCTTGAGCTTGCGCACCACCATTGAGCGTCCTGCCACCTGGCTGCGCTCGCCGGGCGCCACCACCGATTCCGGCGCGACGCCGGTCAAGTGATTCTCGATAACGTGCCCGAGCTTCTTGAACCAGAAGAACGACATCTCGGTCAGCACGCGCCCCTTCTCCGGGATGGGATCGGGCAGGATCACGTCGAACGCGGAGAGCCGGTCGGTCTGGATCACGAGCAGCTTGTCCGCGTCCACCGCGTAGAGGTCGCGCACCTTGCCGCGGTGCAGAAATTTCAGGCTCTTGAGGCTCGATTCGAACAGGGTTGAGTGGTTGGTCGTCATGCCTAATTCGGGTGATGGGTGATGAGTGATGAGTAATGAGTAATGAGTAAATGAACTGGTAAAACGTAATCGGCTCCGCGCAGAGCGCGGGTGACTTATCACTCGTCACCCGTCACTCGTCACTTCAATTCGGGAAGCTTGGCCGCCTTGACCGCTTCCGCCTGTTTCTTGCGGAACTCGGTGAGTTTTTTCGCGAGGCTCTCGTCCTCGATCGCGAGTATGGCGACCGCGAACAAACCGGCATTGGCGGAACCGGCATCCCCGATGGCGAAGGTCGCGACCGGGATGCCTTTCGGCATCTGCACCATGGACAGCAGGGAATCGAGCCCGCCCAGGTGCTTGGATGGCATTGGTACCGCGAGCACCGGGAGCGTCGTCCTTGCCGCCACCACGCCGGCCAGGTGCGCCGCGCCGCCGGCGCCGGCGATGAAGCACTTCACACCCCGCTGAATCATGCCGTCCATCCACTCCATCAGGAGGTCGGGCGTGCGGTGCGCGGACAGCGCGCGCGCCTCGTAGATCACGCCGAAGTCCGCGAGGCTCTTCGCGGCGTGCTGCATGACGTCCCAGTCACTGGTGCTGCCCATCACGATGCCAACTAGCGGTTTGCTCACGGTGAGTCCTTTTTTCCAGCCCTATTTTATCTCACCGCCGTGAATTCCGGTTGAGCCGCATGGCCGCCGCTGATAAGCTTTTGCTCCCGCATGTAGCCAGCCGCGTCACAGGAATCCCGCCATGCCTAACCTGCCTTGCCTATTGCGGGTGCTGCTGTGCGCCGTCCTCGCGCTCCTCGCCGCGCAAGCCCCGGCGCAGTCCTACCCGGTCAGGCCGGTGCGCGTGCTGGTGGGCTTCCCGCCGGGTGCCGGCGTGGATATCACGACGCGGCTCTTCATGCCCGAACTGGGCAAGGCCTTCGGCCAGCAGTTCGTCGTCGACAACCGTCCCGGCGCCGCTGGCAACGTCGCCGCCGAAATCGCTGCAAAAACGCCGCCGGACGGCTACAGCCTGCTGTCGGCATCGGCACCCATCGTCATGAGCCAGGCGCTCTACAGCAAGCCTAATTTCAACCTCGAGCGCGATTTCGACCCAATCGGCATGATGGCGTCCGCCCCCTTTATCCTGGTGGTACACCCTTCCCTGCCGGCTAGATCGCTCAAGGCATTCATCGCGCTCGCCAAGTCGAAGCCCGGCCAGTTGTCATTTGCCTCGACCGGCAGCGGCAGCACCCCGCATCTTTCAATGGAGATGCTGAAATCGCAGGCCGGCGTCGACCTGGTGCATATTCCATATAAAGGCACGCCGCAGGCCGTAATCGATCTCTTGTCGGGCCAGGTGCAGGCGATGTTCGCCAATACGCTATCGGTGCTGCCGCAGGTGAAAGCGGGGAGGCTGCGGGCGCTCGCGATCAGCAGCGCGAAGCGCAGCGCAGCGGCGCCCGAACTGCCGACCGTCGCGGAATCGGGATTGCCGGGCTACGAATCGGGCACGTGGTTCGCCCTGCTCGCGCCTGCCGGCGCGCCTCGGGATATCGTCAACCGGTTAAACACCGAGCTCGGCAAGATCGTCGCCTCCACCGACATGAAGGCGAAACTGCTCGACCAGGGCGCCGATCCCGTCACCATGACACCCGAGCAGATTCGCGCGTTTCTGAAGAGCGAGCTCGTGAAATGGACCCGGGTCGTGAAAACGGTCGGCATCAAGGCCGACTAGCCCTGCTCCTTCCGCCTTCCTCCTTGAATATATGGACGTCACCCGCATCCTCGCCCGCTATCTGGTGAATTCGAGCTGGGCGGACATCCCGGAACGCGTGCGCCACGAGGCCGCCCGCGCGCTGCTTAATTTCATGGGTTGCGCGATCGGCGCCTCGCGCCACGAAACCGTAGACAACACGCTCGCCGCCATCAAGCCATTCGCGGGCCCGCCGCAGGCGAGCGTGCTGGGCCGGCCCGAGCGGCTCGACATCCTGAACGCCGCGCTGGTGAACGGCATCAGCGCGCACGTATTTGACTTTGACGACACGCATGCGCGGGCGATCCACCCCAGCGCGCCGGTGCTGCCCGCGCTGTTGGCTTTCGCGGAATGGCGCAAGATCACCGGCGCCGAGTTGATCCACGCCTTCGTGCTGGGCGTCGAAGCCGAGGAACGCGTCGGGTTGTCGGTGTTCCCGGAGCACTACGAGGCCGGCTGGCATATCACTGGCACCGCCGGCGTGTTCGGATCAGCAGCGGGCGCCGGCAAGCTGCTGGGGCTGGATGAGCAAAAGATGGCATGGGCGCTCGGCATTGCAGCGACGCAGTCCTCCGGCCTGCAGGAGATGTTCGGCAGCATGTGCAAGAGCCTGCATCCGGGACGAGCCGCCCAGGGTGGCCTCACCGCCGCGTTGCTCGCCGCCAACGGATTCACCAGCTCCGAGCGCGCAATCGAGGCGCCGCGCGGATTCGCGCGCGTGCTCTCGACGAAATTCGATCCCAAGGTCATCACCGAGGGGCTCGGCAGCCGCTACGAGCTGATGTCCAACATGTACAAGCCTTACGCCTGCGGTCTGGTCGTGCATGCCGCCATTGACGGCTGCATCGAACTCTCCCGCGAGAACAGCCTCGCCCCCGAAGCGATCGAGGCGATCGAACTGACGGTAAGCCCGCTTGTGACGCGGTTGACCGGCAACCCCGATCCGCAGACCGGGCTCGAGGGCAAGTTCAGCGTGTACCACGCGGTGTGCGCGGCGATCGTCCACGGCGCGGCGGGCGAAGCCCAGTTCAGCGACGCCTGCGTGCGCGATCCACGCGTCGCGGCGCTGAGAAAACGTGTGAGCCTGCGTGAAGATGCCGCCATCGGCAGGACGGAAGCGCGTGTTAACATCCGCGCTCGCGACGGACGCACGTTCGCGCGCCACGTCGAGCACGCGCTCGGCACCCTGGCACGCCCGATGAGCGACGCCGACCTCGAAGCAAAATTCACGGCGCTCGCGCAGGAACTGCTGCCGGCGGCGCAAATCGCCGAGATCATTGGCCTGTGCTGGAAGGTCGCCGGACTGGAGGACGCCGGAGCGGTTGCCCGCGCCGCGGCCACGCGAGCCTGAACCCGGTGACGAGTGACGATTATCGCAATTCAAAGGAACCCGCCATGACGAGCAAGAAACCCACCGCAGCCGAGATATCACCGATGATGCGCGAGCTCTCCACTTATATCGCAGGCGCGCTCAAGCGGCCGCTACCGGAGAAAGTCGTCGAGAAGACCAAGCACCACGTGCTCGACACCATTGCCGCGATGGTCTCGGGATCGCGCCTGCTGCCCGGGAAGAAGGCGATCGGTTACGCCAGGACGCTGGGCGGCGTGAAAGAAGCCACCGTGATCGGCTCGAGCATCGTCACCACCGCGCAGCACGCGGCGCTCGCCAACGGCATGCTGGGCCACGCCGACGAGACCGACGATTCGCATGCGCCGTCCCTGTGCCATCCCGGCTGCGCCATCGTGCCGGCATCGCTCGCAATGGCCGAGCGCGAGGGCGCGAACGGCGCGGCGTTCCTGCGCTCGGTTGCGCTGGGCTACGACGTCGGATGCCGCATGGGCCTCGCGCTGCATCCCTACGATTTCCGCACCGTCGGCCATTCCACCCATAGTTTTGGCCCGACGTTCGGCGCGGCGGCCGCAGCCGGCTCGCTTGCGGGTGTCAATGCCGACCAGGCACGATGGCTGCTCTCCTATACGGCGCAGCAATGCTCGGGCATTTCGTGCTGGATGCGCGACGAGGAGCACATCGAGAAGGCCTTCGACTTCGGCGGCATGCCGGCGCGCAACGGTGTTGCCGCCGCCGCGATGGTCTCCGCCGGCTTCACCGCGGTGGAGGACGTGTTTTCGGGCGAGCGGAATTTCTTCATCGCCTACGACGAGACGCGCCGCATCGGCAAGCCGCCGGAGCCGCAGCGCCTGGTAGAGGGGCTTGGCACCACTTTCGAGATCATGAACACCAACATCAAGCGCTGGTCGGTAGGCAGCCCAATCCAGGCGCCGCTCGATTCGCTGCTCGATTTGATCCGCGCGAACGGTATCAAGGCCGGCGACGTCGAGAAGGTCACGGTGCGGGTCGCGCACCAGGGCGCCAACACCACCGACAATCGCAGCATGCCCGACATCAATATGCAGCACATGTGCGCGGTGATGCTGCTCGACGGTATCGTCACCTTCATTTCCTCGCACGACGAGAAGCGCATGAAGCACCCGAAAGTAGTGGAATTGAAGCGCCGCATCGAGTTGGTCGGTGACGACGAAATGACGCGCGTCATTCCCTCGCGCCAGGGTATCGTGGAATTGAAGCTGAAGAACGGGCGCGAACTGCGCCACCACACCAAGGCAGTGCGCGGCACTGCCCAGAACCCGATGACGCGGGCGGAAGTCGACGAGAAGGCCTATCACCTGCTCGCGCCGATACTCGGCAAGGCGCGGGCGCGCAAGCTGTGCGATGCGGTTTGGGCCCTGGATCGGCTGTCCAATATGCGGAAACTGAGACCTCTGCTTCGCGCGTAATGGGTAATGAGTAATGGGTAAAATCCCTCTCAGCAGGTTGCGCGCATCACCCATCACTCATCACCCATTACCGATTTTCCAATGAACTTTGAACTCACCGCGGAGCAACGCTCGTTCCGCGACGCGGTGCGAGGCTTCGCCGATAAGCATCTGCGCGAGGGCGCGCTCGCCCGCGCCCACGCGCCCGAGCACCCCGCCGATGTCGCGCGCCTGATGGCGCAGCAGGGGCTGATGGGCATCACCATCCCGGAAGCCGATGGCGGCCAGGGCGGCACGTTGATGGACGCGATCCTCGCAATCGAGACCGTCGCGCTGTCCTGCCCGCGCAGCGCCGACGTCGTGCAGGCCGGTAACTTCGGCGCCATCCGCGTGCTGGCCGAGTACGGCACGGCAGACCAGAAGAAACGCTATCTCAAGCGCCTGCTCGCGGGCGACGGCGTCATCTGCGTCGGCATGACCGAGCCCGAGGCGGGTTCGGCGGTGACCGACCTGCGGACGACCGCGAAGCCCGACGGCGCGGGCTACCGCGTCACCGGCGAGAAGGTGTTTACCACCCACGCCCAGTACGCCGACGTGATGGTCGCCTACGTGCGCTTCGGCCCGGGCGTGGGCGGCACCGGTTCGGTGCTGATCGAGCGCAGCGCCACCGGCGTCACGCAAGGTAAGCCGTCGCGCTTCATGAACGGTGAGGAATGGGTCACTACGCACTTTGACAATGTCTACGTCCCGCCCGAGAACGTGCTGTTGAAGGAAGGCGGTTTCAAGAAACAAATCGCCGGCTTCAACGTCGAGCGCCTCGGCAACACGGCGCGCTCGCTCGCGTTCGGCCGCTACTGCTACGAGATGGCGCGCGCGTGGGCGCTGCAGCGCAAGCAGTTCGGGCGCGTGCTCGCGGAATTCCAGGGCGTGCAGTGGAAGTTCGCCGAGATGAAGGTCAAGCTCGATGCCGGGCAGCTCCTGCTCTACCGCGCCGCCGCCAACGCCGATCGCGGCCTGCCCTCGGCCGAAGAGACCGCGATCGCCAAGGCCTTCTGCAACCAGGCCGGTTTCGAGATCTGTTCGGAAGCGATGCAGGTCATGGGCGGCATGGGCTATACCGAGGAGACGCTGGTCGAGTGGTGCTTCCGCAAGTGCCGCGGCTGGATGATCGCCGGCGGCTCGATCGAAATCCTCAAAAACCGCATTGCTGAGTCCGTCTTCGAAAGGACGTTCTCCCAACGTCCTGCGAAGACCGACAAGGGGTAAATCGTGGATTGTGGATGGTGGGTAGTGGATCGACCCATGCGCGCGGTGCGCGCCGATGCCGCGCCATCCACCACCCACGACCCACGACCCACTTTTGAGAAATGAAGAACGCGACGACATCCTCGCTTGCCCAGGCGTTATTTGCGCCCAGGTCGGTTGCATTGTTCGGCGCCTCCGGCGACGCGACCAAGAACACTTCGCGACCGCAGCGTTTCCTGCGCAAGCACGGCTACGCCGGGCGCATCCTGCCGATCAACCGTGGGCGCGACGAGATCTTCGGCGAAAAAGCCTACGCCGACTTGCGCGCGATCACCGAACCGGTGGACCACGCCTTCATCATGGTGCCCGCGCAGCACGTGTCCGAGGCAATCGCCCAGTGCTGCGAGAAGCAGGTGCCGGTAGCCACCATTTTCAGCGACGGCTTCGCCGAGACCGGCGCGGCCGGGCGCGCGCAGCAGGACGCGTTGCTGAAACTCGCCCGCGCGGGCGGCATGCGGCTGCTGGGACCGAACTGCATCGGGCTGCTCGACCTCCATTCGCACCTGGTGCTCTCGGTCAACGCGGTGCTCGAGCACGCGCAGATCAAGACCGGCGCAACCGCGATCGTCTCGCAGAGCGGCAGCATGATGGGCGCGTTGATGTCACGCGGGCTCGGGCGCGGCACCGGTTTCTCGAAGCTGGTGTCGGTCGGCAACGAGTCCGACCTCGCTGTGGGCGAGATCGCCGATATGCTGGTGGACGACGCTGACACGCGCGTGATCCTGCTTTTCATGGAAACCATCCGCGACGCGGATCGCCTCGCGCGCGCTGCGCGCCGCGCGTACGCCGCCGGCAAGCCGGTCGTCGTCTTCAAGCTCGGCCGCTCCGATGTCGGCGTCGAGCTCGCCAGCTCGCACACCGGCGCGATGACCGGCTCCGACGACATGGCGGAGGCGTTCTTCCGTGCCAACGGCATGCTGCGGGTGGATCTCCTCGAGACGCTGTTCGAGCTGCCCGCGCTGGTACTCGGCAGAAAACCCGCGGCAAGTCACCGCGTCGCGGCGCTGACCACCACCGGCGGCGGCGCGGCCACGGTCGTGGACCGGCTCGGCACGCTCGGCGTCGAGGTGGTCGCGCCCACCGAGCGCAACATCGCCAATCTCGCGCAAAAGAAAGTCACGATCTCCCCCGCGCGCCTGATCGACCTCACCCTTGCCGGCGCCAAGAAGGAGATCTACAGCGCGGTCCTGAACGAGTTGCTCGCCTCCGATCATTGCGACCTCGCGCTGGCGGTGGTGGGAAGCTCGGCGCAGTTCCAGCCGAATATCGCCATCGACCCGATACTCGAAGCCACGCGCGGCGCGAAGCCGCTCGCCGTGTTCTGCGCGCCGCAGGCCGACGCCTCGCTCGCGCTCCTGGCGGAAGCCGGCATCGCCGGATTCCGCACGCCGGAAGCGTGTGCGGACGCGATCCGCGCCTGGCGCGACTGGCGCGCGCCGCTCGAATTTCCTGCGCCGGATGCCGCGCGCATCGCCGCCGCCCGCAAGGCGATCGGCGGCAAACAACGGCTGAACGAGCAGGAAGCCTGTCGCGTGTTCGACGCGCTGGGCGTGCCCGCCGCGCAATCCGCAGTCATCACCTCGCCGGAGCAGGCGGTGAAGCTCGATTTTCCGGTGGTGGCAAAGGTGCTGTCGCCGGACATCGCGCACAAGACTGACGCCGGCGGCGTGGTCGTGAACATCCCGGACGCGGAGGCGCTGAAGCACGCCGCGGCGTCGATCCTGCAGCGGGTGCGGTTGAAGCACCCCGAAGCGCGCATGCACGGCATCCTGGTGCAGCGCATGGAGAAGGGACTCGCGGAGGCGATACTCGGTTACAAGCGCGACGCCCAGGTCGGCCCGGTGGTGGTGCTGGGCGTAGGCGGCGTTCTCGCGGAAATCTACCGCGACTTCGCCGTGCGCCTCGCGCCGGTGACGGTCGAGGAGGCCGCCCGCATGGTCGAGGAAGTGAAAGGGCTGGCGGTGATCCGCGGCTACCGCGGCCTCCCGCGGGGCGACACCGCGGCATTGGCACGCGCGGTCAGCGCATACTCGCAACTCGCGGCACTGGAGCCACGCGTCGCGGAAGCGGAAATCAACCCGCTCATCGTCAAGGCCGAAGGCCAGGGCGTGGTGGCGGTGGACGGCCTGCTGGTCCTCGCGGAGAATGGAAAAACGTGACGAGTGACGGGTGACGATTTGAAGGAGAAGCGGCCATGCTGATGGATAAGATTGCCGATTACGCAATCCGGGAGCGCAGTTCGAAGCTGCCGAAGGAAGTGATCCACCACGCCAAGCGCGCGGTGATCGACTGGTACGCATCGCTGCTGCCGGGCAGCCGTGTTGCGCCCGCTGTGCAGCTCGAGCAGGCGCTTGCCGACGAGATCGACCGCGGGCGCGCGCGGTTGGCCTCCGGCCGCCGCGCCACGCTGCGCGCTGCGGCGTTGATCAACGGCTCCGCCTCGCACGCGGTGGAGTTCGACGATATCTGGCGCAATGCCGTCTACCATCCGGGCGCGCCGGTGATAGCGGCCGCGCTCGCGACGGCGCAAGCGCAGGACGCCAGCGGCGACCAATTCCTGCGCGGAGTGATCGTCGGCTACGAGATCTCCACCCGCATCGGCGAAGCCGTGATGCCGTCGCACTACAAGTACTGGCACACCACCGGCACGGTGGGCTGCTTCGGCGCTGCGGCGTCCGCTGCCACCCTTCTCGGCTGCAACCGCGAACAGTTCATGAACGCGCTCGGCACCGTCGGCACCTTCGCCGCCGGGCTGCAACAGGCGTTCCGCTCCGAGGCGATGAGCAAGCCGCTCCACGCGGGTCGCGCGGCGGAAGCGGGCGTGCTCGCGGCGCTGGCGGCCTCGCGCGGCGTCACCGGCGTGCACGACATCCTCGAGGGCGAGGTTGGCTTCGGCGCAGCGATGAGCGTCAAGCCCGACTGGGACAAAGCCACCCGCGGCCTCGGCACCGACTACAACATCGTTCACGTCACCTTCAAGAATCACGGCTGCTGCGGGCACACCTTCCCGTCGCTCGATGCGGTGATCGAATTGCGCAACAAGCATAAGCTGGCCGCGAAGGACATCGCGAAGATCCGCATCGCGACCTACCAGGGCGGCCTCGACGTGGTGAACAACTTCAAGCCCGAAGGCGATTACCAGGCGAAATTCAGCCTGCCATACGTGGTGGCGCATTCGCTGATCCACGGCAGCGTGCGATTAAACGCGTTCGGGCCCGACCGCCTGAACGACCCCCAGTTGCGCGCATTGATGGCGAAAGTCGAGCTCTCCGCGGACCCCGAGTTCTCGCGCGCCTTTCCGCGCCAGCGCGCGGCACGCGTCGAGATCGAGACCACGGACGGGCGCAAGCTCTCCCACGTCCAGGAAACTCGCAAGGGCGACCCGGAACTGCCGCTGACCGACGTGGAATTGAACGACAAGTACCTGGAACTGGTGACGCCGGTGCTGGGCGACACGGGCGCGCGCGCGTTGTTGAATGACCTGTGGGCGCTCGAGACGCTGGAGACCGTCGAATTCGACCGTGGCGAACGCATTCCCGCCCACATTGCCTGATGATGCGTGGTGCGTGAATCGTGAATGGAGTTGAACTGCTTTACGAATTGCGATTTTCGAACCTAGTCCACTCACTATTCACTATTCACCATTCACGCCGTTAGATTGGATATGCAAATGACCGACCCGAAACTCCCCCTCTCCCGTTTCACCGTGCTGCACCTCACACGCGCGCGCTCCGGACCGACCGCGGTGCGCCAGCTCGCCGATTTCGGGGCGAACGTCATCAAGCTCGAAGACCCGAACGAGAAGGACGGCGGCAGCGGCCCGTGGGAACGGCGCCACGGCTACGATTTCCAGAACCTGCAACGCAATCGCCGCAGCATGACGCTGAACCTGAAGTCGCCCGAGGGCGTCGCGATCTTCAAGCGCATGGTGGAAAAAGCCGACGTGATCGTCGAGAACTACCGGCCGGGGGTGAAGCACCGTCTCGGCATCGACTATGAGTCGGTCAGAAAGATCAATCCGAAGATCGTCTACGCCAGCATTTCGGGCTTCGGCCAGGAAGGCCCGTACAAGGACCGCCCGGGACTCGACCAGGTAGTGCAGGGCATGGGCGGATTGATGTCCATCACCGGCATACCCGGCCAGGGCCCGGTGCGCGCCGGCATCGCGGTATCCGACAGCACCGCGGGTCTTTACCTCTCCTTCGGCATCGTGCTCGCGCTGCTCGAGCGCGAGCATTCCGGTGAGGGCCAGTGGGTGCACACTTCGCTCTTGCAGGGGCTGATCGCGCTGCTCGATTTCCAGGCCGCGCGCTGGACGATCGGCAAGGAAGTCGCGCCGCAGGCCGGCAACGACCACCCCACCGCGATGCCGACCGGCGTCTACCAGACCGCCGACGGCTACATCACCATCGCAGGCTCGGGCAAGCTGTTCGTGCGCCTGTGCGAGGCACTGGAGATGCCGGAGGTCGCCACGCACCCGGACTACGCCGGGCACGGCCAGCGCGCGAAGAACCGCGTAGCGCTGAATGCAGAGATCGCCAAGCGTACTTCGAAGCGCACCTCGGCTGAATGGATCGAGGCCCTCAACAAGGCGGGCGTCCCCTGCGGCCCGATCTACACCATCGACAAGATGTTCGCCGACCCGCAGGTGCAGACGCTGAAGATGGGCAAGCCCTTGAAGCACCCCAAGCTCGGCGAGCAGAACGTCGTCGGCCAGGGCGTGAACCTCTCGCGCACGCCGGCGCAATACCGCCGCTACGCGCCCGACAGCGGCGAGCACACTAGAGAAGTCCTGCAGGAATTCGGCTTCGACGCGGCCGCGATCGACGGCATGAAGCAGCGCGGCGTCATCTAGAATCCGTGACCGGTAACCCATGATCGGTGACCGGTAAGACTGGCAGCGCGCCTCGATCTCCAGGGGAGGAGTAGATGAAGAAGCTGTGTGTCCTCGGTGCGCTGCTGCTATTTTCGGCCGCCGCGGCGGCGCAGCCGGCGTTTCCCAACCGGCCGATCCGGCTGATCGTTCCCTACCCGCCCGGCGGCAACGTGGACATCACTGCGCGCATCGTCGGCCCGGTGCTGGGCGAGATCGTCGGACAGACCATCGTCGTGGACAACCGCTCCGGCGCCGGCGGCAACCTCGGCGCGGGCATGGTTGCGAAAGCGGCGCCCGACGGCTACACCCTGCTGATGGGATCGAGCGCGCCGCTCGCAATAAATCCTATCGTCATCAAGGACACGCCTTACGACCCGCTCACTGCCTTCACGCCAATCTCGCGCATACACGTGGTGCCGCTCGTCGTGCTGGCCGGCCCCAAGACCGGCGCCACTACGGTGAAGGACCTGATCGATCGTGCGCGGGCGAGCCCCGGAAGCATCACGGTGGCCTCCCCCGGCATCGGTACTACGAACCATCTTGGCATCGAGCTCTTCAGCGTTCGTTCCGGCGTAAAGGTGGTGCACGTCGCCTATAAAGGCGCGGGGCCCGCGCTGGCCGAGCTGCTGGGCGGGCAGGTCCAGTTCATGTTCGACCAGCTCTCCGCTTCCATCGGCTATATCCGCGACGGGCGGTTGACCGCGCTCGCGGTGGCGAGCGCGCGGCGCTCAACCGTGCTGCCCAATGTGCCGACGCTCGATGAATCCGGGATGAAAGGCTACGAAGCGACTACCTTCATCGGCATCGCCGGTCCCGCGGCAATGCCGAAGCCCGTCGTGTCGAAATTGAACGTCGCGATGTTGAAAGTAATGGACACTGCCAGCGTCGCTGACCGCTTCCGCGCGCTCGGCGCCGATCCCGGCGCCAGCTCTCCGGAGGAATTCAGCAAGACCATACGCGACGAGCTCGCCAAGTGGCGCGACGTGGTTGCGCGCGCTGGACTTAAATTTGAGTGATGGATGATAGGTGACGAGTGATGAGTAATAGGTAGTGGGCGAGTAGCCCTCCGCCACTCGTTACCCGTCACACGTCACTCGTCACTGGCGAGCGGCTTCGAGCCACGCGAGAACGTCGCTCGCGTTTCGATCCGGCGGGAACACCGGGTAGAACACTTTCTCGATCATACCGTCGCGCACGATCAGCGCCATGCGCTTGATCAGCGTCATCCCATCCACTTCGAACGTCGGCAGTTTGAGCGCGCGAGTGAATTCGAGCTTCTCGTCGGACAGGATCTCGAACGGCAGGTGCAGCCGCTCGACTGCCTCGCGCTGGTAAGCAGTGTCCTGCGTGGAGAGGCCGTAGACCCCCGCTGCGCCGGCGCGCTTCAATTCCTCGAAGTGGTCGCGGAAAGCGCACGATTGTGGCGTGCAGCCGCGCGCGCCGGGAATCGCGTTCCAGCCCGTCGGCAGCTCCTGGTCGGGCCGGCCGGTGCGCGGGTAGATATAGACGACCGTCCTGCCCTTCGCCGCCGCGAGATCCACACTGCGCCCCCCGGTGGACGCGAGCGTGATGCGTGGCAGCTTCATACCGGCCAGGTGGGCGCAGGCGCCGTCGTCCTGCGGGACGGGCAGGTCCTTGGGTAGCTCGTAGACGCTGTCGCTTCTCACCTGAAAATGCGTGGATTGTGGATTGTGGATGGTGGATCGAGGATCGACCTGGTTTTCGTTACTACGTCACTTCATCACTCGTCACCCGTCACTCGTCACTTGACCAGTAAATTCACGAGAACTTGCTGGTAGATGCGGCGCAGGGGCTCGATGTCGTCGACGCGGATGCACTCGTTCACCTTGTGTATCGTTGCGTTGGTCGGGCCAAACTCGATGACCTGCGGGCAGATGTCGGCGAGAAAACGCCCGTCGGAGGTGCCGCCTGTAGTCGAGATCTTGGTCTCGATGCCGGTGACGGTCTTGATCGCGCGGCCGACCGCGTCCACCAGGTCGCCCGGCTTGGTGAGAAAAGGCCGGCCGTCGTAGCGCCACTCGAGGTCGTACTTGAGACCGTGCTTGTCGAGGATGCCGACGACGCGCGTCTGAAGTGATTCCAGTGTGCTGGCGGTGGAGAAGCGGAAATTGAATTTCACGTGCATCTCGCCCGGTATCACGTTGTTGGCGCCGGTGCCGGCGTTGAGATTCGAGATCTGCCAGGTGGTAGGCGGGAAAAATTCATTGCCCTCGTCCCACTTCACCTGCGCCAGCTCGGCCAGCGCGGGGCCGAATTTGTGCACCGGGTTCTTCGCGAGGTGCGGGTAGGCGACGTGGCCCTGCACGCCCTTCACCACCAGGTTGCCGGAGAGCGAGCCGCGGCGGCCGTTTTTGATCATGTCGCCGAGCCG